>Ga0315281_10011599_pt1 | contig 12069 bp, 13 predicted proteins | sample YL17G07_0_MG_FD_204540 | JGI IMG/M metagenome (GOLD analysis project Ga0315281, IMG submission 204540) | Sediment microbial communities from Yellowstone Lake, YNP, Wyoming, USA - YL17G07_0 | ecosystem: Environmental > Aquatic > Freshwater > Lake > Sediment | place: USA: Wyoming | collected... | reverse complement strand
AAACATCTGAATATAGCGATAGTGACAGAAAGAAGCTGAGCCGAACGCCCGATACCCAATTTGTCACCCAAGCTCGCCCATACGAGAAGAAAATAACATCCAAGTCATTGAAACATTGGTGCCAGGGGCGGCATCACACTGTCAGCCTAACGTCCCGGTAGCATTGATAAAATTCTAACGTTCCAATAGCCGTACCCCCAAATGTACCCTCACCATTTTTGATTGGGCGCGCGCATCTATGTGCACGCGTGTCAGCTAGTGTGTATACGTTCCAATTGTCGCCTTAGCGCTTCTGGGCACGCCGGCAAATAGCTATCATTCCGCTGAGAATGCACCAATTGAAAATAGCAATTATTCAGTATATTCTTCAACGATTCTTCTCACGAGGATGACATCATGAAAAAGGCTCTGATGGCATTTTCTGCCGCGGCAATGTTAAGCGCGGCTACGGCCCCCAACAGTGCACGCGCCAATGACGGACAGGTGGCGGCAGGAATTTTCGGAGGTCTCTTCGCGGGCACATTACTCGGTGCCGCGATAGCTTCGCCGCGTCCCTATTATTATGCACCCACTCCTTATTACTATGGGCCTGCCTATTATGGGCCAGTGTATGGAGCCCCTCCGCCGGTTCGGTGCTACTGGACCCGCGGCACCCCCGTATGGGACGAGTGGCGAGGTGTTTGGATACGGCCGCGCGTTCAGGTCTGCGATTAGCAATTTAAGTATTTGCCGAAAACGTGTAGCCGAGAACGTCACTTAACTCGTTCCGGTATCGCACCGAACTGCGCTATGCTCCGGCCATAAACTTCTGTTGTGACATGGCGGCACTTCGCATCGTGCATCAGGACCCGACATTGCGCTGGTTCTCAAAACGATGGGGGTCGCGGTCGTGCCGTTATCGACCACAGTCTTCACATGCTCGGATTGATTATTTTTGATATCTGACGAAGTGATATTCGACGCGATGGATAGCTAGAATTAATTTGCGTATTTCTTGTGCGGCTCAAATTTTTGATAGCCTATAATTTAGGCAATATCCTCATTTCTGAAACGAGGCGTCATAATCTTTTCATCGAATCAATCTCTTAACACGTTTTCACAGCTTGGCACCCTTCTTGCAATCATGACATAGCGGACGGCATCCAGCCGCTACGCCTGCGTCAACAGAGGGCTTTGCGATGTTCAATCCAATTCTCGCGGTCGTCAAACGACCGCCTGCCCGCCGCTGGCTTACTGCTACGGCGGGACTTGCATTGGGTCTTATGGCGGCATTCCCCGCCAATGCTCAAAACACTATCAAAGTCGGAATCCTACACTCGCTTTCCGGCACCATGGCGATCAGCGAGACTACGCTGAAGGACACGATGCTGTTCCTTATCGATGAGCAGAACAAGAAAGGTGGCCTGCTCGGCAAGAAACTTGAAGCCGTGGTGGTCGATCCGGCTTCCAATTGGCCGCTGTTTGCCGAAAAAGCCCGCGAGCTGATTTCCAAGGACAAGGTAGCGGCCGTGTTCGGCTGCTGGACCTCGGTGTCGCGCAAGTCGGTCCTGCCGGTATTCAAGGAGCTCAACTCGATCCTGTTCTATCCAGTGCAGTATGAGGGCGAGGAGAGCGAGAAGAACGTGTTCTACACCGGCGCCGCTCCGAACCAGCAGGCAATCCCTGCGGTCGACTATTTGATGAAAGAAGAGAAAGTTCAGCGCTGGGTGTTGGAAGGCACCGATTACGTCTATCCACGCACCACCAATAAGATTCTCGAAGCCTATCTGAAGGCCAAAGGCGTGAAGCCCGCCGACATTTCGATCAACTACACGCCATTCGGCCATGCCGACTGGCAGACACGCGTTGCTGCGATCAAAAAATTCGGCTCCGAGGGCAAGAAGACCGCGGTTGTTTCCACCATCAACGGCGACGCCAACGTGCCCTTCTACAAGGAGCTCGGCAACCAGGGCGTTAAGGCCAAGGATATACCGGTCGTCGCCTTCTCGGTCGGCGAGGAAGAGCTCGCCGGCGTCGACACCAAACCGCTGGTTGGGCATCTCGCCGCTTGGAATTACTTCCAGTCCATCGACACGCCGATCAACAAGGACTTCATTGCCAAGTGGCGTGCCTTTACTAAGAATCCAAAACGCGTCACGAATGACCCAATGGAGGCACACGTCATCGGCTTCGCCATGTGGGTCGAGGCGGTGAAGAAGGTGGGCTCGACCGATCCTGATAAAGTCATCGACGCATTGCCAGGCATCAAGGCGCCCAACCTCACCGGCGGAACCTCTGAAATGCTGCCGAACCATCACATCACAAAGCCAGTGTTCATTGGTGAAGTGAAGGGCGATGGTCAGTTCAATGTGGTGTGGAAAACACCGGGTCTAGTTCCGGGCGACGCATGGTCGAAAGAGCTGCCTGGCTCGAAAGACCTCATCGGCGACTGGAAAACCCTGAAATGCGGCAACTACAATACTGTGACTAAGAAATGTGGCGGTGCCTGATTTCACCATTGCGAACGTGCTAAAAATGGAGGCAGCGGGTCACTGCTGCCTCCATTGCTGTTTTGGGGTTCGGAATGGTTGTTTTCCTCGAACGTTTTGCCACGCTGTTGCTCACACTGGTCGTGTTGTTGGCCAACATCCAGCCAGGGCGGACCGCGGCCTATGAGGAGGCGCTCGAACGATTTTCGGCCGATAGCTACAGCGAAACCGAAGCAGCGATCGAAACAATTGTCGCGAGCAGCCACCCGATGGCGGCACGGGTCTTGGAAGCGCTGCAAAACGAGCGGCTCCTATTCAATCCAACATCCCGCAAAGTCTACATCAAGGATACTTCCGACCAGTTGCTGGATGCGGTGACTGGCCAGGCAGCAGCAGACGCGCCCACCGAACTAAAGCCGGTTGGCGTCACCAATCGGCTGCGGCGCGTGATCGATGCCGCACTCGGGGGCTTGACCCTGCTTGCACCCAATCCGGCGAAGCGACTTGAGGCGGCACAAGCTGTGTTCAAATCGCGCGAAGCCAATGTGCTCGCGACGCTTGAATCGGCCCTCGCGAAGGAGACCGTTGCAGCTGTGAAGCGCGCTATGATCGAAGCGCGCGCAGCCATTGTGCTCAATCTTTCCAGCGCCTCAGAGGCCGAAAAACTTGAGGCCATTGCGGTGGTCCGTGCACATGGCGATCAGGATGCGCTTGCGCTACTCTCCAGCTTGTCCGCGGATACGCCTGCAGTCGTCGGGCGTGCAGCCAAAGAGGCGGTTACCGCGATCCAAAATCAGCTCGCGATGTGGAGTACGGCGCAGAACGCCTGGTACGGGATTTCGCTCGGCTCGGTGTTGCTGCTGGCCGCAATCGGGCTCGCCATTACCTTCGGTGTGATGGGCGTAATCAACATGGCGCACGGCGAGATGGTCATGCTCGGCGCCTATGTGACGTTTGTGGTGCAAGAAACAATCCGAGCCCACAACCCCGCCTTGGCCGACTATTCTCTCGTGTTCGCGGCTCCGTTGGCATTCATCGTTGCGGGATTTGTCGGAATCTTGATTGAGCAGGGGATCATCCGGTTTCTCTATGGGCGGCCACTAGAAACTTTGCTCGCAACCTGGGGCCTGTCACTCATCTTGCAGCAAACAGTGCGTACCGCTTTCGGGCCGACCAACAAGGAAGTCAGCAACCCCACCTGGATGAGTGGAGCGTTTGAACTCGGGCATATCACCGTCACCTACAATCGCCTGTGGATCATCTGCTTTACGCTTGGGATATTCGTCATGTTGCTCGGATTGCTGCGCTGGACGCGACTCGGACTTGAAATGCGCGCCGTAACGCAGAATCGGGCCATGGCGGCCTCGATGGGTATTCGCACTGGTCGTGTCGATGCGCTGACCTTTGGGCTTGGGTCGGGAATTGCAGGCATCGCCGGCGTAGCGCTGTCGCAGATCGACAATGTCAGCCCTAACCTTGGCCAGGGCTACATCATCGATAGCTTCATGGTGGTGGTGTTTGGTGGGGTCGGAAATCTCTGGGGGACTCTGGTCGGTGCGTTTACGCTCGGCATTGCGAATAAATTCCTGGAGCCTTTTGCCGGCGCGGTGCTCGGCAAGATTGCGATCCTTGTGTTCATTATCTTGTTCATACAAAAGCGCCCACGGGGATTATTTGCCCTCAAGGGAAGGGCGATCGAGACATGATGAACCCGTTGTTCGGCCGCCTATTCGATCGCAGCACTACGATATTTCTTGCGCTAGTCGTGACGATTGCGATCGCGGTGCCATTCTTCAATCTGTTATTTCCGCCGAGCTCGCCACTGCATGTGCCAACTTATCTCGTCTCGTCGTTTGGCAAGTATATTTGCTACGCTCTGCTCGCGCTGGCGATTGATCTCATTTGGGGCTATTGCGGAATCCTCTCGCTCGGCCATGGCGCGTTCTTCGCGCTCGGTGGCTATGCCATGGGCATGTATCTGATGCGGCAGATCGGCACCCGTGGCGTTTATGCCCACCCGATCCTGCCTGATTTCATGGTGTTTCTGAACTGGCCGGAATTGCCCTTCTATTGGTATGGATTTCAGCATTTCGCCTATGCCGCGCTGATGATCGTGTTAGTGCCGGGCGCGCTTGCGTTTGTGTTTGGTTGGTTTGCCTTCCGCAGCCGCGTCACAGGCGTTTACCTTTCAATCATCACGCAGGCGATGACGTTTGCGCTGATGCTTGGTTTTTTTCGTAACGATTTTGGTTTTGGTGGTAACAATGGATTGACTGACTTCAAGGATATTCTCGGATTCAATGTGCAATCAGACGGCACGCGCGCAACGCTGTTCTCGCTATCGTGCCTTGCGCTTGCATTAGGGTTTGTGATCTGTCGCGCCATCATCACGTCGAAATTCGGTAAAGTCCTGGTAGCGATCCGCGATGCCGAGACGCGGGTACGCTTCCTTGGCTATCGGGCGGAGTCCTATAAACTGTTCGTGTTCACGCTTTCGGCCTGCATGGCGGGCGTGGCCGGCGCGCTCTACGTGCCGCAGATTGGCATTATCAATCCGAGCGAATTCTCGCCTGCTAATTCTATCGAGATGGTGATTTGGGTTGCGGTTGGCGGTCGCGGAACACTCATTGGTGCGGTGATTGGCGCAGTTCTGGTCAACTATGCCAAGACCACCTTCACCACTGGAATACTTGCGCCCTATTGGCTGTTCGTGCTCGGTGGACTGTTTATCGCGGTCACGCTGCTGCTCCCGCGCGGCATTGTGGGCACAGTGAAACAATTATGGGTCAAGTGGCGACGGCCGACCACCTATGGTGCAGGCGAGTCAGTCATGCGGTCGGGGGAGTAAGTCATGAACGCGCGCATGACCGCATCTTTGCTTTACCTTAATGGAGTGAATGTTTCATTCGATGGCTTTCATGCGCTCAACAACCTATCGCTGGTAGTCGAGCCCGGGGAAATGCGTGCGATCATCGGACCGAACGGTGCCGGCAAGACCACAATGATGGACGTCGTGACCGGCAAGACCAGGCCGGATAGCGGCGATGTGTTTTTTGAAGGCATCTACGACCTTTCCAAGCTCGATGAGAGTGAAATCGCAACGCTCGGCGTTGGGCGCAAGTTTCAGAAGCCGACTGTGTTCGAGATGCATACGGTCGAGGATAACCTGTCGCTCGCGCTCAAGAATGATCGCCGTGCCTACGCCACTCTAAAATGGCAAGAGAGCAGTGAGGAAAAAGACCGCAGTGATCGTATTCTCGATACCATTCGCCTTGCGTCCCAACGCGATTGCCTGGCCGGCAGTCTGTCGCATGGTCAAAAGCAGTGGCTCGAAATCGGTATGCTATTGGCGCAGGAACCTAAACTCCTGCTGATCGACGAGCCGGTCGCCGGCATGACCGACGCCGAGACGCAACAGACCGTCGAGTTGCTCAAGGAAATCAACCGCAATCGTACAGTCGTGGTGGTCGAGCATGATATGACATTTGTGCGAGATCTGGATGTAAAGGTCACCGTACTGCACGAGGGCTCGGTGATCGCCGATGGTTCAATTGATCAGGTTTCGATGAATGAGCGGGTGGTCGAAGTCTATTTGGGGCGATAAGCCGGAGCGAAGGGGCGCAGCAGACAATGCTCAAAGTAAACTCCATAAACCTTCATTACGGCGCCGCGCAGGCATTGCGCGAGGTGTCGCTCACGGCCGAAATTGGCGAAGTCACCTGCATGCTCGGCAGGAACGGAGTTGGCAAGACCAGCCTGCTGCGGGCGCTGGCCGGACAACATCCGGCAAGCGCGGGTTCGATTGTATGGGATAGTTCCGACATCACCGCCCTGAAACCCTATGATCGCGCACGGCGCGGCATTGCCTATGTGCCGCAAGGCCGTGAAATATTCCCATTGCTCACCGTCGAAGAAAATCTCAAAATCGGCTTTGCGCCACTCCGGCGCGAAGATCGCGCGATTCCAGATGACGTATTCTCACTCTTTCCGGTGCTTGGAAACATGCTGCACCGACGGGGCGGCGATCTTTCCGGCGGCCAACAGCAACAGCTTGCGATTGGCAGGGCGCTCGTGATGCGGCCCCGGCTTCTCCTGTTGGACGAACCGACCGAAGGTATTCAGCCGTCCATCATCAAGGATATCGGGCGTGCAATCAACTATTTGCGCTCGCTCAAGCAAATGGCAATCGTTCTGGTCGAGCAATATCTCGATTTTGCTCGCGATCTCGGTGATCGTTTCTCGGTCATGGATCGCGGCGCTATCGTCTACGCTTGCCAGCGCAATGATTTGGATGAGGGAGCGCTTAAGCGAGCACTGGCACTCTAAATGCTACAATTTCATACTTTTTGAAGCGCGACGATTGAAGCCGCCGCATGAAAAATGATCTGGTTGAGCCAGCGATGCTTATGAATCAAGACGAAGTCTTCATAGCCAATCGCGCCACGGGTAAGATTGAGCTTGTGGTTGGCGTGAGCGGCGGAGCGAGCCGGCGTCGGCAAGTTGCAGAGGATGGCTGCCTGCGTGTGCGTTTTCCAACGCCGGAAGCTGTTGATCTTGAAGCAGTCATCGTCAACACCGCAGGCGGCATTACTGGTGGCGACCAGCATAAATTGAATATTTTAGTTCAAGAGAATGCGCGACTTGTCGTCACCACCGTGGCGGCTGAGAAAGTCTACCGTTCCCTTGGCCCGAATGGGGAGATCGAGATCAAATTGAAAGTGGGCGCCGGCGGGCGATTGGCATGGCTGCCGCAAGAGATGATTCTTTTTGATCGAAGTCGGCTTTTACGCCGTATCGATGTCGAACTTGCCGGAGATGCATCGCTGATTCTCGCTGAGATGACCGTATTCGGACGATCCGCCATGGGTGAGGTTGTCGAGACCGGCTCTTTCATCGATCGTTGGCGCGTGCGCCGCGATGGACGATTGCTGTTTGCCGAAACGGTGAGACTCGATGGTGCGGTGATGGAAAAACTGACCGAGCCCGCGGTCGCGGCCGGCGGCGCGGCGGTTGCAACCGTATTGGTGGCGCCGGGCCACGATGCCATGGTCGCGGATGTGCGCACATTCAGCGATGGTATGCTGGGAGAAGTCGGGATTTCGGCTTGGAATGGGCTTGTGGTGGCGCGGCTCTGTGCCAAGGATAGCGCGAGTCTGCGCCAAGATCTTGTTTCCGTGCTGACCGCGCTGGGCACGTCGCTGCCACGACTTTGGCTAAACTGAGGACGCCTATGCATCTCACTCCGCGGGAAAAGGACAAACTTTTGATTGCCACGGCAGCGATGGTGGCGCGCCGCCGGCTCGATCGCGGCGTCAAGCTCAACCATCCCGAGGCCGTCGCGCTCATTTCCGATTTTATTCTGGAAGGAGCGCGCGATGGAAAGGCGGTTGCCTATTTGATGGAGGCAGGCGCGCATGTACTTACGCGCAGTCAGGTGATGGATGGAATTGCCGAAATGATCCCAGACATTCAAGTCGAGGCAACCTTCCCCGATGGCACCAAGCTCGTCACCGTGCACGATCCAATTCGTTAAACGAGGCATCCATGATCCCCGGTGAGCTATTCATAAAAAAGGGCGAGATTGAGATCAACAAGGGTCGCAAGACCTTGACCTTGACGGTCGCAAACACCGGTGACCGGCCGATCCAGGTTGGCTCGCATTACCATTTCTTCGAGACCAACCCGGCACTGAAATTCGACCGGAAGACAACGCGCGGCATGCGACTCAATATTCCAGCCGGAACGGCGGTGCGTTTTGAGCCGGGCCAAAGCCGCAAAGTGACGCTTGTCATGTTTGCAGGTGCGCGAAAAGTTTACGGCTTTCGCCAGGCCGTGATGGGTAAACTCTGAGGACTTGGAAATGTCGATCAAAATGAACCGCGCAGTCTACGCCGACATGTTTGGCCCCACGACGGGGGACCGCGTAAGGCTCGCCGATACTGATCTCATCATCGAAGTCGAAAAAGACTTCACAACCTACGGCGAAGAGGTGAAGTTTGGCGGCGGCAAGGTGATCCGCGACGGTATGGGCCAAAGCCAGATCACCAACAAGCAGGGCGCCGTCGACACCGTCATTACCAATGCGCTCATCCTCGACCACTGGGGCATCGTGAAGGCCGATGTCGGCATCAAGAACGGAAACATCTTTGCCATCGGCAAGGCGGGCAATCCCGACATTCAGCCGGGCGTGACGATTGTGATTGGCCCAGGCACGGAGGTGATTGCCGGCGAGGGAAAAATCCTCACCGCTGGAGGTTTTGACACCCACATTCATTTCATTTGTCCGCAACAGGTCGACGAAGCGCTGATGTCGGGCGTGACCTCTATGCTTGGCGGGGGAACCGGACCGGCAGCCGGCACCAATGCCACCACCTGCACGCCAGGGCCTTGGCACATCGGGCGCATGATTCAGGCGGCAGATGCCTTTCCAGTCAATCTCGGCTTTGCTGGCAAGGGCAATGCCTCGCGCCCGGCGGCGCTCGAGGAGATGGTCGAAGCCGGCGCCTGTGCATTGAAGCTGCACGAAGATTGGGGCACGACGCCCGCCACCATCGATTGTTGTCTTTCGGTGGCCGACGACTACGACATACAGGTGATGATCCACACCGACACACTTAATGAATCGGGATTTGTCGAGGATACGATTAAAGCGTTCAAAGGGCGCACCATCCACGCTTTCCATACTGAAGGCGCGGGCGGTGGGCATGCGCCCGACATCATCAAGGTCGCCGGATTGACGAACGTCCTGCCGTCCTCGACCAACCCGACCCGACCCTTCACCAAGAATACCATCGACGAGCATTTGGACATGCTCATGGTGTGCCATCACCTCGACCCATCCATTGCCGAAGATCTCGCATTTGCCGAGAGCCGGATTCGGAAAGAGACGATCGCGGCCGAGGACATTCTACACGATCTTGGCGCGCTTTCGATGATGTCGTCGGACAGTCAGGCCATGGGGAGAATTGGCGAAGTCATCATTCGCACCTGGCAGACCGCAGACAAGATGAAGAAGCAGCGCGGGCGCCTCAAAGAGGAGAAAGGTGACAATGACAACGTTCGCGTCAAACGTTATGTCGCCAAATACACGATCAATCCGGCCATTGCTCATGGCGTGTCGAAACACATAGGCTCGGTCGAAAAGGGCAAGCTCGCTGATCTCGTGCTGTGGGCGCCGGCGTTCTTTGGCGTCAAACCCAGCCTCGTGATCAAGGGCGGGTCTATTATTGCGGCGCCGATGGGCGATCCGAATGCCTCGATCCCGACTCCGCAGCCGGTGCATTATCGTCATATGTTTGCAGCATTCGGCCGCGCACTCACCGCAAGCTCGGTGATTTTTGCCTCAAAAGCGGCGGTAAGGGCTGGAGTCGGCAAAAAGCTCGGTATCCAAAAGCAATTGATCGCCGTGCAAAACACGCGTGGCGGCATTTCCAAAAAGAGCATGGTGCACAACCATGCCACGCCCAAGATCGACGTCGATCCCGAAACTTATGAAGTGCGTGCCGACGGGGAGCTATTGACCTGCGCGCCGGCCGAAGTTCTGCCGATGGCGCAGCGCTATTTCCTCTTCTGACAAACCGTGTAGCGAAAGTCGAGAGTTTGAATATGAAATGCGCTTTCGCGGTACGGCCTGCTGGCCAATGGGACAAAGCTGCTGCAGTTGATTTTGTCACGCTTGATTCGATCGAACGGCACTGTCGCCGCGTTGTATTAACGGGAGAACACGGGCTCGCATTTTTGCTCGATCTGCCACATGCCACCGTGCTTCGAGAAGGCGACGGACTCGTGCTCGATGACGGTGAAATCGTCCAGGTCGCCGGGAAGCCGGAACCTCTGGTGGAGATTACAGCCGCAACAGGGAATGATCTGGCGCGACTCTCCTGGTACATTGGCAATCGTCACACGGACATACAAATTATCAACGGCCGGATACGTATCCGTCGAGATCATGTTCTCGAAAGCTTGCTCTCCGCGCTCGGTGCGCGGCTTATGCTAATTGAGGCGGTGTTTGATCCTGAACCTGGCATTTCCGCCCAAACCCAAGATCACCATTATGACCCGTAAGACTGTAGCAGCCGGATCAGGCCAAGCGCTTTCGATGTTTGCGCTCTATCGGTTGATGGCGTGGTTGTCGCCCGCTTATCCAATCGGCGCTTTCTCCTATTCAAGCGGCATCGAGTGGGCGATTGAGGCCGGGGACATCTCCAATGCCGAAACGCTCAAACGCTGGCTTACTGTGATGCTCACCATGAGCAGCGGATTTTGTGATGCGGTATTCCTCACCCATTCTTATCGCGCGATAGTGGAGAACAACAATAGCCTGCTGGGGGAGGTAGCGAATCTTGCCGTCGCATTTGCGTCCTCGAAGGAACGATTCATTGAGACCTCCGCGCAGGGTCAAGCTTTCCTCTCGACCACGCGTGCAGCATGGCCGTGCCCTGCCCTTGATCGCCTGTCGGCGATATGGGACGGGCCAGTCGCCTTACCGATTGCAGTCGGTGTTGCCAGCGCAGGGCATGACGTCCCTGTTGCGCCTGCGGTTCATGCTTATCTTCAATCGCTGATCGCAAACCTCATCTCGGCCGGAGTACGCCTCGTTCCGCTGGGTCAGACTGACGGCCAGCATATGATTGCGGCGATGGGGCGAGACATCTTCACAACAGCCGAACGGGCGCTTAACGCAACACTAGATGAGATTGGCACATCGGCCTTTCGCGCCGACCTCGCAAGCATGCACCATGAGACGCAATATACACGTCTGTTTCGGAGCTGACTGCTATGACAGGTTCTTCCAAATGACAAAATCGCATGGTCCTCTGCGTGTTGGTATTGGCGGTCCGGTCGGCTCTGGCAAGACGGCACTTATGGACGCGTTGTGCAAGAAAATGCGCGCGCGCTATGAGATCGCGGCAATCACCAACGACATCTATACCAAGTGGGATGCGGAATATCTCGTGCGTTCCGGGGCGCTCGCGCCTGAGCGAATTGTCGGCGTTGAAACCGGCGGCTGCCCGCATACCGCCATTCGCGAGGATGCATCGATCAATCTCGCCGCCGTTGCCGAGATGCACAAAAAATTCCCCGATCTCGATCTGATATTGATTGAATCCGGCGGCGACAATCTTGCCGCGACATTCTCACCCGAACTTGCCGATTTGACCATTTACGTCATTGATGTGGCCGCCGGCGATAAAATCCCATCCAAGGGTGGCCCGGGCATTACACGTTCTGATCTTCTGGTCATTAACAAGATTGATCTAGCGCCGCATGTGGGCGCCTCGCTTGAGGTGATGGAACGCGACGCCAAGAGAATGCGCGGCCATCGTCCATTTTACTTCAGCAATCTCCGCAACGGCCAAGGCGTGGACCAGATCATTCTCTTTGTCGAAGAAAAAGGCGGACTGAGCGTCGAATAATTGTCTAGTACTCACTTTCATAGAAGCCTGATTCGCGCTTGTAGCGAATTCGAGAGTCGGATGAGGCACTTGCCCCAGGCGTTGCCTGCATGGAACGGTGATTCCGGGTACTAGGGTTTGGACTCAAATAAATCATAGCCAGTAAGCGAAGGTAGCAACAAGGCAGAGAGCCGAGAAGAAGTTTC
>Ga0315281_10011598_pt1 | contig 12070 bp, 10 predicted proteins | sample YL17G07_0_MG_FD_204540 | JGI IMG/M metagenome (GOLD analysis project Ga0315281, IMG submission 204540) | Sediment microbial communities from Yellowstone Lake, YNP, Wyoming, USA - YL17G07_0 | ecosystem: Environmental > Aquatic > Freshwater > Lake > Sediment | place: USA: Wyoming | collected... | reverse complement strand
GCAAAAAAAATAGATTCATTTTTGCAAAGACGGAAACCGTACAGTTCCATTGTATATTATTCCGCATGGGCCATACGAAATTATGGCTCGTTAAAGGGTTACGAATTCTACAACGACTTTCATATTGGTGACTGTCTGTTCCAGATCCTGTACCTCCGCAAATTGGCCTCTGCAATGCCTGATCAGCAATTTGTTCTGTACTGCAATAGGAGTTATCACTTGCAGCTTCAGGAAACAATAGAAGATTTCTCAAATATTAAACTGTCGCCAATTGAGGAAAGGCCGTGGTCGGCAATCAACTCATGGATTGATGTGGGCAAATATTATCGCAATAGTCCTTGCCGTAATGATTATCTCGCTTTTTATCTGGATTGGTTTAATCAGATGTCAATTACAGCTGGATTGCCAAACTTATTCCATAGTAAAGCTGATCTGTGGTTTGATTATCCTGCACTGTTGAAGCCCACACCTTTAAGTCGGCACTTTGATTTTCTGGTGGTAAATTCGGTGCCTAAGAGCGATCAGTTCAGGTTTGACGAGAAGGAGATGAATGCCCTGATTAGCAGATTAATAAGTAAAGGGTACAGCGTAGTGGTAACCAATCCCTGTTCGGTTAAAGGCGCAATATGCACTCAAGATTACAATATCAGCATCACTGGGATTGGCAATATTTCCGGCTATTGCGATTATCATATCATGGTCAGTACAGGTCCGAGTTGGTCGACTTTTAACGTCTGGAATAAAAATAAAGTGCGATTGAGGGCTATTTTATTGAATGATATAGTTTTGGACTATAGTGAAAAATGTAACCATTTTGCTAGCATTAGCGCTCTTACAGGCTTTCTGACTTCGAATAATCTCGTATGATTAAATGGTGGTTATAAAAATGAGATCGATCATATCAAAATTTTCTCAATGTAAGGTAGTAGTAGTCGGTGAAATAATGTTGGACAATTATTTGATGGGTGAGGTTACGAGGATTTCACCGGAGGCACCAGTTCCAATAGTACGTGTAAAAAACAAATTCAAAACATTGGGAGGAGCGGGAAACGTAGTTTTAAACCTTGCAGCACTTGGATGCAAAACAGATATTTTCAGTATTCGGGGTGATGATTCAGAAGGCGAACAAGTATCGATGATACTTCGGGAAAAGGGTATAACCGACCATGTAATTATAGATACCTCACGCCCTACGATCAGCAAAACAAGAATTCTTGCGCAAGGGCAACAGTTAATTCGCTTTGACGAAGAGGAAATAAAGGAATTATCGGAAGATAAACTTTCCAGCTTGCTGGATCAATTTAGGAGAAACGCTTTAGATGCAGATGTTGTAATTATTTCTGATTATGGGAAAGGCATTTTTAACAGCGGAATTTCGAGATCAATTATTTCCATGTGCAAGGAAAAACAGATACCAGTATTTGTTGATCCAAAAAGAAAAGTTTGGGAGCGGTATGAAGAAGCAACGTGTATTACCCCAAATACTGTTGAAATTGAAGAGGTCACGAATACAATCATTACTGACGAAAATATGCTTGTGAAGATCGCTAATGAAGTGCGTAATAAGTACAAGCTTGAGTGGTTTTTAGTCACCCGCGGGCCTAAAGGTATGTGTTTAGTAGACAAGGATGGGATGCCATTTTTTATAAAAGCAACTGCACGAGAAGTCTATGATGTATCAGGAGCTGGTGACACGGTAATTGCTACCTTGGCTGCGGGAGTAGCTGCGGGCTTGTCATTGCCTGAAGCTGTAGAACTTTCAAATTTGGCTGCAGGAATCGTTGTCGGAAAGCTTGGGTCTCAGCCGATAACTAGTAAAGAACTTGAAATAGAATGGCATATAAGAGATTTAGGGATCAAAACACACAACATAAAAGAGATAAATGAATTGGACTCGGCAAGAATCCAAATTCAGGCATGGCAATCGCTTGGAGAGAAGGTTGTATTCGTCTGTGGATGTTTTGATTTGCTTCATCCAGGCCATATTTTTTTATTAAGTGAAGCAAAAAGGAAAGGTGACAGATTGGTTGTAGGACTGAATAGCGATGATGTTGTTACTGCGATTAAAGGTTTGGGCCGGCCTATTTTGAACCAGCAGGAAAGAGCTCATATGTTTTCGTCTTTGGCTGGAGTTGATCTGATTGTCAATGTTTCTGAAGAAAATCCTTTATCTGTAATTAAGGTATTGAACCCAAATTTGATTTTGACTGGCGATGATAACAAAAAGTTTTTTGAAGTTAACTTTATTGAATCTTACGGAGGAGAACTGCAGCTGATTCCAATGCTAAGTGGATATAGTATAACTTCAATTTTAGATAATATTAAATCTTAAGGGAGGCGTTGGGTAATTATGTCATCAATAACAGCAAAAGCGGCAATTATAGAGGCATTGAGAAAACCACTTAAAGTCGGGGAAATTCAAATGCCTGACCTGGAATGCGGTCAGGTATTGGTTCAAGTTTTAAGAAGTGGCATTTGTGGCAAACAGTTAGTTGAGATAAATGGAGTTCTAGGAGAAGATAAATATCTGCCTCATTTATTGGGCCATGAGGGGGGAGGGATTGTCGTAGAAATTGGGCCAGGTGTTTCCCAAGTCAAGAAAGGCGATCATGTTGTAATGCACTGGAGAAAGGGGTTAGGTATTGAAGCACGTCCACCTAAATATCTTTGCAGTGACGGTACCATAGTCGGGGGAGGCTTTGTCACCACATTTAATGAATATTCAGTTGTATCCGAAAATCGTTTGACCAGTATCCAGGACGATATTCCGCTCGATATAGCCGCCCTCATGGGCTGTGCTGTAACAACAGCCTTAGGCCTTATTAATAATGAAGCAAAGCTCAAAATTGGCGAGTCCATTGCAGTAATCGGTTGTGGCGGTGTAGGATTAAATGTAGTTCAAGGCGCAGCTTTGGTTTCTGCAAATCCCATAATTGCCATTGATATTTTTGACTATAAACTAAAATTAGCGCAGGAATATGGTGCAACTCATGTAATTAATTCTTCCAATATGGATATTGATGAAGAAATTAAAAAAATCGTCGGATCACGAGGTGTTGATGTATTTGTGGAATGCACAGGATTGATGGAATTAATATCTAAAGCCTATCAGATGACAGGAGTAAATGGCCGTACTATATTGGTAGCACAGCCTAAATATGATGAAACTCTAAGCATTCCCAATATGCTAAGAAACTTTAATGGGAAAAATTTGATTACTAGTCAAGGTGGTCAGACTGCCCCCCATATTGATATACAGCGGTATCTAAATTTATACCGATCTGGTAAATTATCTTTCGATAAATTAATTACTCATCGTTATCCACTTGATGAGATTAATACAGCAATTGAGAATATGAAAGCTGGACAAGTAGGTCGCTGCATACTTGTTATGGGCTAAGATATAATACAATTAAAAAAGGAGTGACTTTTATGATACCAAAAATGAACAAACAGGACTTGATTGATTTTGAAAAAAGAATAGCTGAAAAATATGATGACGGACAGATGCCCTATTTGGTGCATTTATCTGGTGGAAACGAGGATCAATTAATCGATATTTTTAAAGATATCAGTGAAGGAGACTACATTTTTTCAACTCATCGGTCTCATTATCATTATCTTCTTTGTGGAGGCTCACCGGATGAGTTGGAGGACAAAATCCTGAACGGTAAGAGTATGTTTGTGTTTAATCGCGAACTTAATTTTTTCAGTTCTTCAATAGTGGCTGCCACACCATCTATTGCAGTGGGTGTCGCGTGGGCTTTAAAAAAGAAGGGGAGCGCAAAAAAAGTTTGGTGTTTCATTGGAGATGGCGCCGAAGAAGAAGGCCATTTTTATGAAGCAGTTAGTTATGTTCAAGGATTCGATTTGCCTTGCATTTTTATCATCGAAGACAATGATAGATCTGTTAGCTCTACAAAAAAAGAGAGAAGAGGCGAGGCCTCTGATTTCCCATGGCCTAGTTGCGTAAGGCGATATTCATATGTTCCTACATATCCACACGGCGGGACTGGTAGCAATAAATGGCTTCAATTTAAGAAAGAAGCATGTTTATGCGAGATGCCGAAAAAACAAAGTTCAGAACTCCCGCATAATTTACCGGCGGTCCCCAATTTGAAATATTTGGATGCTGTAAAACAATCAATGGAAGTACTGGCAAAAGAATGTAATGCTATATTCATAGGATATAATGTAAAGTTCGGTTCAGCTTATGGCGCCCTTAAAGACATTCCAGAATCTCAGCGACTTGAGACTCCTCTTGCGGAAAATCTTATGGCTGGACTTGCAATGGGCATGTCCTTGGAAGGTTTTAGACCTGTCTTGTTTTTCGAGAGGCACGAATTTGTTTTGAATGCAATTGATGCTATTGTCAATACTTTGGATATTATAGAATGCATTTCGGATGGACAGTTTACCATGCCAGTCATTATTAAAGCTGTTGCAGGTGGGGTAAAACCTTTTTATGCGGGTTTGACTCACACACGCAATATGACAGATATTTTTAAAGCGATCGTTACTTTCCCAGTTTATGCGCCAATGACTCCTGAAGAAGTTGTAAAAACGTATGAGATTGTGAAGAATGCGAGAACACCTATTATGGTTTCAGAGAGGAAAGACTTATACTGATATTATTCTAACCCCGAAGGATATCGGAGAGTCCTCCCCCCCCGAAACTGAAGAGTGAACTGTACAACGGAATTTGCACGCAAACTCAATGATAGAGAATTTTGTTGAATCTTCTAATGAATAATGAGGCTATTTAATAGTGATGACTACATGTAGTACAGATAAGGTTAACTATGTGCACGCAACTACCAGTTTCCCGAGGGTTTGGTTTTTTGCAGTCGTATTTTTTCTAACGAGCGCTCAACACATTTATGCGCAATTACTTACACGTCTGGGAGTTGATGATTATGATCTTGTGACTTTGGCTGTTTCAGTGATGATTTTTATTCTGTTTGTTTTACTTTGGTTGAGTTTTGAAAGGCCAAGCCGAACTGTTCTGCCGATCTTTTTTATAATTATTTTTCAGGCTATATGGGGAATTTTGAATGAGGCTAAAATATCATATTCACTAGCAACTCTTAGTAGCCAGTTTATTGCTGTATATATAGTTTTTTCTACGTTCCGTCAAAATGAGATATACCTTGGCAAATTGCTTTACCTATCTACCGCTTTTTTTGCTTATGCCTCAATTGCAGTAGATATACTGAACTTTTTTGTTAAAGGACATGGTTGGATAGTAACTTTATTAAATAATTATCCAATTTTTGTTCTTATGGCTACAGCGCTAATAATATTTGGCGATAATTCATTGAAAATCAAATCAAAAAAACTGCTGATTATAACTGCATTATACTTAGTACTGGGTATTTTTCGCGATTTTGATATCGCTCGTTTACAATATAAATCTATTATATTTCTCTTGTTGATAGTGATAGGCGTAATTGCTATATATCTTGCTGGGGCATGGCTGAGAAAATCGCAAATAAAGCGTCCTGTGAGTAGCATAATTATTATTATGCTGGTTCTTGTTTCTTTTGCTGCTATTACTTTTGTTCGGATAGGGGGGTATTATATTGAATTGACTGCAAGGAATTATTCTTATCTTGTCAGACAAACGGTGGCAATGAAGATGATGGATGAAACGACCTCTACATGGTATACTGTGTTAATAGGCAAAGGGTCTGGCACTTCTCAAAAAAGATTTGACATTTCGGAAGTTACTGGTCCCATAGGCGGGGAGGACCAAGATGCATCAACACATTCAGGGATATTGAACTTATTTTACGAGGGTGGCATTATTTCACTCATAATGTGGTTTTTTTTGCTTATTTGGCCGGCACGGCGGCAAAAGAAAATATACGCAAGTGCACACATTGATTCTAAATATATATACCAGATATACCGCGGGCCGTTGTCAAGAGTTTTCTTCTTTTATGTGTTTATAATTTTATTTTGGGTAATGATTAACATGGTTTTGCCCACAGCATTCCCAGGTCCAGAAATATTTTTTCAAAGCCAATTATCCACTTTTTTCCTTTTGATAACATTTATAGCATCGATAATTAGAAGAAAAAGTCTTGAGGTTGCACCATCAGCTTTCTTATCAAAGTCATGTTAAAAATAAATATAAATACATCACCATTATTCTCTATTGTAACGGTAATATATAATGATCTTAAGGGGCTTATTCTCACTCATGAAAGCATAGCACTGCAAACTTATAAAAACTTTGAGTGGATAATTATTGATGGTGCTTCGAATGATGGAACAGTTGATTATATAAAGTCAATTGAAGAATCAGTAGCTACTTGGACAAGTGAAAAAGATTCTGGTATTTATGATGCGATGAATAAAGGAATACTAAAGTGTAATGGCCAATATATTGTTTTTATGAATGCAGGAGATGCCTTTTCAGACAAGTTTGTGCTGCAAAGAGTTTCTGACCTTATACTAAACAATAACAAATCATATGATGTTATATTCGGGGGAGCTACCCTGAAATTTTTGAATGGCAAAAGTCATTTTAGGCCTGCCCGAAAGGTTGAATCTTATATTTGGAATGGACTCCCGGCTTCACACCAAGCAACATATTATTTACGTGAAAGGTTGTTGAGTACACGTTATGATCTTAATTATCATGTTAGTGCAGACTATCATATAATTGCTGCACTGTATATGCAAGGGATATCATCTGCTTATTTAGATTCATCACTTGTAGATTTTAGAGTGGGAGACTTTTCTTATCAGCATCCCATGGCAACTTTAATTGAAGGATATAAAATTCAACGTTACGTGTTGAAAAGTCCTCGCCTTCTTCTCATGAAAAGTTTTGCTAGACGAGCAATAGCCATAGCTGGCGTTTTTTTTCTTTCTCAACCATTTTTTGTTTTGTTTGAAAAAATCAGGAATAATAATAAGTGAACTCTTCTTTTATCAACTGCCGCATTATAAAGGATAGTGTAAGATCAATTCTGTAAATACGAAACAGGGTATAATCCTCAAGGGTTTCACAAATCTCTCAAAGAGAGAAAAGGAGGATCATACCCATGAGTAAGAGTTTATCAAAGAAGGCGAAAAAAGTCATTGAGGAGCAAATGGAAGGATTTATGCAGATGCCGTCATTAAGCGAGATAATCAGACTAGGAGCGAGAATGATGATACAGTCTGCCCTTGAGGAGGAAGTAACAACGTATCTTGAAAGGGACTATTACGAGCGGATCAGCGATAAAAAGGGTAAAAGGAACGGGGCGAAGCCAAGGACGGTTAAGACCGGCTGTGGCGATATACAGCTTAGGATGCCGCAAGTACGAGATGCCGGAGGGCCGTTTCATTCATTAATGTTGCCTCCGAGAGTAACACGGATGGATGAGGTCAGCGAGTTGATTCCCCTGTTATATATGAATGGCATTTCCACGCGGAAGGTAAAGAAGGCAGTAGGCAATATGTTGGGTAAGAAGGGGTTAAGCCATCAGAATGTCTCACGGATAAGCGCAAAAGTAGTGGATGAATTCAAGCATTGGAAGAGCAGGGATTTATCAAAACAAAACGTAGTATATCTGATCCTTGACGGCATACGGCTTGGCGTTCGAGGCGGTACTCATGAGAAAGAGGCTGTACTGGTAGCGTGGGCGTTTTTAGATGATGGAAGCCGGGAATTGATCGGCGTATCGCTGGGCAATCAGGAATCATATGGATCATGGAAAGGTTTTTTAGACGATCTACTCAAACGGGGCATGAACGCTCCTATGCTGACAATAATAGACGGGTGCCCAGGCCTTGTAAAGGCAGTGCATGAAGTGTTTCCTGGGATTGATGTTCAGAGGTGTACGAAACACAAGACTGAGAACGTATTGGATAAGGTTCTAAAGCAGGACAGGGCAAACGTAAAAGAGTCAGTGCGTAAGATATTCTATGCCTCGACGTATGAGCATGCGCTGGAGGCTGTAGAGTTGTTCAAAAAGAACTGGAACAAGAAGTATCCGTCCGCTACGGAATGTTTGCTGGCCGACATAGAGGCGTGTCTGACGTATTACAAATATCCTTATCAGCATTGGCGGCGGATACGGACGACCAATGTGGTAGAGAGAGGGTTTAGGGAGGTTAAACGGAGGACAAAGGTGACCGGGCGATTCCAGAACGAGGAGCGGGCATTGACGATGGTCTATTGGCAATTGAAAGAATTGAAGTGGCATGGAGTAAGGATGACTGGCGAGGCAAAAGCTATACTTGCCAAGCTGCGGGTATTAAGAATAGGAAGGGCTGCGGCCTAAAGTGAGAACAGCGCAAACCCTTGAGGATAAAGCCCTGATGAGAATTTACAGAAAAGACTTGACAGTATCTCTTTTTATAAAGAGAGCCTCTGGATCTTGCTGCCAGATATAGTATGAATTTTAACATCAAGGCGAAGCAGAAAGGCTTACCCAAAGTGGGGCAATGTATATAGTTTTTTAGAATTTGCTTTTCAGGCAAAAGATATTTTGATTTAATTAACTCATAAGGAGGAAAAATGAAAACAGCACTTGTTTGCGGCGCCGGAGGCTTTATTGGTTCACACATGGTTAAACGTCTTAAGAACGAAGGTTTTTGGGTTAGAGGGGTTGATCTCAAGTATTCCGAGTTTTGGGAACCCATGGCAGATGATTTTGTGGTTGGAGATTTACGGGATCAGTATCTGTGTCGGCAAATTGTGGACAGAAAATTTGATGAGGTTTATCAGTTCGCTGCAGACATGGGCGGGGCAGGTTTCGTGTTCACAGGCGAACATGATGCGGACATAATGCATAATTCCGGCTTGATTAATCTGAATATATTGGATGCCTGTTATAAACGCAATGTTAAACGCATTTTTTATTCTTCATCTGCCTGTATATATCCGGAATTCAATCAAACAGATCCTGATAATCCTAATTGTGCTGAAGACAGCGCCTATCCTGCGCAACCGGATAGTGATTACGGCTGGGAAAAACTTTTTAGTGAGCGTTTGTACCTTGCTTTTCACAGGAATAAAGGGATGGATGTGCGGGTTGCGCGATATCACAACATTTTCGGCCCTTATGGGGCCTGGAACTCCGGTCGGGAAAAGGCACCTGCAGCAATATGTAGGAAGGTAGCCGTGGCCGATGATGGTGGTGAAATTGTGATCTGGGGTGATGGTAAACAGACGAGATCTTTTTTATACATTGACGAGTGTCTTGAGGCTACGATCAGGTTGACGAGATCGGACTGGACCGGGCCGGTGAATATCGGCTCAGATGAGATGGTTACCATTAACCAGTTGGCGGACATGGCTATGAAAATTGCCGGGAAAAGGCTTACCAAGAAGCATGTCCAAGGGCCATTGGGGGTGCGTGGTCGTAATTCTGATAACAAGCTAATTGAAAAAAAACTTGGCTGGAAACCGAGTATGCCCTTGCAGGTAGGGATGAAAAAAACCTTCAAGTGGATCGAAGTGCAAGTGCGCGAGAGTAAAACCAAGCTATAGCACTTTTCCCGGGAAATGTATTCCAAGTGCTTTCGACATCACATCAACCTTTAAAGGAAATCTGTTCCTTCCCCTATCTTGCTGAATAGTTACTAATTTGTTTATAGTTTAAAAATGACTCTTACAAATTTGGTATCAATTATTACTCCTACATATAATTCCTCTCTTTTTATTCGGGAAGCGATAGAATCTGTTAAACGACAAACATATAATTCATGGGAAATGATTATAGTCGATGACAAATCAAATGATAATTCTGTTGATATAATTGAAAAATATATTGGGGGTGATGATAGGATTAAATTAATCAAAATGCATAGCAATGTGGGAGTCGCTGCAGCCAGAAATGCTGCAATTGAGGCAGCTAATGGGCGATATATAGCTTTTCTTGATAGCGATGATGTTTGGGTTGAAGATAAATTAGAAAAGCAAATTAAGTTTATGCGTTCTAAAAATGCAGTATTAACATATACTGCATACAACAAAATGGATGTTAATGGATTAATTGGTTCTGGAGTCGTATGGGTTAAAGATTCACTTAATTACAATGAATTGCTTTATAATACTCTTGGGTGTTTAACCGTTATTTATGATCAAGAAGCACTTGGTAAAATGTACATGACTCCGATAGGTCATGAAGATTTTCTGCTTTGGTTGCAAATATTGAAAAAGGGATATACGGCCTACGGATTAAATGAGCCGTTAGCTATTTATAGAACAAATAACAAATCTATTTCGGGCAATAAGTTCAAAGCTTCTGGCTTTGTTTGGAACATTTATCGTAACGTAGAGCACTTGCCTTTATTAACGTCTTGTATTTGTTTTGTAAAATATGCTTTTTTGTCGTATAAAAAATACAGAATAAGTTGATTGTATTGGGTAATAAGCTTTTTATTATGTTACCCGTGGGCACAAGATTTGTCTATTGCTTTATGAATAGGGTGCAATCGAAAGTGTTGGTCGTTGCGTCATGGTTGAAGCTTCTGGAAGGAAGCAGCCCCTAATACGGTGCGGCACGGAAAGTGCTAAGAAGACCGATAGATTAAATTTATCGGAGGGGCGAAGATGAACATGGAAGTGAAGATGGCTGGGGGCAAGCGCGAATCAGTGGCAAAACGACTGGAACGACACCCTGAATTGAGGGAGCGGATGGAAAGGCTGCTGGACCTTGTAGAGAACATATCGGGAGACGTGAAATTGGCAGATGAAGCGGAACGGCGGGCAATTGATGAACTTCGTCAGATGGGACAGCAGGTCATGCAGAGCTGGGGCCAGCGGCTGTCGAACAAGGAAGCCCACGAACTGGAGGCAAAGGGAAGAGTTGTGCGACAGTCAAAAAAAACTCCATTGGAACTGCACGTTCGGTGAAATAGCAGTACAAGAGCAAACCTACCTTGCCAAAGAAGGCGGCAAATTATGCCGACCTTTCCAGAGTGCGGCAAAAATTTCCTGCCGTGCATACTCGCAGCGCTTGCAGCGTGTCATCACTGATTTTAGCGCTGATGTTCCTTTTGCCCAGGTGCAGGATCTACGCAAAACCCGCAAAGTGTTCTGGAAGGAAGGTAAGCTGTCCATGGTCAGGCGCTCCGATGAAATTACGCCCGTGTTTGCTGTCACCATAGGCGATGTGGCAGCAGCTGGCGCTGATCTGAAGCGACTGGCGATGGCGATCGGCTTTCAACGAACGCAGCCAGGTGCATGGATTAGGTGATGGCGCAAGCTGGATTGAGGATCAGATGGAGCAGCAGTTCGGTGCCCAATGCGGCTACCTTGTGGACTTTTACCATGTGTGTGATTACCTATATGCCGCCAAGGTATGTGCTGACAACGATCCGGACTGGATAGCCAAGCAGAAAGATCGCCTGAAAACCGATCAACTACTCGCCGTCATGGCTGCACTTGCCCCGTTTCAGGAACCTGAGACTGTGCCCTCAGAAAAGGCTCCGGTACGTAGATGTTATCGCTATTTTGCTAATCGCCCAGGTCAATTCAACTACCAGGCCGCGATTAACGCCTGCTTGCCCATTGGCTCCGGCGAAGTCGAAAGCGCTCACCGCTACATCATCCAGAAACGACTCAAACTCCCAGGAGCCTGGTGGAAACCCGAAAATGCCCAAGCCATGCTCAACCTTCGCGTTACTCGCGCCAACGGCGGCTGGAATCGTTATTGGGATGCCCTTGCTGCTTAGACTTTATTTAGACCAACACTTTCGATTGCACCCTTATGAATTATGAATAAGTTAATTGCACGGTTTTTACAATTTGTTTCAAAACCACCCATAGATGCGTAAAACTATATTAATAACAGGCACAAATGGCTTTATTGGTAAACATTTATGTGCCAGGCTGCTAAAATCTGATTTTGAAATATTAAGCTGTAAAGATATTTTTAATATTAAAGATAATTTCGAAAAAAATATTATACATATAATTCATTTAGCCGGGAAAACGTATGTTCCTGACAGTTGGAATCACCCCTTTGATTTTTATAAGGTAAACTTTGAGGGAACTTTGAATGTGTTGGAATTGTGCAGGGAACATAAGATAGGCTTGACTTATGTTAGTTCTTATGTCTATGGA
>Ga0315281_10011597_pt1 | contig 12070 bp, 13 predicted proteins | sample YL17G07_0_MG_FD_204540 | JGI IMG/M metagenome (GOLD analysis project Ga0315281, IMG submission 204540) | Sediment microbial communities from Yellowstone Lake, YNP, Wyoming, USA - YL17G07_0 | ecosystem: Environmental > Aquatic > Freshwater > Lake > Sediment | place: USA: Wyoming | collected... | reverse complement strand
CGACTTTCCGCCGAAACACCTCGCTGACACCTGCGAGTTCCTGTCCGAGTCCGCCCAAAAGGCAGCCCAGGTAACCCTCCCTCCGATAGTTCTGCTGCACCGTTTCGAAGAAACGACGCACCCGCTCTAGCGGGGGTCGGTCAATGTCCCCGAGGCAGGCGTCAAGCCCCGCATGCACATGCCACATATATTGGTCGATGACCTGGAGCGCGAAGTCCTCTTTGTCCTCAAAGTGATGGTAGAAAGAACCCTTCGGAGTACGCGTAGCTGCGAGCAGGGCCTGAATGCCTAAATCGTGGTAGCCATGCTCAAGGAGCATGGCCATCCCCGCGTCGAGCAGGCGCTGCTTCGTTGAATGGACCGGCTGCATTGTGGTCGAGTAACGAGTCCTGGAAAGCCAACCGCGTCGCGGCAGTTTAACTCAGACTCGAACGGTGATGCGTGCCGGCGCTCGCACCGGTAGGGCACCCGCGTCGCGGCTCCCCGGTTAGCCCTAGCTCTTTACCTTCTCGATCATGTGGTTGATGACCTGACTGTGTTCGTGCTGCGGGCTGAACATGACAATCTCCGCGTCAGCGTCGACCTTTACGTTGTGCCCAGGCGGCCAGTAGAAGAGGTCATTCGCGTTCACCGTCTCCTGCACGCCGATCGCATCGGTGGTAGTGATCTGGCCACGTATGACGAAGCCCCAGTGGGGACATTGGCAGAGGTCGCCTTCCAATCCCTGGAAGAGTGGGGTTGTATCGACACCCGCTGAGAGAGTGAAGTACTCGCCGCTGATCGAGCCGAATCCGCTCCCGATCCCAAAATCCGTTCGCTGACGAATCACTGCGCCTGGAATTTCCATCCGAACGTCCACGTTATCTTTAGCCACTCGCATCGCCGTTTCTCCTTTCTGATCGTGTTGGAGTCAATTAGACCGATCGGTCTAGTGTGCGATTGTACTCAGGATTCTGGCGCTGTCAACTAGACCATCGACTCAGCGACTGCACATCAAAGCGCCGGCCGTCGAGGGCGGCGCGGGAGAGTTCGCGGTAGCCCTGCACGACAGGCCGCGGCACCGACTTGACGCAGCCGTAGTCGTAGACGACGACGCGGCCGTCGGCGAGAAACGAGAAGTTCGCGAGGTTCGGGTCCGCGTGGATCAGCCGGTGCTCGAACAAGCCGCGCAGCCCGGGTGCCTCGTGAGTGCGGCTCGGTAGCGTCGATTGCGTTCAGTGTCGCCCGGGTGGCCGAGCGGGTTCAATCAGCCGGCAGGCGATGGCTATCGAATTGCGGACGGAGTTCAAATCGCCCACATAGCCGCCTAGCGCTTGCTCCGCCCGTTTGCGCAGCGAGACCGGGTCGATGAGGCCCTCCCTGGCAAGCAGCAGGATGTCCTCCCGATCCTGATCCGCAAATCGGGAAAGCCTGGACACGGCCAGATCGATTGGCGCAAGCACTCTCACATCGATAAGTTTCTTGTCGATCCCCGGAATATCGATAGGTCGCGCATCCTCGTGCGCATCTTCATGCAGGAGGCCCAGAGTGTCGTTGTAATTTCGATCGAGGTACAAGAGGCGCGCGCGGCCGTCGGGATCCCGATAGGAAACTTCGATCTCTTCATTGAACAGCACCCGTTTCGAAAAAACTGCGTCCACGTCCTCCGACACGCGAGCGCCTGTGAGGAGGTGAAGCGCGGCACCGCCGGCGACGACCATCCTTATGGGGAATGCATCGGGCCGCGAACCTCTTAGCGTCTGCTGGATTCGCGACACGACCTCGGTAAAGGCCTTCAGGTACGCATCCTGAGCCTTGATCTTCGGCGTCATGCGAGACGCCTCATGCGAAACCCCTGCGCCTTCTTGCCATGGGAAGGAATCGAGCCGCTCGCAGCGGAGATCGCTTCAACCACATGGCAAAGACTTCCGGAGTGGAGATTCCCGGATGAAGAGCCTCGGCAAGTCTCAGATACCGCTCTCGTTCGAACCCCCGGGCGCTTGCGAGCAAGACGGCCAAGCCCCCCATGAAGAAGCCGGGCCCATGCGCTCGCCAGACATCCGGGTCGACACTGCCCGAGACGCAGAGATCGAGAAGGTCATCCTCATACTCCCGGCCGAATGCGTTTGGCAGGTGCTCGCCGTCCTGGACGGTCGCCGGTACGGCAACCAGCGTGTAGCCCGCGGTTTGAGCCAGCGCCCCTAGCGTTCGCAGATCGCACGAAGGATTGCGTTTCAGCCTGGAAAGCGTTTCCTTGGGCAGTCCGCTGGCTTTCGCCCAGTTCGAGTCGGTCGAAAATATTCCCTTTGCGGCCCTGGACATCTGATCCAGCAGCTTGGCGGGGCGTAGGATGGTTGATGTATTCATCTATTCATAGTAATATAAATTGACGTACAGATCAATATAACTTTGATCCAATTTCACTAATCAGCGCATTTTCAGCAATTGCTGAAAAATGGTTCGTAGCCCGGAAAGCCGCGTGGCTATCCCCCAAGGGGACTTGCTTCGTGGCAACGCCTACCGCGTTGCCACTCGGTGCGTTGGTTTTCAAGTCGATTTCGCTCTGGAACCAGGGTCTGTCCCTGGGGCTTCCGGTATGTTTGGGACGGCACGCAAATTACGACCGTCTACGAGAAGAAGCTGTACGCGAATTATTGATAGCACTGGCGATCGGATCTGCGACAGGTGCTGGCCGCCCGGCGGCGCGCTCAATTAAGTTAAATATTCCCTAAGCTGATTAAAGTTAACCAGCGGAGTGTGGCCGATGAAATTGCCTCTCTACCAAGTAGACGCTTTCACGCAACGCCTATTTGGCGGAAACCCGGCCGCGGTGGTTCTGTTCGATGCATGGCTGCCGGACGGCGTGCTCGCGGCCATCGCTGCGGAGAACAATCTTGCCGAGACTGCGTTCGTCATCCCGCGAGCGGACGTCTCGCCGCTGCGCTGGTTCACGCCGGCGGTCGAAGTGGATCTCTGCGGTCATGCGACGCTGGCGGCGGCGGACGTCCTCTTCCGCTACCGGTTTCCGTCGCTGAACCGGCTCGTTTTCAGCACGCGCAGCGGCGAATTGGCCGTGACGCGCGAGGGCACGCTGCTGAAAATGAATTTTCCCGCCCGCCCCGGCAAGCCGGTCGCAGTGACCGATGCGCTCGCTACCGCGCTCGGGGCGCGGCCGCGCGAGGTAAGCCAGATGCTCGCGGACCTGCGCCAGCCGGACTTGCAGATCGCGGTCGAGGTGGGCGCCCATCCGACCCATGGCAGCCTGATCACGGTAACGCTGAAGGGTTTGCCCGTTGCTGCCCGCGCGCAGCTCCAGGCGCAGGTGCACGAACGCCTGAACCCGCTGGAGACGCGCCACGAAATTGGCTGGCAGTAGGTTCGGGTTCGCCAGCAGCCCGCTCAGGCCGGGCCGCCTACTTGCCGGCTTCGAGTTTTTTCAGTTCCTCGTGGAAGGCGGCCATCACCTTGGCGCCGTCTATCCCCTTCGCCGCGGCATCCTTGATCCAGTCCGCCTCGAATTGTTTGGTGCGCTCGCGCACTTCGGCAACCAGGGCGTCGGGCGCTTTCATGAGCTGGATCCCGGCGGCTTTCATGGCCGTCTCGCCCAGCGCGCCGTATTTGTCCCATGCCTTGCCCGCGAGTCGCGCCATATGGTCGCCCGCGAGCTTCATCACGATCTCCTGATCCGATTTGGACAGGCTGTTGAACTTCGCCTCGTTCATGATGACCGCATGGGTATCGGAGTACAGGCCTCCCGGAAACTCGGTGCCGTACTTGAGCAGCTTCTCCAGCTTGAACGACACCGGGGATTCCGCCGGAAAAAACACGCCGTCGACGATGCCCTGGGACAGCAGCTCGTAGGATTCGGGCGCGGGCTTCTGCAGGATGGTGGCGCCTATCGCCTGGCCGACATCGGCCGCCATGCCGCCGCCGACGCGGAATTTCAGCCCCTGCAGGTCGGCCAGCCGGTTGATCGGGCGCTTGGTGTTGTACACGATCCCCGGTCCGTGGGCATAGATAGAAAGCAGTTTCACGCCGGCGTGCTCGTTGGCGCGGGCGAGGTAAGTATTGTAGGTGCGCCACACGGCGACCGACTGCGCCTCGGCGTTATTGCCGCCGAAAGGCAGCACGCCGAACCGCGTCAACGCAAACCGCGCGGGCGTATAGCTGTGCGAGATGAACGTCAGGTCGGCAAGCCCGTCTTTGATCGCGTCGAAGTGGCCGCCCGGACTCGCCACCATCTTGGGCAGGAACCGGAATTTGACGCGGCCGCTGGTGGCGATCTCGACTTCCTGCGCCCATCCCGTCAGAAAATCCTTGTTCAGAAAATGCGATGACGGGACCCAACTTGATATACTGATTTCGGTCTGGGCAAGTGCCGGGGCGGCGGTCAGGGACAACACCACCATGCCCATGGTGATTACCCATCTTGAAAGTGTGCGCATGACGCTCCTCCTCGTGTTCTGTCGGGTTTTCCGCTGCCCTCGGGCGGCGCAGGCGATGACTTATATCAGATCGGCGCTGTCGCTGCCAGTGCGCCTTGCGCCGTCAATGTCCGCATGAAAGTTGTCGTCACCGGCGCTGCCGCCTTCATTGGTTCGAGGCTTGCCCGCGGGTTTGAGCTCGGATTCGCCTGCTATGAATCGATCCACGCCACGATCCGTGGTCGCCTCGATTGTCCCGGCGACTGATCGAAATTTCCGGAGCTGAAAACCATGCCACCGGCACGCCGCAAGTCTTCCCGCCCGATTTCCAGGCCGGCAATGCGTTCGCGCCCGCTCGGAACGCGCTCGCGCATTGCTGTCGAAGGTCTGGACCGCACGGCGCACCGCGCGTTTCTGCGCGCGATGGGCCTCGACGACGACGCCATAGCGCGGCCTTTTGTCGGGGTCATGAGCACCTACTCGGAGAACACGCCCTGCTCGCTTCCGCTGCGGGCGCAATCCGACGCCGCCAAACTGGGCGTGGCCGCGGCCGGCGGCACGCCGCGCGAGTTCACCACCATCTCGGTGGCGGACAGCCTATCGATGGCGCACCGCGGCATGCGCTTTTCCCTGATCTCGCGCGAAATCATCGCCGATTCGATCGAGGCGGTAATGCGCGGCCACGCCTATGACGCGCTGGTCGGTTTCGCCGGCTGCGACAAGACGCTGCCCGGGATCATGATGGGCATGATCCGCTGCAACGTGCCTGCGGTGTTCATGTATGGCGGGGCGATGCTGCCGGGAAACCTCGGTGGCCGGACAGTCACCGTGCAGACCGCCTACGAAGGCGTAGGCGCCGTCCTCGCCGGCACGATGACGGAGCAGGAGCTCGCGCAAATCGAGACCGCATGCGCGCCCACGATCGGCGCCTGTCCGGGCCAGTTCACCGCGAATACCATGGCGATGGTGTCGGAGGCGCTGGGTCTCGCGCTGCCAGGATCGGCGATGCTGCCGGCCGTCTACTCGGAGCGCCTCGCCCTCGCGCGCCGCGCCGGCGAAGCCGTGATGCGCATCTTGCGCGACGGCGGCCCGTTGCCGCGCGATCTGGTGACGCGTAGGAGCCTGGAGAACGCCTGCGCGGCCGTCGCCGCGACCGGCGGCTCGACCAATGCGGCGCTGCATTTGCCCGCGCTTGCCCATGAGGCGGGCATCCGCTTTACACTCGACGATGTCGGCGCGGTGTTTGCGCGCACGCCTTTGATCGCCGACCTGCAGCCCGGCGGGCGGTTCCTCGCGCGCGACCTGCATGCGGCTGGCGGCGTCCAGGTCGTGCTGCGCGCGCTGCTAGCCGGCGGCTATCTGCACGGGGAGTGCCTCGCGCTTTCCGGGAAAACGCTGGCGCAGGAGTTGAAGCGTGCGCCCCGCCCCGACGGCGAGGTGGTGCGCCCCTGCTCGCGCGCCTTGCACACTAGTGGCGGCGTGGTGGTGCTGAAGGGCAATCTGTGCCCCGACGGCGCGCTGATCAAGATAGCCGGCCTGAAGTCGCTCGCGTTCGAGGGGCCCGCGCGCGTGTTCGAGTGCGAAGAGGATGCGGCGGCGGCGGTGCGTTCGCGGCGCTACAACAAAGGGGACGTGCTGGTGATCCGCAACGAGGGCCCGAGGGGCGGGCCCGGCATGCGCGAGATGCTGGGCATCACCGCCTTGCTCTATGGCCAGGGCATGGGCGAGGGCGTCGCGCTGTTGACCGACGGCCGCTTTTCCGGAGCGACCCGCGGCATGATGATCGGCTACGCCTCGCCCGAAGCGGCGGCAGGCGGCGCCATCGCGCTGGTGAAAACCGGCGACACCATCCGCATCGACGCGGCCGCGCAAACAATCGAACTCAAGGTGAGCGCAGTCGAACTGAAGCGCCGGCGCGCCGCCTGGAAACCGCGACGAGCCGAGCGTCTCGCCGGGACGCTGGAAAAGTACGCGCGCCTCGTCGGCCCGGCGAACCTCGGCGCGGTCACGCATTCGGGCGGCGTCGAATGGCCGATCGAACAGCGGCTGGAGCTGAAAAAATGAACCGCGCCGGCTTTCCCGGGCGCTTGCTGGCGCGATGATCAGGAGGGTAATCACGCGTGTTGACCGCGGCATGGAGCCGCTGCTCGGCGTCATCGCCGGGGTGCTGCTGTTTTGCATGATGACCCTCACCTTCGTCGATGTCGTGCTGCGCTACATTTTCAACGCGCCGCTGCGGGGCAGCTTCGAAATCACCGAGCTGATGCTGGTGCTGCTGATCTTCGCCGCCCTGCCGCTGGTGTCGCGGCGCGAGGAGCACGTGGTGATGGATTTTCTGGACCGTTATCTTCCAGTATCCATCTACCGCGCCTTGCGTGCCCTGGAGCATGTCGTGTCCGCCGCGGTGATGACCGGCATGGGCTGCTTGTTGTGGCAGAAGGCGTCGAAACTGGCTGCGTACGGCGATACGACTTCGGTGCTTAGAATCGAGCTTGCGCCGTTCGTCTACGCGATTGCCTTGCTGATCTTCGTCACCGCGCTGATCCACCTGGGTTTGGTGTTCTTCCGCTGGCACAATCCGCGGCACGAAGTCCGCGAGACGGGCGCGGCGTGACAGGCTCCGGGAAAGTGCCGGCGCATGACTGAGGCGCTGCTTGGCTTCGCCGCGATTTTTGCGCTCGCGCTGGCGCGCATTCCCATCGCCCTTGCCATGGGAATCGTGGGATTCGTCGGCCTGGGCTTGCTGCGCAACTGGAACTCGGCCCTCGCTTCGGTGACCTCGGTCGTCTACGAGACCGGATTTTCCTACACCCTGTCGGTGGTGCCCCTGTTCATCCTGATGGGCAACTTCGTCGCGCGCGCGGGCATGTCCACCGAGCTGTTTCGCGCTGCGTATACCTTCATCGGCCACCGGCGCGGCGGGCTGGCGATGTCGACCGTGCTCGCCTGCGCCGGCTTCGGCGCAATCTGCGGCTCATCGATTGCGACGACCGCGACGATGGCGAAGGTCGCCTATCCGTCCATGCGCCGATTCGGCTACTCCGAGGTGCTCGCGACCGGCGTCATCGCCGGCGGCGGTACCCTGGGCATCATGATCCCGCCCTCCACCCTGATGGTCATCTACGGCATCATGACCGATACCAGCATAGGCAAGCTGTTCGCCGCGGGGGTGCTGCCCGGGATGCTCGGCGCGGTGCTGCTGTGCGGGGCGGTGCAGTACATGACCTGGCGCGATCCGGCGGCCGGCCCTCCCGGAGAGCGCTGCTCCGGGGCGGAGCGTTTCGCCGCGATCAAGAATATCTGGGGCGTGGCACTGCTGTTTATCCTGGTCATGGGCGGAATTTACGGCGGCGTATTCACCGCCACGGAGGGCGCGGGCGTCGGCGCGTTCGGCGCTTTCCTGTTTGCGCTGGCGCGCCGCTCGCTCAGCTGGCGCGTGCTGTTCGAAATCCTGATCGAGAGCGCGCGCACGACCTCGATGCTGTTCATGATCCTGATCGGCGCCCTGATCTTCGCCAACTTCGTCAACTACAGCAGCATGCCAGGGGATCTGAAGCATTTCGTCGAGCAGTTCCAGATCCACCCCCTCGCGGTGATTGTCGCAATCTGCGTGATCTACGTGGTGCTCGGCACCGCGATGGAGGAACTGTCGATGGTGCTGCTGACGGTGCCGGTCTTTTTCCCGCTGGTGGTGCACCTGGGGTTCGACCCGGTCTGGTTCGGCATTATCATCGTGATGATCGTGGAAATCGGCCTGATCAGCCCTCCGGTCGGCATGAACATGTTCGTCCTGCGCACGCTGATACCGCACGTCTCGATCTCGACCATCTATCGCGGCGTCATGCCCTTCATGTGGGCCGACGTGATCCGCCTGGCGATACTGGTCGCCTTTCCGGCCATTTCGCTGTTCTTTCCGGGATTCATGAAATAGCCGGCGCGCGCATGCAAATGTCAAGAGCGCCTGGGAGAATTGCCGTCAGGCGCCTGATTCAGGGGAGCATGAGGGGAGGTATCCGCTCGTCTTGTCGGTTACTCCAGGCGCGTGAGATCATTAACATCCAAATCGGGGAGATCGTATGCTGAAAATATGGGGGCGCGCGAATTCGTCCAACGTGAAAAAAGTCACCTGGCTGTGCGAGGAGATCGGGCTGCCGTACGAGCGCATCGATGCTGGCCTGGCCTTCGGCGTGGTGAACACGCCGGAGTACCGCAAGCTGAATCCGAACGGTCTGGTGCCGACGATCGACGACGACGGCTTCATCCTGTGGGAGTCGAATGCGATCGTGCGCTACCTTGCGGCCAAGCACGCCGCGGGCACGTTGTGGCCGGCGGACCTCAGGGTCCGGGCGGACGCCGATCGCTGGATGGACTGGTGCGCGACCACGCTGTCGCCGACCGTCCGCCCGGTGTTCATGAACCTGGTCCGCACCCCGCCCGGGCAGCGCAACATGAAGGAGATCGAAGACGGCTCAAAGCAGATGGCTGAATTGCTTGCGCGCCTGGACGCCGCCCTGGCTGGGCGCAATTTCGTTGGCGGCGACCAGTTCAGCATGGCAGACATCGCGTTCGGGCCGGTCGTCTATCTGGTGAACAACATCGCCTTCGACCGCCCGAAACTCGCCAACTACGACGCGTGGTACGCGCGCATCTCCGCGCGCCCGGCGTTCAGCAAAGTCGTCGCGCTGCCGGTTTCGTAGGCGAATCGTCCGCCACCCATTTCACACGAGGAGTAGAAAACCATGATCCACGTCGTTGCCGTCATCACCGCCAAACCCGGCATGCGCGATTCGGTGTTGCAGGCGTTCCACGCCAACGTTCCCGCGGTCAAAGCCGAACAGGGATGCATCGAGTACGGCGCCGCCGTCGATCTCGAGGACGGTCCCAAGTTTCAGACGAAATACGGCCCGGATACCTTTCTGGCGATCGAGAAATGGGAAAGCATGGACGCCTTGAAGGCGCATGCGGCCGCGCCGCACATGGTGGCGTATGCGGCGAAGACGAAGGACCTACTTGCGACCCGGACGATCCACATCCTCGCGCCGGCGTTTTGGGGTTCCGGATAACGCGCGCCTCAATCGGCCTTGATATTGGCTTCCTTGACCACGCGCCCCCACTTGGCGAAATCGGCCTTGATCTTATCGACGGTTTGCGCGGGGCTCAGGAAATCCGCATCGCAGCCGGTGGCGTTGAGCTGCTTCTGCAGGTTCTTGTCCTCGCCCGCCTTCGCCAGTGCCTGCGTCAGGCGCGAAATCGCTTCGGGCGGGAGGCCAGCCGGCCCGAGGAGCCCGTACCAGGCAGTGGAGTCGAATCCCTTCAAGCCCAGTTCGTCCATGGTCGGCACATCCGGAAACGCACCCGAACGCGTGAGGGAGGTCACGGCCAGCGCCCGTATCTTGCCGCTCTTGACCGCGCCCACCGCCGGGCCCAGGGACGAGAACAGCATCGGCAGCTGGCCGCCCATCAGGTCGGTCATCGCCGGCCCGCCGCCTTTGTAGGGAATGTGCAGCAGGTTCGCCCCGCTGACGCTCTTGAAATACTCGCCCGACAGGTGATGCGGCCCGCCCACCCCCGAAGTGCCGTAGCTCCATTTGTCCGGCTCGTGTTTCGACGCCGCGATCACTTCTGCCACGCTGTGGAACGGCGTCGACGGATGGACTACCAGCATGCTGCCGCTGCCGCAGACATGGCCGAGATGGGTGAAGGAGTTGATGCTGTGATAGCCGACTTTGCCCAGGTGCGGCGCTACGGTCAGCGGCCCGCTGTCGAAGTAGTAGAGGGTGTAGCCGTCGGGCGGCGCCTTGGCGATGAATTCCATCGCCACCCCGCCGGCCGCGCCGGGCTTGTTCTCTATGATCAGGGGTTGGCCCAGCAAGGTCTCGAGCACCTTGGCCAGCGGACGAATGCCGGCGTCCGCCGATCCTCCGGGCGCGTAGCCTATGACCACCCGGATCGGCTTGCTGGGATATGCCTGCGCGTGCAACTGGGGTGCCCATGCGGCCGCAGTTGCCAGCACGCCCGCCACGATGACGGCCAGGAATTGCTTCAACATGTCCGGTCACCTTTCCACGCCGCATCGCAGGCTCGCGCCCGGGCATCTGGCGACGCAGCGAGCAGCGCAGCTATGGTTGCCAGGAAGCGTCCACGACGAATTTCGCTCATTACTCCCCCCTCCCAAACGAGACTGCGGAAGTCTACACGCGAACGTCGGCTTAGGCTGATTTTCGGCAGGTTCCTAGGCCGGCACGGCCTCGGCCAGCGCCACGGGCACATAATCGACCTGCGAGGGCACGTTCGGCGCGATGTGCATCACGCGCTGGCCCAGGTCCATCACCACCGAGGCGACGGTTTCGATGCGGACCTCGGGTGCGAATGACGGATCCGGCCGGCGGCAGATTGACAGGTAGCCGTGGGCTTCGTCGCGCAGCATCCGCTGCAGGTCGGCGGGCGAGAATTTTCCTTGGTGCGCGCCGGTGAGCGCGGTGATGCGTGCGAGGCGCGGCACTGTCGACAGGCTGGGTGCGAGCGCAGCCTGGTGCCTCGCCCCGGCCGGGGCGAGAAAATGGTTGGTGTGGCACAGCGCCGCATCCGCGCCGCGCACGACTTCCAGGCCCCGCGGCGAGAACTCCAGCGCCGCGGTGTCGCCGGCGGCATCGGCGCAGAGCACATTGGACGAGGCGCCGAATCTGAGCGTGGATGCAAACGCCACCGCGTCGGCCACGCTGTCGCGATCGAGCAACGCGCGCAACAGCACGTGCACCGGCACGCCGGTATGGCTGCCGTCGTCCGAGGAGCGCAGGATATTGAGGCAGACGCCGAAACCGCGGCTGTTGAAGCCGATCTTGGCCAGCATGCCCGCCTCGGTCAGCGTGAGGCAGGACGCGCCGCCGGCGTTGCGCACGCGCAGCAGCACCAGCGCGGCGCGCTGCCCACCGAGCCAGTCCCAGTTCTGCGCCAGCAGCGTGGTGCCGGTCGTGCTCTGCGCCGGCTTCACCGCGACCGAGGTGCATTCTCCCCAGTCCGGCACGCCACTTTGGGCATTGGCGGCGGCGATCTTGCATTGATCCGGATGAGGATCACCCGGATAACTCGGCGGCAGGATTTCGGTGCGCGCGTTGAGCGCGAGGATTTCGTCTACGTCCCGGCCGGCGCCCGAGGCGATGCCTTCGATCTCGGCCAGCAGCGCCGGATCCAGATCGCCGATCAATTCGCGATACCCCGCGCCCAGCCGCTGCGCGCCCTGCCAGTCGATGCCGCAGTAGGCGAACAGCCGCGCGTAGTTGGCGATCGAGTACTCGACGCGCGCCTTCGCCTGCAGTCCGTGCTGTTGCCCGCGCTCGCGCGCGGAGCCGGAAACCTCGATTAGCGGAAACATGCTGCGGCTCTCCTGTAATCGTGCGGCTGCAATCATACCCCGCGCCTGGGGTAAGCTGTTGTCCATGCCTCCGGATCGCAGCCGCAATAATCCCCTGCCTGAAGTCCAGTTTGTCTGCCGACAAGCCGGCAACGTGGCAAAATCGCCCACTTATGTCGGATACCAAACCCTGGGCTTTTGACGAATCCCTGCAGCCGCGCGAGGAGGAGCTCGGCTTCGATCTCGCGCGGGCGCTGGACGCGGTGGTGCTGCTGCGCGCCGAAATACCCGAGGATGCGTTTACCGGCGGCATACT
>Ga0315281_10011596_pt1 | contig 12072 bp, 13 predicted proteins | sample YL17G07_0_MG_FD_204540 | JGI IMG/M metagenome (GOLD analysis project Ga0315281, IMG submission 204540) | Sediment microbial communities from Yellowstone Lake, YNP, Wyoming, USA - YL17G07_0 | ecosystem: Environmental > Aquatic > Freshwater > Lake > Sediment | place: USA: Wyoming | collected... | reverse complement strand
AACCTGCCGCTGGTCATCGACGTGAAGTGCAAGAAGCGCCAGGACAACGACGAGATGACGAACGAGGTCAAGGGCTTCCTGAAGAAGGAAGCGCCCGCGGCTGCTCCGGCCCGACCCGCGTCGGCCTCCACGCCTCCCTGGGCAAGGCGGTGATGCAGCTTGAACTACCGTTCCCGCCGTCAATCAATCACTACTACAGAATCTGGCGGGGGCACGCAGTAATCAGCGGCGAGGGTCGCGCATACCGTGAAAAGGTCTGCGCGATCCTCGCAGGGCGGGGAGTTCGGTCAATCTCCGGGCCGCTTCAGATGCGCATCGAGGTTTTCCCGCCGGACAACCGACGGCGCGACCTCGACAACCTTCAGAAGAGCCTCTGGGATTCGTTGCAGCACGGTGGCGCGTACCACGACGACAGCCAGATCGTCCGGTACGAGGTCGAGAAGTTTGAAGTTGTTCCGTGCGGGAAAGTGGTCGTGACCATCGAGGAGAGACGCTGAATGCAGTTGCGTCCGTACCAACTGGAGGCCATCGAGGCCGTCTACCGCTACCTGCGGGAGAACGATGACAATCCCTGCATCGTGATTCCGACAGCGGGCGGCAAGACCCCGGTCATGGCGACCATCTGCAAGGACGCCGTGGGCACGTGGCAGGGGCGCGTCATCATCCTGGCGCACGTCAAAGAATTGCTCGAGCAGGCATTCGACAAGCTCGACCGGATTGCGCCGGAACTGCGCGTGGGCGTGTATTCCGCAGGTTTTGGGCGGCGTGACACGAACCACCCGGTCATCCTCGCCGGAATCCAGAGCGTCTACAAACGCGCCTGCGACTTGGGACCGTTCGACTTGGTCCTCGTGGACGAAGCCCATTGTATCGCGCCCGAAGGCGACGGCATGTACCGGCAGTTTTTGGCGGAGATGAAGGTCGTCAACCCGCGCGTGCGCGTCATCGGGCTGACCGCCACGCCGTTCAGGATGAAGTCCGGGATGATCTGTGCCCCCGAAAACTTCCTGAATGCCGTTTGCTACGAGGTCGGCGTCCGGCAACTCATCGTCGACGGCTACCTCTGCAAACTCGTTACGAAGGCCGGGTGCCAGAAGCCGGACACGTCCGGTCTTCACGTCCGAGCCGGCGAATTCGCCGCCAATGAGACTGAAACCCTGATGGACCAGGACTCACTGGTGGAGTCCGCCTGTGCGGAGATCGCCGAGTACGCCAAAGACCGGAAGTCCTGCCTCATTTTCTCCAGCGGCGTGAAGCATGGCGAGCATCTCGCCCAAGTCCTGCGGCGTCGGACCGGGGCTGAGGTCGGGACCGTCTTCGGGAACACCATCGCGTTCGAGCGTGCGAAGACGCTCGACGACTTCCGCAAGGGAAAGCTCAAGTACCTGGTGAACGTCAACGTCCTCACGACCGGGTTCGACGCGCCCAATATCGATTGCGTGTCGCTCGTGCGGCCGACGATGTCGCCGGGCCTCTACTACCAGATGTGCGGTCGGGGATTCCGCCTCCATACGGGAAAGCGAGACTGCCTCGTCCTGGACTTCGGCGGGAACGTGCTTCGCCACGGGCCGGTGGACCAGATCAAGCCGCCAAACGTGCGTGACGGCAACGGCGTGGCGCCCGCAAAGGAATGCCCGCAATGCCACAGCATCATCGCCGCCGGATATGCGACCTGCCCGGACTGCGGCTATGCGTTCCCACCTCCGGAACGGCAGAAGCACGATGGCGAGGCCGCTACTGCGGGCATCCTCTCCGGGCAGGTCACGAAGAACGAATACCTCGTCAAGGACGTGCTCTACAGCGTTCACACGAAACGCGGCGCACCGCCGGAGCATCCGAAGACGCTGCGGGTCGACTACGAGATCGGGTTCAACTGGTTTATCTCCGAATGGGTCTGCCCCGAACACAGCGGATACGCCCGTTGGAAGTTCGAGAAATGGTGGAAATCGCGCTCGCTCATTCTCCCGCCCAAGACTGCAGAGGAAGCCGCCGCTCTCGCGCAGGACGGCGCGCTCGCCCCGACGACCGGCATCATCTGCCGCCACGTCGCCGGGGAGCAGCACGAGCAGGTCATGGGGCACATCCTGGGCACGAAGCCTCGCATACCCGGAATGGACGAGGAGCCGGTCATGGCGCCGGCGCCTGCGGCTGCTGCAATGGGGCTGTCGGACGAGGACATTCCATTCTGATGCGGAAGGAGGTGATGCGGGACCATGCCGTGAAACGCGAGGTGAACGAAGGGAGGGACTGATGGGCTGTTTGTCGGAATCGGAGTTCAGGACGCTCGATCGGAAACTGGACCGCCTTCTCCAAATGGTGGAGGCAGTCCTCGGAAAGGAGTTTTCCCGCATGTCTCAGGCATTGGACGATCTCGCCACACAGGTTGCCGCGAACACCTCCGTCGAGGAATCGGCGGTGACGCTCATCAACGGCCTCGCGGCCCAGCTCGCGGCCGCGGGCACGGACCCGGCGAAGCTGCAGTCGTTGCAAGCCAGTCTCAAGGCGTCAGCGGATGACCTGGCGGCTGCGGTCGCCGCGAACACCGTGGCCGACCCGAACACTCCTCCTTCCGGGGCGCAGGGGTAAGGGGCGCACGGCGGAGGCCGGGCCGGGTATTTCGCCCGGCCCGGCCCCGCCCCTCTCTCTCATTACTGAGGAACAGACCTTGAGCACAGAACGACCGATGAGGACGTACCGCCGGGAGCGCGACCTCGTCCGCACACTTCGGCGGGTCGAGGCGTGGATGACCCGGTTCCACGACCACGGCGATGCAGGCGCGGGCGAGGTGCCGCAACTGCTCGCCTCGCTCCGGCGCGCACTGCGCCGCAAATGTGAGGAGCCGGCATAGGAGGTGAGCGCGATGACGCGAAGACGGCGCGGTGTCAACAACCTGGTTGTGGTGTCGGACCTGCACTGCGGATGCAGGCTCGGATTGTGCCCGTCCGACGGCGCGCGGCTGGACGGCGGGGGCGATTATCGCCCGTCGTTCCTCCAGCGGACGGTCTGGGCCTGGTGGAACGAGTTCTGGGGCGACTGGGTGCCGCGGGCGTGTCATGACGAACCCTATGCGGTGCTGGTGCTCGGCGACACGCTCGACGGCGTTCACCACGGCTCCACGACCCAGATCAGCCACGACCTGAACGACCAGTCGGAGATCGCGTATCGCGTCCTGGCGCCCGTCGCGGCGCGCTGCGAGGGACGACTCTACATGGTCCGAGGGACCGAGGCGCACGTCGGCCCCAGCGGCGCAGAGGAGGAGCGGCTGGCAAAACGGCTGCGCGCCGTGCCCGACGAGCGCGGCGCCCACGCTCGTTGGGACGTCTGGATTCGGCTGGGCAAGGGGCTTGTCCATGCCACGCACCATATCGGGACGACCGGCAGCCAGGCATACGAGAGCACCGCCGTGATGCGCGAACTGGCCGAGGCGTACACCGAGGCAGGCCGCTGGCGCAGGCAGCCGCCCGACGTGCTGATCCGGGGACATCGGCATCGGCATATCGAAGTCCGCGTGCCTACGGCGCTCGGCTACGGGATCGCCTTCACATGCCCGGCTTGGCAGTTGAAAACGCCTTACACCTACCGCGTCGCCGGCGCCCGGCAGGCCATGCCACAGATCGGCGGCAGCGTCGTGCGGCAGGGAGACACGGACCTCTACACCCGTCACTGGGTGCGATCTCCGGCACGCAACAAGGAGGTCGAACTCTGATGCGAACGATCACGGAGAGGCAGGTCCGGGAAGCGTGGGCCAGACTGGCCCCGCCGCGTCCAACGGTCGTGGGGGGCCGGGGAATGACGGTGGATGAACTCGCGGACCTCTGGGGCGTGTGCCGCACCACCGCGCGCATGCGCCTGCGGGCGCTGCTGCGGGCCGGGCGCGTCGAGAAGATCGGAGTGCGACCCGGACAAAACGGCGCGTCGGTTTACGAATTGAGAGGCGAACATGAACGCGCGAGACGAATGTGAATGTTGCGGCGACCCCGGCAAGTACGTCCCGCAATTGCGGCGCGTGCTTTGTCGGGACTGTGCCCGCGAACTGCTTACCGGGCAGCTCCCGAAAGAACATGAAGCTGAACTCGCGGCGGGTCACGGTTTAGAAACCCATCAGCCGACTGATCTCCTCGACGACTAGGAAGACGAACAACTGGAGGAAAGTGAATGGGACAACTGTGTGCGTTCCGCCGAAGAATCAGACGCGCGGACAGCGTGAATCACCCGGGGCACTACACCTCGCATCCGAGCGGCGTGGAATGCATTCAGGTCACCGAGCACATGAACTTCTGCATCGGGAACGCCGTGAAGTACCTCTGGCGCGCCGGACTCAAAGGTGACGCGCTCGAAGACCTCAAGAAAGCTCGCTGGTACGTCGACCGGGAAATCAAACGCATCGAGTCCGCCGCGTCGCGGGAGAGGAAATGAGCGAGCTTCTTGAAGCCGCCAGAAACTACCTGCGCTGCGGGTGGATGCCGGTCTACGTTCCGCCCGGCGTCAAAGGGCCGAACCGACCCGGCTGGGAGAAGCTGCGTCTCACGGAAGCGGACCTGACTCGGCATTTCAACCGCGCCGGCAACATCGGCATCGTCCTCGGCGAGGCGAGCGGCGGCCTGGTAGACGTGGATTTGGACTGCGCCGAGGCGCTCGAAGTGGCCGATCAGTACCTGCCGGCAACTTCTGCCGTCACGGGCAGGCCCGGCGCGCCACGGTCACATCGCTGGTACGTCTCGGACGTCCAAGCGACAAGGCAGTTCCGGGATCCGAAGACCCGGAAAATGATCGTCGAGCTGCGCAGCAACGGCGGCCAGACGTTGGTGGGTCCGAGCCGACACGCTGAAACGGGCGAACCTTACGATTTCCTCGACGGTGAACCTTCGCACGTGCCCGCGGACGTGCTCATGGCCGCAGTTGAGGCGATCCATGATGCCGTTATGCGCCGACGCTATGGCGAAGTTCCGCAAAAGCGCGCGGTACCCGCTCCGGCAGCTGTTCCGCGCGAAACGGAACCCGACGCTGTCGAGCGGCGCGCACTGGCCTACATCGGTGCGATGCCGGCAGCTGTCAGTGGCCAAGGTGGACACGCGGCCACATATTCGGCGGCAACGGCGCTGGTGCATGGGTTCGGTCTGTCTCCGGGCCGCGCGCTGCAAATACTGCTGACGGACTATAACCCTCGATGTCAGCCGCCATGGACCGAGAAGGAGCTTCAGCACAAGGTTCAGGACGCCGCAAATAAGCCTCACGACCGTCCGTTCGGCTGGTTGCGCGACCAAGACCAGACCGTCGTTGCCGACGACGTCGTTGACCTTTCCGGCATCCTGGCAGGCGTCTCGGCGAAACGAGAGAAACAGGCGTCGCTCTCGGCCGATGATCCGGGGCCGATTCCAGAGACCATGTTACGCATTCCCGGCTTCATCTCAGAAGTCATGGACTACACAATGGCGACCGCGCCATATCCGCAACTGGAGCTGGCCTTCGCCGGCGCGCTTTCGCTTCAGGCGCTGCTGGCGGGGCGCAAGGTCAAGGACGCTTTGAGTAACCGCACCACCCTATACGTGGTCGCCCTGGCGAATTCCGGCGCGGGCAAGGACCACCCGCGCAAGGTCAACCAGCGTGTCCTCGTGGCTGCGGGACTCGCCGACTGCATCGGCGACACTTTCGCCAGCGGCGAGGGGATCGAAGACCGTCTGCACGTGACCAACTCGGTCCTTTTTCAGACTGACGAGGTTGACGCGCTCATGGCGGCGATCCGCGACGGCAAGGAAAGCCGCTACGAGACGGTCCTGAGCGTGCTCCTGAAGTTTTACAGCAGTTGCAACGGCGTCTACTCGCTGCGCGTCAAAGCGGGGAAGGATTACCGCTACATCGACCAGCCGAACCTCTGCATCTTCGGCACGGCGATCCCGCAGCACTACTACCAGTCGCTCTCGTCGCGGATGCTGACGAACGGTTTCTTCGCCCGCGTGATCGTTATCGAGGCCGGGAAGCGCGGCGCCGGACAGGAGCCGCCGGCGCTGGACGTCCCCGAACGGCTTCTTGTCACGGCGAAATGGTGGGCCCAATTTCGTCCGGGAAATGAGGCCGGCAACCTGGACGCCTGGCACCCGGACCCGAAGAACGTGGAACTGAGCGGCGATGCCGCTGCAGTCATGCGCGAGGCGCGCGAGGAAGCGGATGCCGAATACGCGAAGTCCGAAGAAAGCAAGGACGTCGCCGCGATGGCGATCTGGGCACGCGCCTACGAGAAGGCCCGTCGTCTCTCGCTCATCCATGCGTGCAGCGAGAATCACCTTGAACCGATGATCAGCCGCCGCGCGGCCGAGTGGGCCTGGGCATTTGCCCGGCACCAGACACAGCGCATGCTCTTCATGGCGCAGAACTACGTCGCTGAAAACCCCTTCCACGCCTTGTGCCTGAAGGCGATGGAGAAACTGCGCTCCGAACCGGACGGGACGCTGCCGCACAGCCGGCTGCTCAAACGGATGAAGGTGGACGCGCAGACGTTTCAGAAGGTCATCGACACGCTCCGCCAGCAGGACGACATCGACGTGGTCCTCAACCCGACGCCTGGCCGGACCGGGACATGCTACCGGCTGTTGCAGGGGGTGAAAGAAGCCGGCGAAAGAAGGCCGGAACACACGGGAGAGGGGGTGAAAGATGGTGAATGAAGGTGAAAGAAGGGTGAAAGAAGTTTTGCCATTAAATCAATATATTTCTCTCTTCTCTCTCTTCTTTCTCTCTTTCACCCGGGGTGCCGCGCGCGCGCGTTTAACGCGCTTTCGCGCACGCGCGAGGGGGGTGGTGAAAGAAGTAAGGGGGGTGGCCGTCTTCGGAGGTCGTCTTCAGCGTCCACACGAGGCCGTCACGCGCGCACAGGCGCGCATGGCGCGCAACAGGACGCGCGGCTCGCGCCAACGCACCAGAGCGCGAACGGGGCGCAACGTGCGCGAACTGTGCGCATTGTGACGCAAAGGCCGAAACGGGGCGAGGGTGCTGCATTTGGGAGCACAACGGCTATAGGTACTTTCCCGGCGCGCCGGCCTCCGCGATGTTCCAGACCCCGGTTTTCGGGAGATTTTCGAGTTTTAAGAAAATCGGGCAGTTTTCTTTTCTCGCATGCCCCTGTGGAGATGACGCCGCATGCCTGACACGCCTGAAAGAATGGACCCTGCGCACCTGACGCGGCTGCAGCTGGCGACGGTTCTGACCGGCACAGGCATCGTCAGCCTGACGCCCCAGGCGTTGCGAAACTGGGTCGAGGCGGGCTGCCCGCGCGAGAGCGACGGCTCCTTCAACCTGCTGCGGGTCTGCGCGTGGCTTGCCGGAGAGCGGGCGAAAACGCCGCATCTTTCGCGCCCGGAGACCGAGGATGAGAAGGCCGCGCGCATCGCACTCCTGCGCGAGCGGCGGCTGGGCGCGAAGCAAAAGCGCCGGATCGAGGCGCGCAAGCTCGAAGAGGGCTTCATGCCGCGCGAAGAAGTGATTGCCGAGTTCGGGCGGATGGCGACGGAAATTCGCACGGCGATGCTGGCGTTGCCCACGCGCGTCGGGAAGGCGCTGGAAGGGAAACCGGAATCCGAACGGATCGCGCTATTGGACGCCGAGATCAGAGCGGCGCTCGATGCGCTCGCAACAAGCAAGGAGATCACTGGCGATGATGCTTCTGTGCCCGGAGAGGAATAAGTGCGCCGGCAGGCGCATCTGCGGACACGTACGGCCTCATCGCGCAAACAGGCCGTATCGCGCGGATTGCCGGTCCGTTCCATGCCCTCTCGGACGGCGTCATCTCGCGCAGGAAGTGTTCTGCAAACCGCAGGAGACCAGACATCATGCCGTTGAAACCTGACGCATACTGGCGGCCGTTCCTGAAGACGCCTGAAATACTGACGCCCTCGGCCTGGGCCGAGAAGTATCGCCGGCTGCCCAGGGGCCAGAGCGCGCTGTCCGACCGCTACCAGAACGCGCTGTCGCCCTATTCGCGGACGATCATGGACCTCTGCGCCGTGCCGGGGCTGTCGCAACTCGTCATCATCAAAGCCGCGCAAATCGGCGCGAGCGAGGCGCTCCGCAACGTGATCGGTTGGGCGGCGCACCTGTGCCCCGACCCCGCCGGCATCGTCCTGCCGGCGGAAAGCAAAGGCCGCGACATTTTCGACAACCGAATTCTGCCGCTCTTCCGTGGGACCCTGCCCCTTCGAAAACTGATGACGGGCCGAAGGTCCGACATTCGAAAAGATCAGGTGAAACTGGCGAACGGCTTCATCCTGCACCTGATGTGGTCCGGCTCCGGGTTCAGCCTGGCCGCCGACCCGATGCGGTTGGGCATCTGCGATGAGACGGACAAGTTTCCGGCGTGGGCGAATGCAGGCCAGGGCGAGCCGGTCGGCCTTCTGGCCGCGCGCCTGCGGACGTTCGGCTCCCGCGGGCTGCTGGTCGCCGCCAGCACCCCGAGCAATCGCTTCGGCCGCATCTGGCGGCTGTTCGACGACTGCTCCATCCGGGCGTACTTCTCCGTTCCCTGCCCGCATTGCGGCCTGTGGCAGCGCCTCGTGTTCGACAGGCTGAAATACGAGCGCGGACCGACGGCCAAGCCCATCGACCGCGCGGAGCACATCCGGCGCAGCGGCGGCGTCTGGTACGAGTGCGCCAGCTGCAAGGGCCGGATCACCGAAGCGCAGAGGGCCGCGATGATCGGCCAGGGCCGCTACCAGGCCCTTCCGGGCGAGCCGCTGATCCGCGATGCCGAAGGCAACCGCCACGACTGTTTGGAGACCGTGCGGTCTTTTCTGCCGGGCACCAGCGTCGGGCTGCAAGTATCCGGCCTGTGTTGCCTCTGGCTGTCGTGGGTGGAAATCGCGGCGCAATTCATCCTCGCGCAGGGCGACCTGGCGAAGATGTTCGCGTTCAAGACCGATACCCTGGGCGAGCCGTTCGACCAGCAGGAGACGCGGCTCAGGAGCGACCTGTTCAGGCTGAAATCGGCGCGGGCGAAATTGGGCGAGGGCGTGGTCCCGATCTGGGCCAGCGCGTTGCTGGCGACCGTGGACGTGCAGCACAGGTTCTTCAAGATTGTCGTGCGCGCCTGGGGACGGTCCCTGGACGAGAGCAGCATGGAATCGGCGCGGGTATGGCATGGGCGGTTGGAGAGGTTCGAGGACCTGGACGCGCTCCTCGCCAAAGAGTGGCCGTCCGAGGACGCCGGGCGCGGCAGGCCCATGAAGATCACCGTGCTGCTCATTGACACCGGCGGCACGAGGTTGGGCGACGAAGCGATCTCGCGCACCGAGCAGGTGAACCGATGGGCGCTCTCCCGGCAGCCGTTCGGAGTCATCCCGATCAAGGGAACGGCGCGCCGGCAGAACCATGCGGACTTCATCAAGCGCGCGAAACGCGTCCAGCATCCGGGCCTGGAGGAGCGGCTGCTCGACGTGCACCATTTCGCCGACGAACTGGCCTGGATGGTGGACAAGGGGCGCGAAAACCCGGACGAGGAGGTTTGGCACCTGAACCGGCGCGACGACCCGGAATATAACCAGGAGCTTTCCAACTGCGTCAAGGTGGTCGAGCGCGCCGGGAACAAGATCGACACCGCCTGGCGCCCGGTGTCCGACGGCGCGACGATTGACTTCTTCGACTGCGAGGTCTACCAGGTCGCCGCTTCGTACATCGCTCAGGAGCGCGGCCCATTCCCTGCCCGAAGCGCCGTGGACGCGCAGAGGAAAGGCGACATGGAAGCAGCGCAACCCGCGCACAGCGGTTTCGGCGAACCGCTCGACGCCGAGGAAGCGGAATTCCGCCGGCTGCGGGAAGGCCGGCCCGACCCGAACGACGCCTGGACGCCGACGGCGTACAAACTTTGAGGAGGCGGTCGATGAAGATCGAGATGCGAAAGTTGTCGGAGATCAAGCCGTATGAGCAGAACCCGCGCGTCAACGACAATGCCGTGGACGCCGTGGCGGGGAGCATCAAGGAATTCGGATTTCGGCAGCCGATCGTCGTGGACGCCGAAGGCGTGATCGTCTGCGGCCATACGCGCTGGAAGGCGGCGCAAAAGCTCGGCCTCGAAAAAGTGCCCGTCCACGTCGCCAAAGACTTGACGCCTGAACAGGTCCGCGCCTACCGGATCGCCGACAACCGGCTCGCGGAACTCGCCGAATGGGACAAGACCCTGCTCCCCCTGGAACTGGAGGCGATCCGCGCCGCCGGCACGGACCTGTCCCTGCTCGGCTTTGACGAGGAATCCCTGGCGCAGCTTCTGGACACCGGCGTTCAGGGCGGCCAGACCGACCCGGACTCCGTGCCGGAGCCGCCGGATACGGCCACGTCCAAGTGCGGCGAAGTCTATCAGCTCGGCAACCACCGGCTCATGTGCGGGGACTCCGGCTCTGTGGCCGATCTCGACCTGCTTCTGGGCGGTCAGCCGATCCACCTTGTCAATACGGACCCGCCCTACAACGTCAAAGTGGAACCCCGGAGCAACAACGCCATCGCCGCCGGCCTGTCGTCGTTCGGCGATAACGGCACTGCCAAGCGCCAGCACCTCTACAAGACCATGCGCGACCCGAAACACGAAGAAGGCGGCGGGCTGACCCATCACCAGGCATTTGATCTGGCGCGCGGCAAGAGCAAGTTCCACGCCACGACGAAGAAACTGCGCCCGAAAGACCGACCGCTGGAGAACGACTTCGTCTCGGACGAGGCCTTCGAGAAGCTCCTGCATGCGTGGTTCGGAAACATCGCGCGCGTGCTCCTGCCGGGCCGGTGTTTCTACATCTGGGGCGGGTACGCCAACTGCGGAAACTACCCGCCCGTCCTCAAGACGTGCGAACTGTATTTCTCGCAGGCCATCATCTGGGTCAAGGAGCACCCGGTCCTGACGCGGAAGGACTTCATGGGCAACCACGAATGGGCGTTCTACGGGTGGCGCGCCGGCGCCGGGCACAAGTTCTACGGGCCGAATAACGCGAAGGACGTGTGGCCGATCAAGAAGGTCAACCCGCAGAGCATGGTTCATTTAACCGAAAAGCCTGTCGAGCTTGCCGTCAGAGCGATTCAGTATTCGTCTCTCCAGGGCGAGAACGTTCTGGACCTCTTCGGCGGATCGGGTTCCACGCTGATCGCCTGCGAGCAGACCAAGCGGCATGCGTTCCTCATGGAATTGGACACGCTGTACTGCGACGTGATCCGGCAACGGTGGGCCGAGTTCGTACACGGCGCGGGCTGCGACTGGAAGAAACTGACCTCGGCGGTTAAAGCGCAGGAGGCCCGGAAAAACGTCCGGGCCTCCCGAAAGGCGGAACGATGATCGCGTCACTCGGCCAGCGCGAACTGCCCTCGCTCGACCTTCTTGAACCGGGCTTCAGCGCCCTTCTTCTGAATGTCGCGCAGGATGCTCGAGTAGAGGGTCGCGGCGGGCGTCTTGCCGGCGCTCTCCCACAACTTCTGCTCGAGGATCGCCTTAACGACCTCCTGGCAGTTCATCGGCTTGCCGGCGGCCTTCATGACCTGGATCGCGGCGTCCACCAACCCCAGGCGTTTCCCTTCGCCCCGGGGCGCGCCCTTTTGCGCCACGTTGCGCCCGGACGCGGCCTTCGTACCTTTGGGCGTGGTCGCCTCGGCCTTCGCGCCCTTGGCCGCCCGGGGCGCGTTCGTGTCGGGAGCGCTTGCGCGCCCCTCTCGGTGGACGGTCAGCCGCGCCGCGTCGGCCACGCTGATCGTCTTGCCGCCGCCGGTCAGGACCGTGATCTTGCCCTTTTCGTCCACGCGCGTCACCGTCACCTCGACCGCGTTCTTCCCGATCGCCAGCGTGTACGTCTCGCCCAACTTCACGTTCTCCAACTTCATAGCACGTCCTCCCAAAATGCGCCTGCGTCGTCTTGGCCGGCACGGCGGCAGTACGCTGCCGCCTGCCATTGCCGGCCGCCATCCCCGCCCACCGCGCGGGTGGGCGGAAAGGCGGTCGTCTTATGCGCCGACGTTGAACAAAATCTCGCAGTCGCAATGCCCGCCGTTCGCGTCGAAGTAAGCGAGCGACGCCGCCACGTCCATGCGCATCGCCTTCAGAATCTTCACGGCGAACGG
>Ga0315281_10011595_pt1 | contig 12072 bp, 15 predicted proteins | sample YL17G07_0_MG_FD_204540 | JGI IMG/M metagenome (GOLD analysis project Ga0315281, IMG submission 204540) | Sediment microbial communities from Yellowstone Lake, YNP, Wyoming, USA - YL17G07_0 | ecosystem: Environmental > Aquatic > Freshwater > Lake > Sediment | place: USA: Wyoming | collected... | reverse complement strand
CTCGCCTTTGCCCGGCCCGACGAGCGTGTCGAGTACTGGATCCGCATGCCGCGTGATCCGCGGGCGTACGCGCAGCGGCTGTATGCCGCGCTGCGCGAGCTTGACGGCGCGCGATGTGAGACGATCCTGATCGAGACACCGCCGGAGACCGTCGAATGGGCTGCCGTAAGAGACAGGCTAATGCGCGCCGCCGGATGATGCGCGAAATCCTACCCTTGGCCCTTTCGCTTGCCTTGTTGCTGGCGGGCTGCGGCGGCCGATCAAATGTGCAGCTGAATTCGAGCACCTTGCCCTCGGGCGGCGTGTCGAGCGGCGGCGCGGTGCAGGTCCAGGGCCAATCGGCGCTGGGCGCGCTGCTCGCGATCGGCGTGCTGGTGGGCGCCTCCTATGCGAGCGACCGGGGAATGCCGCAGTCCGCCCCCGCCCTCGAGCTTGATCCATCTCGTCGAGTGCTGGTGCAGGACTGCACCAAGCCGATCGAAGACCGCTCGGCCAACCTGAGGTGCAAGTAGGCGATTAAATTTTCTGAGGACTTGGCTTGCCGTCCTCGACGACGAAGCGTGCCAGCACTTCGGCGCGCGATTCCGGTTTCCTGACCGTATCCAGGCCCATCAGTTCCGCGTTCAAGCGCCCGCCGGCGATGCTGGCGCGGACATAACCGCGCCGGTCGCCGTGGCCGTATTTGAAATGCGGATTTTCCGCGAGGATGGCGGGCATGTTGCGTTGCCAGCCGCCGGGCGAGGAGGTAATGGACGTGCCGACAAACTCGCTTGCCACCACGGGCGAGCGCCCGTCATCGAAGTCGAGCTTCAGGTCTGCGACAAAGTGCATGTGCACGTCGCCGCTGATCACCACCGGATTGGCGGGCCTGCGCGCAGCAATGGATTCGAGGAGCCGCTTGCGCGCCGCCGGATAGCCGTCCCAGCTGTCGGTCCAGACGGTTTGGCGGTCGCCGGATTTGCCTTTGCGCTGCGCCATCAGCACCGGCTGCGCGAGGATGTTCCACGATGCGCGCGACGAGGCGAACTGGCGCTCAAGCCATGTCTCCTGGGCGGCGCCCAGCATGGTCCGCGCGGGGTCGCCCAACTCGATGCATTCGCGGGGATCAACCTCGTTGCCGCCGCCTGCTTTCCTCGGGCAGGCATGCGCCGAGCGGTATTGGCGGCCGTCGAGCAAGTAGAAGCTGGCAAGGCTTCCCCAAGCCACGGCGGTGTAGATCTGCATGGCCGGACCGCTCGGCCGCATGCTGGCGGGGAGCGGCATGTGCTCGTAGTACGCCTGGTAGGCGGCCGCGCGCCGGAGCAGAAACTCCTCCGGCGGTGCGCCGTCTTCCTGGCGATCGTTGGCGTAGTCGTTGTCCACCTCATGGTCGTCCCAGGTGACGATCCAGGGAAACGCATGGTGAGCCGATTGCAGGTCCTTGTCGCCCTTGTACTGCGCGTAGCGCGCGCGGTACTCATCGAGCGTGACGGGTTCGACCGCAGGCTCGTGCGTTCGCACCTGATTGCGGCGCAACGAGGACTCGTAGATGTAGTCGCCGAGGAACACGACGAGGTCAAGATCGTCGGCGACCATGTGTTGGTAAGCGTTGAAGTAGCCGTGTTCGAAGTGCTGGCAGGACGCAAAAGCAAATCGAAGGCGCGCAGCGGCAACGCCGGCCGCCGGCGCGGTCCGCGTGCGGCCGACAGGGCTGACGGCGTCGCCGGCCAGAAACCGGTACCAATACCAGCGGTCGGGTGCGAGGCCCCGCACCTGCGCGTGCACCGAGTGTGCCGACGCAGGGCCGGGAAATTCCGCGCGGCTGGCAACGATTTTCCGGAACCCGTGGTCCTCGGCGACCTCCCAGCGCAGTGGTACCGGCGCCGGCGCCAGACCGCCGCCCGGCTCGAGCGGTCGGGGCGCAAGGCGCGTCCAGAGAACGAAACCATCGGGGGTTGGATAACCCGAAGCGACGCCGAGAGTGAAGGGGTAGGAATCGAAGCGGACGTTGCGCTCGGCGGCGCGGGTCGGTACCGCACGCGAAATACCCAGTGCTGCAAGGACCTCCAGGAATCTGCGGCGGTCGAGCATCGTGAGAGCATACCCGCTCCTTATTCTTTGATACGCTCGTCACTCCCCACCAATGCCCCGGTCAATGGCACGTCACTTGTTGAAAATGCTAGTGCGATGCCTGCTCCCTGGGGCGGCCTGCGCGCTTCTTTCCGGTGCCGCCGGCGCGGTGCCGGGGGCGCAGGTCGAGGTCACGCTCAGCACCAGGGACGATGGCGTGGTTCTCGATGTCACCTGCCTGGTCGCCGCATCGCCCGCGGAGGTGTGGGCGGTGGTAACCGATTACGAGCACGCGGCGAGTTTCATTGCCAACCTGGAAAAGAGCTCGGTGCTCGAGCGCAGCGCGAACCGCATGCTCGTGTCGCAGAAGGGAAAGATGGGATTCGGCCCGTTTTCCGTGAATGTCGAGACAGTGACAGAGGTTCGCCTCACGCATTTGGAAGGCATGCGCTCGCGCCTGATTCGGGGCAGCATGAAACGGCACGAATCCACGACCAGACTGATCCCGGAGAATGGCGGCACCCGGATCGTCTATCACGCGGTGTCGGTTCCGGACGTCTGGATACCGCCGGTCATCGGCCCCGCGATCATCAGGCACGAAGCGCAGACCCGGTTCGAGCAGTTGCTCGTGGAAATACTCCGGCGCAAGGCCCATGCGGACGCGTCGCGCTAAGATAACGGCTTGCATATTAAAAATCTGCGGAGCGGTAAATGATTCATTTCGTCGTGCATGAAGAAGGCGACGGCGTCGGCGTCGTCGTAGTCGAGGGCGTGAAAGCGGGCCAGGACCTGGTCGGCTGGATCATGGAAGACGACAAGGAGGTCAGGATGACCGCGAAGAGCGACATCCCGATCGGCCATAAATTGGCGCTGAAGGACTACAAGCCGGGCGACACGGTCATCAAGTACGGCGTCGATATCGGCAAGGTGGTGGCGCCGATCGCGCGTGGCGAGCATACCCACGTGCAGAACCTCAAAACCAAGCGGTGGTAAGCGACATGGACCTTTCCAAGGCAACATTCCGGGGCTACAAGCGCGAGAACGGCCGCGTCGGCGTGCGCAACCACGTCCTCATCCTGCCCGTGGACGACCTGTCGAACGCCGCCGCCGAGGCGGTGGCGAACAACATCAAGGGTGCGATCGCAATTCCGCACCCCTACGGGCGGCTGCAATTCGGCGCCGACCTGGACCTGCATTTCCGCACCCTGATCGGTACCGGCTCCAATCCGAACGTCGCTGCGGTGGTGGTGATCTGCATCGAGGACGGCTGGGCGAAGAAAGTCGCCGACGGCATCAAGGAGACCGGCAAGCCGGTGTCCTGGTTCGGCATCGAGCAGCACGGCGATCACGACACCATCCTGCGCGCTTCCAAGGCGGCGAAGGAATACGTGCAGTGGGCTTCCGAACTGCAGCGCGAGGAGCGGCCGCTGAAAGACCTGTGGGTCTCCACCAAGTGCGGCGAATCGGACACGACCTCAGGCTGCGGCGCCAATCCCACCGTGGGCAACGCCTTCGACAAGCTCTATCCGCACAAGGTGACGCTGTGCTTCGGCGAAACCACCGAGCTCACCGGCGGCGAGCACCTGGTGGCGGCGCGCTGCCGCACGGACGAGGTGCGCAAGAAATTCCAGTTCATGTTCGACCGGTACCAGGCGATTATCGACAAGCACAAGACGAGCGACCTGTCGGATTCCCAGCCCACCAAGGGCAACATCGAGGGCGGCCTCACCACCATCGAAGAGAAAGCGCTCGGCAACATCCAGAAAATCGGCCGCAAGTGCATGGTCGACGGCGTCATCGACAAGGCCGAGGTGCCGACCGGTCCCGGCCTCTGGTTCATGGATTCGTCCTCGGCCGCCGCCGAGATGGTGACGCTGTGCGCGGCCTCGGGCTATGTGGTGCACCTGTTCCCAACCGGACAGGGCAACGTCATAGGCAATCCGATCCTGCCGGTGATCAAGCTGTGCGCCAATCCGCGCACCGTGCGCACCATGAGCGAACACATGGACGTGGATGTCTCCGGATTGCTGCGCAAGGAAATGACGCCCGACCAGGCCGGCGACAAGCTGCTCGAATGCATGTTCCGCACCGCCAACGGCCGCCTCACCGCCGCCGAAGCGCTCGGGCACAGGGAATTCGTTTTGACGCGTTTGTACGAGAGCGCCTGATCGAGTGAATCGCCGGGTCGTGGCCGGTCAGCGGTCTTCGCGGCTGTGAAAGATTCGCAGCAGGAACACGTCTTTTCCCGCAAGCTCGTAGCGGATTTCGTAATCGCCGATCAGAACGCGGCGCACCTCGCGGCCCGCAAATTGACGCAGCCGCTGACCGAGCCGCGGGCGCGCGGGAATTCGCCTGGCGCCCGCGACGATATGGCGCACTGCGAGCGCGGCGGCGCGGGGGTTGACGGATGCAAGAAACTCGTAGAGCCGGACGAGGTCCGAGCGGGCGCTGGTGGTCCAGCGCAGCGCCACGCTAGCGGCGGACCTTGCGCTTCGGTGCGCCGAGAGTGGCGGCCCAGGCATCGATCGCGGCGTGATCGTGCGTGCGACCTGCCTTGACGTCGGCGAGCGCCTCCAGGGTCAGATGGCGCCGCTCTTCCTCCAGCGCCACATAGGAGGCGATCGCCTCTTTGACGATCCACCCCGTGGGGCGATCGAGCCGCTCGGCAAGGCCGTCGAGCTTCTCGGCGAGGTCGGCCGGCAAATGACTCGTAACGACGCGCGTTTCCATGATTCAGTCAGCTTTAATCAGAACGATTAGGATATGCTACGCGACGTGCTCCGCCGCTGCAAGCCGGAGCGATACCGATCGGCAAGGAATCTTTGATTCGACGCAGTCATGCGAAGCGATAGCACACTGATGGTCCGCGTCTGGCGCGGTCGCGCCGAGGGCAAGTACCAGGCGTTCGAGGTACCACGCCACGCCAGCCAGACGGTGCTCGACGTTGTCACGCACATCCAGCGCGTGCTCGATTCGACGCTCGCTTACCGCTTCGCCTGCCGCGTCGGCATGTGCGGCTCCTGCGCGATGACGGTGAACGGCGTCGCGCGCTGGACTTGCCGCACACATGTGGACAAGGTCGTCAAGAACGACCAGATGGAAATTGCGCCGCTGCGCAATCTGCCGGTGATCCGCGACCTCGTTACCGACATGAGCGAGTTCTTCGATAAATGGGCGAAGGCAAAGGGGCAATTTTCCGGTCCGCTTACGAAGAAGGAAGATTTTCAGAAAGTAAAACCGGATTCTCCCGGGCGCGTTGCGGTGGATGCCGGCATCGAGTGCATCGGCTGCGCGGTCTGCTACAGCTCCTGCGATGTGGTCTCCTGGAATCCGGAGTATCTCGGGCCGGCGGCGTTGAATCGCGCCTGGACCTTGGTGAAGGATGAGAGAGATTCAAGAAAGATCGAAAGACTGCGCGCCGTCGCAGGCGACGCGGGCTGCCACTCCTGCCATACGCACATGAGCTGCACCGAGCATTGCCCGAAGCAGATTTCGCCAACGGCCGGCATCGCCGGATTGAAGAGAGAGATCGCGTTCGCTGTTCTTGGAGGAGAGCTTTGAACTTCAGGACGCAGACCTTTCTGTGGGTGGCACAGCGCGCGAGCGCGGCGGTGCTCGCGCTGTGCGTCACGGTGCACCTCGCGACCATGGTCTATGCGATCCGGGGCGGTCTCAGCGCGGCCGAGATTCTGTCCCGCACCAAGGGTAGCGTAGGCTGGCTCATGTTCTATACGGTGTTCGTGCTGGCCGTGACCGTGCATGCGCCAATCGGGCTCAGAAGTGTCGTGACGGAATGGTTCGGCTGGCGTGGCGCCGCGCGTGACGTGTTTCTGCTCGGATTGGCGATGCTGCTCGCCGCCATGGGCATGCGGGCGGTATTCGGGGTGTTCCTGTGAACGTACACACCGGTACCTTTGCGGCCTTCGTGCACCGCGCGTCGGGCGTCCTGCTCACGTTGTTTCTGCCCGTGCACTTCTACGCCATCGGCACCACGCTGGAGAGCGCGGCTGCGTTCGACGCGCTGCTCGTCTGGACGCAAATGCCGCTGGTCAAGTTCGGCGAGTGGGGCATCGTGGTGCTGCTTGCCGCGCACCTGGGCGGCGGCCTGCGCGTGCTCGCGCTGGAGTTCCTGCCTTGGCGCGATTGGCAGAAAAGCCTCGCTGCGGCGGCTGCGGCGCTCGCGCTTGCCGTGGGGCTTGCGTTCGCCCTCGCCCTGTAAAATTGTCCTAGGAGGCTGATATGCAATTCGCGAGGTTGTTTCTTATTGTTGCGGGGTTCGTGCTTCCGGCGATCGCTCAGGCGCAGGCGTGGCCGCAAAAGTCCGTGCGCTTCATCGTGCCGTTCCCGCCGGGCGGCGCTACCGACATATCGGCTCGCATGCTGGGCCAGAAGCTCACCGAGATGTGGGGACAGACCGTGGTCATCGAGAACCGCGGCGGCGCAGGCGGCGGCGTCGGCGCGGCGGAAGCCGCACGCGCGGCACCCGACGGCTACACGCTTTTCTTTCCCTCGGGGTCGGTGGTGACGGCCAACCAGCACATCTACGCGAAGATGGCCTACGACCCTGAGAAGGACTTCGTTCCCGTGACCAAGGTGGTCGCCGGACCGCAGGTGCTGGTGGTGCCCGCGAGCTCGCCCTACAAGAGTGTCAAGGAACTGGTCGACGCGGCGAAAGCGCAACCGGGCCGACTCACCTTCGGCCACGCCGGCATCGGCTCGCAGGTCCATCTTGCGGGGGAGAACTTCGTCAATACGGCGCGCATCGACGCGGTTCAGGTGCCCTACAAGGGCGAGGGCCCGGCGCTGGTAGGGCTGGTCGCCGGCGACACGGCATTCATGGTGACGAATGTGGCTGCGGCGATCGGCTACATCGGCTCTGGGCGCCTGCGCGCGCTCGGCGTGACCAGCAAGACCGAGTTCGCGCAGTTGCCCGGCGTACCGGCGATTGCGAAAACCCTGCCGGGATTCGAGAACACGGGCTGGTTCGGCATCGTCGCACCCACCGGCACCGCGAAGGAAATCATCCAGAAGGTTTACCTGGACACGAAGAAGGCGCTCGAATCCACCGAGCTGAAGGCGCGCCTCTACGTGCAGGGGCTCGAGCCTGTCGGCAACACGCCGGAAGAAATGGGGCTGGCGATGAAGGAAGAGACCGCGCTGTGGGCGCGCGTGGTGCGGGAACGGAGAATAAAAGTCGAGTGAGAATCGATCTGCAACAGGTCGAGGACGCGGCCAAGGAGCTCTACATCCGGGCGCTGAAGCTGCTGCCGCCTGACATCAAGCGGGGTCTGGATACGCTCTCGGCGGGCGAATCGGATGCCGGCGCGAAGCGCGTGCTTGGCACCATGTTGAAGAACATCACGGTGGCGGAAGACACGCAGAGCCTCCTGTGCCAGGACACCGGCATCCCGATCTACAACGTGCGTATCGGCCGGGGCGTCGAAGTCGACGGCCACGGCTTGAAGGAAGCGATACAGCGCGGCTGCGCGCGCTCCACGCGCGAGTATTCGTTCCGCTCCTCAATCGTGCATCCGACCACGCGCGTCAACGAGCAGAATTCGTCGGGGCGCGGAGTGCCCATCGTTCATTTTGAATTTTCAAATCAGGAAAAAACACTGGAAATTGAAATGATCCCCAAAGGCTCGGGGTCGGAAAACAATTCCTGGCTGAAGATGGCGATCCCCGCCGAGGGCGTGGACGCGATCAAGACTTTCGTCATCGATTGCGTGCTGGAGGCGGGCGGCAAGACCTGCCCGCCGACCATCGTCGGCGTGGGCGTGGGCGGCACCTCCGACCTGTGCGTGCACCTCGCCAAGCAGGCGGCGACGCGCGCGCTCGGCTCGCGCTGCGAGGATCCCGAAGGCGCGAAGCTCGAAGAGGCGCTCACGCGCGCGGTCAACATGCTTGGCGTCGGGCCGCAGGGGTTGGGCGGCGATTCGACCGCCTTCGCGGTGCACGTCGAGACCGCGGCCACGCACATCACGATGAACCCCGTGGCGGTAAACATGCAGTGCCACTCGGCGCGCCGCGCGCGCGCGACATTCCGGCCCGGAGGGATCGAATATGGCTACTAATTTCTTCAGATTCCTGGTCGTTCTATCCATTGCATTTCCCGCCCTTGCAGCTGAAGTAGCGGGCGTGAAGCTGGAGGACAAGGATCGTGTTGCAAATTCAGAGCTGGTGCTGAGCGGAGCGGGGCTGCGCAAGCGCGCGTTTTTCCAGGTCTATGCGATCGGGCTCTATCTGCCGGAAAGGAAAACCGTGGCGGCGGAGGCCATCGCGGCACCGGGTCCGAAGCGCGTCGCGATCCACATGCTGCGCGACGTGGACGCCGGGGATTTGGCCGGCGCGCTCGCGGACGGTATGAAGGACAATTTGAGCGAGGCCGAGACGAAAGCGTTGGAGCCGCGCACCAAACAGCTCTCCGCGATCATGGGCGAGATGAAGGAAGCGAAGAAGGGCATGCGCATCACGCTGGATTGGGCGCCGGCGGCAGGCACGCAACTGACGGTGGAGGGCAAGCCGGCTGGAGCGCCGATCCCCGGGGAGGATTTCTACCGCGCGCTGCTGAGGATCTGGCTGGGCGACAAGCCGGTGCAGGACGACCTGAAGAAGGCCCTGCTCGGGGAGAAGCAATAGCCGTGGCGCACCACGAACTCAGTGCGCCGCTGACCGATGCGCAGGTGCGCGCGTTGTACGTCAACGATACGGTGACGCTGAATGGAATCCTGTTCGGCATCCGCGACGCGACGCAGATCCACATGTTCGATCGCGGGCGCAAGACGCGCTTCGATCTCGCCGGGCACGCGGTGATCCACACCGCCCCCAATGTGAGGAAAGTCGAGAAAAGCGCCGCGCATCCGGCGGGCTATGAACCTTCCTGCATCGGCACCACCACCAGCGACCGGATGGAGCGCTTCACGCGGCCGCTGATGACGCAGTACGGCGTGCGGCTGGTGATCGGCAAGGGCGGCTTGCGCGACGAATCGCTGAAATCCATGCAGGAAATCGGCGGCGCATATCTGGCCATCATCGGCGGGGCGGCCGCGCTGGAAACGACGTGGGTGGAAGCGATCGAAGACGTGGATCTCGACGACCTGCATCCGGAATCGCTGTGGAAATTCCGCGTCAAGGGATTCGGGCCGCTGGTGGTCGCCATGGACAGCCACGGCGGCAGCCTGTATTCGCAGGTTAGAAGCGATTCGCGGGGACGCCGGGCGAAGGCACTGGCAAGTCTCGGCGTGAAGGCGTAATAGAATCCCGCATCCAACAGGAGATAATATGAAATCGACGACTCATTTTGCCGGCGCGCTTCTGCTGGCGCTCGCCAGTACGGTGCAGGCGCAGAACATTTCCATCGCCACCGGCGGCACGGGCGGCGTGTATTACCCGTTGGGCGGCGGGTTGGCCGCGTTGCTGTCGAAGAAAGTGCCCGGCATGCAAGCGACCGCCGAAGTCACCGGTGGGTCCGTCGCCAACATGCAGCTGATCGGCACCGGCAAGCCCTATATCGCGTTCACGCAGGCCGATGCGGCCATCGACGCGGTCAGGGGTGAGGACAAGTTCACCGGCAAGCCCATTCCCGTGCGCACGCTCGCGGTGCTGTACCCGAACCGCATGCATGTGGTGTCGATCGACGGCACGGGAATCACGAAGATCACGGACATGAAAGGCAAGCGCGTCTCCACCGGATCCGGCGGCAGCGCGACCGAGGTGTTCGCCTTTCGCGTCATCGAAGCCGCAGGCCTGGACAAGGACAAGGACATGAAGCGCGAGCGGCTCGGCGTCGCGGAATCCGTGAACGCGTTGAAGGATCGCAAGATCGACGCCTTCTTCTGGGTCGGCGGCCTGCCGACCGCGGCGGTGACCGATCTGGCCAATTCCCCCGGTGCGAAGATCAAGATGATCGATATCTCCCACCTGGTGCCGGCGATGATCAAAAAGCACGGCAACATCTACATCAAGGACGTCATCCCGCAGCGGATGTACAAGGGCATGGAAGCCGACAATCAGGCCGCTACGGTCACCAACCTGCTCGCCGTGCACCAGAACATGGACGACAAGACGGCCTACGCGATCACCAAGGCGTTGTTCGAGAATATAGTCGACCTGGTGCGGGTGCACGCCGAGGCGGTGAACATCAAGCTCGAGAACCAGAAGGCTGAGAATTCGTCGATTCCCTGGCATCCGGGCGCGATCAAGTACCTGGCGGAGCGCGGCGTCAAGATCAAGTGATGCCTGCGGGCACCGGAGCCCCGTCCAGGCGGCTGGCGGGGCTTTTCATTTAGAAGGAATCGATGAGCGAAGACGTCACGCTGCTGCACAAGCCGGCGCCCGAAATCAGCGCCGAGGCGCTCGAGCGCGCCGAGGAGATGATCGAGCGGGAAGAGGGCGTCCAGAACAAGCACACCGGCCTGCTCGCGGCCCTCGTCACCACGGTGGCGGTCGTGATGTCGTTCTTCCACATGTATACCGCGTACGCCATTGTCCGCCCCGAGCACTTGCGCGCAATCCACGTCGCGTTCGTGTTGTTCCTGGCGTTTCTCATATTTCCGGTTTCGAAGCGCTTCCGCCACCGCGTCATGTGGTGGGACTGGCTGCTTGCGATCGCCGGCGTCGCGACCACCGTATACCTGATTGCGGGCGGTGACGACTTTTTCGATCGCTCGATCCTGCCGAACGATTGGGACATTGTCTTCGGCGTCGCGCTGGTGCTCCTGATCCTGGAAGCGATGCGGCGCACCACCGGCTGGATCCTGCCTTTCGTCACGACGTGTTTCCTGCTTTACGCGTTCTTCGGCGAAATCCTGCCGGCGCCCTGGACGCACAAGGACTACGAGATTCCGCGCCTCATCGGCCACATGTACATGACGCTCGAGGGCATCTATGGCACCGCGATCAGCGTTTCCTCCACGCTGATCATCCTGTTCACGATTTACGGCGCCTTCCTGCAGTTCTCGGGCGCCGGCAAGTTCTACATCGACTTCTCGTTCGCGGCGATGGGCGGCAAGCCGACCAGCGCCGGGCGCACGGTGACGCTGGCCTCGTTCCTGCTCGGCGGACCTTCGGGCTCGGGCGTGGCGACGACGGTGACGCTCGGCGCGGTGGCCGCGCCGATGCTCGCCAAGGTCGGCTACAGCAAGGACGAAGCCGGCGGCTTGCTCGCCGCGGGCGGCCTGGGCGCGATCATCTCGCCGCCGGTGCTCGGCGCAGCCGCGTTCATCATCGCGGAGTTCCTCAAGATCTCGTACCTGGACGTCGTGCTGATGGCGACGATCCCGACCTGCCTCTACTACCTCGCGCTCTTCATCATGGTCGAGATCGACGTGCGCAAGTTCGGCATGAAGGACGTGCTCTTCGAGCAGGTCGAATCGGCCTGGAGCCTGACCAAGAAGTACTGGTTCCACTTCCTCTCGCTGTTCTCGATCGTTGCCTTCATGCTGCTGGGCTTCTCGCCCGAGCTGTCCGTGTTCTGGGCGACCGTGGTAGCCCTGGTCACCAGCTTCCTGCACCGGGATTGCGCTCTCATTTCATATGATCTGTTTCAGGGGAAGGGCGCCCTTTGGCGCGGCATCGCGGGCTCCGGGCTGGTCAAGGCGCTGGATGGCGGCTCGCGCGCGGTGCTGAACGTGGCGGCGACCTGCGCCGGCGCCGGTTTGATTGTCGGGGTGGTGACGCTCACCGGCCTGGGGTTGAAATTCAGTTCGATCGTGCTCGCCTACGCCGGCAACTCGCTGCTGCTCACGGCCGTCTACACCTCGCTCATCGTCTGGATCGTCGGCCTGGCGGTGCCGGTGACCGCGAGCTACATCATCTGCGCGGTAATTGCCGCGCCGGCGCTGATCGCGCTAAATGTTCCGGAATACGCCGCTCACATGTTCATCTTCTATTACGCCGTGCTGTCGGAAGTTTCGCCGCCGACGGCGCTGTCGCCGTTCGCCGCCGCCGCGATCACCGGCGGCGACCCGTACAAGACCACGCTGCAGTGCTGGAAATACACCGCGCCCGCGTTCCTCGTGCCGT
>Ga0315281_10011594_pt1 | contig 12073 bp, 12 predicted proteins | sample YL17G07_0_MG_FD_204540 | JGI IMG/M metagenome (GOLD analysis project Ga0315281, IMG submission 204540) | Sediment microbial communities from Yellowstone Lake, YNP, Wyoming, USA - YL17G07_0 | ecosystem: Environmental > Aquatic > Freshwater > Lake > Sediment | place: USA: Wyoming | collected... | reverse complement strand
CTTACAGACCCGTTCTATTGCGGCAAAATACGCTGGAAAAATGTTATTTATCCAGGCGAACACGAACCGCTTATAACAAAAGATTTGTTTGATAAAGTTCAAACAATTTTGCGAAGACAGATAAAATATCCACACTTTGTAAAACACAACTCACTTTTTAAGAGCAAGATTTTCTGCAAATACTGCGGCGGAATGCTTACCTGGTATATGAAAAAAGGACACTGGTATGGGCACTGCAATAATCACGGTGTTTATCGCCAATGTGCTAAAAAGACCTGCGTTAGACAAGACAGAATTGAAGAACAGCTTATAACTTACTTTGAAAAAATCGCTCCTAAAAATGAAGGCGTCTTGGTTTTGATGGAAGATGTTATCAAGCAGGAGAACTCTCAAAATGTCTCCCAGCGAGAAACTGAAACGAGACGCTTAACTGGGCTACTTGAGCAACTACGAAAGCAAAAAGATAAATACTTTGAGGCTAAAATTAACCGAGAAGTTCCGCTTGATTATTGCGAAAAGAAAATCGGCGAGTGTATCACTGAAGAAGAAAATCTTGAAAACGCCCTGATACTAAATAGTGATAAGAGCGATGAGTTCCAACAACTCCGTCTCGTCATCCACGAATTAGCATTAAGAGCTAAAGAAATATACGAAAAAGCCAACAACGATGAGAAGCGACTCTTGTTGTCTCAAATATTTACGAACCTTACCCAGAATGAGTATAAAATAGAGACAAAATTCAGTTTAGCGGCAGAATATTTAGCGAATTGGACGCCAAAGCTAAATAAGTCCTACGAACCGACAAAAAGCACCTCTTTTAAAGGAAAAACACCAGCTTTCGCTGATGTTCATCCTGTTTGGCTCCGCAGGTAGGATTCGAACCTACAACCAACTCCTTAACAGGGAGCTGCTCTACCGTTGAGCTACTGCGGAATAACAAATTAAAAAGAGCTCTGGCTCTTGAATTTATTATAGTGAATTATAAAAATAATTTCAATACTTTTAATAACTTAGGATACCCCAAACAAATACTCCGGTTGAGATAGTCAATATTATCAATTTTCCGATGGTGCCGACGAAAACCCCGAACAGCGCCCCAAGACCGCTTTTGAACGCTTTTTTAAAATCTTTATTAAAGACAAACTCCAACAGCGCCGCGCCAATCATTGGCCCAAGAATTAAACCGGGCAAACCCAGAACTATCGTGCCAAAAATTCCGCCCAACACCGAACCGATAAAACCGTAAATTGAAGCGCCAAATTTTCTGGTGCCGTAGTAGCCGGCCAAAAAATCAAATATCAGATAAAGAAGGCTCAAACCGATTATCAGCCAAAAATTAAAAATTCCCAGCGCGTTAATCCCCTGCCACGCGACAAAAATCAAAGTTCCGGCCAAAGAAAATAGCACTCCCAAAATTACCGGAAAAATTGTGAATGTAAAAGCCGTTAAAAACAACAAAACGATCAGAACGATCAGCGATATCGAGATAAGCATAATTAATTCCTATTAATATCCTTTTAATTTCCTTGATTTTTGGTGCAGTCTTATTTTTTCAAGCGATTTAGCTTCAATTTGTCGGATACGCTCGCGCGTGACACCAAATTCTTTGCCGACTTCCTCCAGTGTATGAGTAATTCCATCATCCAGTCCAAAACGCATTTTTAATATTTTTTGTTCTCTGGGTGATAAGTCAACCAAAATATCTTTCAGCTGTTCTTTAAGCAAGCGCCTGGCAGCGGAGTGATGAGGCAAGATTGTTTTTTCATCTTCAATAAATTCGCCAAGAGTTGAATCCTCTTCGTCCCCGCCCACTGGCGCTTCCAGCGATATAGTCTCTTGCGAAATTTTAATTATTTGCCTGACCTTATCCAATTCAATTCCCATTTCCGAAGCAATTTCTTCCGGTAACGGTTCTCTGCCCAAATCCTGCAGGAGCCGGCGTTTAACCTGGGTATATTTTGAAATGGTTTCCACCATGTGCACGGGAATGCGGATGGTTCGAGACTGATCAGCCAAAGCCCTGGTAATCGCCTGACGAATCCACCATGTCGCATAAGTAGAAAATTTATAACCGCGCCGCCAGTCGTATTTTTCAACGGCTTTAAAAAGCCCAATGTTGCCTTCCTGAATTAAATCAAGCAAGGTTAAATTTGGGCTGCGGCCGACATAGCGCTTGGCAATGGAAACAACCAGCCGCAAATTGGCATTGGTGAGCCGCTGTTTTGCCGCTTCATCCTTTTTTTCTATTCTTTTGGCCAGTTCGACTTCCTCTTCAAATTTAATTAATGGAACTTTGCCTATCTCGCGCAAATACATTTGTACCGAATCCAAAGTTGTTTCATCCAACCCGGCTGTTAAATCTTCTTTAATTGCTTTTTCTGGCGAAGGCAAATTTTCGATTAATTGGCTGGACTCCACCACCGAAATATTAGCCGCTTCCAGGCTTCTGTAAAGTTCTTCCAGTCCCTGAATATCTTTCTCAACTTGAGGAAAAAAATGAAGCAATTCACTTTCCGTTATAAAACCGCGCCGGCGCCCGCGTTCAATAAGCTCTTTAATCTGCTGTGATTTAAATAACTCTGCTGAAGCAATCCTCTTTTTTGAAATTTTGACCCGGCGATAAATTTTTGATTTTAATTTCTTTTTTAATCTTACTGGCTTTATCTTTTTTTGCTTGGATTTCCGAAATTTTTTTTTCGCAGTTTTTTTCTTAGACATTTTTTATAAAGATTTTAATTGTGAAGATAATTGACTGAATTTTTCAAGCAGATTTTTTATTTCGACTTTCTTGCCGCTGGCCTGGATATTTTTGATTTCATAGCTTAAACTCAACAGCTGTTGTTTAATTCTGCATCTTTTTAACTCTTTCTTACAAGTTTCAATCTCTTCCGGTATTTCAATGTCACCGACCGGCTCCTGCTCAATTTTCAACGACAGATATTCCATCTGTATTTTTAGTTCCGCTGGCAATAATTTGTTCAAATGGCTAATCGTGTTTTGTGAATCTTCCAGCTCTGGTAATTTCTTTAAAGCACAGAAAATTTGGCCTAATTTTTCATTTTGAAAGTCTGTTTCGCAAATATCGGTAATATTTTGGACGTGCCCCGGGTTATTTAAACAAAGCCCTAAAAACCGCTCTTCCAAACAGTCAAGGCGCGTTTTTGGTTCGGAAATTGTCGCATCACTATCTGTTTCCTGACTCTGCGCTTTATATGAATCTGGAGAAAGTTTAATTTTTTGCAAATCGGCCATTAAGTCTTTTTCGTCAGCTTTTAAGATTCTACCTAATTCACGCAGCCATTCGGATTGTTCGGTTTTACCGACAATAGCCTTGATAAACGGTAATAACATTTTTTTAATTCCTCTCCTACCCTCTTGAGTTTGGTTGGTAAATTGCGACAGAGTGTTTGAAAAATAAAAATCCATGATAGATTTTGCCTGCGAAATTGATCCTTCCCATTCATCCGGATTCTTTTTAATAATGTTAGCCGGATCTTTATCTTTCATTAAGATTACCTTGATTAAAAAATCGTGTGTCAGGGCAAGTTCAATGCTTCGTCTCGTCGCGTTCTGACCCGCTTGGTCCGCATCAAAAGCAAACAAAATATTGTCGGTATAGCGTTTAATAATTTTTAAATGATCATCCGTTAGCGCCGTGCCTGAACTGGCCACGGTGTTTTTTACACCAGCTTGATGCGACATAATTACATCCAAATTGCCCTCGACAAAAATACAGACATTTTTTTGACGCAATTCTGTCTTGGCAAAGTTTAATCCGTAAAGAATTTGGCTTTTATTATACAGTTCGGTTTGCGGAGTATTAATATATTTGCCGATATCTTCCTGTTTTGTGCCAAAAATTCTTCCGGCAAACCCGACGACCTGCCCGGCAATATCAAAAATTGGAAACATAATACGCGAGCGGAAACGGTCATAATTAGTTTTTAGTTTATAGTTTATAGTTTTGGTTTCGGTAGTCTCTGGTTTAACTGTTAGGCCCGCTTGGAAGATTTCCTCATCATTGTATCCCCTACTTTTTAAAAAATCAGACAGCGCCCGCGAATCGTCCGGCGCGAAACCAAGCCGCCAATTTTTGATAGTTTGTGTTTTTAATCCGCGCTCAGACAGATATTTTCCTGCTTTTTTGCCCGGCAGGCTTTTTTCAAGCTGCACCGAATAAAATTTAGCAGCCAGTTCGCAGATTTCATACAAACGTTTTTTTTGAGATTGGACCTGAGGATCCTGTTTTTTTAAAAGAACACCGGCCCGGCGTGCCAATATCCTCAACGCGTCGGCAAATTCCACGCCTTCAATTTGTTTAACAAAAGCAAAAATATCGCCGCCCAGCCCGCAACCAAAGCAATGCCAAATTTGCCGTTCCTGCGAAACCATAAAAGAAGGTGTGCGCTCGGAATGAAAAGGACACCTTGCTTTCCAATTGCGCCCCGCTTTTGCCAGCCTGATATATTCCCCCAATACTTCAACTATATCAAGCTTCTGTTTTATTTGGTCAACAACTCCATCCATATTATTAGCTTATTGAACAATAATTTCACCTGTCATTTCCGGATGAATTGAGCAATGATATTTAAAATCTCCCGGCTGGTCAAAAATTTTACTAAATGCCTGTCCGGGAACCAGCTGGCCGCTGTCCCAACCTTCACCCGTAACCGTATGCGTTTTGTCATCTTCATTATACCACGTAACTCTGGCTCCTTTCTCAATGGCGTTCATATTTGGAATAAATCTTAAATCACGGATGAAAATATTTAATTGTTTGTCTGCCGGCGGATATGTGGGAGCGGGCAAGGCTATACTATTAAAAAAGTTTTTAATGGGAGAAAAAACTTTGAAACTGGTATATTTTTGCGCGATCATCGCCAAAATAAGAACTGCAACAACAATAATAATCAGATAAATGATTTTTTTCATATTTTAAGCTAGGTTTAAAAAGATTGAGGGAGGCAGGTTTTTGCCTCCCTTGTTTACATTCTAGATATTATACATGGCTGGATTTTCTTCCTCACCGAAAAAGAACTCGTGATTATCTTTTGGATGGTCGCATGGTATTTTGACCGGGCCCTCGCAGAATGAGCAGGGATCGTCGACACAAATTGCGTGACAAAGACTGCAAGCGCATATTTTTCCGTGATATTCCGGATGATAAGGATGCCAACAAATCATCAGCTTTTTCTTTTTTCTGCTCATAATCCCCTCCTTTTTATTGGCAAAAAGTCAATCTAGGATACGGTGTTTTTGATTAAAGAACAAATTCACCCCAACCGCTTAAGGACATTATGATACAAACCATATCAAATTTTTACCATAATTTTTTAATATCAACAATAAACGCAGACATTTAAAATTTTAGCTAAGGGCCTGACTGCTTTTAAATTTTGAATTTTTCGGCGTATTGGCCGATAATTGGCAATTCTTTTTGTTCTCCCTTGGCCGCGCTCAAAATACCGATAATCAAAAGGATAAGCAAAGCCAGACTCATAAGCGGCGCCAAAAACCAGCCGATAACCGGAAAATAGCCAACTATTATGGTTATTATCCAAGCGATAAATAAAACTAATCCCTGCTTGACATGATATTTAACGAACGGGTCTTTTTTAGCTTCCGTCAACAACGGAATAAAAAACAGAATATAGGCGACAATCGCCATACCAATATTTTTTTCTTTTTTTGTTGTTTCTTCCATAAATTTATTTTAATTAATTAAATTATTGATTAAATTTCCGACCTTTTAATCTGGCGTAAAACTGGCGGAGAGGGAGGGATTCGAACCCTCGAGACCCGTGAAGGCCTATCTGCTCTCCAAGCAGACGCACTCGGCCGCTATGCGACCTCTCCAAATTATAACTTTTTACGCTGCTCTTTTTCTTTCTTCTACTAATTTTTTAATATATTCGGTCTTGGCTTCCTGAATCTTATTATGTTTAAAAAATCCTTTTCCTAACTCAGCTTTTTCAGCCGCTGGATCAGAAAGCAACAATTCTATATAATTTTTTAATGCTGCAATATTACGCGAAATCCTATCTTTGTATTCTTCTTTTAACCCATGCTTTTTAACCAAATTAATAATGCCCAAAATGCCTTCAATGTTTCCCAGTATATCTTGCAGGCTGCTGTCATAAGCAACTGGTTTATTGCCTAACTTTTCTTCGAATTTTAAAAGTTTTTCTGCCAAATCAGCTGCTGTGCCGTCTTGCCCGGCCGCATTATCAATAATTTCGTAATTACCTTCAAGGCTTAATTGGTTTATCAAAGATAAAAAAGTATCGTCTATTCCCTGTCTGCTTATTTCTTCTTTTTTTATCTCATTATCAAAATTTTCAAAAGCTTTTCCCATATTTGAATAATCTATTTAATTTATTTTTATTATCATAGCAAAAAACACATAGAAAATAAAGAGACGTCTTACTTCAAACGCCTCTACTTTGGTTTTTTTAGATATTAATCAGTTTGTCCAATAATTTTAAATGTACCCCCTAACTCCTTATCGCTCCGCTCTGAAAGATCTCAAAAGATTAGTAATTAAATCTTTGAGGGGGATAATAATTAAAAGATAAACAGCGGCCAAAAATAAAATTGTGAAAAAAACAGCTAGGCCAATAGCGATATAAAGAGGATTACAAATAATTTCGTCCATAGCGCACCTCCTTTATTGATTGTCTTAGCTATTTTTTTCCTATCCCTAGCTGACAAAAAATACATTAAAATTGGTTTTTTTAAGAACAAATTGTATGTCTATTTTACTAAAATTGCAATAAAGGGTGTTATTATTTTTAAAAAACAACCTTCTCTCTAGGTTGTTTTTTAAAAAAGATATTTTATTTAGTTCCTCTACAGTGTTATTGACTTGGCGGCTTTTCCTGCCAGCCAGGCAAAGGCAGTTTGACGTCAACCAGCGTCCATTTATTAATACCGACTTCACCGATGGCGTTGCCGGTGCAGGCATAATTTTGCAGGTCAGTGACGGTGATTTGCGCCTGATAACCGCCGCTGGTTGAAAATGTTACTTTTGGATTTTCAACGTTTCGGCTGGGATTATAGGTTGGGCTGGGAACGATATTCCAAAGCCAGCTCTTACAACCGACGGGACTATTGCTGATGTTATAACAGATTGACTTGCCGGCAGCGATAAATTGAACTTCTTCCTCAGCTGAAGGCTCGCTGGGGACTGTGAAGCCGGGCGTCGGATACTTATGCTGCGGGGTGGTGAAAGAAGCGCCGGAAATCCAAGCAGAAGCCAAACCATAATTATCCCAAACCATAACTCGCCAATAGTAAGTGTTGTTGTAGGTTAATTTACCGGATCCGGTTGAATAAGAATTTGAGGTAGAAGTAACTTTGCCAGAATCAGCTTCGGGCGAGGCGAAAGTATTGTTATTATCCACCTGGACCTGATAAGCGGATTGGGTATCGCCCCCATCCGGGTCAGAGAAAGCCCAATTGAATGTAGCCATGGGCGGATTTGTACAATAGTCCGGTTGCGTTGGCGGATTGGTCAAGACTGCGCTGGGAGCGTTATTGGTCACGCTGATTGTGACTGTATCGTAAGCCCAGTTAGCCACGTCAGCTTGAACTCTGACTCTGGCTGTATAGGTACCAACAGATGGATAATTGCAACGATTAGTGACTGTGACTGGGGTAATTGCGCTATTGACTTGCGATCCATCCCAAATGCCGTCGTTGGTACAATCAAAATCTAAAAGATAGGGTGTCAGAGCCGAGCCAGAGATCGTGGCCTGAAAGTCAACGCCGCTGATTGAGCCGTGGCCGGAAAGCGCATCCTGCCAATTTGAACTGTTAGTAGATACCTTAAGATCTACAGCAAGATTAACAACTATTAAAGTAACAGTGGTATCGTGCGTCAAGGAACCGCTGGTGCCCCTAACCGTTAAAGGATAAGAACCAGCTGCGACATTGGTAGTATTAATTTTTAACGTTGCACTAGCCGAGCCGTTAGCCGGCGGGGTGACAGAAGAGGGTGAAAAAACAGGAGCGGCACCGGCAGGCAGTCCGGCTACAATTAACAGACCGACGGCTGAATTAAAACCATTTGAAGACTTAATCGTAAGAGTCATAGACTGGGAAGTGCCGTTTTGAGGCGCTCTGATTGTAGCAGGGCTAGGAGGAGGTTGAATTGAAAAATCTGGCACAGCGCTAAGAGTAAAAGTGGCATTGCAGGTTTTGGCAGCGCTCATGGTAACTACCCCATCGCTGCAATCGGCATCACCAGACCAGCCGGCAAAAGTTGAACCGGAGTCGGCTGCCGCGGTTAAAGTGACGGAGGAACCGGAAGTATATGATACTGAACAAGAAGTTAAAGGACAGTTGATACCTGATGGAGCTGAAGTGACTGAGCCGGTACCGATTCTGGTGACGCTAAGAAGATACGTAGGTAAATTAGAACAAGTTAAAGTCGCCGTAGCCGTGATTCCGCTGTAAACGGAAGTAATTGTAATCGGGCCGCCAGCTGCAACGCACGTAGCCAAACCAGAACTAGTGATGCTGGCCACAGCAGCATTGGATGAACTCCAAGAAGCAGAAGTTGTTCTATCTTGCTGGGCTTGAGCGCCGCTGGGGCCGTCCGGGTCATACCAGCCAGTAAACTGCTGGGTTTGGCTTACTTGCTTGGTGACAGAGGCAGGATTAATGACATATGTAGGAACGAAACTAACACTACAAAAAGTAGATGTGACCGCGTACGGATTTGGAGCTGAACCAATATTTTTTGAATTAAAACTTATCCAGCCAACAACATCTGAACCCCAAGCCCAACCGGTCAGTTCGCAAACAGAACGGGTAACACCATCAAGTTTTATCCAGCCATCCCAGCCATCGGATCTCGTGACGCTTGTGCAATTGCCGCCTGTAGTACCGGCGCAAGCTCTGGCCCAGCCGGTAATTGCGTTAGTTGATGTGTTAAGCGTGGCTGAATAGGCCGGCGAGCCAGGATAGGTACCTGTCGTGACATCTGGCGGCGGGTTAAACATAATCCAGCCCACATTTTCAGACCAGGCGTAGCCAGATAAGCTGCCAGTAGAAGTGTTAATGTTTACTCCGTAGCTTGTCGCTCCCCCGCCAGAAGTGTTATTGAAAGAAATCCAGCCGATAGTTTCGCTCCAGGCCCATCCTGAAACATTGTCGCTGGCGGCGGCTTGGACTGATTTTCCCTGAAAGATTAAATAAAAACCAGTATAAAACAGGCTAATCAAAAAAATGCCTAAAATCAACCGTAATCTTATTTTTTTAAACATAAATAAATTTAATTGGAAATTGAAATTTTAAACTATGGTTTTACTGTTTGTAACACGTCCAGAATGTGTAACCACTCCAAGTCCCGTAAATGGCTCTGCCCATTGGCCTCCTAGTATAGCCTGAGCGGCACATGCAAGCGCCTGTTGATGTGTTGCAGTACGCAGGTTCAATGTTTCCGCCATGATAAGTTGTGTAGCTTCCGCAATTCATGTTTTCGCTGACGCTGTCCTGTACCCAGGCCGTGCAAAAACCAACACTTGTTCCACTGGGAGGAGCTGGCCAAGTTGTGCGGCAGTCAGTACCGATACAAAGCCCAGTTCCCTGAACATAACCGGCTACATCCAGTTTTTGAGTAGGTAACTGCAGCCCGATGCCGACGTTGCCGTTGGCATCTATCCTAATCCCTCTTGGCTGATTGCTCCATTGCCCGATAGTCAGCGACCCTGTATTCACAGCAGCGCCCTGATAAATCAGCGCTAAATCGCCTGATAATGTCAATGCATTATATGAATTGGTGCTTAAATTGCTGCGTAAGGAGATACTTCTGTATGAAGAATCAATTAAAGCAACGCCATCATTGGCAGTTGCTCCGATATTAACCTCCAATTTCGGTCCCGGCAACGTCGTCCCGATACCCACCTTGCCGGCCGGAACAACAAAACCTGTGACAGCGCCGCCGCTATTTACAAGAAGAGAGCCTACTTTTGCCTGATAACTTGACCCCACATTTACCGGTGCCGCCACGTTGCTGTTGGGCGCAACTGCGCTTGGTTCTGTCCAGGCAGAGACAAAGTAGAAAGCGGCAAAGGTTACGGCAAAAACAATCAAGAAATAAAAAGAAATTGATATTTTTTGTTTCATATTATTTTTAATGTTAAATTTTTATTTTTTATTGTTTATTTTACTGTTAAGTTCTTAATGGCTTCAGGTGAAAGAGGCTGGGGTGTGTAGTTGGGATCCTTATTTATTGTCAGATTATCAATCGCTTCAGGTGAAAGAGGCTGGGGTGTGTAGTTGGAATCCTTATTTATTGTCAGATTATCAATCGCTTCCTGGGTCAGAACACTTGGGTTAATAACTTCTGGATTTTTATCGGTAGGCACAGACAGTTCCTGTTTCTTCTCATTTAAATAAACAAAATAAATTAAACCGGCAATAAGAATTATTGCTACAAAAAAAAGCAAAAATTTAAATTTTCCTAATTCTTTAATTTGACTTGGCATTTAATGTTTCAAACTCTTTTATGTTTACAATATAATTTTACCAAAAAGATGTTCTTATGTAAATTAAAGTTATCCACAAAGAACGCCCGGTTTAATTGAACCGGGCGCAGGAAAACTTAAAGATACTATTTGACTTTAAAAATCACCAGATTACTCTCGCCGTAATAAGTAATTACTTTCACTTTGATTTTTCCGGGCGACAGACTGGGCACCACAACTTTAATCATTCCGCCTTTCCAAAAAACAACGTCTGCTGGTGTATCAGCGAACAAAATCATGGAACCGGGATATTGCATCGGACCAAACCTGCTGCCATAGACAACAATGATTTTGCCCGATTTTGCAGCCGGCGTTATTGAAGTAATCCTTGAAATCGGCTCAAACACATTAAGCGGCACAAGCGCGCTTTCAATACCGGCGGCATTCATTACCTTGACGTATCCGTCATTCACTTCCCAGGGTACTATGACGATAATCTTTGTTTCGCTCCAAGAAATAATCTTTTGCGCTTCAATAATTCTGCTGTCGCAGACAAAAATCACGTTGCTCCAGATGCCAAACTTGCCAAAATAATTTCCAAAAATGCGCATCCGCTTTGCCGGCCTGATTTTGGTGTCCCTATAGCGCGGCAAGATTTTGGTAATAAAGGGATTGGCGCCAGAAACAAGTCCAGCAAAATCAACAGCGGTCAGATCGCCGGAAACATTATTAAATATTAATGCTTCCGGAGAAAAAGTATAACACTCAAGAGTCGGCCTCAGTAAATAACTTGTGCCTTTTTTCAGGCCACCAATTAAATACTGGCCATTTTCATCTGGGTTAAAAACGCCAATCTTCGCACCAGTGTTTTTTAGATATAAAGCGAGCTTGACATCCTTAGCAGTACAGAGCCCTCCAGTAAGCGATACTGTGCCAGAAACCGTAAACGAGACCTTTTCTCCATAAAAGTCTGCCCCGCTTATATTATGCGAGATATTCTCAAAAACCAGTTTGGCTGGACTAATCTTATAGCCCTCAAGCGCGGCAGTGACAGAAAAGCTGCTGCCAATTTGCAGGCCAGAAAAAACATAATTGCCCGCTTGGTCAGGATTTACCTTGCTAACTAGTGAGCCGGAATCAGACCATAAGCTGACCTCAGCCTGCGAAGGCAAAGCTGGCCCCATATCCAAAGAAACTTTGCCCGAGATTAAAAGCATAGGAATAATCTGATTCCCGGTGAACGAATCAAAAAGCAAAATCCGGTTAGCGTAGGGCGAAAAGACTGTTCCGCCAAAAACCGTGATTCCAAAAGCATAAGAATAACCGATTCCTTGATGCTGCCACAAAAGGTCATTGTCATGCGAAAGCTTAGAAAAAGTGCGTTCGCCGGCATTATAGACGCCGCTGGCATCAACAGCCAGACTCCCACTATCAACGTTTGCAATACCTAGTTTTCTCAACCAGAGTTCCTCGCCTTCAAGCGACATTTTCATGACAAAATATCTAGGCGGGTTGCCTGACATATTCCATTCGGTTACGCCAGCTATGTAAATACTGTCTGAATAAACGGCAATTGAAGTTGAACTCTCAATTGCCGACGT
>Ga0315281_10011592_pt1 | contig 12074 bp, 12 predicted proteins | sample YL17G07_0_MG_FD_204540 | JGI IMG/M metagenome (GOLD analysis project Ga0315281, IMG submission 204540) | Sediment microbial communities from Yellowstone Lake, YNP, Wyoming, USA - YL17G07_0 | ecosystem: Environmental > Aquatic > Freshwater > Lake > Sediment | place: USA: Wyoming | collected... | reverse complement strand
CCCGCAAAGAAAAGTGGTTTTTACAGCGCGGCAGATCCGCAACCAAGAGGATAAGTTTTGCCCAGGGCCACGCCCAATCCCAGAAATCCCCCCTGCCCCCCTTTCGCAAAGGGGGGTTAGGGGGGATTTCAGAGGTTAGTTTGCAAATCGATTTTCTTCACAGAATTTCAAGATTTTGCACGTTAGTAGTACAGATTTCTTCGCCCTACTGGTTCCGATAAGAAGCAGCATCCGAAGTCTATTTTACTGCCTAATTCGCTGAGGATATACCCATGAAAAGCATCAGAGTTGTTCTCATAATATTGTTTGTCGGTTCGTTGGCAATATGTCTAATAACATGCGGAGGCGGGAGTAGTCTATCTACCATTTCTGTAACACCCTCCACTGCGAACATACCTGCCGGAGTCACCCAGCAGTTTACAGCAACTGGCACAAATTCTGACGGGACAAGCCATGATATTACCACGCAGGTCTCCTGGGGCTCCTCAAATACATCGGTGGCCACCGTTAACGGCAGCGGCCTGGCCACAACCGTTGCTCCAGGGACGGCAACCATCGCTGCCGCCTCAGGGAGTATCCTGGGGAGCGCCACCTTAACGGTAAATTCTGCCACCCTGATTTCCATATCTGTAATACCGACCACTCCGAGCCTAACTTTAGGAGCAACCCAGCAGTTTACAGCCACGGGTACCTATTCTGACGGGACAACCCATATTATAACCACGCAGGTCATCTGGCGCTCGTCAAACACATCGGTGGCGACAATTGACAGCAGCGGCCTGGCCACAGCTGTTGCCGTAGGGGCTGCAATCGTCTCTGCGGCTTCAGGGAGTATTCTGGGGAGCACGACCTTAACGGTGACTTCTGGCATCCTGTCTTCCATATCTGTAACACCCGCCAATCTGACTATACCGAGCATACCTTCGGGAATCACCCAGCAGTTTACAGCCACGGGCACCTATTCTGACGGGACAAGCCATGATATAACTACGCAGGTCACCTGGCGGTCATCAAATACAGCAGTGGCGATAGTCAACAACAGCGGCCTGGGCACAGCTGTTGCCGCAGGGGTTGCAATCATCTCTGCCGCTTCAGGGAGTATTTTGGGGAGCACGACCTTAACGGTAACCCCTGCTACCCTCTCTTCCATATCTATAACACCAGCTAATCCCAGCATACCAACCATACCTTCGGGATTCATCCAGCAGTTTACGGCCACTGGCAACTATTCTGACGGGACCAGCCATAATATAACCACGCAGGTCACCTGGAGCTCGTCAAATACTTCGGTGGCGATAGTCAACAGCGCCGGCCTGGCCACAGCCGTTGCCGCAGGCAATGCAACCATCACTGCTAGCTCAGGGATTATCTCGGGGAGTACGACCCTTACGGCAACCTCTGCAACCCTATCTTCCATATCTGTAACACCGGCCAACCCGAGCATACCTGCGGGAGCCATCCAACAGTTTACAGCCACTGGCAACTATTCCGATGGGACAAGCTATAATATAACCACGCAGGTCACCTGGAGCTCGTCAAATACTTCGGTGGCGACAGTCAACAGCACCGGCCTGGCCACAGCCTTTTCAGCAGGGACGGCAACCATCACCGCCACCTCTGGGAGTATTTTGGGGAGTACGACCCTTACGGTAACCCCAAATTGAAGTGAAGTTTAAGCATCGGCCTCTTGAATGGCCTTTTTCAATGAAAAGGTCACGTTGCTTAAAGTTATAAATTATGGCAGATAGAGACTAGGCTGTGGAGGCGTTCTTTCCGGAATTGCTCAAAGACTTCTTTGAATAAATCATATTTGAGTCATGCCAAGATTACCCACGTTGGATGCCATCGGGTTTTGCACCATGTCACAGGCCGGGGGATCGGGAAACAGAATATCCTTCTCCATGCTCAAGATCGGGTCGAATTTATCAATCTACTTGCGGATCTGATGATAGACGGTATGCTCGACCCACTGCCTCAGGACAATAGAGTAAAGCCCGCATTTTGATTTTCCTATTTGTCGAACCGCGCGCTACCCCTTCGGGCCACTCCCTCACCTCCCCCTCGAAGCGGAGGATACGGATGAGGGGGAAGCAAACATCTATAGAAATTATATGACCAAACGATTATAATTAAAATCGCAGTTCCACTTAACCAGCGGAGGTATGAACGTGGAAAAGGGGTTTGCATTCGGAATAGAGAGGAAACAGAAAGCAGGCTTAAAAGCTCGAATTTCGGGGAAAGAATTCATGGTGCTCACGCGACGGGCATTCCTGGCGGCCCTGATTTTGCTGCTCCTGGCGCTGAACGTCGCCGCCGCTGACCGCCCCATACTATTCGTTCATGGCAATGGGGACACAGCCGCCCTCTGGTACACGACCATCTGGCGCTTCGAGTCCAACGGCTACGACCCTTCCCTGCTTTTCGCAATCGACTTCCCACATCCGAGAGCGCGCAGCGACGATACAAAGCCTCAGGATAACCGGAGCGGCACCGCCGATCAGCTGAAGGAACTTAGCGCGAAAATTTCCGAAATCCAATCCCGCACCGGCCAGAAGCAGCTGGCCCTCGTGGGCAGCTCCCGCGGGGGGTACCCCATCCGGAATTACATCAAGAATTTTCCTGGCGGCGCGGCCAATGTTTCTCACGCCATTCTCTGCGGTACGTCGAATCACGGAATTATTGCAAATCCCACCAACCTCGACGATGAGTTCAATGGAAGTGGAAAGTTCCTGTCCGGCCTCAACTCGGGCGACGAGGTTCACCCGGGAGTAAAATTTATGACCATCCGCAGCGACTCGAATGACAAATACGCCCAACCAGACGGACGATTCATCGGCATGCCCGGCAAACCAACGAATGTCACCTACTCCTCGCCGGAGCTCCGGGGCGCGCAGAACGCCGTGCTTCCCGGCCTTGACCATCGGGAAGTCGCATTTCATCCCCTCGCCTTCAAAACCATGTATGCATTCATTACCGGCCGCGAACCGGAGACGATCGACATCATCTCCGAAGCCTCGCCATTCTTGAATGGTTTCGTCAGCGGCTGGGCTAACGGCGCGCCCACCAATCTTCCGCTGGCGGGTGCTACAGTTGAGGTCTATGAGGTCGCCCCGGCATCCGGGCAGCGCCTCGGCGAGGCGGTCCATCGGCGGACGACTTCCACGGATGGCGTTTGGGGGCCGTTTACGGCCAGGCCGACGGCTTATTATGACTTCGTGGTCTCAGCCGACGGGTATCCGACGACTCATATCTACCGGACGCCATTCCCGCGTTCGAGCGCATACATTCATCTGCGCCTGAGGCCTCTCGCCGACAGCGAAAAGGGAATCGGCAGCATGGTTACGCTTCTCCGTCCCCGAGGCTACCTCGGTCACGGCCGCGATACGTTCCTGATCGACGGCAAAGTACCGGCTGGAGTTAATGAAGGAGTACCGGGAACGGCCGAAGCGAAGATGCGCTTCGAGCCAGGACCGCTCCAGCCCGTCCGCGTCGTTTTGAACAAGGAAGCCATGACCGTGCTCACGCACCCTCTTGATTCCGGGCACATCGTCATCGCCGAATTCCACTACTGAAAAAAACACATCTAAATTTCCCCTCCTCTGATGAGAGGGGATGGAGGGCGAACGGGAATTCCTGATCGCTCCTCCCGCTGCCACCCCCATCAAGGGCATAGGCGCTAACTTAAGGATAAGTTCCCCCCTTTTCAAAAGGGGGGCGGGGGGGATTTCGAATGAACCCGATCAAAATCCCCCTAAATCCCCCTTTAAAAAGGGGGACTTGAAAACGTGAATCCTCGAAGTCATCGTTTAACATGTGCCAACATCGAATAAGTTAGCGCTTATGCCCATCAAGGGGGAGGAGAATAGGAGGGTTTTGGGATGAACATAAGGCCAATTGGCAAGGTCAAGTCCTCTGCCACCGAGCCCGCAGACGAAAACTGGGGGAAGGTTGTGTCTGAGATCCACTTGGCGGAGGCCTTAACGCCGGGCTTACAGGGTCTTGAGCAATTTTCCCACCTCATCGTCATCTTCCAGATGCATCAAGCCACCTTCAATCCTTCTACCGATCTCGTCCGGCGTCCACGCGGACGCGCGGATATGCCCCGGGTGGGTATCTTTGCCCAGCGCGCTAAACACAGACCAAATCCCATCGGTATAACGGCGGTTCAGTTGCTCGCGATAGACGGGAATGTACTGCGGGTGAAGGGTTTGGATGCGATAGATGGGACACCTGTGCTGGATATCAAGCCTTACGTTCCTATTTTCGATCGGGTGGATCGGGCAACGGTCCCCACATGGATGGAACGACTGATGGAGGGATATTTCTAAGCGGCTAAGTCTGCATGGACCGCAGTTCTGCTGGCTTTATTCTGGGAGGTTTTCTATGAGCACCATTGCCCGCGTTGAGCTATATCATGTAGGAATCCCGTTGCCGAAACCTTTTTACCCGAGCTGGATTCCAGCCTTTCCGCAGACCGAGAACCGCTTTACTTTGATCAAAGTGATTACCGATGATGGAGTAGAGGGATACAGCGCGGGGCAGGCCATGGGGAGAGAACGAGCAGGTCTGGGTGAATTGATCGGTCCATACCTGATCGGAGAGGAGGCCACCGATATTGCTTTGATCCAACAGCGTTTACGCGAGATGTCCTATCTCGGTTGGCGCAACTACTGGATCGAACCGGCTTTTTGGGATATTAAGGGTAAACTTGCAGGTAAACCCATTTATGAGTTATTGGGCGGGAAGGCCTGCGAAATAAAACTCTATGCTTCGTCGGGTGAAGTAAAGACCCCGGGAGAAAGAATAGAAGAGGCCGAGAGGCGTTATGCGGAGGGTTTTCGCGCCATTAAGCTGCGGGTGCATGACTTTGATGAATCTATAGACAGCCGACAGGTGACCGAAACTGCCAGGGCTGTCGGGCATAAGATGAAGCTCGGGGTCGATGCGAATCAAGCCTGGCGGGTGACGATTGTGGGAGACGCCCCCCTCTGGGACCTCGAAAGAGCCAAGCGCTTTGCGGACGTCTGCGCGGACGCCGGAGTGGCCTGGCTCGAAGAACCGCTGCCCATGGATGCCTACGAAGACCTAACCGCTCTGACCGCCTACAGTCGTGTACCCATTTCCGGCGGGGAATTGCACTCTTCCGGCCTGCCGGAACTCAAGATGATGATTGAGCGCCGCTGCTACCACATATTTCAACCCGATGCGACTTTTACCGGAGGAATTGCTCAGACGATGGAAGTGATCCAGCTGTGCCGCCAGCATGGCCTCCTCTACTCTCCCCATACCTGGACCAACGGCATCGGCTTCGCAATAAATCTGCAACTCATGGCCGCCAGCGGTTTTGCGGAAAAGAAGGAAATGGAGTATCCCATCAGCCCCCCTGGGTGGACGGTGGAAGTCCGTGATGGCATCCTGGAAAGACCCTTTCACCATGATCGCGGCCTCATCAAGACGCCGACTCAGCCAGGACTTGGGCTCAGCATAGATCAGCGGGCGTTGCGCAGGTATGGGAAGCGCTACTTTGTGATGGATCGCAAACGTCTCATCTGGTTTTCCCTGCGGACTCGCGGCCTGAAGGTTTCCAGAGAAATCGACCGGGTGCGGAAAGCAAAAAAGGCTAAAGCACCCTTGTCACCTTGAAAAAATAGTTTCATCTCTCAATTACGTAGAAAATACCCTAAATCCCCCCCACCCCCCTTTACTAAAGGGGGGCAAGGGGGGATTTTTTTCCCGCTGTAGCGGGACGAGATTCGCGTATGGCGAGGCGGCCGTGAAAAATTGGAAAATAGACCCATCAATTATTTTGTCGATGGTCCAAAAAATAAAGTCCTAAATGGATCTTCACCATTTTCACTGATGGTTTTACATCCAAGGGCCGCGTCTTAGAAATCAATGGCCTAAATCACTCAGGCACTTTGATTGGCCGATTCCGGTCAGACTGGGAATGCCAACCGCTTTGTTGTGGCCCGGGGGTGAGGGCGATTCGCGCCGGCAGCCTCGGCCGGGAAAGAAGATCCTCAGGATGCCCAGCGAAGCGCATTGGCCTCCGGGTCCTGGAACCGATTTGGTTATGCCAATTTCGGCAATGAAGTACCAGCCTAAGTATATTCAACCGGAAATCGGGCAAATATACGCCAAGGATTTCCAGGGGGTCAGCCGGATTCTCGGGCAGTCGCCAAAAAAGATTAGGGAGTTTTCTATCAACGAATTTAGAGAGGAGGAACGTTCGTATGATTATCGACCAGATAAAAAATGCATCGTTATACTTTGGGGTGAATAAGGGATTAGTTACCGCCTTTCATTACCTCCAGAACACGGACCTCTCAAAAGTCGAGCCGGGGAGGTATGAAATTGACGGCTCCAACGTCTATGCGCTCGTTCAGCAGTACGAGACAAAAGCAAAGGAGAAAGGCCGCTGGGAAGCTCATCGCCGGTATATGGATGTTCAGTACCTGGTCCAGGGTGTTGAGCTTTTCGGGTTCGCCAACCTGGGCCAGCTGAATGCCGGCAATTACGATGAGGATAAAGACTTTCTGGCGCTTACAGGGGATGGAGATTTCTTCGTAGTTCGGGCAGGGACTTTCCTGGTTCTGGCGCCCCAGGATGGACATATGCCGGGAATAGCCGTATCCAGTCCCCAACCCGTCAAAAAAGTCGTAGTAAAAGTGCGCCTGACGGGCCCCGAATCAGCCTCGGGCGGAGTCAAGGGTGGACTGAATATTTTAGAAAATAACAGCCAACCTAAGTCCGCAGGGCCCCGGAAACTTCATCCAAAAGATTATTAAAAGTTTCCATGGTTTCGGCCAATTTTTTATCTAACGCCTGGGCGCGCTCTTGAGAATTGGACAACTCTTCTTTTAAGCGGTCTATTTCCTGAGATAGAGCCTCTCGGTCGTGGCTGGCCTGGTCAAAATTTTCTTTCAGGTATTGGATCTTATCCAGGATCTCTTTTTTCCAGCGGTCGACGGTTTCTTTCATCGGTCCGTTTTGCTTTTCTTCCATATTGATTGGCTCCTCAATTTTGGGTTGTTCTTTGGGGGCAGGGAATTCAGTCGGGGCATTCGCGGCATAAACATCTTCCATAAAATACCTCCCGGATTATGACGGTTTGGGCGATTTGGGTTGAAAAATAATGGGTTCCAAAAAGTCGGCCACCTTTTTCATGTCCCGCGCGGCAATCGAATGAGGTGCATAGGAAGTAACCGGGATCCGCTCTTTGGTTGCTTCGGAAAATTTCAAGTCTTCACGCACCATGACCGGCATTAAAAATTTCGCATAATACTTTTCCAGGGCTCTCATATTTTCACGATCTAAGGGCCGGTGGTTGTTCATCCGATTCATCAAGACCCAGATCATGTCAAAAGAATATTTATAATTTTTGCAAGTTTTATCCAAGAAAGTAAACAGACTCTTCAGGCTGAGATAGGAAAGGATATCCGGCAGTACCGGGATGACGAGAATTTTGGCGGCGAACATAGCCACATAGGTAGATAAAGTCAAGTTGGCCCCCAAATCGATAATGACCAGGTCATAGGGGAAAGGGTATATGGCTTGCAGGGCATCCTTTAATTTCCATTCTCTCCAGGGTTTGGAGAGTAAGGCGGAGTTCAAATAGTAATGATCCTCTGTGGCGGGGATTAAAAACAGATTTGGATTGGATGTGTGAACAATGGTTTCCGAAAGAGGCTGTTCATGAATTAAGGAATAATACAGCTTGGTTTGCCCTTTGCCGGGCTTTCCTCTGAATAATTGGGTTAAGTGGCCCTGGGCATCCATGTCAATCAACAATACCTGATGGCCGCGCTCCGCCATGATCCAACCTAAAGAGCCGCTGAGGGTGGTTTTCCCCGTCCCTCCTTTAATACTAAATACGGCCATTGAATTCATAACGCAAATCCTTAATTTAAAGTATCAAATCCTATCACACCGGCCGGCCGAAGATCAATCCAATTTTTCGGGAACCCATGATTCCGTATGCCGCCTTTTTCTCAAAGGATTTCACTTAGAGTATATAAAAAAGGTCAGGCCCGACCCATCGTTGATATTCCATTCAGTCTTCAACCGGAGCAAGTATAGGATAAGGGGGCGTGAGTGTCAAGGAAAGGATGCCAAGATGCCAAGAAACAGGGGTGGTAATTTTAATGGAGTTCCTCGTAGGGCCTTCTGACTGCCAATTAAGAAAGTAGTTGAATGGGATTAAAATCTGAAAATATTCTCTTGATATGAAACTGGAAGGAATGATAGATTATCCTTCTCGCTTCCGAAGAGAAAACACTCTTAGCGAGAAAGGAGAAAATCATGGAAGGGAAAAAGATTGTGGGGATGGTTTTGGGAGGGCTTATTGGGGGCCTTTGGGTCTTCGCGGGTCCGGCTTTTGCTGCCCCACCCGATAACTATACCGCGAAAATGGTCATGCAGGGTATGGCCATGCCCATGGCGAAGATGGGCAACAAGATGTGGGCCGAAAACCCCATGATGCCGGGTATGGTGACCATCACTTTAATGGACTCCCGGAAAATGATCATGATGTCCACCACGAATAAAGTCTTCATGGAAAAGGATCTCGAAGAAGAGACCCCCTCGGTTTATGATCCGCGGGTCGTCATGGAGAAGAAGAAAATCGGGTCTGAAACCATGGATGGTCATCCCTGTGTTAAATACGACACGGTGTTTTATTTTAAAGATAAGCCAGCCGAAAAATACCAAGCCACCATTTGGGAGGCCCAAGATCTTGGAGGGCTGCCCATACGCAACGAAGTGATCATGCCCGAGGGAAAAAGAATGGGGGGGCAAGGCAAGATGGTTAGCGAGCTCAAGGAAATTAAGGTTGGAGCCGCCAACGCCTCTATGTTTGAAATCCCCAAAGATTATAAAAAAGTCGACAATATGATGGAACTGATGGGCGGGATGGAGAAGATGCAAGAGATGATGAAACAGCGAAGAAAGAAATGAGGGGAAAGGGGTAGGGACCGGGAAAACACCGATCCTAAATGGCCATGGGTACAAGGAGGGACGATGGATTACAAACAGATGACCGCCCCCTGTGGTTTGGATTGTTTTGATTGCCCCGTCTATCTCGCAGGGGGGGATGAAAAAATAAGGAAGGCGGTAGCCGAAAGGCTGAACATTCCCCCAGAAAGGGTATCCTGCCGGGGATGCCGGAATGAAAGGGGAACAATAAAATTTCTCAACATGACCGAGCCCTGCAACGTTTATAAATGCATCGATAAAAAAGGAATCCGTTTCTGTTCTGATTGTCTTGATTTCCCCTGCGACCACCTGCATCCTTACGCGGATCTGGCTTCCCAGCGGCCGCACAACACCAAGGTTTTCAATCTGTGCCTGATTAAGAAAATGGGGCTGGAAAAATGGGCCTCCGAAAAGGCCAAAAGCGTGAGGGAGACTTATTACAAGGGCAAACTAAAATTAAGTGGCTAGTGCCAAGTTGCAAAATTTAGCGCAATATTGACAGGCTTTCCCGGGCCAGGGGGCCAGGATGTTTCGCTTGGCATCATGAGGCGGTGGTCCTTTCATGGATGAGGCGGGAAAGGGCACCCCGCCAGCTTTTGTGGAGACTCAGCGGTACCATGGGTTAGGTATTCTCCCAGCCGATGCTGCCCGCGCTCAGCACCCTGACCCCCTGACCACGGCAAGGTGAGTAGGATTTCTCACCAGATTATATAACGCGAATTTTGGCAACTTGATCCTAGAGGTCCTAAAGGTGTGAAAAGAAGTCCTATACGGTTCAACGAAATAACGCGTCCGTCGTGCTGGGAATCATATCGTTGTTCGCCCATGAAAAAGAGGGGAAAACCCTATGCCTGACTATTCCCAAATCGACCACTCCCCGCTTTTAGGATTCCTTTTCTATCCCCGCAGGGACTACTCCCCGTCTCCCGAAGGAGCGTTTGACTTCTTTGTGCCGGTGGATCAAGGTGTTTCCAACGGCTGCCGTTTCTATGTAGGGGATAGAAACTGGCCCTGGGTTTTATACTTTCACGGCAATGGAGAAGTGGTGAGTGACTATGATGAAATTGCGCCATTTTATCACCGGAAAAGAATCAATCTTGTCGTGGCTGATTTTCGGGGGTACGGAGCGAGCGGCGGCTCGCCTACTTTTACAAACCTTGTGCAGGATGCCCCGACCCTCTTTGAAGCGGTAAAAGAAGAACTTTCCCGAAAAGGTTTTCAACCGGATTTATGGGTCATGGGGAGGTCAATGGGGAGCATTTCCGCGCTGGAGATTGCGGATCATTACCCGGATAAACTGAAAGGGCTGGTGGTGGAAAGCGGTTTTGCGAGCGTGACGAGGCTGATCAAGCATCTGGGCCTGCCTTCCCGCGGGATCAACTTAGAACCCATGGAGCAGGAACGAATGAACAGGATCCGTAAGATCTCCGTGCCGGCTTTAATCATCCACGGAGAGTTTGATAATCTCGTTCCCCTTCAGGAAGCCAAAGATCTATTTGCCGCTCTGGGTACCGCTCAAAAGCAACTGATCATCATTCCCCAGGCGGACCATAATAACATCATGTTTGCCGGCCTGGAACAGTATTTTGAAGGCATCCAGAAATTTATAGAGATGACGAAATAAATCTATTTGGGGTTGACAGGCCACTGTTCCTTGACTAACCTGAAATTATGAACCCATTATTGGGGGGCTAGCCCCAGGACATCCCATCTATTCACATAGGAACAGGAGGAAGTACCATGGTAGCGGAATTGACCAAAGGCGTTTACTGGGTAGGCGTTGTAGACTGGGGACTGCGGCATTTTCACGGCTATGAGCTGTCCACCCACCGGGGATCGACCTACAACTCTTACTTGATGGTCGATGAAAAAATCGCCCTTGTGGACACGGTTTGGGGCCCCTTCCAGGATCAACTTATCGAAAACATCCGAGAGGTCGTTGATCCGGCAAAGATCGACATCGTGGTGGCCAACCATGCCGAGACCGACCATTCCGGCAGCCTTCCGGCGGTCATGCGGAATACCCCCAACGCGACCGTCGTCGTCTCCAATCGGGGAGAGGAAAGCGTCGAGGGGCACTACCACCAGCCCTGGAAATTCAAAAAGGTTAAGACGGGGGAAAAGATCAACATCGGCCGCAGTGATTTGATCTTTGTCGAAGCGCCCATGCTCCATTGGCCGGACAGCATGTTTACCTATCTCACGGGCAAGGACATTCTCATGCCCAACGACGCCTTCGGACAACACTACGCCACCGCTTTCCGCTTCAACGACCAGGTTGACCGGGAAGAATTATACCAAGAAGCGATCAAGTATTACGCGAACATCCTCACCCCGTTCAGCAATCTGGTCACCAAGAAGATCGAAGAAGTCTTAGCGTTGAAACTGCCGGTGAAGATGATCGCCCCGAGCCATGGAGTGATCTGGCGCCAAGACCCATTGCAAATCGTGAAGAAATACCAGGAGTGGGCGGCCCAGGTCCCGGAAAAGTCCGCTGTCATCCTCTATGACACCATGTGGGAGGGCACGCGGCGGATGGCCAAGGCCATCGGCGACGGACTGGCTGCGGAAGGAGTTCCATCCAAGATATTTTACATGGCCGTCTCAGATCGAAACGACGTCATCACGGAAATTTTTAAGGCCAAGGCCATCATCGTTGGATCACCGACTTTAAACCAGGGTCTTCTGCCGACCATTGCTCCCATTCTGGAGGACCTCAGGGGATTAAGGTTTCAGAACAAGATCGGCGCTGCCTTCGGGACTTATGGCTGGAGCGGGGAAGGGGTGAAACTGATTGAGGAACACTTCAGCCGCTGTAAAATTCCAGTGGTTGCCCAGGGGATACGGGCCAAATGGCAGCCGAAGTCAGCGGACCTGGCCGACTGTGAGAAACTTGGGCGGACTGTTGCCCAGGCCGTAAAGTCGGCTTGATCGAAGGCCATCAGGAGAAAGAAGAGCGCTGGATGATGCATCCGACCGAGAGGAGGTATGACCCGTGATCCACGTGATTGCCACGATCGAGGTAGCCGAAGGGAAACGGAATGATTTTTTGAAAATAGTTCATACGCTGGTGCCAAAAGTAAAGGCCGAGAAGGGCTGCT
>Ga0315281_10011591_pt1 | contig 12074 bp, 11 predicted proteins | sample YL17G07_0_MG_FD_204540 | JGI IMG/M metagenome (GOLD analysis project Ga0315281, IMG submission 204540) | Sediment microbial communities from Yellowstone Lake, YNP, Wyoming, USA - YL17G07_0 | ecosystem: Environmental > Aquatic > Freshwater > Lake > Sediment | place: USA: Wyoming | collected... | reverse complement strand
AGCGATACAGCCTGATATAAAAAGAATCCTTTTCTGTTTTGGAGTCATCTTACTTCTCCCAGTAGCAGAAATTCACCCACACCCTAACCCTCCCCCATCAAGAGGGAGGGTTATATAAAGTAATCCTGTAGCAAGACTACAGGGAATATCGAGTTTAAGAATTAAACAGGTTAGATATTCTTTCTCCCGATTATTTTCAACAGCTCATCATAAGATATCCTTTTTACTCCAAGGGCTTCTGCCTTCTGGAGTTTAGAGCCAGGTTCTTCTCCAACGATAAGGTAATCAGTACTCTTTGAGATCGAAGAAGATGCATGACCTCCAAGGCTTTCAATCATATCCTCCACCTCATTCCGCGGCTTCGGTAATGTTCCTGTTATGATGAACGTGAGACCGTCAAGAGGCAACTTTCCTTTTTTCTTGGTCTCAAAATCAGGATTCGATATCTTCAATCCTAATGATTTAAGGGTCTTAAGGGTTTTGAGATTCTCAGGATCATTAAAAAAATCTGATATTGACTGGGCAATCTTCTCTCCCATCTGCCGGATATCTGTAATCCTATCAGGCTGAATATTGTATAAATCTTCAAGCCTTTCAAAATTTTTCGAAAGAAGCTTTGCTGCATATTCACCAACATGCACGATACCAAGGGCATAGAGGAATCTGGAAAGGGTTGTATTTTTACTTCTCTCAATAGCTTCAATCAGATTCTGAGCTGACTTTTCTGCAAACCTTGGAAGATTAAGGAGGTCTTCTTTCTTTAGTTTATAAATATCTACAAAATGGCTTATGAGTCCTTTTGAGTAGAGTAGTTCAACATTTTTTTCTCCGAGTCCTTCAATGTCCATGGCACCTCTTGATGCAAAGTGCCTTATCCTTTCTTGAACCTGGGCAGGACAGTTAAGGCCAATACAACGTGCAGCTACCTCGCCCTCTTCCCTCACCACCCTTGAACCACATACAAGACACCTTTCAGGAATTGGAAAAGGCTTCTCTTTTCCTGTCCTTTTCTCTTTAACAACCATTACAACATGGGGGATAACCTCCCCTGCCCTCTCCACAACTACTGTATCTCCAACCCTTATGTCTTTCCTCTTCATTTCATCCCAGTTATGCAGTGTTGAACGTGAGACAGTAACCCCTCCGATCCTGACAGGCTCTAACATTGCGACAGGAGTAATGACCCCTGTCCTCCCGACACTCGGCAGTATCTCTTTTATTCTGGTAGTGCCCTGATGGGCAGGGAATTTATATGCAACAGCCCAACGAGGCTCCCTTGTCTTTACACCTAAGAGCTTCTGCAACCCGAAGTCATTAACCTTTATAACAGAGCCGTCAGTTTCAAAGGAAAAGGACATTCTTTTCTCTCCTATCTCTTCAATGACATGAATGACCTTATCGATTCCCTTCACGAATTTCACAATTGCAGGGATAGGGAATCTTACCTTCTCAAGCCACTTGATAAATTCCCACTGGTTCCTGAATTCCTTTCCTTTAATTGCGCCTATCCCATAACATGCAAGATGAAGTTTCCGTGAAGCAGTAATCGAGGGGTCAAGCTGCCTTACTGAACCAGCAGCAGCATTTCTTGGATTTGCAAAAAGGGGTTCTCCTTTTTGTTCCCTTTCTTTATTCAGTTTATCGAACTCATCAATGTCCATGTAAATCTCACCACGTATATCGATGTCTTCGGGTATTTCAACCTCCTCTATCTTCAGAGGAACAGATTTTATAGTCCTGATGTTCTGGGTAACATCCTCACCCTCATAACCATCGCCCCTTGTAGCTGCCCTGTAAAGAAGACCTTTCCTGTAAGTAAGCTCGATGGCAAGACCGTCATACTTTGGCTCAACAGTATATTCAATTTCCTGGTCAGATTTAAGAAACCTCTTCACCCTCCCATCAAACTCCCTTACCTCATCATAGGAAAAGGCATTATCAAGGGATAACATAGGCTCTGTATGTCTGACCTTTTCGAATTTATCTAATGGGGGGCCCCCTATTCGCAGGGTTGGCGAGTCAGGGAGGATATAGTGATACTTTTCTTCGAGTTCCTTCAGCCGAAAATAGAGTCTGTCATATTCCTCATCCGAAATAACTGGCGAATCCAGGACATAGTAACGATAGCAGTGATAATTGAGCTCTTTGACGAGCTTTTCTATCTCCTTCTTTTTGTCCTCGGGAATCTTTTCACGCATAAAAACCTGTTTTTTCTACTGCCTCAATGAGAAACCTGAGTGCTGAAAGAGAAGCCTTTTCTTTATTGTCTTCCCTGCTGCCTTTTAATCTCAGTCCCTTAGAAAAAATCTGACCTTTTCTACTTACTGCTATGTAAACAAGTCCCTTCTCCTTCCCTTCAAGAACATCAGGGCCGAGGTTGCCTGTAGTCGAAAGGGAGTAATCCGTGCCAGTCAATAACCTTACTTTCTCTGCCATCTCACTTGCAGTTTCTTCACTCACGACGCCGTATTTTGAAATAATCCTGTGAGAGATACTTAGAAGCTTCTTTTTAGTTTCAACTGAGTATGAGACAACCCCTGCTTCAAAAAAGTTGCTTGCTCCAGGAAGGATTGTTATATAATGGCTTATAAGTCCGCCAGTGCATGACTCTGCCACAGAGAGAGTCAACTTCTTTTTCTTAAAGAGTTTGTGAACCTTTTTTATGACTGCTAAAATCTCTCTGTTCATTCCACGCTTAAAAACCTAAACAATTATAGCAAAATGCATCAAAGAACCAAATCCTGAATAAATTCAAAATGAACCTCTCCACAACAAGCTGCGGGGTATCCTTTAATTCTCCCCTCCCTTGACGGGAGGGGATTAATACGCCTCAAGCGGATAAAAGGGAGGGTGAGAATAGAATCATATAATCACCCCCACCCTAACCCTCCCTATCGATGGGGAGGGAAAATAAGGTAACCCTTAGCAAGCTACAAGAGAATTATCAAATTAAAAATATTCATTATGATTTCTGAAGTCATTCCTGCCCCTTTGTCATTCCCGCCCCGTATCAAGTACGGGGTAAACTCCAGCGGGAATCCAAGAAAAACAGAATAAAATTTTAGGAATGACAAGATGAGGAATAACATGAAGCTATCATATAGAAAGATTACAGGGAATATCGAATTTAAAATTTAGGGTTTAGAATTTAGGGTTTTGTCGGTGTCTACCACCAGTAAGGATGCCTCCAGTAGGGGCCCCAGGGCCTCCACCAGGGATCCCGCCAGTAGTAGGGATAAGGGGAATCCCACCAATAAGGGGAATAGTAGGGATAATAATAGTAGTCTCTTCTCTCTTGCCAGAGATAGATATCCACAATCTCAAAAACTGGATAGATATATTCTGCCTCGTCTATCTTCCCTGAACGTAATTCGATAAACTCTCCTGCCACGGTTATCTCTCTTTCCTTGCTATAAATAAGAGGGTCTAATGTCCCTCTTTCTTTAGGCAGGATCGCCAGGAATCTTTCTCTTGCTTCTACATCTTTTAAATAACCTCTTGAATCCACAGGAATATAAACTGCTTCAATCTGAGAACCTCCCTGGGTAAATTTTGTATTGACAATCATCCCGCCAATGATGAAAAGCTTTTTTCTATATAGCTCTGGATTATTCCTGATGTCAGAAACAGAAACATCCCTGATACCTCTTTCCATTATTTCCTGCCTGAACACAGGTGCGCAGGAAAAAACTGAGGTCATAACAAGAATTATAAGAAGAAACCTTTTCATATTGTTTAAATTATAACAACTGAATTCTTCTATTTCTTCTCAAGGATTATCTTGTGCTTTAAAAGTGATACCTCTCTTATCTCTCCTTCAAAGACTTTTTGTTCACCAAATAGATTTCTGAGATAAATCTTTCCACCCTCTGGTTTCATAATATCCACATTCTCTAAATAGAGTTCCTCTTTTCCTTCCCTGTAGATATAAGCATTCGCCTCACACATTTTAATCCCCCTTTCCTATCTCCTGTCTCACAACCTCTGCAATTTTTTCTATCAAGTGTGGAAGTGGCTCTTTTTCTACTCCTATAACATTCACACCTTCTTGATTAAGAGGAAGGAGATATTTTTTAGCTTTTGACAACACAATTGCCTCTGCCATCTTTGGCGTAAGTTCTCCTAACATAGCATTAGGAAGCATTATGCTCAGAGGACCAATGAGAATATCAGCCCTATCTGCATTCAGGACAATTGCATTTTCCCCTGTTGCACCTTTGTCCGCCCTGGATTTCATCATTGCTGATGTTGCAGTAGCATTGGTTCCAAGAGCGAGGATTTCAATAATATCTCCGAATTCATCCCTTAACCTTTTGACAATCAGGCTTCCGATGCCGCCACCCTGCCCGTCAATAACAATAATTTTAAGCATTATTGAAGTATAAAAATATCATGCACAGTGTGTCAAACATTCCCATTAGGATTCAAGGGGCCAAGGATTCAAGGAGTCAAGTGAACTGCTTAAAACACTTGAACCCTCGAATCCTTGAATCCTCGAACCCTTGGTATATAATAAAGAGACTACAATATTGTTGGAGGAGTGCCATGATTCATATTCCAGGTCCCAGCTATAGCATAACAATACGGTTAGAAATAGAAAGCCGGATCGGAATGTTTGCACAGATAGCTACTGCCATAAGCCAGGCTGGTGGCGATCTTGGTTCCATAGATATTGTCCGTGTTGAAAAGGGGAAAATAGTCAGAGATATTACTGTAAATGCACGGGACGAAGAACATGAGAAAGAAATCGTAAGGTCTGTTAAGGACATACAGGGTGTAAAGATTATCAGGGTTATGGACCGCACCTTTTTTGCTCATCAGGGAGGCAAGATAGAAATCCACAACAAGATGCCCCTCAGGAACAGAGATGACCTCTCAAAGGTTTATACGCCCGGTGTAGCAAGAATCTGTCTGGATATCCATGAGAATAAAAGACATGCCTATCGCTATACAATAAAGGGGAATTCTGTTGCAGTAGTCACAGATGGCACTGCCGTTCTCGGTCTTGGAGATATCGGGCCAGAAGCATCCATGCCTGTGATGGAAGGGAAAGTCATGATCTTTAAGGAATTTGCCGGGATTGATGCCTTTCCTATTGCTCTCCGGACAAAAGATATTAAAGAGATAATTAGTACTATAAAAAATATCTCTCCAACCTTTGGAGGTATAAGTCTGGAAGACATCTCTGCTCCGCGTTGTTTTGAAATAGAAAGGAAATTACGGCAGGAACTTGACATCCCTGTTATCCATGATGACCAGCACGGAACTGCTGTAGTTGTTCTTGCTGCCCTTATCAATGTTGCAAGACTATTGAAAAGGAAGATAGAGAAGTTTAAGGTAGTCATAGTTGGTGCTGGTGCAGCAGGTACAGCTACCGCCTTTATGCTGTCAGCTTATGGGATAAGAGATGTTGTAGTGTGTGATAGGGCAGGTGCCATTTATAAGGGAAGAAGACAGAATATGAATCCCTACAAAAGGGCTCTCGCAAAAAAAACCAATCCAAGAAATCTCAAAGGAAGCATATCAGATGTCATGAAAGGAGCAGATGTCTTTATCGGCCTTTCAGCTCCTGGCATCATAACAGGGGACGATATAAAGACAATGTCAGCAGAACCTGTAGTATTTGCCCTTGCCAACCCTGAACCAGAAATAGCACCTGAAGAAGCCCTTCCAATCGTCAGGGTCCTTGCTACCGGAAGGTCTGATTATCCAAATCAGATAAACAACATGCTGAGCTTCCCTGGTATTTTCAGGGGACTTCTTGATGTCAGAGCAAAGGGTGTAAATGAGGAAGTCAAATTTGCAGCTGCCCGTGCCATCGCCCATACTGTAAAAGATGACGAACTTACAGAGGATTATATCATTCCGAGTATCTTTGATAAAAAGGTGGTTGCCTCAGTTGCTCATGCAGTTGCAGAAATTGCAAAGACTACAGGTTTAGCTTAGTTATCTTGCCTTCTTCTTTTTTGCCCCAGCCTTTTTCTCGGACTTCTTCTCCCTTGTAATGTGCGCCATTACAATTCTTTCTGCCTCAAGCCAGTTGTCGAGATCACGGCCTTCAATATACCCGCTCTTTTCATAAATTTCATACGCAACCTTTGCAATTTCCTCATACAAGTCCATTTTGCACCTCCATAGCATAATATATAATATTGCTTTCGAAAAGCAATATACTCTCATGATAAGGGCTTGACTTCAAGGTCTAAGTATGGTTATTTTATTAACTCTTATAGTTTAACGAAGTTTAACGAAACCAGCATCTTTATAAGAAAGTTTCAGAGGACAAATAGGTCTATCTGAGGTCAGATAGGCATTATTTTGAAAGAGAAAAAGGGTTGATGACCCGGAAGGAGGTATCTATGGCAAAACCTGTGATTAATGAAGATTTATGTGAGGGTTGTGGTTCATGTGTAGAGTTATGCCCCGAGGTATTCCAGCTTGGAGACGACGAAAAAGCACATATCATAGGTCCTGATAAATGCAACACCTGCAATTGTCAGGAGGCTGCAGACTTGTGCCCAACTCAAGCAATTACACTTGGATAGGAAGGTCTGGGTTCGAGGATTCGAGGTAATGGGGACTGAGTGATGAGGATTAATACTCGAAGCTCAGTCCTTTCACCTCATTAATCTGCCTTTCGATAATATCTATATTGGAGTATATATTCCACACCTCTGTTGTAGAAAGAACACAAAGTATATGTTGATAAGTAAGGTTCGAGGATTCAAGGATTCGAGGACTCGGGTTATAAAAATATCTGCCTCATTTCTTTTAACCCTTAAGTCTTAGTTTTTATTGAGTTTTTCACTGGAATCCCTGAGCCCTTGACCCCTTGAACCCTGTAGTTTTAATCTGGTCTGTTTTTTGCTAATAAAAGAACGATTTTTATTTGCTCTTTGACAAATTGAGTTATTAACAATTTCATGAGAACACCTCAAATTCCCTTATGGAATGGGAAAAATAATCTAAGAAAGCTTTTTGTCTTGCTGAACTCGTTTCAGCATCTAAAAGAGTAGAGCAGACCCTGAACCAAGTTCAGGATGACAATTGCAGGTATAGTTGTATGTGTAATCACATACATGGAGATGCTCACTTAGAATAGAATTCTCCTTGACAAAAATATGAGGATAATATAAATTTTTTTTGGGTAAAAATTCCTTGACAAAGTTGCTTAAGTAATGATATAAATTCCAAAATTGTGACCGGTCTTCATAGATTTGGAAATAAGGAGTACCTCCATTGGAGGTAAACACTGTTACGAAGGAGGTGATAACGGATAAAAGCATAATTTATAGAGAGAGGTGAATAGTGGACAGTACTAAAACTGCTCACTAACTTTCCTGCCTTGCAGGAAAAGCGTAATAACCTAAGTAAAGGAGGGTTAGCTTTGAGAAAATATGTTTTTATAGCTTTATCTCTTCTTCTCTTGTTGAGTTTCACTGCCCTAACATACGCTGAAGAGCCTCAGATTAAACTCGGCGGCCGTATCATGGTCAGGGGCTGGTATTTCAGTAATGCTGCCTTTTCCACCCAAAGCCCGAACATTTTGTCTCCTTCGACAAATACCAATGCAGTCCCGGGTGAAATTTCAGGCAGAGATCCTGAGGATGTAGCATTATGGACTTCAAACATCTCCCTGACAGTTGATGCAAAGGTTGCTGACAATGTCCAGGGCTTTATTGAACTTGAAATAGCCCAGGGTGAGAACGTACAGTCAGGCCTTTACATCTGGGGCGGTGGCCCAAGTGCTTTTCAGGGGTATGATTCTAAGCCAAATGCAGACATGAGGCTGCGCCAGGCATGGATACAGTACACTGGTTCCGGTCTCTTTGGTGTACCTGCCGGATTAAAGGTAGGTCATCAGCTCATTACTCTTGGTGAAAAGCAGTTCCTGAACCATGAGAGGTTTGGCGATGACGCATTAATCGTATTTGTTAATCCAACAAAAGAGCTCAGTTTAGCAGCAGCAACTGCTAAACTCAATGAAGGACTTTATACCATGCCAGGTGATGACATTGATGCTTATGTACTCATGGGCACTTACAATGTCAACAAGGATAACACAATAGGTCTGTATTATTTCTATGCAGATAATGACGATCTAGGTATTGCGTTTGATCTAACTGCAGGAGATCCAATCACAGGGCCGTACACTAACTTCAATGGCTTAAGCTTTCAGGACCTCGGAGGCCATGCAAATGGTATGCTTGCTGGCATATTGAGCTATGCATTAGAAGTTGATGTACAGTTCGGAAAGGCACAAGCTCAACCGGGTGTAGCAGATGATCTGAAGTACAGTGGATATGGAGTTTATTTGAAAGGCGGTTTCAAAATTCCTGATACCCCATTAAACCTCAGGGCATCTTTTGCATATGGGAGCGGTGATAATAATCTTGATGACACCGAGATCGATGAATTCCAGGCATGTCAGGGATTTGATTCTGAAGTTGCTATCGCAAGGTTTGTGCACTATACACAGATTTATGAGCGCACAATTGCTACAGCCGCATTGATACAGACTCTTGGAGGAAGTGGAACCATCCTTGCAGCTGGCCAAGGAGGCGTACCACATAGGAATACAGGTATTGCCAATACCACTTACTTTAATCTTGGTGCTGATCTGGCAGCTACAAAGGACCTGTCATTATCCCTCGACGGATTCCTTCTAAGAGCATCAAAGGTTGGCGGATGGGAAGAATTAGTTGGAGATGATGTATCAAAGAGTGTTGGCTGGGAGGTTGACTTCAAAGGTTCCTACAAGCTTGCAAAGAACCTCAACTATTTTGTAGAGGCAGGTTATTTCTCGCCTGGTTCCTTCTATGAAAATACCCTCCTTGTTGATGACAGGAATAGTGTCACACAGATTATCCATGGTCTGAACCTGACATTCTAATTGCTTCAGGCTGACAACGCGTAACGCTTAGCGCGTAATTTAATAAAAGGCGGGTCAAATGACCCGCCTTTTATATTCCTAATCTGCCTCATCCCACCAAAATTGCCAAAATGCCAAATATTTGTTGGAATATCAAGTAGATATGCTAAAAAGCCTGCCCTGAAGAGATGCTGTTCTCCTCAGGTGAATCCGCTGAGGCGGAAAATAGATTCAGCATGACACTTTCATGGTTAAGCATGACACAAAGGCTTTAAAATTGTCATTCTGAACTTGGTTCAGAATCTCTTCGAAATCTCTAATGATAATTTTGGGCACTACCTTATCCTTGATTTTTAATACTGAAAGCTGATATATTATTTGCGTTCAATCTGGATTTCATTGAAAGAGTGGGTTTCCCACTCTTTTGTTTTAGGGATATTTACTTACCCCGTTAGAAAAGGGGTAAATAATACATATACAAGGAGGTTTAGCTTCGCCAGAGCTTTGTAACGGGATGAATATGGAAGTGATTAAAAATAAGGTCTCAAGATTGGCAAAGCAGGTTGCGGAAGAGCAGGAAGTGGAGTTATTTGACATTAAACTCTCTGGCAGGGACAGGTTATTGCTGCGGGTTACAATTGACAAAGAAGGTAGTGTTACCCTTGATGATTGTGAGAGGTTTAGCAGAAGTCTTGAGGCTATTCTCGATGTTGAGGACCCGATTCCGCTCTCCTATAGTCTTGAGGTTTCTTCTCCAGGGCTCGACAGACCCCTGAGGGAGTTAAAAGACTTTGAAAAAAATGTTGGTAAACTTGCCCGTATAATCACAGTTGAGAAGATAGAAGACCAGAACCTTTTTATCGGCAGGATCTCGATGGTCAATAGCAAATCTTTAAGGCTCTTGGTGAATGACCGCGAGATAGATATACCCTTTGAGAAGATATTAAGGGCAAGACTGGAGGTAGAGTTAAAATGGCAAAAGAACTTCTCTATCTGATAGACCAGATAAGCAGGGAAAAAGGGATATCGAGGGAGATATTGATTGAGGCCCTGAGGTCTGCACTCCTGACTGCTGCAAGAAAAAGGCTTGGTGGCAGAAACAACATAGATCTCATAATTGACCTAAAAACATGTGATATTGCAGCCTTTGAAATTAAAAAGATTGTCTCCAAAGTCTCTAATGGTTATGAAGAAATCTCTGTTGAAGAAGCCAGAAAGATTTCTCCTCAAGTAGTTGAGGGAGATACAGTAAATATTCCCATGGATCTCCATGATTTCAGCAGGATAGCTGCACAGACAGCAAAACAGGTTATATTCCAGAGGGTAAGAGAGGCAGAGCGAGATGCAATCTTCAATCAATTTAAAGACAAGATAGGAACCGTTGTGAGTGGTCAGGTTATGCGGAGGGAAAGGGGAGTATATTTTCTCAACCTTGGCAAGACAGAGGCTGTCCTCCCCATAAAAGAGGCGCTTCCAAATGAAACTCTCAAGAGGGGTGATACTGTCAGGGCACTTATCGAAGATGTAAGGATTACAACCAAAGGACCAGCTATCATGCTATCAAGGGCTGACCCTCAATTTGTTGCATCCCTGTTTAAGATGGAGGTCCCGGAGATTTACGAGGGACTTGTAATTATTAAAAACATCGTGAGAGAGCCTGGAGAAAGGACAAAGCTTACAGTATATTCCAAAAATTCATCTATTGATCCGGTAGGTGCTTGTGTTGGCATGAAGGGAACAAGGGTGCAGTCAATCGTACGCGAACTCAGAGGGGAAAGAATAGATATAATTCCCTGGACAGAAGACCCGAGAATGCTTATTGCAAGGGCATTAAGTCCGGCATCAGTTGAAAGGGTAGGGATAAATGAGGAAGACAAAACTGCCATGGTAGTTGTCAGTGATGATCAACTCTCTCTTGCTATCGGCAAAAGAGGCCAGAATGTCAGACTTGCCATGAGACTCACCGGATGGGATATTGATATATTGAGTGAAAGTGAGTACTCTAAGATGAAGATTGAGGAGGCAGACAAAACACTCCCCTCTCCTCCTGTTGATGGATAGGAAGCATCTCTTTTTTCGTGATGAAGTAAACATTAATTTTTAAACATTAACAAAGGTGGGATATAGTATTTTCGCTCATTCTCGCCCCGATAAGATCGGGACTCTCTATGAGTCGTAGACCGAGGCTTTTGCCTTACCCCCCTCATATCCCCCCTTGCCAAGGGGGGATGAAGGGGGGTTCATTGGACTATCGGCAAAAGAATCCGCTCAAATACTATATCCCACCATCACGGAATTGATGCAACGGGGTAAAGACCTTTCAGATTTTCCGATTCAGTATATAAAAGGAGTGGGACCCCAGAGGGTCAAACTATTAAGCCGCCTTGGTATCAATACTGTCAAAGATGCACTCTATTACCTCCCCTACAGATATGAAGACAGGAGTAACCTCAGAAAGATAAGCGACCTGATATATAACAATATAGAAGCCATAGCAGGAAAGGTTATTTCTGCTGAAGTAATACGGCTTCCCGGAAAAAATCTCAAAATTTTTGAACTCACTGTTAATGACGGCAGTGGTCTCTTAAAAGGTAAATGGTTTAACCAGCCTTTTATGAAAAAGAATTTCAAGGTCGGCCAGGAAGTAATACTATGTGGAACTGTAAAGAGAAATCCTTACTGGGTAATTGGATTCGAGATGGATAATCCTGAGTATGAGATTCTGAATAATACAGTTGAAACTCCTAATGTGAATCGGTTCCAACAGTCAAGTGATGATTCCCTCATTCATACAAACAGGGTCGTTCCAGTATATAAAGTAACCAGTGGCCTCAGTGTAAGACAGATCAGGTCAATAATGTTCAATCTTATTCATTCTCATCTTGAGGATGTAACTGACCCCATACCTGAAGAAATCCTGAAGAGGAACGGCCTTCCTACCCTCTCCGAAAGTCTCTCGTGCGTTCACTTTCCTGATAAAGAAGCAGATATACGAGCTCTCAATAGTGGGGTGAGCGACTTTCACAGAAGGCTCTCCTTTGATGAACTCTTTATGCTTGAGCTCGGACTTGCCCTGATAAAGAAAGGTAAGGTAATCGAAAAAGGGATAGCATTTAAAACCGGGGGCAGGCTTCTGAAAAAACTCATTGAGATACTACCGTTCAGGCTGACGAAGTCTCAGGAACAGGTATTTAATGAAATA
>Ga0315281_10011590_pt1 | contig 12074 bp, 9 predicted proteins | sample YL17G07_0_MG_FD_204540 | JGI IMG/M metagenome (GOLD analysis project Ga0315281, IMG submission 204540) | Sediment microbial communities from Yellowstone Lake, YNP, Wyoming, USA - YL17G07_0 | ecosystem: Environmental > Aquatic > Freshwater > Lake > Sediment | place: USA: Wyoming | collected... | reverse complement strand
CGGCGGGGCCGTGCCTCAAGCGCCGGGTTCGTGCGTGGATGGACGGATCGTCACCGCGGCGGCCGGCGGCCGTGGCGGCGCAGGTGGTGGCGGCGGCGGACGCGGCGGCGCGGCAAACGTGATCAACGCGTTACCGGGCGAGAGTTACCGCTTCAATTGGAACACGCCGATTGCACTTTCGCCGCACGACCCGAGCGTCATCTGGCTTGGCGGCAACCGGCTGTTCCGGTCCGCGAATCAGGGTGATCTCTGGGCGGCGAGCGCGGACCTCACCCGGCAGCTCGATCGCTGCAAGGTGTCGGTCATGGGTGCGCTTGGCACCGCGCCTCAGTTGTCGAAGAATGACGGGATGACCTCGTTCAGCACGATCATCGCGGTCTCGGAATCGCCGGTCGCGCCAGGAGTCGTGTGGGCAGGCACCGATGACGGCAACGTGCAGGTGAGCCGTGACAATGGCGTGACGTTTACCGAAGTCGGCAAGAACATTGCCGGGCTCCCGGCCGGCGCGCTCGCCGGCGACAACCCGTACTGGATATCGCGCATCGACGCGTCGCACTTCGAGGTGGGAATGGCCTACGTCGCGATTGACGGACACCGGAGCGATGACCTCAAGCCGTATATCTTCGCGACGCACGACTACGGTCGCACTTGGACGAGCGTGAGCGGCAATTTGCCGGGCTATGGCAACGTGCAGGTGGTGCGCGAAGACCCGAAGAACCGGGATCTGCTCTATGCCGGTACGGAGTTCGGACTGTTTGTTTCGCTCGATGCTGGTAAGAACTGGGAAAAGTTCATGACGGGGTACCCGACTGTGCGGACGGACGACATCCTCGTCCACCCGCGCGACGGCGACCTCATCGTGGCGAGCCACGGCCGCAGCATCTGGATCGCCGATGACATCACGCCACTTCAGCAATGGACGCCGCAGGTGGCCGCGGCCGACGCGACGCTCTTCGATGTGCGTCCCGCGGTGGCGTACGGCACTGATATCAAGCTCGACATCGCGACCGGTGGCGAGAAACAATTCGAGGGAGAGAATCCCGCGCGTGGCACCGCGATCCAGTTCCATATCAAGGGTGGCGTAACCGGTGACGCGAAGATCTCGATCGCGGACGCGACCGGGCGCCTGTTGTGCGAGACGACGGTGAAGGCGGCTGGCGGAATGCACCGCGTCCAATGGACGCTCGTTTCGCCGCTGCTCGCCGCGAATGCGGGCGGGCGGGGTGGTAGAGGTGGTCCACCGGGCGGCGGTGCTGGTGGTGGCGGCGTTCCCGTCGGGGGAGTAATCGGTGCGGGGGCGCCCCAAATTGGTGCCGGTGCGGGCGCTCCAGATGCGAGCTGCTCAGGTGGAGCGGGTGGTGGCGGTCGCGGCGGCGGAGCCCAGGGCGCGGCGCCTGGGAGCTACATCGTGAAGCTCACTGTGGGCGGCCGCGACTATGTCAAGCCGGTGCAGGTGCTCGAGGATCGATGGATGAACGAGCGCTGACGTCCGCGGTCGTCGCTCGGGCTCATCCTTGGTTCGGGTCCTCGTCATCCCACTCCCCGTCATCCCACGTTTCGTTCCACTCGGCGTCTTCCTTCACCGTGAGCGGCGGTAGGTTGACGTCTTCGTAGATCTGATCGACGGTGATTCTCGCATCGAGAAACGGAAGCGCGATATCGCCGTCGCCCTGAACCTCTTCGCGAGACCATTCGCCATTCGCGCCGCGAGTGTAGCAGAGCACGTGGCGTCGGCGCTGTTCAACGATCAGGTACGACCTCAACGACGGAATGTTGAGGTACGCATCGAGTTTTTCGCGTCGATCCGTCGCCCGCGTGCTCGGCGACGTGACTTCCGCGATCAACGACGGTTCATCGACAATGAGCTCGACGTCCGTCGCCCTGCCGCATGCGAGGATCAGATCTGGGTAATAGATACGATCTGGCCCTGCTCGGAGCTTCACTTCCGAGAGGACGATAGCGCATGCGCGGGCATGTGCCGCGGTGTGAAGGTGTCGCGCGATATTCAACGCGATGCGTCCGTGCCGAAAAGTCACGCCAGCCATCGCGTACACTTCGCCAGCGATGAACTCGTGCTTGATCGCGCTTTGCTCCTCGAAGGCGAGGTATGCGTCGACGGACATCCGGCGGCGGGAAGACTGAGTTCGATACATACGCCGAGCTTAGCCTCGGAGCTGCCGAGAAATCAAGGGGGAGGCGAGATGATTTCGAACGCGCGTGCGCCGTCGGGATGCCCGCTGCAATAGAATGATGATGCTCCCTTGTGACGATTTTGCGGATCGGACGATTTCACTTGCGGGGCCTGCGCAAAGTCGCGGATTTCGGACCGTTGCTGCGTGGTCCGCCATGGTTCAAATACATTGTTCACTTGCTCACCGGCGTAAGGCCGTCATCGCTTCACTCTCCGCGTCCAGCGAATGCCCAGACCTCGATTACTCGCGCTCGCCACATCCCGGCACTGGATCCTCGCAGCCGTTGTAGTCGGTGGCGTCGGTTGCGCAGAGAAGATGGTTGAGCCTGTGTCAACCGTCCCGACGGGCCGTCGGCTCTCGGTCGGTGAAGCCACTGTCTGCGCGCTCGACGCCGTCGGCAAAGTGTACTGCTGGGGCAGCAATTCCAACTACTGGGAATATGGGGTCGACTCCGTGACCCGCCCGGGCAGCGGATCGCCGGTGGTGGTCCCGGTGGCGACCCTTGCCCTGATCAGCGGTGGTACTGGTGGGCACGCATGTGGGCTCACGTCCGCCAACACGGCGGTGTGCTGGGGCCGAGGCGGATTTGGTCAGCTTGGCGGAGGGACGCTCGGCGGCAGTCTCGGGAACGCGGCGACGTCGGTGCAGTCAGTCGTAACCTGGTCCGATATTTTCGTGTCCCGCCTCAGCACGTGCGGTGTGTCGTCGGCCGGCGCCGGGTACTGCTGGGGTAGCAACCAACGGGGCGAGGTCGGAAGCTCGTCGGTGGTGTTCAACGCAAAGACGACGGCACCATCGCCGGTCGGTGGGGGCATCGTATTCAAGTCGATCGTTGCCGGCTGGCTTCATGCGTGCGGCGTCGCGACGAGCGGAGCGGCGTACTGCTGGGGAGACAACTCGTTCGGCCAGCTTGGCATAGGATTTACCGATCCTGACGCGCACCTCGACCCGCTGCTCGTGTCCTTCACTGAGCGGTTCGAGCGCCTGAGCCTGGGGGCACGGTCTACCTGCGGCATCACCATCGATCGTCGCGCGCTCTGCTGGGGACTCAATGCCACCGGACAGCTTGGCGACGGCACGACGACGACGCGGACATCGCCGACTCCGGTTGCAGGCGGCTTGAAGTTTGCCCAGATCGCGATGGGCAGCGGTTTCAGCGGCGGCACGAACGTCGCGCTGCCCAACACGGGCATCCTCCAGGCGAGCATCGCGCACACCTGCGCTCTCACCGATGCAGGGGTGCCCTACTGCTGGGGATGGAACGGGGCAGGGCAGGTCGGCGACGGTTCGACGGTGGACCGGCTCACGCCCGTCCCAGTACAGGGGACCCTCGTGCTGACCACGATTGGGGCTGGCGGCTCATCGAGCTGCGGAATGACGGGCAACGCGATCTGGTGTTGGGGCTCGAACTACCTCGGGCAGCTCGGCAACGGAACGTCGATCAACTCGTCGGTGCCGGTTGCGGTGCTCAGCCCGTTCGCAAAACCGTAGTCAACGACCCACTAGTTCACCGCGTCCACACGTACACGATCGGACAACTCTTTCCGCGATTCGCCGCTCCGGCACGTTCGACGTTGGTGAGCGAGGTCGCCGGGCGGGAATTCGCAACGCCCGATCGCCCGGATACGATTCGTCCGCTGGAGGGTGGGCGCCTCGACGCGATTCCCAGATTACGGCCACCCGCGGCATAGATCTCGACGCTTTCGATCTCGTCGACCGTCAATTCGCTGAGCATCGCGATCTTCGGACCGCCGTTGACGATCGCGGAGCACTTCGCGTCTACCTCTCGAAAGAACCCAGCTCGCCCGGCGCCACCGCGGACGGCATCGTCGATCCACTCGATGCCAAGTTTTTCCATCTCTTCGTGCGTGTAGAACGCGAACTTCCCGGCCGTTTGAAACCAGGCGGTTCGGTAACCGAGGTCGGCAAGATTCCATGCCTCCCGCACGGTGGGCTCTCCTGATGACGGCTGGAGCGACACCGTGATTCGCCGTCCGCTGTCAGATGGTATCCGTACACTCACAACCCGATCGGCAAAATCAGGCTTGGTGATCGACACCATGTAGCTGCCTTGGCCAACGGGCAGATAGAACGATCCCATCGAGTCCGTCTCGGTCGACATGCCGTGCCCGAGCACCTTCACGAACGCACCAGGAAGGTTCTCGAATGCCGTGTCTGCGACGACGCCACTCAACCCGAGCCGCGCCGCGCTCGTCACCACCGCCGGAAGCGCCCGCGGAATCGGCACGAGTTCGAAGTCACCCAGGCCGCCGAGGCTATCGACCTTGACCTCGATGACCTGCGGGCCGTAGCCAAATTTCCGCGCTCGGACCTCGTACGTGCCCTTCTTGAGGCTGTCGAAGCGGAAGCTGCCGTCGGCCCGGCTGTACGTGCGCCGCTGCAACTTCGGGATCGACACCTCGACCCCTTCGACCAAGAACAGCGACGTGTCGCGCACGCGGCCGGCCATGACGCGCGGACCGGGGTCGGCCCTGATCACGACTTCGGGTAGTCGCACCGGATCTTGCGCGCGTGCCTCGTGGCTCGCGGTGACCAACGCAACCGTGGCCACCGCGAGCGCAATGCCAGCAGCGCCCCGATGATTAGAAGAGCCCAACGATCTCACCGCTGTCCTTGATGGCCATTCGCTCCGCGGCCGGTTCGGGAGGCAGTCCGGGCATCGTCATGATGTCGCCCGCTCGCGCCACGACAAATCCTGCTCCCGCCGCTCCCCACACCTCGTTGACGGTAATGCGAAACCCAGTCGGACGTCCGAGCACCCTCGGGTCATCGGTCAGCGAATACTGGGTCTTCGCCATGCACACCGGGGTCTTCCCAAGCCCAATCGATTCGAGATAGTCGATCTGTCTGTCGGCCTCCGCCGAATAGTCGGCACCGTCGGCGCCATACACCTTTTTCACGATCGTGTCGATCTTTTCTCGAATCGGAAGGTCAACAGGATAGAGCGGACGATACTCGGCGCCCTTCTTGTCGAGGAGCGCCAATAGTTCGCGGGCGAGCGACTCGCCGCCGGCGCCGCCCCTCGCCCACACTTCGGTCAGCGCGATTGGCACCTTCAGCCGCTTTGCGAAGTCCATCACCATCTTCAGCTCGGCGTCGGTGTCGGCGGTGAATTGATTGAGTGCCACGACGACCGGTACCCCGAATTGGCGCACGTTCTCGACGTGCTTCTCGAGATTGGCGAGTCCTTTTTCGAGCGCGACAAGATTCTCTGTCGTCAGTTCCTTTTTCGGCATGCCGCCCTGCATCTTGAGCGAGCGGACCGTCGCCACGATGACTGCCGCCTCCGGGTTCAACCCGCCAAAGCGGCACTTGATGTCGAAAAACTTTTCGGCGCCGAGGTCGGAGCCGAAGCCAGCCTCCGTCACCACGATGTCGGCAAGCGCGAGCGCCGAACGTGTGGCGAGAATGCTGTTGCAGCCGTGCGCGATGTTGCCGAATGGTCCGCAGTGAACGAGCGCCGGTCCGCCCTCGAGTGTCTGAACGAGGTTGGGACGAATGGCGTCCTTGAGGAGCATCGCCATTGCGCCATGCGCCTTGAGGTCGCGCGCGCGGATGGGCTTGCGCTCCTTCCCGGCCGTGGCGCCAATGATGATGCTGCCGAGCCGGTCCTCGAGATCCTGCCGGCTCGAGGCGAGCGACAGAATCGCCATCACCTCGCTCGCCGGGATGATGACCCATTTCTCCTCGCGCACGATGCCGTCGCCGACTCCGCCGAGCCCGATCACCGCGTTGCGCAGCGCGCGATCGTTCATGTCGATCGTTCGCGGCCACGTGATGCGGCGCGAATCGATGTTGAGCGCGTTGCCTTGCTGGAGGTGGTTGTCGATCAGCGCCGCGAGCAGCGAGTGCGCGCTCGAGATCGCATGAAAGTCTCCGGTGAAGTGGAGGTTGATATCCTCCATTGGGAGCACCTGGGAGTATCCGCCGCCGGCGGCTCCGCCCTTGACACCGAACACCGGACCAAGGCTCGGCTCGCGCATGCACATCAGCGCGTTGTGGCCGAGTCGCTTCAGCGCCTGCGTGAGTCCGACCGTGACAGTGCTCTTGCCTTCGCCGGCCGGCGTAGGGTTCATCGCAGTAACGACAACCAGTCGGCCCTTGATCGGCCGTTGCGCGATTTCTATCGGAATCTTCGCCTTGTATTTGCCATAGAGATCGAGATCGTCGAGACCAAGGCCGATCTCGGCGGCAACGTCGGCAATCGGTCGCATTCTCGCCTTTTGGGCGATCTCAATGTCGGACGGTACGGTGTGGACGGCTTCCATTTGTCGTGTGTCGGTGGGTCAGGGACGATGTGGGTTGGGCGCGACGAAAAATGTCGTACTCAGCCAGCGGTCAATCTATCCTCGCGCGAGTAGACGTTTGCCGACCTACCCCGCAGGAGTCCAACAAGAGTAATCCCGGCCCGATCGGCCAGTTCGATCGCGAGTCCCGTCGGGCGTGATACTGCGGCGAGAACCGGAACCCCGGCGATCGCTGCTTTCTGTACGAGTTCGTAGCTCGCTCTGCTGGTGACGAGCAAAAGGCCGGACGACGGGTCCGTCCCTGAGCGCTCCAGGGACCCAATCACCTTGTCGACGGCATTGTGACGCCCGACGTCCTCGCGGACCACGAGAAGACTGCCGTTTCGGTCAGCAAACGCGGCCGCGTGAACGGCCCTGGTCTCATTATTGATCGGCTGCTGCGCCTCGAGCTGCGCCGCGGCGTGCCAGAGCGCTGCATGGGTGAACGTCGCACCAGTTGAAACCTGGGGAGGTGGCTTCAACAGCTCATCGATCGATTCGATGCCGCAGAGGCCGCAGCCGGTCCGCGCGCTCAGTCCGCGCCGCCGATTGTCGAGCCGTGCTGCGTTCGCCCCCGGGATTCCGATCTGCAGCTCGATGCCGCGACTGTGCCGAACAACATCAACCTGCTCGATCTCGGCGAACCGGTCGACGATTCCTTCGGTAATCGAGAATCCAACGGCCAGATCTTCAAGATCCGCCGGCGACGCCATGACGACGACGAACGACTCGGTGTTGTACACGAACGCGACAGGAATTTCTTCGGCGATCGACGCTGCGTCACGAGTCGCCGATCCATCTGACAGCCGGGTCAGTGGGTGGCTACTGATCGGTTCGGCGTAGCCGAGCCCAGGAACAGGGCCGAGCGGAGAAACTGGCATGCGGGAACTATAGCCCCGCGCAGTCCTCCTCCACGGAGCGATCGACGCTATACCAGGTAGCGGCCGATCGCCATCGCCACCGCAGTCAGCGTCAACAAAACTGCCGTGATCATCGACCCGGTACCGGCGCGGGCGCGGATGGCGTTCATCTGCGCCACCAAGGCCCCCCGCTCGGCTTCGGGCGCCTGAGCGATCTGCTGCCCTAACTTCATCATCTTGCCGATCGCCGGATGATTCACCGTCAGGAAGATCGTGAATCCCACGATCGCGAAGATGGCGCCGGCCGCGTAGGCCTGGCCGCCCCGTCCCGAGAAGTAGGCCGCTGAGAACCCGCCCGACGTCAGCCACATGAGCCGGAGTCCGGCGAGCATCATGATCACGGCAACGGTCGGAACGATCGTGAACAGGCGCCGCTTGACGAGCGCCCCCATCACCGGGGCCCCCGCTGGTCCAGCCATGCCCATCGCCGGGAGCAGGAAGAACGTGACGAACAGCGAGGTGCCGGCCCAGACAATTGCGCCGACGATGTGAATGACGCGTAAAACAAGGATCTCGATGTTCATGGGGGGATTTCCGGGAGGGGGAAGAATTGCCAGATATGCCGCGCCGATAATGTCACGTCGATCTGCATTGAGCAAGCGGCGGGCACAAGCGAAGTTCAATCGACCGTCGCTGCGCCCGTGTTCCTCGTGAATCCGTTCCGTACTGAATGACAAAGCCCCGCCGACCAGGACTGAAGGCCAGCACCGCCAGGCGTTCGCCGGCCCTTTCCGCCGTCCGGGCCGCACTGCGCGCGCGCATCGAACCCGGTCGCGCAAAGTCGAATGCCTGGTTCTTCAAGACGGGTCCCGGCGAGTACGGCGAAGGCGATCGTTTCCTGGGGGTGACGGTTCCGAATCTGCGCGCCTTGTCGCGCCAGTTCGCGGCGCTCCCTATCGACCTCACGCTGTCGCTGCTTCGATCGCCGTGGCACGAGGAGCGATTGCTCGCGTTGTTTGTGATGGTTCGCGCCTACGAGCGCGGCACGCCCGCGGATCGGTCGCTCATCTATCGCGCATATCTCGCCAACACCAGGTACGTCAATAACTGGGACTTGGTTGACAGTTCGGCGGCGCAGATCGTCGGCGCACATGTCGCGGATTGTGGGCCGTTGTCGGTACTTGGTCGCTTGAGCAAGTCGAAGGGGCTCTGGGAACGCCGCATCGCGATGATTGCCACCTTGTACTTCATCAGGAACGGTGACGTCGCTCCGGCCCTGCAGATCGCGGCGCGACTGGTGCACGACGAGCACGACCTCATTCACAAGGCCGTTGGGTGGATGCTCCGCGAGGTGGGCGCGCGCGATCTCGCGGCCGAAGAGCGGTTCCTGGCGAAGCATTGCCGAACGATGCCGAGGACCGCGTTGCGGTACGCGATCGAGAAGTTTCCCGATCGGCGGCGAAAGCGCTATTTGCGAGGCGAAGTCTGCGTGCGATTTCGCTAGAACACGAGCACGTCGTTCCAGCCGTCGACGATTGACCCAAGCGCTGAGATCGGTTGCTCCTCGCCGAGGGAGCCGAGGTGACGGAACGCGCGGTAGTGCGCCGTGAGCAGTTCGAGAAGGTCGCGCTGACGGGTGGCCGAATACCGGGTCGGTGAGTACTCGATGGCGAGAGGGACTGAGTGATCGAGAAAGGCACCGAGCCCACCAATCGCCTGCGGTTCGTAGCCCTCGACGTCGATCCAGATGAGTCCGACCTGCGCCGGCATCACGCCCGCCGCGGTGAGCGCTACGTCCAACCGGACGACCGGAACCTCGACCTGTTCGAGCCCGTCGTACGACGGCGACCGCCCGATCGTATGATGGCCCTTATTGCGCGGATGCACGTAGAGCACCGCGGTACCAGCGGTGTCGCCGACCGCCTTCTGGATGATCTGCGCCCGATCCGTGAACCCGTTGGCGGCCACGTTCATGGCGAGCAGCTTGGCGTTCGCGGGTTCGGGTTCGAAGGAGATGGAGCGCGCGAATCCGGCCCGCAGCGCATACACCGTTTGCGTGCCGATATTGGCGCCCGCGTCGACGAAAACCGGGTCCCGTGGAAGTCTCCCGGCGGCCGCGAGCACTTTTGCTGCGCCCTCGAGTTCACGCCGCTGCCATTCGCCGCCCCAAATCAATTCGGCGCCGACCGCGCGGTCTGCCGGGTCGACAAAGAACGAGACGTCTCCGTTGCGGCAGTAGATCAAATGTCCGCGGTCGCCAACGGCATTGAGCACGGTCTCGCGAAACGTCCGATTCCCGACCAGGATCGGTTTCAGCACCGCGGTGCGCAGCCGCCGGCGCCAGCGCTCGTAGACGCCTCGCAGGTGACGCAGGGTCGGGAAGTTGACCATCAGGTTGACCAATGTCGCGGCCTGGGTTGCTGACGTCAATTCGATTTCCGCGCGGTCGTGGCGTTGGGCACATCACGCTCTTCTGGCGATCCGCCTATGGCGCTCGTACGTTGAAGTCATGAGCCACTATCGTCGTTTCAGATTGTCTGTCACCATAGCGGTGACCGCGGTCGCGCTTTCGTGCGCCCGCCCCCCGGTCGCTGGCGCGCCTGGAACCATCCCGAGTGCATCGCTACGGTGGATTGCGACGTGGGGCCCGAGCCAGAGTTCGACGGCCCCAAGGCCCGTTGCGGGCGCGGCCGACCGGGTACCGACGTACGCGAACGCGACGATTCGGGAGATCGTGCACACGACGATCGGCGGTGACCATCTTCGCGTCCGGATCTCCAACGAATACGGCGATCTACCGCTCGTCATCGGGAGCGTGCACGTGGCCCTGCGGCAATCAGGTTCCACGACGGAGCCGCAATCGGATCGTTCGTTCACATTTGGTGGAAAGGCATCGGTGACGGTGCGAACAGGCGCGGTGGTCGTCAGCGACCCGCTCCCATTTGCCGTGCCGCAGCTTGGCGATCTGGCGATCAGTCTCTTCATTCCGGATTCGGCTCGTACATCGACACGCCACTCGCTTGGCGTTCAGACCGCGTACATCTCGAAGGCTGGGGATCAGACCGCGGCGACCACGTTCGTCGCCGACACGACGTTTCGCTCCTGGGTCTTTCTGTCCGGCGTCGATGTCACCAACGCCAACGCGACCGGGTCGATCGTCACGATCGGCAACTCGATCACCGATGGTTTTGGCGCGACCCCGGATTCCAACCGGCGGTGGCCCGACGTGCTTGCGCGCCGTTTGCTTACCTCGCCGTCGGAGCCGGTGAAGAGCGTCGTCAACGCGGGCATTTCGGGGAATCGCGTGTTGACCTTCGGGGCGGGGCCAAGTCTGGTCGCGCGTTTCGACCGCGATGTGCTGATGCAGCCGGGTGTCACGCACGTCATCGTGCTCGAGGGGATCAATGACATCGGCCGCGGCGGCGCCGAAGCGGTGAGCGCGGACGACATCATTTTCGGATTGCACCAGGTCGTCGATCGGGCGCACGAACGCGGGCTCGTTATCTACGGTGCGACGCTCACGCCGTCCGAGCGTGGATCGCCCGAGAACGAAGCCAAGCGCCAGGCCGTGAACGCGTGGATCCGCACCGGCGGCGCGTTCGACGGCGTGATCGATTTTGACGCAGTCACTCGAGACCCGGCGCAACTAAACCGATTCTTGCCGCTGTACGATTCCGGCGACAAGCTCCATCCGAGCGACGCCGGCTACAAGGCGATGGGCGAGTCGATCGACCTGTCGCTCTTTCGTGCCGGTCCGAAGCGCAGATAGGCTGACTCGCCGCGTTCCCCTAGTGCGACCGTGACGGAACGGCGCTGCCGCCAAGGCCCATATCGGCGATCGCTGCAGCCATGTCCTCGATCAGCGCGTCAATCCGCGACTGGTGCGTGCGAAAGCTGAGCACGCACACTCGGCCGAGAAATCGCCCGCGAGCGACGGCGCCGGTGATCATCACCCGCCCGCGACTCGTCGTCCGCTCCATGAGGTCGCGCGTCGCCGCGTCCTCCTGCTCCAGCGTCGCCCCAGGCCAGGACAGGTGGAAGGCGAACAGCGACAGATCCGGCGGCGCATCAATCACAATGTGCGGTAGCGCTGCCACCCGGCGCGCCGCATCGACCGTCAGCGCGCGTTTCTCGGTGATGGCCGCGCGAAAGCCAGCCGAGCCGAACAACTTCACCGACAACCAGACCCGCAGGCCGGGGAATCCACGCGACAGATCCGGGCCGTGCTGGCTGGGGTCGTAGAAGTCATCCGGATGTGGCATCGTCGGCAGGTAGTCTGCCGTTGCTTCGTGCGCCGCCCGCAGCGCTGAACCATCGCGCACGAGCAGCGCCCCAGTCCCATAGGGCAGGAACATTCCTTTGTGCGGATCGAGCGTCAGGGAGTCGGCGTCCGACAGGCCGCGCAGCGTCGGCTTGAGCTCATCGCACAAGAAGAAGAAAGCCCCGTACGCGCCGTCGACGTGATGCCACAGGTGCTCGCGCTGACAGACTTCACCGACCGCCTGGAGCGGATCCACCGCGCCGGTGTTCGTCGTTCCGGCGCTCGAGACGACCGCAAACGGGACAAATCCGTTCTTCCGATCCTGCGCGATCGCCTCGCGCAGCGCGGCGACAGGCAACCGATAGTGCTCGTCGCAGGGAATCGCGCGGACTCGATCGGGCATGATGCCGGCGAGCTTCGCCGACTTGAGCACCGAGTGGTGCGCCTGATCCGA
>Ga0315281_10011589_pt1 | contig 12074 bp, 10 predicted proteins | sample YL17G07_0_MG_FD_204540 | JGI IMG/M metagenome (GOLD analysis project Ga0315281, IMG submission 204540) | Sediment microbial communities from Yellowstone Lake, YNP, Wyoming, USA - YL17G07_0 | ecosystem: Environmental > Aquatic > Freshwater > Lake > Sediment | place: USA: Wyoming | collected... | reverse complement strand
CGGAAAAGACGCTCGGCCCCGGGCGGGTGAAGTACGTGCATCCAGACTGCGGCTTCTGGAATCTCAAGCGCAACATGGCCGACGGCAAGATCCGCGCGCTGGTCCAAGGGCGCGACCTGTTCGAAGGGCGGAACTAAATTTCTATTAGCACCTGGGTCTAGTTCACCCGCGCGTCGCGCACCACCATCAGGCGCTCGAGCCCGAGTACCAGGCCGTACAGCACCACGCCTAGCAGGGTGATCAGGATCACCGCCATGAACATCGCGGCGGTGTCTAGCGTCACCTGCACCTGCAGCATCAGGTAGCCCAGGCCTTTCTCCGAACCCAGGAACTCGCCGACGATGGCGCCGGCCACGGCCAGCACCGCCGCGACCTTCATGCCGGAGAAAATGTAGGGCAGCGCGCCGGGCAGCTGGATCTTGGTGAAAATCTGCCATTTGGAGCCGCGCAAGGTGCGCACCAGGTCGAGCAGCTCCGGCTCGACTTCGCGCAGGCCGCGCGCCGTGGTCAGCACGATGGGGAACACGCCGATGGAAAAGGCGATCAGCATGTTGGGAAACATGCCGTAGGAAAACCAGACGATGATCAACGGGCCCAGCGCCACCTTCGGAATCATGTTGAGGCTCACCAGCAGCGGCATCATCGCGTTCTCCCACACCTGCGACCAGGAGAACGACAGCGCGATCGCCACGCCCACCAGCACGGCGAGCAGATAGCCGCCGTAGATCTCCACCGCGGTGACCAGGATGTTGTCGAACCAGCGGTAGTTACCGGTGAACAGGGCACCGAGGGTAGCCTGCGGCGAGGGCATGACGAACTTCGGCACCTTGCCGATCTCGACGAACAGGTACCAAGCTGCGACGAGCAGCACATGGGCCAGGATGGCAAGCGTATAGCGGCGCGGGGTGTCGTTCATGGTTTCAGCTTCAGTGTGGGTTCAATGTCCGGGATTGTGCCAGCGCAGAGAGGCTCATGCCAGCCATCGCGCCAGATTGGCGGCGACGAACGCGCTGTCGTCGAATTCGGGATGGCTCGCGATGACGCGGCTGATTTCCTCGGCCTGTCCGGGGGAGAGGCCCTCATGCGGGTCGAGGCACCAGATGCCTTCGAACACGCCCTGCCGGCGCAGCACCTCGTGACAGCCGGCGATGCAGCCGCGAAAATCGTGGGCGACGTCGAAAAAGGCGCTGTTGCAGTCGGTCACCCTCGAATCGAGCGCGAGCAGTTCCGGAGGAATGGCGCCCGCCGCGATCGCCGCGTGGATGCGTGCCAGCAGTTCCACCGCGGTCCTGGTCCACACGCTCCAGTGGCCCAGCAGCCCGCCCTTGATGCGCAGCGTGACCTCCGCGCCATCGCGCTTCAGCACGAACGGCGTGAGCAGATCGAGCACGATGTGATCGTCGTTGCCGGTGTACAGCGTTATGCGGTCCTCCGCCCGCGCATCGACCACGCCGCGCATTACGTCGAGCGTGCGGTAGCGGTTGAACGGCGCCATTTTGATCGCGACGACGTTGTCGATCGCGGCCAGGCGGCGCCAGAACGAGGCCGGCAGGTGCAGCCCACCCACCGCCGGCTGCAGGTAGAAGCCAACCACCGGAATCTCCGCCGCGATCGCGCGGCAGTGTGCGACGAGCTCGTCCTCGGACGCGCTTTTCATGGCGGCCAGCGACAGCAGCCCCGCGTGGTAGCCGAGGTCGCGCGCCACCGCCGCTTCGCGCTTCGCCTGATCGGTGTTGCCGGCGAGACCCGCGATCATGACCAGCGGCCGCTTGCCCCAGGCCTCGGCCGTCTCCATCGCGAGCTGCAGCACCGGCTGGTACAGGCCGGCCTCGCGGATGGCAAACTGGGTGGAGTGCACCCCCACCGCCAGGCCGCCCGAGCCGGCGTCGAGGTAATAGCGAGCGAGCGCGCGCTGGCGGCGGCGGTCGAGCCTGCGCTGCGCGTCGAGCGCGAGCAGGTGCGCCGGGATCACCGCTCCTCGGCGCAGCACCGCCAGCACCTCCGCCGGCCAATCGCCCCAACGCAAACCCACCGTCAGCCCTCCAATTAACCGATTGGTTACTTTTGCATGAAACCGGAAAACCTGTCAAGAATGGCGGGATCTCGAATGGTAGGGTCAGGTTTTGCATTGACAGCAAAAATTGGCCTCGGTACCATCGGCCCTGAAGACCTGCCTACGGCTTTGCACCTTCCGCGCGCCTACCCACTCGAGGAGAACCCCATGAACGCAATCCGATTTTGCCGCCTTGCCACGGCCGCCGCTTCGGCACTGGCGCTCGCCGCCAGCGCACCCGTTCTGGCGCAAAAGACCGAAAAGGTCGATTTCATCCTGAACTGGGTCGCCGGAGGCGACCACATCCCGTATTACTACGCCAAGAAACTGGGCTGGTACGCCCAGGCCGGCATCGACCTCAACATCGAGCAGGGCAAGGGCTCAGCGCTCGCGATCCAGAAGGTCGGCGCCGGCGCGAACCCGCTCGGCCTCGCCGACATGGCCAACGCGCTGACCCTGCGCGGCAAGGGCGCCGAAACCGTTGGCGTGTACAACGTCTACGCGAACTCGCCGCAAGGACTGTACTGGCTGAAGAGCTCGGGCATCAAGTCGGTGAAGGACCTGGCGGGCAAGAAAATCGGCAATCCGGCCGGTGACGGCGCGCGCACCATGTGGCCGGCGCTGGCGAGGGCAAATGGCATCGACCCGAATTCGGTCACCTGGGTCAACATCGATCCCAACAGCAAGCTCGCCGCGTTGAAGTCCAAGGCGATCGACGCGACCACCTCGTTCTACAACATCCACCACGTGTTCCAGCGCGAACTGGGCGACGACATGGGCTTTCTCGCCTGGCGCGACGCCGGGCTCAACCCCTACGGCAATTCGATCATCGTCAACGCCGAGTACCTGAAGAAGAACAAGGCCGTCGTCGCGAACTTCGTCAAGGTCACGCAGAAGGCGTTCGCCGCCTGCGTCGCCGATCCCAAGCCCTGCGTGCAGGCGCTGGTCGATGCCAACGGCGCGCTCAAATACGACAACGAGATGACCAACTGGCAGCTGGTGGAAGTGCTGATGAGCGACAAGACCTCGAAAACGGTCGCGCTCGGCTGGCACGACGACGCGCGCATGGCGGCGGACTACGAACTGGTGAAGACCTACATCGGCCTGGACAAGACCTTCGACGTGAAAACCGCCTACACCAACGAATTCCTGGACAAGTCGATCAAGATGACCAAGTGACGGCGCGCTGCGCCGTCATCCTGGCGTAGATCGACCTACCCCAGTTCGGGCCCAGCCACCAGCATCACCGTCTCGTTGTCGCCGGGCGCGCGCTCCGCGCCGTGCACCATGCGCGTGAACGGCCGCTGTACCACGAACCCCTGCAGCAGCGCCCAGTTGCGCAGGCTGGTGTGGCGGTCGACGATGTCGATATACAAAGGCGCCGGCACCTGCGCCAGCGCGTGCGAGAGCAGCGCCTGCGCCGTGGGCAGGTCTGCGGCGATGAGCGGGCCCAGTTGGCGCGCCTCGCGCCCGTCGCGGCCGAACAGGTAGCCGCAGATTCTTTCCATGCGCGCGGCAACCAGCGCAGCCTCGGGCAGTCGCGTTGCGAGTGAGCGCAGGAGCGCTTCGCGGCCGGCGCCGAATGCGGCCAGATCGAGCGCCAGTATTTGCGGCCAGTCGCTTTCGGCGAGACGCCGCAGCTTCAGGCCCGGCACGTCCTGCCAGCCGGATACGGGCCGCGCCCCGGCAAGGCTGTAGCGCTGAAAGCCCCAGCAGTCGCGCAAACCCTCCTGCACATACACCTCATGCCCCGCCGGCGTGGCGTCGAGAACGGCCGCCAGACCGCGCGACTGGAGATACGCCAGCGCGCGGCGCAACATGCGCGAGGCATAGCCCAGCCGGCGGTGCGCCGGCGACACCAGCACCATGCTCATCCAGGCGAATGCGCCGCTGTAGGGCAGCACGACGATGCTCGCGACCAGGCTGCCGTCGGCCGCGGACAGGCCGAAGCCCCGGCCCAGGCGCAGCATCATGCGCCAGTCGGCTTCGTTCTGGTTCCAGTTCGCCGCGCGCGACAGCGCAAGTCCGCCGGCGACGTGCTCCTCGCCAAGATCGTGCTCGTGTACTTCCGCAGCGTCAGAGTTCATTTGAAGATGAGGGGATACCTCCCCTCATGCTCCCCTAAGTCAGTGGCCGTTTCGGCAATTCCGAAACAGCCTTAGTACTTTCCGTCGCGGGCATCGAAATGCGTGTCCTTGCCCAGGCTCGCGCCGCCGCGCGCGATCCAGTCCGCCTGCCACGCGATCATCGTCTCCAGCGGCACGCTCGGCCGGCCGAACAGCCGATGCGCCTCGGCGCTGTTCACCAGCCAGGCCGTGCCCGCCTCCTTGCCGGTGAACACGGGCTGTCTCTTGAAATGCCGGCCGAAGGCCTCGGCCAGAGCGCGCACGCTGACCGTCTCCGCGCCGCTGACATTGAGCGCGCTTGCGGGCGCGGTGCATCGTGTGAGCGCGCGCAGCGCCATGCTGTTGGCATCGCCCTGCCAGATGACATTGACGTGGCCCATGGTGAGGTCGATGGCGGTGCCGGCGAACACTTTCCTGCCCACGTCATGGAGCACGCCGTAGCGCATGTCGATCGCGTACTCCAGGCGGAGGAAGCGCCCTGCCGTCCCGTGCTTGCGCGAGAAATACTCGAACATGCGCTCGCGTCCGACGCAGGAATTGGCGTAATCGCCCGAGGGCGGGACCGACGGCACCGCCTCGGTCGCTCCACCAGAGGACACATCAACGTAGGGATAGACGCAGGCGGTGGAGAAGGCGACGATGCGCGAGGCGCGGAAAGCCTCGGCCACCTGCGCCGGCAGCATCACGTTCATCGCCCAGGTGAGGTCCTCGCGCCCGGTCGAGCCGAACTTGCGTCCGGCCATGAACACCACGTTCTCGATTTTCGGCAAATGCCCGAGGGCCTCGCGTTCGAGCAGGTCGCAGGCGATGCATTCCACGCCCTGCGCTTCCAGTTTCTCGCGCAGTCCGGGCTCGGTGAATCGCGCGACGCCGACCACGCGTTTGTCCGGCGCGGCGCGCCTGGCCAGCCGCGCGAGCGTCGGCCCCATCTTGCCGCCGACGCCGAGGATGAGGATGTCGCCGGAAAGGCCGTTCAGGTCCATCCCAAGCTCGGGCGCGGGCGTGGTCATCACCTCTTCTAGATGGGTGACGTCGGTAAAGCGTTCGGGGAGTTTCACGACAAATCTTTGCTGCGATATCAAGCCCGGCGATTCTCGCCGACCTTGATGATCTTCATCGTGTTGGTGCCGCCGGACTTGCCGATGGGCTCGCCGATGGTGAGCACGATCAGGTCGCCCTTTTCCGCCAGGCCCGCGCGCAGCAGCACATTCTCCGCCTCCTCCAGCAGCTCTTCGCGGTCGCTGCCGGTGTAGTTCACCATCAGCGGATAGGTGTCGCGCAATAGCGCGCAGCGATAGCGCGTGGACGTGCGCGTGGTCAGCGCGTAGATCGGCACGCCGCAATTCAGGCGCGACATCCATAGCGCGGTCGAACCCGATTCAGTCAGCGCGGCGATGGCTTTCACCTTGAGGTGGTAGGCGGTGAACAGCGCCGCCATGGCGATCGACTGGTCGACGCGGGTGAAAACGCGGTCGAGGAACTCGCGGTCGAGCGTGACCGGCGCCGAATTTTCGGCGACCACGCAGATGCGGCTCATCGACAGGACGGTCTCCACCGGATACAGGCCGCTCGCGGTCTCGGCCGAGAGCATGACCGCGTCGGTGCCGTCGAGCACGGCGTTGGCGACGTCGGACACCTCGGCGCGGGTGGGCACCGGGCTCGCAACCATGGATTCCATCATCTGCGTCGCGGTAATGGTCAGCTTGTTGCGCTCGCGCGCCAGGCGAATCATGCGCTTCTGCAGTGCGGGCACCGACGCGTCGCCGACTTCGACCGCCAGGTCGCCGCGCGCCACCATGATGCCGTCGCAGGCCGACATGATGTCCTCCAGCGCGCCCGGTTCCACCGCCTCGGCGCGCTCGATTTTGGCGATCAGGAAAGCTTCCCCGCCGGCCGCACGCAGCAGCTGGCGCGCCATGTACATGTCGGCGCTGGACTTGGGGAACGACACCGCGAGGAAGTCCACCTTGATCGCCGCCGCGGTGCGGATATCGTCCATGTCCTTGGTGGTGAGCGCGGAAGCGGTCAGTCCGCCGCCGCGGCGGTTGATACCTTTGTTGTTCGACAACACACCGCCGTGGCGCACCAGGCAGTGCACTTCGTTCCCGGCGACCCGCTCCACCTCGAATTCGATGCGCCCGTCGTCTAGCAGCAGGACGTCTCCGGCGCGCACGTCTCGCGGCAGTTCCTTGTAGTCCAGGCCCGCGCGCTGCTGATCGCCGAGTTCGCAGTCGGCGTCGAGGATGAAGGCGTCACCCGGCGTGAGGGTGACCTTTCCGTCCCTGAACTTGCCGACACGGATCTTCGGGCCCTGCAGATCGCCCATGATGCCGACGGTGCGGCCGGCCTTGCGGCAGACCTCGCGCACCATCTCGGCCCGTCTCCGGTGGTCGTCCGCGGCGCCATGGGAAAAATTGAGACGCACGACATCGACGCCGGCCCGGAACATCTGCTCCAGGACTTCGGGATTGTTCGATGCCGGCCCCAGGGTGGCGACGATCTTGGTGCTGCGGGTCATTTTCGGAGTTGCCTTTTCTTAACGGGGGTCGCCGCTCTTGGAATGTCCCGGCGGCATCACCTAGTCAACCGGAGCTCCCCAAGCCGGCGAAGGGCGGAGTCTAACATCGCCCGGCGACGCCTTGTGCCGCATGGCGCATCGGGCTCCGGTCGCGGCGAGCCGCCCCGACGCCGGGCCTACTTGCAGCGCAAATTCGCGTACAGAAGCCCCAAGGGCTGGCTGCAGTCACGCTCGGCGACGGCGCGGTCCCCGGCCATTTCCGGCGGCTTGCGCAAGGAAGCACCGTCGCTCCAGCTGCGATAATTGTCCTGCATCCCGGTCAGCAGGTAACCGAGGAACATCACGCCGAACAATGCGCCCGGGCTCACGTCCGCTTGCACCGCCACCGAACCATGGGAATAGGAACTGCCCGGCGGTGGGGTGCCCGCGCCGAGCGAGGGCGAGTTGGTGCTGCGCAGGCCGAGCGTCGCGCCACCGCAACCGGTAAGCAGGAGGGCGGTCAAGACCGCCGCGATTGCCGGTTTGAATTTCATGCTTTCATTTTAGAGCTTATTGCAACATGCGGGGTTGACGGCGGGAAAGGAAGGGTTTGCCCTTTCCCGGGCCTGCGCCGTCCCCTGTGCCGTCGCGCGGCTACAATAGGCGGATGGATCTGCTTCAATCCGTCGCGCTCGCCGCGGGCCTTGCCTGGGGGAGCGGCATCAGGTTGTATGCGGTGCTGTTCCTCGCCGGCCTCATGGCGCGCCTGGGCTATGTCGAGCTCCCTCCCAGCCTGGGCCTGCTGACCCATCCTGCAGTGCTGGGCGCCTCCGGCTTCATGTTTTTCGTCGAGTTCTTTGCCGACAAGGTACCCGGTTTCGACACGCTGTGGGATGCGGCGCATACGTTCATCCGCATCCCCGCGGGCGCGCTGCTGGCGGCGCTCGCGCTCGCCGGACAGGATCCGGCGCTGATTCTCGCGGCCGCGATCCTCGGCGGCAGCCTCGCCTCGGCGGTGCATCTCACCAAGGCGGGCAGCCGCGCGCTTATCAACACCTCGCCCGAGCCTTTCTCCAACTGGACTGCCTCCTTCGGCGAGGACGCCCTGCTGCTTGGCGGACTGTGGACTGCGGTCATGCACCCTGTAGTTTTTCTCGCCGGCCTCGCGCTGTTCCTGCTCGCCGCGCTGTGGCTGCTGCCGAAGATCTGGCGCGGCTTGCGCGTGATGTGGCGCAAGTTGGAGGCGGTTCTATCGCGGCAGCGGCACTGACGGCGGCTTGCAGTCGCCCGGAAACGCCCGCGCCAGATCGGATGCCGCCATTTGGTGCGCCTCGCCGATTTCGTGCACCAAAAATGCGCGAACGCGCTGCAATCCCTCGGCCAATGAATTCGACTTGGCGACCAATCTTGTATTCATCCACTTTGGAAACAACCGCTTAGTTGCGCCCGCAGCGCCAATTGGCGCGCCTGGCACGGGCCGTGCTAATTACTCCAATGACCTGGCTATCGAAACGCAAGCTCAGGCAGTCTGAGTCGTCTTTTTTCACTTTCGGGAGATGCAAACATGAAACGGCGAATTTTTGTGAAAACTATCGCGGCGGGCGCAGTGGCCTCGGCGATGGCCCTGATTCCGGGCCGCTACGCTCTGGCTGCCGACACGATCAAGGTCGGAATTCTGCACTCGCTCTCGGGCACCATGGCGATCAGCGAAACCGTGCTCAAGGACGTGACGCTGATGGCGATCGACGAGATCAATGCCAAGGGCGGCGTCCTGGGCAAGAAGCTCGAGCCGGTCGTGGTCGATCCGGCCTCGAACTGGCCGCTGTTCGCGGAAAAGGCACGCCAGCTGCTGAGTCAGGACAAGGTGGCCGTGGTATTCGGTTGCTGGACCTCGGTGTCGCGCAAGTCGGTGCTGCCGGTGTTCGAAGAACTGAACGGACTCTTGTTCTATCCGGTGCAGTACGAGGGCGAAGAGTTGTCGAAGAACGTGTTCTACACCGGCGCCGCGCCCAACCAGCAGGCCATTCCCGCGGTCGAGTACCTGATGAGCAAGGAAGGCGGCGGCGCCAAGCGCTGGGTGCTGCTGGGGACGGACTACGTCTACCCGCGGACCACCAACAAGATCCTGCGCGCGTTCCTCAAAGCCAAGGGCGTCGCCGACAAGGACATCGACGAGAAATATACCCCCTTCGGCCACAGCGATTACCAGACCATCGTCGCCGACATCAAGAAATTCGCGGCCGGCGGCAAGACTGCGGTGGTGTCGACCATCAACGGCGACTCTAACGTTCCTTTCTACAAGGAACTGGGCAACGCCGGCCTGAAAGCGACCGATGTGCCGGTGGTTGCGTTCTCGGTGGGCGAAGAGGAATTGCGCGGTGTCGACACCAAGCCGCTCGTCGGCCACCTTGCGGCCTGGAACTACTTCATGTCGATCAAGGCCCCGGCCAACGATGAGTTCAAGAAAAAATGGGCCGCTTACGCCAAAGCAAAAAAACTGCCCGGCGCCGCCAAGCCGCTGACCAACGACCCGATGGAAGCCGCTTACATCGGCATCAACATGTGGAAGCAGGCGGTGGAGAAAGCCAAGTCGGCCGAAGTGGACAAGGTCATCACCGCGATGGCCGGCCAGACCTTCAAGGCGCCTTCGGGCATCACCTCGAAGATGGACGAGAAGAACCACCATCTGCACAAGGCGGTGTTCATCGGCGAGGTGCAGGCCAACGGCCAGTTCAACGTGGTGTGGAAGACCAAGGGCCCGATCAAGGCCCAGCCGTGGAGTCCGTTCATCGCCGGCAACGACAAGAAGAAGGACGAGCCGGAAAAGAAATGACGCGTAGCGTCATCCTGAGCGTAGCGTCATATTGAGTGTAGCGTCATCCTGAGCGTAGCGAAGGATCTGCTTTTGATTCAGAGATGAAAGCAGATTCCTCGGGCTGAGCCCTCGGAATGACAAGATCGGGCTAGGCTGGCGCGCTGTTTTCTCCTCCTCCTCTTGGCAGCGCGCCGGTCCTTCCCTCATTGTGAACACAAGAAAAAGAACGCGCGATGCGTACTGTGCGGCACCTGCTGACCCTGCTCGCTTTCGTCACACTCGCCACGCTCGCCCTGCCGGCGGCGGCGATCAAGCCGGAATTGTTTGAAAAACTCGCCACCGGCGACAGCGAGGAAAAATCCGCCGCGATCAACGAATTGCTGGCCGCAGGCGATGAGTCCGCATCGGCTCTGTTTCAATCCCTGCTCGACGGCGAGGTGCAGTTCGCCGGCAAACAGATCCTCATTGTCAAAGGCGATGCCGGCATCGACGCCGCAAGCGGCAAGCCCATCGCCTCCCTGCCCGCCGAGCGCGAGGACGTCCTTGTCAACAACCGCCTGCGGCGCGAACTGACTTCGGCCCTCGCGGCTCTCAAGCTCACTTCACAGAACCGTGAGACCCGACTTGCCGCGGCAAGAGCGCTGCAGAACGACGCCGACGAGACGATGCTGCCGCTCATCAGCAAGGCGCTGGACAAGGAAGCGGATCCGGAAATCAAGGCCATGCTGGCGCTGCTGCAAGCCACGGTGCAGCTGAAGAGCACGGACGCGGCCAAGCGAATGGACGCAGTCAAGGTGCTCGCCTCGAGCGAAAATCCGAGTACCAAGAGCCTGCTGATCGAACTGTTGAAAAAAGACGGCGACAGCTACGCCGAGCCCGACCCCCGGATCCGCGCCGAAGCGCAGAGTTCACTCAAGGCGGTCGAAGCGCGCTTGTCCGCGGGCGACCGCTTCGGCCAGATCTTCACCGGCGCGAGCCTGGGCTCGATCCTGCTGCTCGCCGCCCTTGGACTCGCGATCACCTACGGCCTGATGGGCGTGATCAACATGGCGCACGGGGAATTGATCATGGTCGGCGCCTACAGCACATATCTAGTGCAAAACCTGTTTCGCACCCAGGCGCCGGGGATGTTCGATTGGTACCTGGCCGCCGCAGTTCCGGCCGCTTTCGCGGCGGCGGCGCTGGTCGGCATGGCGCTCGAACGCAGCGTGATCCGCTTCCTCTACGGGCGTCCGCTGGAAACCTTGCTCGCCACCTGGGGGATCAGCCTGATCCTGATCCAGGCCGCGCGCACCGTGTTCGGCGCGCAGAACGTGCAGGTCGAAAACCCCGTGTGGATGTCGGGCGGCATCACCATCATGAGCAATATCGTGCTGCCGTATAACCGCATCGTCATCATCGGCTTCGCCTTTGCGGTGTTGCTCGCGGTGTGGCTCCTGCTCGCGCGCACGCGCCTGGGCCTGTTCGTGCGCGCCGTGACCCAGAACCGCGCCATGGCGAGTTGCGTCGGCGTGCCCACCGCGCGCATCGATACCTGGGCTTTCGGCCTGGGTTCGGGCATCGCCGGCCTTGCCGGCTGCGCGTTGTCGCAGATCGGCAACGTCGGACCGGACCTGGGCCAGAGCTACATCGTCGACTCGTTCATGGTGGTGGTGCTGGGCGGCGTCGGCCAGCTCGCGGGAACGGTGTACGCCGCGCTTGGCTTGGGGATGGCGAACAAATTCCTCGAAGCCTTGTCCGGCGCGGTGCTGGCGAAAATCGCCATCCTCGCGTTCATTATCGTATTCATCCAGAAGCGGCCACAGGGCTTGTTTGCCATCAAGGGCCGCATGGCGGACGGCTGATGGGCCCGCTCGCGTCAGGCATCGGCAAACTCTACGGCCGCCGGGGCTGGGTCGTACTCGGGATGTGCGCCGCGATCCTGTTCGTGCTGTTTCCGCTCGCCAACCTGGCGCTGCCCAAGGGCAGCCTGCTCCACGTTTCGGACTACACCGTGGCCCTCACCGGCAAGATCATGTGTTACGCCATCGTCGCGGTGGCCATGGACCTGATCTGGGGCTATGCAGGGATTCTTTCGCTCGGCCACGGGCTGTTCTTCGCGCTGGGCGGCTACGCCATGGGCATGTACCTTATGCGCATGATAGGCCGCGAAGGCCAGTACCAGAGCGATCTGCCGGATTTCATGGTGTTCCTGGACTGGAAGGAATACCCCTGGTACTGGAGCTTTACCGACCAGTTCTGGTACGCGGCGCTGCTGGTGGTGCTGGTGCCCGGCCTGCTCGCGTTTGTGTTCGGCTTTTTCGCCTTCCGCTCGCGCATCAAGGGCGTGTATTTCTCCATCATCACCCAGGCGCTGACCTTCGCCTTCATGCTGCTGTTCTTCCGCAACGACACCGGATTCGGCGGCAACAACGGCTTCACCGACTTCAAGCGCGTCCTCGGCTTTGCGATCGCCACTTCGGAAACGCGCATGGCCCTGTTCACGGTCACTGGCGCCGTGCTCATCGCCGTCCTGCTCGCGGCGCGCTATGTCGTCACCTCCAAGTTCGGCCGCGTGCTGACCGCGATCCGCGACGCCGAGTC
>Ga0315281_10011588_pt1 | contig 12076 bp, 11 predicted proteins | sample YL17G07_0_MG_FD_204540 | JGI IMG/M metagenome (GOLD analysis project Ga0315281, IMG submission 204540) | Sediment microbial communities from Yellowstone Lake, YNP, Wyoming, USA - YL17G07_0 | ecosystem: Environmental > Aquatic > Freshwater > Lake > Sediment | place: USA: Wyoming | collected... | reverse complement strand
CGTGCTATGCGAGTACCTCGGCCTTGACGCGCGCAAGCCCGACTGGGCGGAGTGGAGGAGGATGGTCACGCGCTTCAAGGAGCCTAAGGAAGTCGTCAAGATCGCCATGTGTGGCAAGTACGCCGAGTTAGCCGACTGCTACGTCAGCGTCAACGAGGCGCTTCGGCACTCCGCAGCCAAGGCAGGGTGCAGGGTCCAGATCGACTGGATAGAGACAGAGGCCTTCGAGGAGGAGCCGGAGAAGGTTGAGTATCTTTCCGGCTACGATGGCGTTCTAGTCCCCGGCGGCTTTGGCAAGCGGGGCGCCCTCGGCAAGATCAAGGCGATAGAGTACTGCAGGGTCAGGGACAAGCCGTTCCTAGGGATCTGCTACGGTCTCCAGCTGAGCGTCGTCGAGATCAGCCGCCACCTCCTCGGCATTGAGGACGCTGATAGCACGGAGTGCGAGCCTCACACGACGAAACCTGTCATAGACCTCCTCCCTGAGCAGCGAGGCATCTCAGCAAAGGGAGGCACCATGCGTCTCGGCTCACACTCCGCAGTCGTCAAGCCCGGCACATTGGCCCACAGGCTCTACGGCTCCGAGCTCATCCAAGAGAGGCACAGGCACCGCTGGGAGGTGAACCCCGACTACTGGGTGAGGCTTGAGGATGCAGGTGTCGTGTTCAGCGCCTGGAGCCCAGACGGTGCCCGCATGGAGATGATGGAGCTCCCCAACAACTACTTCTTCCTAGCCACCCAGTTCCACCCAGAGTTCAAGAGCCGACCGTGGGCGCCAAGCCCCCCGTACTATGGCTTCGTAAAGGCAGCGTACGACAAGAAGATGGGTAGACGGAAGCCGAAGTTTTGACCAATTAAACGAATCTACTCCTCGCTGCTCCCAGGATCTTCAGAAAATAGTTAGTCGACAAAATGCTTGTAGGTGCCTTCCCTGAGCTTCCTGTAGACGACGTCGAGGACTTCGGGGGGCGCGACCTTCAGAGCCTCTGACCCAGGTCCTTGGGGGTCATCCTGAGGGTACCCTTCCTCCATGCGTCAACCGCCTCGGTCATCAGAACGCCTGCTAGGCTGATTGTCTCCCAGCAGAGCTTCTCGTAGGTGTCTCCCCTGCGGACTGGTATGAGCCTCCTGCCAACTATTGGCCCGGCGTCTATCCGTGAGTCTATGAAGTGACATGTGCATCCGATTGGGATGTCGTAGTAGATGCTCCATGCGACGGAGGCGGAGCCCCTAACTTCCGGGAGCAAGCCTGGGTGGCTGTTCAGCATACCGTCCCTGGGTATCTCGAGGATGCTCGGCTTGATGATGCGGGTGCCGCCAAGGACGCCGAGGGTGGGCTTCAGCCCCCGGAGGAGCTCCCTGCACTCGGCCTTATTGTGATGGGATACTTCGTATCTTGTGATGTTCCTCTCCCTTAGCTGCTCGGTGAAGGTCGATGCGACTGGGAAGCCACTGATCCTGACAAGAAACTTCTCCCGCTCCTCGTCTGCGACAGGCGAGTCCTCCTCTATGATGGCTTTCGGCTCGTGTCTCGCCGCGAGGAGCTGCCTGAGCATCTCCCTTCCGTATGGATGCTCCTTCAGCACCATGAAGACATAGTCCAGCTTGGCCATGCTGAAAATAAAAACCGGATCGGATTTGAACCTTTTCGACCTTAGAGGAGGGCGTACTTTAACGCTTCCCCGCAGCTACACCTCCGATCCCTCGGCATCCCCGGCAGCGCATTCGTGATCAGCTTCTTAAATTTAGCCGAGTTTTCGCGCATCGTCTCGACGACCTCGTCTGACGAGACGGGCTTCTCGGCCCAGACGTCGTAGTCTGTGACCATGGCGATCGACACGTAGCAGATCTCCATCTCCCTCGCAAGAACCACCTCGGGGTAGAGGGTCATCCCTATGATGTCGCATCCCCACTGCCTGAAGAGTCGGGACTCCGCCCTAGTCGAGAACCTGGGCCCCTCCACGCATACATAGGTCCCCTGCGGATGAACAGCAAACCCGCTCTTCTTCGCCTGGTTGACGAAGTAGTCATGGAGCTGGGGGCAGATCGGGTCGGCTGAGGAGATATGGCATATCTTGCCTCCCTCGTAGAAGGTGTCGGGCCTATTCTTCGTCCTGTCGATGAACTGGTCGGTCATGACGAAGTCGCCCGGCTTGTAGTCGTCGCGGAGGCTGCCGACGGCGCTGGAAGCCACGATCTGTTTGACGCCTAGCTGCTTCAGGGCCCAGATGTTCGCCCTGTTGTTTATCCTCGCCGGCGGTATCTGGTGCCCCCTGCCGTGGCGGGGGACGAAGGCGACGCTCCTGCCCTTGTATACGCCCAGGGTGATCATATCGGAGGGGGCGCCATACGGCGTGTAGACCTTGACCTCACGCCTCTCCCCGAGGATCTCCGGATCGTAGACGCCAGTGCCGCCTATCACGGCCAGCTCGGCACAGTTCTCGTTTGACATGCATCATAATTAGGCCACATTTGTGATAAGTTTTTCACCTTCGAAGGCTCGATAAGGCTTAAATTTTTACGCGGCGTCGAATGGGGGAGAAGGTTTGGAGAAGAGGCGCTGGTTCGCCCTCGTCATACTCGGGAGCATCTGCGTGACCTACTACGTCGAGAATTTCCTGAGGGCCGCGGCGTCTGCACTCACGCCCGTACTCATAGTCGAGCTGGGCATAAACAAGGGGACGATGGGTCTCCTGATCTCGGCCTACTCCCTCGTCTACGGCCTCATGCAGATACCAGCCGGGATGCTCACCGACGTCCTGGGTCCGAGGAAGACGATCCTCGGCTTCACCGCCCTCACGGTCGTCGGCGTCTTCCTCTTCTGGCTCAGCTACAGGCTCGAGCTCCTCTACGTCGCCCAACTCATGATAGGGATAGGATGCAGCGTCTTCTACATCAACGCCGTCAACATAATCGGCAGGTGGTTCCCGGCTCATCGGAAGGCTACGGCGATAGGCATCCTCAGCGCCTCAAGCGGCCTGGGTAACTTCACCAGCTACATGGGTTTCCCTCTCGCGAACACCCTGCTCGGTAGCTGGAGGAACCTATATTTCATGGTCGTCGTCATCCTCGTCGTAAACTACGCGATGAACTTCTTCATACTGAAGAACAGCCCAGGCGGTAACGGGATTACAAGGAAGACCAGCAGCAAACTATTCGCCACCTTCGGCGAGGCACTCAGGGACAGGAGGCTTTACCCCTTCATCGTCGGCTACGTGCTTCTAAGCTTCAGCTGGGTCTTCATGACATGGATGCCCCAGCTCCTCATCGAGACGAAGGGCTTCACCTACATCGAGGCAGGCGTCATCTCCAGCGTCGGCACGATAGCCGGCATCCCCGGCTGCATCGCGATGGGGATCATATCGGATAGATTAAGGAAGAGGAAGCTGCCTCTCGTGTTCTTCTCGTCCCTCTACGTCCTCCTCCTGGCAACCTTCCTATTCGCCCCCGGCTGGGTGCCGGTCCTCGTCTACGCCACCCTCTCGGGCGCGATAAGCTTCTGCATGTCGCTCTGGGTCCTCTTCTTCAGCATGGTGCCCGAGGTTCTTCCCGTTGAGAGGGCGAGCATCGGCCTGGGCCTCCTCAACGGCATCGGCAGCATCGGCTTCTCTATCATAACCCCGATATTCGGTGGCCTCGTCGATGTCACGGGGAGCTACTTCGTCTCCAACGTGACGCTCATCGCCATAGGCGCCGTGATGACCACCATATTCGTCTTCTTCACCGCCGAGACATACGGCGGGTTGAAGAAGCAGTCTTAAACCTCGGACGCCGATACCTCTCAGCATGGAGACCGAGGACGCGATCAGGGCGTTGCCGAAGCTTGAGCAACATGTCCACATCGTCGGCTCTACCCGGCCTGAGACCCTCCTCTGGTTGGCGCAGGAGAGTGGCAAGAGCCACCTCTTCGGCTCCCTCGACGACATAACGCGCTTCTTCCAGTACAGAGACTTCCCCCACTTCATACAGGTTTACACCATGGTCGACGATTGCATCACGAGGGAGAGCCAGTACGAGCGCCTGACCTACGAGATGCTGGAGTCCGACGCCCTCTGCAACGTGAGGCACGTCGAGGCGATCTTCTCGGCGAACGACCACGTCAGGCGGGGCCTCGACTACGGACTCATGCTCGACTCCATAAACAGGGGAATAAGGAGGGCGAAGAGGGACCTCGGCGTCTCCTGCACCATAAGGGTCGACCTCGTCAGGAACTACGGTCCGAAGATCGGCATGGACGCACTCGGCTGGATCGAGGAGAAGGGCGACAACATCGTAGCAGTCGACCTCGGCGGAAGCGAGCACGGGTTCCCGCCGGAGCCTTACGAGGGGGTCTACAGGAGGGCGGCCGAGATGGGGCTTCACCTCGTCGCCCACGCCGGGGAGGCCGCCGGACCGGAGAGCGTCTGGGGCGCAATCGACAGGCTCGGCGTCGAGCGCATCGGCCACGGCATAGCAGCCGCCCGCGACGCGAAATTAATGAGGAGGATCGTGGAGAAAAATATCACCATAGAGGCCTGCCCGGTCAGCAACCTCAGAACGGGGGCGGTCAAGTCGATCGAGGCTCACCCAATGAGGACCTTCATGAGGAATGGGATCAGGGTAACGGTCAACAGCGACGACCCCCCCATGTTCGGCACGGACATGAACAACGAGTACCTGGCTCTATACCGGGGGCTAGGCTTCACCCTCGATGAACTCTTCAAGATAAGCCTCGATGCCGTCGACTCGGCCTTCCTCCCGGAGGAGGAACGCATGCGCCTCAGGGGCGAGTTCATCAAAACATACGAGAGGATCATGATCTAGGCCGGGCACCCTAGATCGGTATCGGTTGCGTAGGGTGTCATCGGGGCTCGGTCTTTTTGGGGTCGGCAGTCAGGCCCATCTCGCCCGTCATCCTGCCACTGCTGCTCCTGAGACTCATCACCTGATTCTCGATGGAGGTGTAGATGTCGGCGACCGAGAGTGGCGGTGGGACGAGCCTCTGGTAGGCGAAGCCGGCGCCTACGATGCCACAGCCAATGACATCCGAGATGAGCGTCGGCTCCGGGATGGCTATTAGCGTGATGCCGAGGGACACGAGGGCCGCACCAGTCCCCTTGTTTCGGGAACCGTAGAGGCCATCGGTCTCTTGAACTCCCTCGGCGAATCCGATGAGGAGGCACGCCGTCTCCTCGTACGCCTCGCCTAGTTCCTTCGCCGCCTCAACCATGTCCTTAAGGTCGCTCTTATCCAATTTTCCACCCGCTTATAGGGCCTTGAACTGGTCAAACCACTTATCGTAGGATTCTACCATCTGCCTGGAGACGCTTGGCTTCCTCGACTCTATCGAGTGGACGAAGTCCCCCATCCCTATCGGCCTAGGTTTAGCCTTGGTGTCTATGGCTTTGCCCGACTCGAAGAGCTCCCTGATGACCTCCTGGCGGACGACCTGGCAGATGTCCTTTATGTCGCTGCCCGTGTATCCGTCCGTCAGTTTCGTCAGCTCGTGTAGGTCGACGTCCGTGGTGAGATCGAGCTGGACCGTGTTGAGCTCAAACATCCGGAGCCTGGTGTCGTAGTCGGGGAGTGGAACCATTATCCTCTTCTGGAACCTGCGTATGAAGGCCCAGTCGAGGTCCCAGGGCTTGTTGGTGGCGGCGATGACGTAGAGATGGTACTTCTTTCCCTTGTCCTGCATGCCGTCCATCTCCTTCAGGAACTGGTTCCTCATCCTCACCTCGCCGCCGACTTCGTTCGTGTGTACGCCTATTAGGGAGTCGACCTCGTCGATGAAGATGATGACCGGCTTTCCACTGATCGCCGTCTTTCTCGCGCTTCCGAAGACCTTGGCGACGTTCTGCTCAGCCGCGCCAAGCCACTTCGACATGATCGCGGCGGGATCGATCTGTATGAACTCGGCGTCGATCTCTGTGGCGACGGCTGCGGCTAGGAGCGTCTTGCCGCACCCAGGTGGGCCGAGGAGGAGGAGGCCTCGCGACCAGCCGAGGGGGTAGAGGTCAGGCCTCTTAACAGGGTAGACTATGACCTCCTTTATCGCCCTCTTAGCGTCCTCGAGCCCCGCGACCTCGGTCCACTTGACGTTTGGCCTCTCCATCGGCTCCTTCGCCTCGGGCGTCTCCATGTTGGAGACCGTCGTCTGGGTCTCGAAGGTGGTGAACTTCTCGCCGAATGAGGGGTCGTCGCCTGACTCCTCGGACTTGAGGAACCTTATCCTCTCCTGGTAGGTGGTCACCTTCTCTATGTAGAACTTATTGAACGTGTAGTCTGGGTAGAGCCTTATCAGGCGCGTCAGCTGCTCGACGGCCCTCTTGTAGCACTCGGTGGCCTTCTCCCTGTTCCCCACCTTGTCGTTCTGGACCGCCTCTTCGGCGTAGTGCATAGCTTCTTGCTCAAGCTGTGTCGCTACGCTCATGCCACGCACTCCTCCATCTTGACGCGGCCCCTCGCGTTGAGGTCATCTAACATCTTCACTACATCGTCGGATAGGACTGACCAATCGTTTGATTTGGAGACGCTGTCCTTATGTGACTGCCTCTGTGCTTCCACTTGGCTGGGGGCTTGCCCGTATGCGAAGACCTCCAGTGGGCGCTCAAATATTTTCTGGGAGGTCTTGATTGGGGGCTCAGGGAAGCTGTTCTTGATGTTCCCCTCGACTAGCTCGGAGACCTCTCTGAGGATGTCCTGGCTCTCACAGCTGTTCACTGAGAGCGCCTGCTCTAGGCTCGACTGACTGAAATCGACGCTGCTACTCAACAGCGTCTCGTTAGCTACTGAGAAGAGCTGCTCAAGTTCTGCGGCGAACTGAGGTATGACACTCTTGACGTCGACAGAGATATCCTGGATGACCTTCGATACGGGCCTTAGGTCAGTGACCAGGCTGTAGAGCTCCATGAAGTTCTCGAGCCTGATGGTGACGCAGTCGATGGCGAGCTGGCTCTGTGAGATCACCCTCTTCAACTGGCGTACCCTGCTCAACTCGTTCGCATAGATGTTCGCCCGGAGCATGTCGGACCTCTCAATGGCCCTCGTGCACATGTCGAACAGAAGCTGGTCCCGCTTCTTTAGGTTCGCAGAAACTTGGTCCAGCTGAGCGCTTTGTTTCCTCAGCTGGGCTATGGTCTCTGGATGGGGGGCGGGAGCCCCTCCTCGACGAGTTGTTAACTCCATTTTGACACGCTCCGGCGCTTTTAACGGTTGGACGAGTGGGTCGTCCTAGAAAAAATACGACTAAAATAAGGCCTAATGCCTAGCTTGCGATTAATCATCAAATCTAACATGGCCTGGTCCTTCAGGCTTTTCCTAAAAAAGGAGGGGGAGGGGTTTTTCCGGCTCATTTTGTCTGGCCACCCCTCTTAGACGCGGTCGGTGAGGGAGCTTCCTAGCTGTCCGGCCTTGCCAGGCAGCTCTGGGAAGGTGTCCTTCATCCTCGACTCCGCTATGGTCTGGGCTTCCTCGAGGATCTTCGCGGAGTCCTCGTTGACCGACTCGAAGTTGATCGTCATGCCTGTCACAGCGCCAGCGTCGACGACGATGCCGCTGAGGAGGTTTCCGATCTCTCCGAGCTCCTTCTCCGCCTGGGGCGAGATGGCAGCCATACCGTTCTTGATGTCGCCGATGACACCGACTACCGGGAGCAGGGTGACAGCCACGTCGCCGAGCTCCGTGACAGTCTTCAGCCTAAGCGTTATCTGCTCTAGGGCCAGCTTCGCGTGGAATATCATCTTCTCCATCTTGCGGATCTCCGCAAGCTCGTTGGCGAAGACGTTCGCGCGCGCGGTGTCGTGCTTAGCGTAGGCGTCGACGATCCTGTTGAATATGGACTTGTCGCGTTCACCGAACCTGTTGGATGCCTGATCCAGTCTCTGGATCTGCATCTCGATTCTCTTCGTCGCGGCGTCGAGCCTTGGCTTGAGGGGGCCTGGCGGGTGTATGGCGTCCTTCACCTTTGCCGAGAAGGAGGGATCATCTTTTTTCTCCCATCTTCCAGCGAAAGAGTCTACCATTTGAACTGACCTCGAAAGAAGTCTACACCTCGTTAATGCAATAGATTATTGCATCGCCTATGTGATTAATTGAGGCTTTTTTGTCAATGTTTTACATATAAATTGATATGGAAATGTAACTTAACTTCCAGAAAATGAAAGTAACTCTTGTAAAAAAGCATTAAAAATTTATCTAAAGATAGTAGGAAATTAATTTATTAAGTAAATTATACGCTCAGCACATTTAATATATAAACCTGGGGTATCGGTTATCAAGGTTGAAGGTAATGGCTGGAAGACTTACCGTTTTCACGGTGTTCGCCTTCATAGGTTTCCTCGGCGGGATCGTCGCCTACTTTGCCTATAAGAGGCTGGTCCCGATAATCTTGGAGTCGTTCCCGGAGCTGCTGAACGTCGAGTGGTTCCTCTCGGGCATAGGCGGCGCCTTGATGACGCTGATCCTCATCGTCATATGGGCCTCGTTTTCCCCTGAGAAGAGGTAGGGAAACCTATTCAAGTCGAAGAGCCAGATCCTGGGCAGGATTAATCCGGGTCGATTAGTTGTATCTTTTTCACCGCTTCGCGGCACTAGGGTCAAGGTCACGAGGTCTGCATCAAAGGTTGTCTATCCTCAGTCTGTGGTTGGAAATCTTTTATTGCGTTCTTTCTACATTTAATTAACTAGGGTGTTCTAACCTCACAGCTGGTAATGATTTGAAGGGACACAAGTTCTCACATGACGAGTCGGTTCCGACGACATGCAACACCCTGCATGTAAACGGTAAGACCAGGGCGACGTTCCGGAGCATAGCCATAAAGGGATAGGACAAAGGGGTATATGTTTTGAAGCTCAAACTCGACCTCCACATCCACACATTCCACAGCAGCGACGCAGTCAACAGGATAGAAGAGATCAACATGAAATGTGTTGAGCAAGGACTCGACGGCTACGCTGTCTCTGATCACGACACCCTGGACGGGGTCGAGGAGGCCCTCAAGAGCAGGGACGGGCTCGTCGTAGTACCTGGCTTGGAGGTCTCCGCCCGTGGCGCACATATCCTATGCCTTGAGCCTAAGGAGGTCGTTCCCCCAAATCTCTCCATGTTGGATACGGTCGAACGCATCCACGGTCAGGGGGGCACCGCCATTCTCGCCCACCCATACGGTCTGCCGAGGAGTTGGGTAAGCATCAACCAGGCTAGTCTCTGCGGCTTCGACGCCATTGAGGTCGCCAACTCCGCCCAGTTCCCCTACGACACAATCACCTGGTACAACAGGAGGCTCGCCGAGGAGCTTGGCCTACCAGTGACGGGGGGCAGCGACTCCCACATACCAAGAACAATCGGGAGAGCGTACACAATCGTGGACTCGGACTCAAGAGAGGTTGAGGATATCGTAGAGGCAATCAAGAAGGGGCGGACCGAGGCCATCGGCTCGGGAACATCTTTGACTGAAAGGCTCGAGAAGGTCTGGGCTAACCTCAGGAGGTCCTTGGCTTAGACTCTCCTTCGTGTTATAAAGCTCAAGGTCAAGGTCGATCCTCTGGAAGTCGCTCTCATGGTGATCGACATTGTACAAGGGGCACCCGCTTCGCCTCGCCTAGGAGTGGTACTTTTATTCCGCGGTCCATTCTTCAAAACTGCGAAAGTGAGCATGCCTGCGATACACGTCGAGGTCTATGGCTGCAGCGCCAACGCCGCCGACGCCGAGATCGTTCAGGGCCTTCTTCTTGAGTCCGGATACGACTTGACGGAGGGGCCTGAAACGGCTGACGCCTCGATGGTCCTCACGTGCGTCGTAAAGACACCTACGGAGCAGAAGATCGTCAAGCGGATAAGGGAACTCGCCGAGAGCGGGAGGCCATTGATAGTCGCCGGATGCATGCCCAAGGTCCTGCGGAGAGCGGTTGAGGAAATTGCGCCGACCGCAAGTCTTCTGGGACCAGATGACATCCTCAGGTCCGTTGAGGTCGTGGAGGAGACGCTGAAGGGGAATAAGGCGGTCTTCGTCGACGGTAAGCCACCCGACAGGACCCTCCTCCCGAGGAAGAGGAGAAGTGGCGTCGTCCACATCGCCCCCATCGCCTCCGGCTGCCTCGGCGGCTGCAGTTACTGCATAGTGAAGAACGCACGTGGCCGCCTCCGGTCCTTCCCCACCGAGGGGATTGTCGAGGACGCGAGGAATGCCATCTCCGAGGGATGCAAAGAGATATGGCTGACGGCAGAGGACACGGCCGCATACGACGACGGAGGCCTGAGACTACCCGAGCTCATAGGCAGGTTGAGCGACCTAGCCGGCAGGTTCTACATCAGGGTCGGCATGATGACGCCGAACGAGGCTGAGCCGATCCTCGAAGACCTGATAGGCGCCTATGGGAGCGAGAAGGTTTTCAAGTTCCTCCACGTCCCAGTCCAGTCTGGCAGCGACGATGTCCTGAGGAGGATGAGGCGAAGATATACGGTCGACGACTTCCTCAGGCTGACCTCGAGGTTCCGTGAGGCATTCCCCGAGCTAAACATATCGACCGATATAATATGCGGCTTCCCGGGTGAGACCGAGGAGCAGTTCAGGGCGTCCGTCGGTCTCGTTGAAAAGCTCAAACCTGATGTCCTCAACATATCGAGGTTCTGGCCGAGGCCCGGGACGGAGGCTTCGGCAATGGGCCCCCAGCTCCACGGCAGGGAGACGAAGCGTCGCTCCAGGATCATGAGCAGGGTCTGGAGGGGGATGTCGGTCGAGACGAGCCTGCGCTGGGTCGGTTGGAGGGGGGAGATCCTCGTCGACGAGGAGGGCCACAGCTGTTCCATGGTCGGGAGAAACTACGCATACAAGCCGGTCGCCGTGAGGACCGATAAGAGGCCCGGCGAATTCGTGGAGGTCGAGGTCACGAAGGCTGGAGCCGGTTACCTCCTGGGGAGAGAGGTCTAAAGAAGAGAAAAAAGGTAACTAGGTTTAAAGTTCCTTGGGTTCGAAGGCGAGATATGGCACGATATACTGCGGAAGCACGACGACCTCGTCGGCGTGCTGACCAGGGAGCTGAACGGTGATCGCCGAAGTCTGTGAAAAGCGTTAGATGCACTACGCAATTTATTAGGAGCCAAAATCTCTTAGTTGCACGCGCGTATTTCAAACTTATATTTCATGGCGAGAGGAATGTAAAATTAAATAATTTTTAGGAGAAATAATAATGGGTGAAAGAACGGGAACACGGCCTTGGAAAATGGATCTTAGGTCTCAGCGATCTAACTACGGCAGGAAATGTAAGGAATGCAAGAAGTATTCGAGAAAAACATTCTACTGCGCCAAGCTGATGAAGGTGTGGGATCAGAACAAGGAAGCGTGTACGAGTTTCTCGCCCCGACGGATTACGCGGGAAAACAGGACCCGAAAAATTTAATTAATTTGATTTTGAATAGAGGCTTTTCTTCTAGAAGTGGGGCCCTTAGGGATCCAAACCCAATGTGGTCCATGGATATCTTTCACCTGAATTGTAGCAGAAGCAGTTCAATGACGTGGTTTCGACCGGCGCATGCAGCTACCTGCTTTTCAAATATTTTTTTAAAGATATCTCGCGCTCGTGAACCATTATATGAGGGTTCGAATGCACTGAAATCTTTTCAGATAAAGCAATTTGCGCCATCTGATGCGATAATATTATAGTATTCCTTTTTGTTTAATTATAAAGTGCCAAATGGGTCTGACAATCCCTGGGGACTGTTTCGTAAACCCAAGAGTGCTAGACGAGTTTCATAAGAAATATGGCGGCTACTCCATCGGGGAGATCAGGAAGGCATCATACGAACAGGGGTTAGCCTTTGGCCGCTCAATAAAGGCTGAACTTGGTCTCAAGGGTGATGATATCGAGACCTTGGCGATCATTCTGAGGGCAGTAATGCGAGACGAGCCCAGTGGAGTTTGAGCCTATTACCGCGTATCCGGCGACGACGACTACACCCCCCTCCCCCCTACCCACGCGCATACGCAGAGAAGAAGTGGCGGGCCCGGGGGGATTTGAACCCTCGACCCCAGACTTAGGAGGCCTGTGCTCTATCCGTGCTGAGCTACGAGCCCGCGGCCCACGTAGGCTAAACGCT
>Ga0315281_10011587_pt1 | contig 12076 bp, 17 predicted proteins | sample YL17G07_0_MG_FD_204540 | JGI IMG/M metagenome (GOLD analysis project Ga0315281, IMG submission 204540) | Sediment microbial communities from Yellowstone Lake, YNP, Wyoming, USA - YL17G07_0 | ecosystem: Environmental > Aquatic > Freshwater > Lake > Sediment | place: USA: Wyoming | collected... | reverse complement strand
TTTCTGAAAGGACGTCGAGGCTGTAGTCCTTTAACTTTTCAACCATCCAATCGAAAATGGGTAAAACAAATCCTTCCTTTGGCCTCTCCACAATGCCGTCGGGTAACAAGGGTCGAACAGTTCTTTTTAATATGTCTTTGACAATTCCGTTTCTTATTTTCATGTAACCGGGGATCGTGGAAACAAATTCAACGAGTCGATAATCGAGAAAAGGTGAACGGATTTCAACTGAATGGGCCATCGATAAAAAGTCGATAAAAGCGAGCACTTGATCGGGGAGTTGGGTGTTCCATTCCATTTCGAGTATTCTATTGAGTGGATCTTTTGAGGTGGTTTGATTAAAATTCTCGGCAAAAAGGGAGAGAGTGCTGGGGTGGTCTATATTTGATCTAAAATCAGGGGTTAAAAGCAAATCTTTTTCCTCATCACTGAATACCCCCAGTTGATATCGCCACTTAACGTCATCGCCTCCTGATTTTTTATAGAGGTCCGTTAAGAAATCGATATCACATGGTTTCAGGAGATCCCTCTCCTCTTCCGTTAAAGTCCCCCTCTGTATCTTTCTGGATAGCCATTTAAAATGATGCATCGGTTGGGCAAGCCTATGAGAGAGATAACTGCCGAAGAGTTCATCAGCAGCATCTCCAGAAAGCGCGACCTTCACATGTTTCGTGATCAACTTCGTCAGAAAATAAGTCGAGATGGTTCCTGAAAAGGGCTGATCAAACGCGGCGATGACATTTTCGATTTCATCCATCAGCTCTTTATACGACATAATGTATTCCGAATGGTCTGTCCGATAGGCCTTAGAAACCTTTCGCGCATAATATAGATCCGCTTCCTTATTTTTCAACTCATCTTCATAGCCCAGGGAAAATGTCTTAATCGGTTTATCTGTAAACCTCGTCATAAGAGCGACAATGGAACTTGAGTCCAGGCCACCGCTTAAATAAGCGCCAAAGGGAACATCGCTGATCATCCGTACCCGGGTGGCCTCTTCCAGCAATTTCAATATTTTCTCTTTGACATCGAGTTCATTATAATTTTCTTTCTCCTCGAATCGAATCTTCCACCATCTTTTTTCTGAAATCTCTGTCTTCGAAAAGGTTAGTATTTCACCGGGTAACAGAGAATAAATATCCTTGAAGGCCGTGAGAGGGGACGGAACATTTTTGAAAGTAAAGTAATGATAGATGGCCTCGTAGTTGATTTCCCGTTGATAACCAGGATGGGCCAGAATTGCTTTGATCTCAGACCCGAATACAAGATGGCCTTCCGCTCGGGTGTAGAAAAGGGGTTTGACGCCCATCCGATCTCTGATCAGCAAAAGTTTGTTCTTTCCTGAATCCCACAAAGCGATGGCAAACATACCGTTCATTTTATCGACAAAGTCATTTCCATATTCTTCATAAAGGTGAAGAATCACCTCTGTGTCAGAATGGTCCGTATAAAATGTGTGCCCTTGTCCCGCCAATTCTCTCCTTAATTCTTGGAAATTATAGATCTCTCCGTTAAAGACCGTCCAAAGACTTCGGTCTTCGTTGTGTATGGGTTGGTGGCCGGTTTCGAGATCAATAATACTTAATCTTCGGATACCCAAATTCATCTTCCCATCCGAATAAAATCCTTCCTCATCCGGACCGCGGTGAACAATAGCATCCGTCATCCTTTTCAATACGAATTCGTTCTGAGGGCCTGAAAAACCGCAAATGCCGCACATATCAGGTATTTAATAAATAGTAATCGGCTCTCGCCGCCTGCCAGTCTTTACAGTTTCTGCAGTTCTCCGGCAGGGCATTGTATCGCTTAGAAGCGTGACACCCTCTTAGTTCACTTAATTTTCCATTCCAGACTTCCTTGAGGGTTTGGTGGCTTATATCCCCTGCAACAAATTTGGCATCCAAATCCACTGCACAGGTTACAACCTTTCCGGTATCGGTAATCGACATGGTTCGCATGGCCCAATAGCATGGCCACCGTTCCTCATCATCTAATACTAAATCGGGAGCGTCGATGAGTCCTGCCCAACTCACCTTGGGTCGAATTTTTACCAGCCCTCCCTGCTCGTTCCAGAATTGAATAAAGTCTTCCTTTTCCTTTTGATTGATGTCCATTTCAACAAACTGTACGAATACCTCAGGCTTCTCCGAGTTCATAAATTTTTTGAGCTTTAAGAGATGGAGGGTATTCTGTACAGCTTTTTCATAATTTCCGCCTATTCGAATCTTTGCATAAGTATCAGGTTGAAAGGCATCGATGCCTATATAAATGGCATCCAGACTTGAATGGATTAATTTTTTTGACGCTTCCTCATCCATTAAATTTGCATTCGAATTCAATACGACGTCTGTCAGACCTTTGCTTTTTGCATAAGCAATCATGTCAAAGATCGTGGGTTTTCTTCTTTTTAATAGTAAAGCCTCTCCAAAAAATACCATCCAAACTCTCACACTCTTGTCCACTTCAGCGATTTCATCAATAATTTTTGTAAAAAGATTCCAAGGCATAATTCCTTTCTTTCTTTTCATTTCTTTATGGACACACATGGCACATTTTAAATTACAGTAACTGATCGTATCGATCAGGACGACTTTTGGAAAGTTACCAGCCTCATCGAGTCTCCCCTTCTTTTTTTGAACTTCAAAAATCTTGCCCATGAAGTTCACCCTTTATTCGCAGGTTTTTTTCTAAAAAATAGATCGCTAAAGGGTTCCCTTCTTATTCTTATAGCAATCATCTCTTCATCCAATGCATCAAACATTATTTCTTTGTAGAATCTCATTTTAGCAACATATTCCATTCACGTCCTCCCAAGTAATTGGGACGGAGAGAGAATAATATCCGTGATATAAATTTGTTTTTCATCGAGAAAAGTTTTTAACCTTTCTTTTTTTTGATCACATCTTTCTGAGGAGGTTATCAATACGCCATGAGGTTTGAGTTCTTGAACCCGGCTAACCGGTCTGAGTTCATAGCCAAAAATGATTTGAGGTTTAAACTCTTCATCATCCTCAACAATTCCGACCAATTTCAGGTTTACCCCTTGAAGCGTAATATAGGCAACTTCCATCTCATCGCTCACCCCATAGAATACAATTCGTTCAATCCCTTTATTCTGCATTTGCAACAACCTTTCCCCAATGATATCTTTCAATGTAGAATAATGTTGAACAGTCCAGGAAATGAGATGGAGGGTGAGTTTTGCTTTTCCTGCAAACCCCTTTGGAGTTAAGAAATATCCAATCTTGTGATGGTTCAAACTTGTAATTCGAATCCATCCTCTGCAAACCATTCTTTTCAAACAGGCGTTCGTGACCCCTAAGGCTATTCCGAATTTATTTGATAATGCTCGCTGAGAAATAATGGGATTTTTTTCTAACTCCTGGAGTAGACTTAATTCCCTCATTTCTTGGGGAGGTTTAAAGAGATCAAGATTTCCCATAACCGAAAAACTCCTGGATTCTTTCCAAGTGAACAAAAATTGCCCACCTCAAAGTAAAATATTGTTCATGAGACGAACATTCCATATAAAAAAATATGTGAAATTAACTTGTTGAGATTACAATATTTATTATGATTCTTTGCTTCATAACATTTCTTTATTTAACTTAATATATTTTAAAAATGAGCAATCTTTATGCCAACTCCTCCAATACTTTTTCAATTAATGCTGACTTTAATTCCCAATCAAACTTTTCACGGACTATCTGGAGTCCTTTGTTACCCATCATGATCCTCTCTTGAGGGTTTTTAATGAGGTCAATTAACCCCTCTTGGAGGCTCATCACATCTTCAGGGGGTATAAGACGCCCTACCCCTTCCTGTTCAATAAATTCTAAACCTTCAATTCTTGAACAAACAATTGGTTTACCGCAAGCCATATACTCAAAGACCTTAAGGGGTGAAACCCCTGTGGTCATATTTCTTCTTGAAATAAAAGGGGCCACGCAAATATCCGCAATATTGATTAGAATAGGAATATTTTCATATTGAATCATTCCTGTGAAAATAAAGTGATCTGATACTCCTAACCTGTTAACTTTTGCTTTAAATGCTTTTCTTAGTATACCATCACCGATGATCAGGAATCTAATATTCCTAACCTCTTTGAGTATAAGCGGAGCAACTTTGATGAGGTATTCCACTCCTTGCCATGGAGCCAGGTTACCCACAAAGGCTATCACAATCTCTTCTCCCAAGATTCCCAATTTCCTTCTCCAATTGAGCAGCAAGGCATCATCATGGATTGGATAAAATTTCCTCATATTCACCCCATTCGTGATTACTTTAATCTTCTCTTTAGAACAATCATAATTATGGTTTAAGTAAGCTCCAATCTGAGGCGTAACAGAGACAATCCTTTCAGAATGTTTTGTTGCTATTTTTTCGGCTTCTTGAATGAGAAAAACGAGAATACGGTTCAAGAAAGAATCTTTCTTTAACTTTTGCTCTTCGTTAGCTATACCATTAATTTCATAAACCAATTTCTTTCTAAAAAAGAGTCGGGGCAATAGAGCAAGGATCACCGTATGATAATCCCGGGCATAAATAACATCATATTGAGGGAGTTTTCCAAAGAGGGAAATCAAGAGGAATAAAGATGAGAGAACAATGGATTTCCAGGGGCGTCCGATCAATCCGACCTGATGGCCTCGTTTTTGAAGGCCAGCGACAATTTCTTTAATATGAGTAACTGACCCTTTATGAAGTGATAAGTCCTCCAAAGTGATATAAAGGATTTTCATCTTTAATGTTCTTTTCTATATATTGCTTTCTTTGCTTCCCAGCAGAGCCTCGCATTTTCCTCAAGCCATTCAAGTATTGACTCAGGGGGAAATGCATAGGCGTATTTATAAAGGTCCTTAAGTTCCATTGGGCCTTTTCCCTCGAATCTCTTTCACTTTCTTTAAATGAAGAACATCCCCAGATCTCTTGGTCGGCCTCTCAACAATTTTTAATTCATAGATAAAACGAGGAATGCTTTTGTGTCCCTGGATAAGATAAATTTGTTCTCTTAAGAATTCAACTGTATTTAATCTCTCCCCTGAAGAACGCTGTTTCCAGAAAAAGATATCGTTATTTAATTCATTACACCTTTTTGGATCGATTAGATGAATGATTTTGGTTCGAAAATGATTTTTCACTTTTTTCATCCAGCAATTCTTATTTTGTATTACCCATCATTGCAGTCATTTGCCATTATACCATCTCTTGGTTAGAAAATAGATTATTCAACATAGAAATGTAGGGGTTTGATTTACCCCGTTAGAAAGCCCCGCTGCTTGCCCCATTAGAAATTTTCCATTATTCCCAAGGAGTTCCCTTTAGTAACCTATTTCTAACGGGGTAAATTCTATTTCATTGTTTGTGGGTGACGATCCCGTCATGAAGTATTATTTAGAAAACGATACAACTCCCTTCTCTGTCATCTTATCAAGAGTAGGTTTTAATATCTTACATTCTTCGTCTGTAAAAAGATGGGGTTCGAGGCGTGGAATGTTAATCGTCTTCTTTACTATGGCATAAGCATCCTGTCTTGCCTTACCACTATACACAATCAAGAGGTCAATGTCACTGCCTACGGTATACTGGTCTTTCGAATAAGAACCAAATAGAATAACCCTATCGAGAGGGAGCTTCGTTTTAAGGTCCTTTAGTCTTTCCTTAAGGATTTGAATTAACTTTTCTTTATCAAATTCGGGATAGAATATCCTGACAGAACCTGATAATCTTTTCACAATGAGCGATGAGCCTCCTTGCCTCCTCCCTGGTATAACGATCATTAGGAGATCCAGACGGGTGGGCATTGGGGTATCTTGTTGGGATATAAGCTTTATCAAGCTCTAATGCGCCATCTACAAGTTCTTACGGAACGGGATGCCTTTCTGAAAGTTCCAAAAGCAGATCTGAAACCGAATGCCCCCATGCTTCCGCCCCCATCTTCTGGAAGACAGCTTTTACAGCCTTTTGGGCAGCCTGTTGAGAAGAGAAACAAGCCCAATTGTAAAAACCCCGATCCATATCGCTCTGAGCATGTTCCAGATCTCCCACAGCCTGATCCATCCAGTCCTTACTCCTTTCCATCAATAAATTAGCTATTTGAGTTAACTGTCATTATTTCAAGCAATGGTCAAGCAAAAAAGATAACGAATCAGGAGCGCAGCCCTGTATTAGGATGTTCCTAAATCAAGGGTTTCATGATACATCCTTTTAATTTTTTCAATAATCACCGACCAGAGGGCCTTTTCCTCGACAATAGAAAGATTTACCATTCTGCTTTTTTCCAACAATGCTTGATTACGAATGGCATCAATAATCCTATCTGCCAGGCATTTCTCTTCGTCAACGGGGACTAAAAATCCATTCCGGCCAGTAGTAATCCATTCCCGGTTAGCAGGGATATCTGTTACAATAGGAAATGCACCGGAAGCCATCGCTTCGAGTAACGAAACGGATGCTCCATCGTATAAAGATGTTGAGACATAAATATCCGCATTAGACCAAAGATCGGGCATCTCTTCATGAGGCACCCGGCCCAGGAATTTCACAGATGAGTTTACATTAAACCTTTTTGCTTCGTTTTCGAGTTTTGTTCGTTCGGGGCCATCGCCGGCAATAACGAATTTTAATTCTGGTTCTTCTTTTAGGATGAGCGGTATAGCCCGGATTAAAAGTGAAACATTATAGATAGAATGGAGATTTCGGTTACTGAGAACGGTTATATGATCTTTTTCCCCTTTAATCTTTCTTTTTTCTCGCACCTCTAAAAAGGCTTCGCCTATTCCCATTGGAATAGTCAGTATTTTCTGATTTGTGATGCCCAATTGTTCGATCTCTTTTTTTTGCACCTCTGAAACGCAATGGAGATAGTCTGCTCGTTTACAAACCCAGATGAAAAGCTTTTTAAGAATCCCTGCCTTTTCTATTGCCATTCTGAGGTCGGATCCGTGGATGGTAACAATAAGTGGTTTCTTTATAATGGTTTTAATCAAACCCCCGATTAACCCGGTCGGTATAGCCCAGTGAACATGAATTAGATTGCATCTATTTTTGAGGACAGCATAGGTTGTTAAAAGAGAGCCGGTGATAAAATAAAGGACCATTCTCAAATAGGGAATCTGTTTATGCTCAATCAAGAGTTTATCTCTTGCAAAGAAGGGAAAACGATAAACCTTAATCCCGTCCTGCTCTTCAAAATAAAGAGAACCTCTATAAATCTTCGGAGTCACCACGGAGATCTGATACCCCTCCTCTTGTAATAATGAGGCCATTTTTTTGATAAAGATGCCACGATAGGAAGATTCAAAATCCGGATAGGCATTAGTAAGGAATAAGATTGATCTTTTTTGCATATGGTATTAGGTAAAGGTTAAGGTTAGGAGGCCGGTTTAGAAATTAGGTTATGTCGTTAGTCATTAAATCTTGACTCCTAACCCAGATACCATTTCATCGCTCATGAATGAGGAATCCGTAAGTTATTTCTTCATTTCTTTTGGAAATTTGCCCCATGCTTCGCGTAGCTTATATAATTGTCTTCCACAAACATCATATATATTTACTAATTCCTGGCATAACTTTTTATCAATATGGTTTCCGAAAATATCTCGGCACATCTCCATCCCAACAATAGTTTCGTTACATTCAGCCATTGCATCGTCTAAATATTTCTGGAATCCATATTTCTGATGTCTTTTGGCATACCCTTCGGCTATTAATCTTGGAATGGCTTTAACAGAACAGCTTAATTGTTTCTTCAAATCAAATTTCTCTGATTCCGGTAAGCTTGGAATAATTTTAGTCATCACTGCAATACATGCACTGTAAGAATTCTGATAGACTTGCAAATCTCGAAAACTTGTTATGGATTTTTCTCTTTCTTGCGTCATCCTTTCCCCACTATTTTGCCAAAACACCTAACCTTTGTCCTAAACTGGCATCTTAGCCTTGACCCTTACCGTTGTTCAAGTCTTTCAGATCTTTTCTTAATTCCAAATTCTCTTTCTGTATGCGAAGAATCTCCTTCCTGAGGGAGACAATTTGGATCGCGATGAATCCAAAAGAAAGTATTTGTATCCCACCTAAAATCAACAAAATAGCGAACGTGATTAGAGGCCTACCAGGGGTCAAGTCTCCTGAAAATCTTAAATAGACAATATATATGCCTATCAAGAAGCCAATCGTGAGGGTTAAGAGGCCAATAAAACCAAATATAATCATCGGCTTTTCAAAAAGAGAAAAGACCAAGTGCGAAGTCGCCGTCTTTTTAAATTTAAATTTTGATTTCCCTCTCTTCCTCGAAGTTAGAACCGCCGGAATCTCTTTCACACGATATCCGAGGGCTAATGCTTTAGAAAGAATTTCAAGATGGATTTCTTTTCCATCTGCTTCGAGTTCAAGGGAATCGAGAACTTTCCTCCGATAGGCACGAAAGATCCCTGTGGAAGTATAAATCCGGTTGGGCATAGCAAATCGCAGTATCCTGTTCCCCAATTTGCTGATCCATAAACGCGAAAATGGAACATTTTCAACACTTCCACCTGGCATATATGGAGAAGCGAGGACAAAGTCGATGTCCTGTTCGTCTCTCAGTGCTCCCACCAAATCGAGGATATAACGGGGGTCATAACTTAGATCCGCATCGATGGAAACGATGATCTCTCCGCTCGATTCCTTAAAACCTTTCCTTAATGCCATTCCACGGCCGATATTTTTTGGATAAGAAACTACTCTAACCCTTTCGTTATTTTCTGCCAATTTATTCAAGACTTCGAAAGTATTATCAGAACTCCCATCATTGACTGCAATAATTTCGTAAGTTCCGTTGAAAGAAACCAATGCTTCCTCAACCCGATTCAGGGTAGATTCTACATTTTCAGACTCATTAAACATTGGAATTATGATGGAAAGATCCATAGTTAAACTCAAAGTCTTCTTAAAAAATCGTTTATCGTTGTCGAAGCTTGTATCGATACTCGGTAATAGAGACTGGAGGCTCGAGTCTCTATGTTCGAGCCTCAAGCTTCGATGCGAGCATCGTCACCGTGAAACAGGCTTCAATTCTTCCCAAATCCTTGAGATCTGTAATTTGAGATCCACCAAATCTATTTTTATAACCCGCCAAACCCTTTTCAGGCTTACACCAAAGTATTCATGAATAAGGACATCCCTTAAACCTGCAACCTTTTTCCAAGGTATTTCTTGATATCTATTTCTGAAATCTTCGTCTAAATTTTTCACAGCCTCACCAATAATCTCCAATCTCCTTAAAACTGCATCCTGAACTTGTCGATTCCTATAAAATTGCTCCTCCGTTGTAGACTGAACATACTCTTCTATTGCTTCTATGCTTTCAAGTATATCCTGTATATAAAGCCTCATATCCCTGGTCACCCCGTTAGACCTCCCTTAAGACGGTTCTTGATATATCTTTTTCCAACCCCTGTTCTTAAGTATCTTTCTCTCCGATAAGCATCATCTTTATTCAGGCAAGCCTCAAAATAAATCAGCTCAAACGGGGATCTATATTTGGTCGAGCTAACCAGTCCACTATTATGTTCTTTTAATCTTTTCTTAAGATTACTTGTAGTCCCGGTATAAAATTTACCATCTTTATGACTTTTTAAAACATAGGTATAAAACCAACAAGGTCTAACGGGGTTCATAATATGACTACCTGTTCAGCTAAAATCCTCTCCTTAATAATGGGCTTAATAGTATCGTATTCTACCAAATCAACTCTCATCTTAAGGGCCTCCTCAAGCTCTATCTTAATCCCTATAAAATCAAGTAAACTCATGTCGCTCTTAATCTCCACCAAAATGTCAATATCGCTACTGGTTTTAGCTTCTCCTTTTGCCAAAGATCCAAAAATTGCAGCTTTTTTTATCCCATGCTGTTTAAGTATCGGGACAATTTTACTCTTAATCTCCTCGATAGTCATTATATCTACCTCCATCATTACCTTTAATTCTAACTGGTCAATATAATAATGAGTAAGGTGTAAAAACAGAAGAATTTAAGCCATTTTGTTACAATTTTTATAATTAAAGAATAAAAAAAGCAAGATAAATAAATTATCTTGCTTTCGAGTAGCCTTTTTAATTTTTATAAATTATTTGGCCCATTTGTCGGCTGGGGTTTTAACCCCATCCTGGTTGATAAACAAACTTCCATCACTTAGCTGCCTTGCCGTTGTCGGATTTGCTTGACCTACGTATGTCGTTGCCGTTGCAGAGTTCAATCGTATGGCATAGTCGCCTGAAACATTAGGGACCCCAAAAGTATTTCCAAGTTCTGCTAAAGTTAAATCGGTTGAATAACTCCCCCTCTCTGCCCTGAACATCTCTTGTGATGCTCTTAATTGTTCGAGTGCAGTTTTAGCGTCGGCCCTCCGAGCCCTTTGCATATAATTTGTATAGGCAGGGATTGCAATTGCTGCGAGGATTCCGACAATGACAATGACGACCAATAATTCGATCAGGGTAATTCCTCTGTTGGATTTCATCGGAAACCTTTTCATCTACCGCTCTTAGGTCTAAACTGGGGAGGAAAATCCGCAGACCATCCCCAATTCCAAATTATCGAACTATCACTACTTGTACTCGGTGCTAATGTCAATGTCTTGTTATCCACTATTGGATGAATATTTTGTATCGATGCAGTGATCATGCCGTTCGCATTTGAAATAGATATCGAGGAAATCCTTGTAATAGCCCCCAATGAAACTCCCAAGCTATTTACAACCTCATTTACCGTAGGGCAATCAGGCCAAGAGTTTTGATCATGGTAATAGTTTGTAGCGCCGCTTGCAACAGTGGCCATCGCGTTCTCCACTTCAGACAATTTGGCCATTACTGTATAACCCTTATAGATAGGAAGGGCAACCGCGGCCAAAATGCCTATGATTGCAATCACTACCAATAACTCGATCAGGGTAAACCCTGATTTATTCTTTTTCATTCAAAACCCTTGCTTTCTCAAAGTGCAGGGTTCAATTTTCCGAAATCAAATAATGTTGGTACCCAAGGATATCGCTTAAACAATTCCTCAGGCACCAACACTATTATTAATTATTACGGGATCTTAAATTACCTTCTTGGGATATACGCCGGTGGCATTGTAGCGCCTCCACTCCATGTCCAAGTAACGGATCCATCAGTTTGTGAAGATGGTGTCATTATTAAGGTTCTGGCGTCAACAGAGGCATCAATCGCTGTTACTTCTGCTGTAATTACACCATTGTTCACTGAAAAAGCACCAATTCTACCTAGGGCAAGTGTTGCAACACCCAAACTTGTTTGAATCATTGCTTTGTCGGGAGCAGTAGGCCAGCCATTACCTTCCTGCATATAAGCTGCTACGGCACTTGCAACATTACTCATGGCATTTGTCACTTCTGTCATCTTTGCTTTGATCGTCTGTGTCTTATACATCGGAATGGCAATGGCAGCTAAAATTCCAATGATGGCGATAACGATCAGCAACTCAATCAACGTAAAACCTTTTTGTCTCCTTAACATAATTAAAACCTCCTTTTTTGGTCTTTTTAGTTTCTTTGGTTTGCCTGGTTTCTTTGGTTAAAAAATTGTTCACCTACCCCTATATTGTCTTATAAGCCTATCTATTCTCTTTTGTATTCACCTCCTTTTAAAAACTTTCTATAATTTTAAAAGCATAATCTGTACCAAATTTTAAAATTACCTAAAAAATTGAGGGTTTTATTTAACTATTTGATATCATTTAAATTATTTTTTTCTGAATTTTATTTATTTACTCCAGTTAAATTTTTTAATTGATCAAAATCAATTAAAATTCACACTTTTTGTCCATTTGGTGACAAATTTTGTTATAAGGAAGCCAGGAATACAGGAGATTAAGGAAAGCTTTGGGGTTAAGGTGAGGATGCCAGTTTGGGTTATTGACAAAAGGTTGAGGTTAAATATTTTGGGAAAATGGCATAACCCATCAACCAAACGGGCGTCTTAACCCTGACCCTTTGAGGGTTTTGTCCCTATTACAGTCCAACTGTATCCGTGGCGATGATGGGTCCGAACATTTTTAAACTTTCCGTCGATAA
>Ga0315281_10011586_pt1 | contig 12077 bp, 10 predicted proteins | sample YL17G07_0_MG_FD_204540 | JGI IMG/M metagenome (GOLD analysis project Ga0315281, IMG submission 204540) | Sediment microbial communities from Yellowstone Lake, YNP, Wyoming, USA - YL17G07_0 | ecosystem: Environmental > Aquatic > Freshwater > Lake > Sediment | place: USA: Wyoming | collected... | reverse complement strand
GCCGCTCGGCGCATGCCGGCATCATGGCCGCGCGTCTGGCCGAGGCCGGCTTCACCGCCAACACCGATGCGCTGGAACATCCGCAGGGATTCCTCAGCGCCGTCTCGCCAGGGGGAAAACCCGATCTCAGCGGCGACGGCAAGCTCGGCGAGGAATGGGCAATCGTTCGCCACGGGCTTAGCATCAAGAAATATCCCGCCTGCTACGGCACGCACCGCGCGATCGACGGCATGCTGGATCTACTGGCAGAACACCCCGTAAAACCCGGGGATGTGCGCAAGGTATCGGTGCATTTCGGCGCCTTCAGCTCGAAAGTGCTGCGCAACCGCCAGCCGGATACCGGACTTGCGGCAAAATTCAGCATGGAATTCGCGATGGCGAGCAGCCTCATCGCACACCGCGTCAGCTTGGCCGAGCTCACCGACCCCTTCGTGCAGCGCAAGGATGTGCAGGACATGATGCGCCTTGTGGAGCGCGATCTAACGGAAGAGACCGACGAAAAGAACCCGGGTGCGTCACCGTTCGAGCAAGTGCGCATCGAGCTGACCACGGGCCAGGTGATCGAGGGGCCAAAAGTGATGCGCGCGCGTGGCCACGCGGAACGGCCGCTGACCGAGCAGCAGCTGCACGACAAGTTCGTGGACTGCCTCACCAGCAGCGGGGCCACCATCCCGGCCGAAACCCTGTTTGGGCGGTTGCAGGGGATGCAGTCGGTCACGGCGCGTGAACTGACGGCGGTGCACTGACGCGAAAATTCCCCCCTTTCCTTACGGGAGGGGGGAATCTGCCGGGATCGATCGGTGCCCGCGCGGGTTTTTATTCCGCTTCGGCATCGAGTCCGATCGCACCGCTGGCGGCAAGATCACGAATCTCAGCCGCGCCATAACCCAGCCGGCGCAGCACCAGTTCCGTATGCTCGCCGAGCCGCGGCGGCGGCAATGTGATGGCGCCTGGGGTTTCGGTAAATTTCAGCGGCAGGCCGGCCATGCGGATCGGCCCGGCGCCAGGCACGTCCATTTCAACCACCATCTCGCGCACCGCCACCTGCTCCTCCTCGACGATCTGCGCGACATTGTTCACCGGCGTTGACGGCACCTCTCGCGCACGCAGCCGTTCCTCCCAGTATTTCACTGGGTGCTGCGCGAGTACGGCGTGGATCATCTCGATCAGCAGGTCGCGATTCTCGGCGCGGGCGCCGGCGCTATGAAAGCGCGGATCGTCGGCCCATTCAGGATGTTCCAGCGCCTCACAGAAACCGCGCCACATGCGCGGGTTGAAGGCGGCGATGACGATCCAGTCATCGGCGGCCCGAAACGCCTGATAGGGCACGCTGAGGCCGCTACCGCTGCCGCCGCGCTGCGGCACGTCGCCCGTCGCGAAGTAGCGGGTGAGATGGTAGGACAGCATCGCCATCTGCCCTTCCAGCAAGGACGTATCGACGCGCTGGCCGCGGCCGGTACGGTGGCGCGCTTCCAGCGCCATCAGGATGCCGATCGTCGCCATCATGCCGGCACCGATATCGGCGACCGAGAGCCCCATCTTCGAGGGCGTGCGGTCGGGCTCGCCGGTAATACTCATGCCGCCGGTATAGGCCTGCATGAAAAGATCGTTCGCCGGCTCGTCACGCCGCGGGCCTGTGGCGCCGAAACCGCTGATCAGGCAGTAGATCAGCCGCTGGTTGATGGCCGAGAGCGATTCGTAGTCCAGCCCGGCGCGCGGCAGCGCCTCGACCCGGTAATTGCCGAGCAGCACGTCGGATTCCAGTGCCAGCTTGCGCGCGATGGCGCGGCCCTCGGCGCTTTTCAGGTCGAGGGCGACGCTGAGCTTGTTGCGATTGGCGGATGCAAAATAATACGGCACCTGCCCATGAAAATAGGGCGGCCAGGCCCGGCTGTCGTCGCCCACGCCCACGCGTTCAATCTTGATGATTTCGGCACCGTAATCCGCGAGCATCATGCCACAGTATGGGCCGGCCATGGCGACGGTGAACTCAACGACTTTGATGCCGGATAACGGGCCGCTCATGTCGGCAGGGCCTTTCTCATGCTTTGCCGCGCTGCCGGTGCTGCCCGGTGGCGGAAATTGGTCCCGAACCGGCCGCCGCGATCCGCCGTGCCCGACCGCTCCGCCTGGGGTACGCAGTTAGGCGGGGGTTGCACGGATCGTCAAGCAACCGGCGCAGCACGTTCCGGTCACCGTTGCGTGTGCTGTCGTCTCGTCGTATTGGGAAGGTCTGTCTTTGGCTTGTATCGGGTGGGGGAGAATTGGCCATGGATTTTGGATATTCGGCTGATCAGGAGGCATTACGTTGGGAGGTTCGTTCGTTCATTTCGGCGCATATGACGGACGCGGTTCGCGCGGAGATGGACGAGCTGAGCGAAGGATTTGGTGTGAGCCCTGGCCGTCACAGCGGCGGCCTGATCAACGGGCTGTTCAAGAAGATCGGCGCACGCGGCTGGCTTGGGATCAGCTACCCGAAGGAATATGGCGGCCAGGGCGGCGACCGGCTGACGCAGTATATCGTGGAGGAGGAGTTTGCCCGGGTGAACATCTCGCTGGGCCTGGGCGGCAGCGGGGCACCGGCGATCCTAGCGGCGGGCACGGAGGAGCAGCGGCGGCATTTCGTGCCGAAGCTCATCTCCGGAGAATATTCGTTTGCGCTGGGCTTCACCGAGCCGCATGCGGGTGCGGATCTTGCCTCGCTGCAATGCCGTGCGGTGCGCGACGGCGACGAATACGTGATCAACGGGCAGAAGATGTATACGTCGTCGGCGCACATGGCGACGCACATCTACCTGATGGCTCGGACCAACCCGAACCTGCCGAAACATCAGGGGATCTCCATTTTCCTGTTTCCGATGGACACGCCGGGGATCACGGTGCGACCGTTGTGGACGATCCAGAACGATCCTCCGGCGCCGATCGGCACGACCTACGGCACGCCGCGGACCAACGAGACGTTTTTTGACAATGTGCGCATCCCGGCCTCGTGCATGCTGGGCAAGGAAAACGAAGGCTGGCGCGTCGGCGCGATGGGCCTGAACCTCGACCGCGTGGGGGCGGCGCGCTATCTGATCTCGGTGCGGCGTGACGAGGACATCGTCAACTTCGTCAAGCAGAACAGTTTTGATGGGTATTCGCCGGCGCGCGATCCGGCGATCCGCGACAAGATCGCGGAATTGTGGATCGAGGCGCAGGTGTGCCGTCTGATGACGATGCGCAGCATGTCGATTGTCGAGCATGGCGGCAATTTCACGTATGAGGGCGCGGCGGAGAAGATCTGGGCGCCGGAACACGGGGTGCGCACGACGGAGGCGATCAGCCAGATGCTGGGTCCGTATGGTCAGTTGCTGAACGGCTCGGCGCATGCGGTGGAGCGCGGGGTTTTTGCCCATAATCTGATGGGTGCGTTTCAGTCCGGCATCAACCACGGCAGCACGCAGGTGATGCGCGATCAGGTGGCGCGTCGTGGGCTGGATATGCCCCGGAAGTGAAGCGATCTGGATATGCCGCGGAAGTGAAAGTGAAGGCGGCTCTGCCGTGGGGGACTGAGTGATGGATACGACGCTGACGGAAGAAGAAGGGATGATCCGGGAAATTGCCCGTCGGTTCCTGGAGGCGGAATGTCCGCCAAAACTGGTTCGTGCGATGGAGAAGGACCCGCTTGGGTATCCGCCGGCCTTGTGGAAGCAGGCGGCGGAGCTTGGCTGGCAGGGGATGTCACTGCCGGAGCAATATGGCGGCAGCGCGTTGCCGCTGGTCTATCTCGGTCTGGTGATGGAGGAGGTTGGTCGTGCCTTGGCGCCGCTGCCGCTGCTGTGCACGGTGGTGACGGCGCGGGCGATTGCCAGCGCGGGTCCGGGGGTGATGCGCACGGCGATCCTGCCTGGGGTTGCGGCGGGCGATACGGTGCTGACCTGGGCGTTCAGCGAGCGGGACCCGCGTTTGCTGGCGGAGACGGTGAAGATGGGGGCGGTGGCGGATGGCGACAGCTACGTGCTGAACGGCGCCAAGATGTTCGTGGAGAATTTTGTGGTGGCCGATCATTGCCTGGTGGCCTGCCGCACGGCGCCCGCTTCGGCGGGCAATGCCGGGCTGACCCTATTCCTGGTGGACACCAAGAGCGCGGGCCTGTCGCAGGTGCCGCTGGTGACATTGGCAAAAGACAAGGTGAGCGAGGTGATTTTCACCAACGTCCGCGTGCCGAAATCCAGCATGGTGGGGGAGCTGCACCAGGGCGCGCCGATCATCGAACGTCTGCTGGAGGAGGCGACGGCGCTGTTGTGCGCGCAGATGCTGGGGGCAACCCGCAAAGATTCCGAGATGGCGGTGGAGTGGGCGAAATACCGCAAAGCGTTCAACCAGCCGATTGCTGCGTTCCAGTCGATCCAGCACATGTGCGCCGACATGCTGCTGTGGATCGATGGCGGCAATCTGCTGACGTATGAGGCGCTGTGGAAGATGGACCAGGGTTTTTCTGGTTCGGTCGAAGCCTCGCAGGCAAAAGCGTTCTGCAACGAGAAGTGCGAGGCGGTGGTGCGCATCTGCCAGGGCATTCATGGCGGCATCGGCTTCATGATGGAGTTCGATCTGCAGCTTTGGTATCGCCGCGTCTGCACCTGGACCATGCGCCTCGGCACCGCCTATGAACACCGCGCAAAGGTCGCAAACGCACTCCTCGATCATCCCGGACAGGTCATTCTCGGACGGCCGGTGCCCGTGACCGAAAACGCGTGACATAAATAAATATCAGAAGCGCGCGGCAGCGCCTTCGGGTTGCGCACTCCCTCCAGCGTGGCTTGGCGCGGCGACATCGGCGGGTCCGGCCCTCCACGTCGGCCGCGCCGGCAACGCCGGGTTCCCCCGCTCGGTTCCCCTGGCCGGCTTCCCCGTGATTGACTCCCGGCCAGCCCGTGCCAAGCTTTGCCCAAACGCGACCGGGTCGCGACGGGCGACCCTGCAATGGGAGGGCGACCAATGGCTTACGATCTGTTGATCAAGAACGGACTTATCGTCGATGGCTCCGGCATGCCGGCGTTCCGCGGCGATCTCGGCACCAAGGACGGTAAGATCGTCGAAATCGGCCGGCTCGAAGGGCCCGCTACACGGACCATCAACGCCGATGGGCGCGCCGTGGCGCCTGGCTTCATCGACAACCATGCCCATTACGATGGCCAGGTGACCTGGGATCCGCTCTGCACCTTCTCCCCCCAGCACGGCGCCACCACTGTGATCTTCGGCAATTGTTCTCTCGCCCTCGCCCCGGTGCGGCGCGATGGAAAACACCGCACCGCTGAATTTCTTTCCTACGTCGAAGCGATCCCGATGGAGGTGCTGAGCACCATCGACATGGATTGGGAAACCATCCCGCAATACATGGACAAGCTGGACAAAAGCCTCGGCGTCAACACCGGCACCCTGATCGGCCACACCCCGGTGCGCTACTACGTCATGGGCGATGAATGCCAGAAGCGCGTGGCCACGGCGGACGAAATCAAGGCCATGCAGGATGTCGTGCGCGATGGCATGACCGCCGGCGCCCTCGGCCTTTCGCTTTCCCGCCAGAAGGGACATTTCGATCCGCAGGGCGTGCCGATCCCCGCATTGTGGGCCAGCGATGAGGAAATTTTCGCGCTTGGCGACGTGCTGCGCGAACTTTCCACCGGCACCATCCAGGTCGGCGGTGGCGTCGATCAGGAACTGAAGGACGGCATGATGGCGCGCCTGGCGGAGGCGACGGGAAGAATCGTCGTCTACAACAGCATGAGCCAGACCGTGCGTTGGCCCGACAAGTGGAAGCAGCACATGGCGCGGGTGAATGAGACGGTGGCGCAGGGCATCCGCGCCTATCCGATGTGCAGTCCGAACCGGGTGACGCAGGATTTCACCATGAAGAACTGCCAGGTTTTTCGAGGCCTGCCAGTCTGGCATCCGATCCTGATCTCTTCCGACGAGGAAAAGATGCGTTCCTACGCCGATCCCGCGATCCGCGAAAAACTGCACGCCGAGGCGGTGGAACGCTCGGTGCCGACGCCGGCGCAGGCCATGGGTTTTTCCAAAACCTGGTGGGACTATATGTGGGTGAACGAACCGGCGCTGGAGAAGAACCGGCATTTGCAATTCAAGAGCATCGGCGAGATCGCCAAGATGCAGGGCAAGCGCGTGATTGACGCCTTCCTCGATCTCGTGGTCGAGGAAAAGCTGGAGACGCGCTTCCTGCAGGCCGAGAACAATGTCGACACCGACGCGATGACGCAGATCCTGACCTATCCGAACGCGCTGGTGGGCCTGGGAGACGGCGGCGCACACGTGCAGTTCCACGGCGGCTATGGCTATACGACTCGCCTGCTCGGCGAGTGGGTGCGGGAACGAAAGGTGCTCACGCTGGAGCAGGCGGTGCGGAAGCTGACATTCGAGTCCGCTTCGGCATTCGGCATCCACGACCGCGGCATGCTGCGCCCGGGTCTGGCGGCCGATGTGGTGATCTTCGATCCAGCCACGGTGGCGGCGGGCAAGGAATCGGTGGTGCATGATTTCCCAGCCGGCGGCTGGCGGATTAAGGAAGAGGCCGTGGGCGTGCATTACACGATCGTCAACGGCCAGGTGCTGCTGGAGGATGGCGAGCACACCGGCGCCTTGCCGGGTCGGGTGCTGCGCAACAGCTGGTACCATGCACACCGGAACTGACAGGGCAGGTTACTGCTGGCGCGGCTTGGCCAGAGCGTGATCGGTACGGATAGAAGCACCGGTCACGCTCTGGCCATTTATTTTGGCCCGCAATTTCAAGACTTGCTGACGTTCCAGAACACGATCGACGGCCCCTTCAGAATGCCGTGGACATTGTCCCGCCATGCCGATGTCTGGCGATAGCCGCCGAGCGGAATGTAGGGGAGCGTTTCAAACGCCTGGAGTTGATAGACGCGTTCGAGCCGCGTCTGCTCCGCCGGATCCACGGTTCCCAGCCAGGTTTCGTAGATCTGCTCGATCTTCGGGTCGTCCGGCCAGCCGAACCACGCGTCGCGACCGTTGCTGCGGATGAAATTAGCGAGCAGCGGGTCGCCGTAGTCGGGCACCGGGGTGACGCTCGGGAACATCGACCAGCCGCCTTTTTCCATCGGCTCCTTGCTGGTGCGCCGTGTCTGCACGGTGCCCCAGTCCATCGCCTGGGCGTCGATGTTCATGCCAGCCGCGGTCAGCATATGGCCGATGATCGAGCTGGAGGGATTGTAGAACGTGTGGTCGGTCGCGTGCAGCAGCACCATGCGCTCACCATTGTAGCCGGCCTTTTTCAGCATTTCCTTGACCTGGTCGGGCGTGTGGCGCGTGCGCACCCGTTCCATGCCGGCTTCGTCCACTTCTTTCTTGCCGGTGCGCAGAAAGCCCACGTCGGTGAACGCATTGGTGGGATCGCCGCCCATCACCGCGGTCATGACCTCTTTCTGGTCGATGGCCGCCTGCATGGCGCGCCGGATCGCCGGATTGCTGGTAGGCCCCGCCACGTGGTTGGGCCGCAGAAAATGGATCTGGCCATCTGTGTCCAGAATGCCAGTCTTCACGCCGGCGCCCCGCTTCAGCATCGGCAGCAGATCGGGCAGCGGGATTTCGATCCAGTCCACCTCGCCGGTCACCAGCGCATTCGCCGCGGTGGCACCATCAGAGATCATCTTCCACTCCACCCGGTCGACCAGCACGCGGTGACCGCCGGCGGTGAAGCTGGCGGGCTCATCACGCGGCACATAACGGTCGAAGCGGGCGAAGGCGGCGTGGCTGGCCATCACATGCTCATCGGCCAGCCAGCGGAACGGGCCGCTGCCGATGGCTTCGGGGATCTGCTTGAACGCGTCGGTCAGGGCCAGCCGTTCCGGCATCATCAAGGCGGGGGTGACGAATTTCGACAGCAGAGTGCGCAGATGCGGAAACGGCTTGTTCAGCCGCAGCACGATGGTGCGGTCGTCCGGTGCCTCCATTGCGTCAAGGCGATTGGTCAGGGTTACGCCGCCCTGGTCCCGCTTCATCCAGCGCCGGAGGGAGGCGATGCAGTCACGCGCCAGAACTTTCGTGCCGTCGTGGAACCACAGGTTTTCGCGCAGCCGCAAGGTCCAGCGCCGGCCGCCGTCCTCCATCAGGTCGCCTTCCAGCATCTGCGGTTTCGGGTTCATGGCCTCGTCGCGCCCGTACAGCAGGTCGAACACCATGAATCCCATGTTCCGGGCGATCTGCGCGCTGGTCCAGATCGGGTCGATGCTGTTGAGCGCACTCTGCGGCACAACCGTTAGGGTCTGCGTCCCGGCCCCGATGGCGGGTCGCGTGAGCGGCAGGATCGCGGCGGCGGCCCCTGTCATGAGGCTGCGTCGGCGTATCATGGCGTGGTCTCCCCCCGGCTTTCTGGCCACTCTATCGGGTTGTCGCGACGGGCTCCAACACTTCCGACAGCGTGGCCGCGATTGCATCGCGCGGTGGTGGCGCACGAGGTGCTCCCACACAGGACCTTGGCCAATTGGGCCTTGCTGACTTGGCCCAGGCACGGCACCCTGCCGCCCCCGGGTGCCGCGACTTCCGGCGCGGTGACGAATGGCGAAAAACCATCGGCCGCCCTGGCGGGACCGGACCCGCGCCGGCAGCGGCGCGGATTGGCGTGCCGACAGACAGAACAGGAAGGTTGGGACACATGAAACACCTATACGCCGCGCTGCTCGGCGTGGCCGTGCTGGCCTCGCCCGGGCTCGCCACCGCCCAGGACGGACCCGTGATGAAGCGCATCGCGGAAACCAAAACCATCAATATCGGCCATCGCGATGCCTCCGTGCCGCTGTCCTTTCTCGGGCAGGACGGCAAGGTGCAGGGCTATTCCATCGATATCTGTCTGAAGATTGCCGAAGCGGCGCGGGTGGAACTGAAGCTCGACAAGCTCGAGATCAAATTTGTTCCGGTTTCGCCGCAGACGCGCATTCCCCTGCTCACCGCCGGAACGGTGGACATCATCTGCGAAAGCTCGACCCACACGCTGGGCCGCTCGCGGCAGATCGCCTTCCTCAACACCACGTTCCTCACCGGCTCGAAACTGCTGGTGCGCAAGAATTCCGGCATCAAGAAGATCGAGGACCTGAACGGCAAGATCCTCGTAGCCCTGCTCGGCACCACCAACGAGCGGGCCGCCCAGGCCGAGATCGACAGCAAGGGGATCAAGCTGAAGGGCGACATCGTCAAGCTGAAGGATCACTCGCAGGCCATGCTCAACCTCGAGCAGGGCCGTGCGGATGCCTATGTCTCCGACGACGTGGTGTTGTTCGGCCTGGCCAGCGCATCCAAAAACCCCGCGGAGTGGGAAGTTGTCGGTCCATATTTCTCCTACGATCCCTACGGCATGATGATCCCGCGCAACAACGATGACTGGCGCCTGATGGGTAACACCACCATCACCCGCCTGATCCAGAGCGGCGAGATGGCGGCGATCTACAAGAAATGGTTCGAGCCTGGCCCGACCAACATCAACTATCCGATGAGCGACCGGCTGCGCGAGAATTTCGGTCTGGTCGCCCTGCCCGACTGAGCCCCACCCCGATGGGGGGCTATAACTGGAACTGGCCGATCCTGCTGAAGGACCCGTATTTCGGCTGGATCGTGTCAGGTTTTGGCAACACCTGGCTGCTCGCCGTGCTGGCCTGGGCGATTGCCTTTCCACTCGGCTCAGTGGTCGGCATCCTGCGTACCGCTGACAGCCGCGCCCTGCGGCTGATCGGCACAGCGTACGTTGAACTGTTCCGCAACATCCCGCTGCTGGTGCAGATGTTCCTCTGGTACTACGTGGTGCCAGAACTGCTGCCGGCCGATTGGGGGCGCTGGGTGAAGCGGGAGATGCCCTATCCGCAGTTCATCACGGCGCTGATCTGCCTCGGCCTCTACTCCGCCTCGCGCGTCGCCGAACAGGTGCGCAGTGGCATCGAGGCGATCCCGCAGGGACAGCGCTTCGCCGCCATGGCGATCGGCCTCACGCCGGTGCAGGTCTACCGCTACGTGCTGATCCCGGTGGCCTACCGCATCATCGTGCCGCCGCTGACCAGCGATTTTCTTGGCGTGTTCAAGAATTCTTCCCTCGCGCTGACCATCGGCGTGCTGGAGCTCACTTCCCAGGCCCGGCAGATTGAGGAATACACGTTTGCCGCCTTCGAAGCGTTCGCGACCGCCACCGTGCTGTACTGCCTGGTGACCGGCCTGGTGATCGTGCTGATGCGCGGCGTGGAGAAGCGCTCCCGCATCGCCGGCACCATCGCCGTGGGGGCGCAGTAGATGTTCTCCGTGTTTGACGTGGCGGTCCTGCAGCGCGCCCTACCTTTCCTGTGGAACGGCATGAGGCTGACATTGCAGCTCACCACCATGGCGGTGGCCGGCGGGCTGGCGCTTGGGCTTGTGCTGGCGGTGATGCGGCTGTCTTCGGTCCGGCCGCTGACCTGGCTCGTCGCCGCCTATGTGAATTTTTTGCGTTCGATGCCCCTGATCCTGGTCATTTTCTGGTTCTATACGCTGGTGCCAAAAATCATCGGTCGCTCAGTCAGCGGATTCGACTCCGTGCTGATCGCCTTCATCATGTTCGAGGCGGCGTATTACTCAGAAATTATCCGCGCCGGCATCTCCAGCCTGCGGCGTGACCAGATCTCCGCGGCCTTGGCGCTCGGGCTGACGCGCATCCAGGCGATGCGCTACGTCGTGCTGCCGCAGGCAATCCGCAACATGATTCCGGTACTGCTGACCCAGTCCATCGTGATGTTTCAGGACACGTCGCTGGTCTATGTCGTCGGCTTGCGGGATTTTCTGACCTCGGCGGACATCGTGGCCAGCCGCGACAACCGGCCGATCGAGATGTATCTGACGGTCGCGCTTGTCTTCCTCATCATTTGTTTCAGCGCTTCGCGGCTAGTCAACAAGCTGCGGCGGAGGTATGCGCTTTGATCACGCTTTCCCATGTCAGCAAATGGTACGGCAGTTTTCGCGTGCTGGACGATTGCTCGATGGCAATCGCCAAGGGGGAGGTCGTCGTCATCTGCGGCCCGTCCGGTTCCGGCAAATCCACGCTGATCAAGTGCATCAACGGGCTGGAGCCGTTCAGCAAGGGCCACATCACCGTCGATGGCATCTCCGTCGGTGACAAATCCACAAACCTGCCAAAACTTCGCAGCCGCATCGGCATGGTGTTTCAGAATTTCGAATTATTTCCGCATATGACGGCGACGGACAACATCGTTCTGGCCCAGCAAAAAGTGCTGAACCGCGACCGCGCCACCGCGCGGGCCAAATCCGAAGAACTGCTGGCGCGCATGGGCCTGTCCGAGCACGCGCAAAAATATCCATCCCAGCTTTCCGGCGGGCAGCAGCAGCGCGTGGCGATCGCCCGCGCCCTGGCGATGGACCCGATCGCCATGCTGTTCGACGAGCCGACCTCAGCGCTCGACCCCGAGATGATCACTGAGGTGCTGGACGTGATGGTGCAGCTCGCGCTGGACGGCATGACCATGGCGGTGGTCACCCACGAGATGGGATTCGCCCGAAAAGTGGCCCATCGCGTGGTGTTCATGGACCAGGGCGCCATCGTTGAGGACGCCCCGAAGGAAGAATTCTTTGGTACCCCGCGCAGCGAGCGCGCGCAGCTGTTCCTGTCAAAAATCCTGCAGCATTAGAGCAACATAAAGACGCTGCTGGGCTCGTCGTGAAACGCCCAGGAGCGGCCGAGATGTCCGATCATGGCCTCGATATACGGCGAGGCGGCGCAGAGCTGTTCGAAATGCCGATCATTCAGCGCGAGGCCGGCGCGCTTGCAGATAGCAAAAATCTCGTCGCGGCGCGCCTAAAGCATGATCGGTGTTGATAGAAACACCGATCATGCTCTAGCCCCTTGTTTTGGCGAGCAACTTTATCGTTCAGATGATTCCATCTGAACCGATGTTGCTCTAGCCAATTTCTGCTTTTTCCGGATCCGGCACCGGCGGCAAGGCGGTGGAGAACGGAGCATGCACATCGATCGCCGGCCGGCGGGAGCGCCACGGCGTCGCACTTTCATAGGCGTGCGCGACCTGCATTACCTT
>Ga0315281_10011585_pt1 | contig 12078 bp, 11 predicted proteins | sample YL17G07_0_MG_FD_204540 | JGI IMG/M metagenome (GOLD analysis project Ga0315281, IMG submission 204540) | Sediment microbial communities from Yellowstone Lake, YNP, Wyoming, USA - YL17G07_0 | ecosystem: Environmental > Aquatic > Freshwater > Lake > Sediment | place: USA: Wyoming | collected... | reverse complement strand
TCAACTTCTTATTATAATAAACGACATTACCTTGTAAGTCCCACTTCTTGCCGCCTAGACCCCTCATCCATATCCAATTACCATTACGGATGCCATCAAAACAAAAAATACTTTTATCGTATTTACAAATTACTCCCGCTGAGTTACATCTATTTCCCCAAAACAACTTTTGGTCTATTAAAAACCTTATTATACAAACTCGCATAAAGCCTCCTTTTAAAATTGGGGGCCTTTCGACCCCCAGGTTAATTTATGGATAGATACATTCATCGCAAATATCAGTGCCAGGAACGCCTTGAATAAGCTCTCCGCAAACGATACAAGGGACAATTTCGTACTGGCATTCGTGACAACCACGAATACAACTGTTGGGGTTATCGGAATACTCGAATAGCGGGCACCGGCAAAGGGAATCATGCTCAGAAAAAGTCATAGGAGGCTCCTTTTTTTGGGGTTTGCTTCTGCTTCTGCTTCTGCTTGTAAAAAACACACATAACTCACACACACGCACTCCTACCACAAAGAGCGCATGGCCACGGGGGGAATCAAGTTGGCCAGCAGCCGTTGGCTCGCATGGAAATTTTTTCGTTGGCCTCTGGACCGCCACACCAGGTCGTTGGTTCTCAGACCGGTTTTTATAGTCTGAGAACCTTACGACCTTGGCGGTCTGGAGGTCAGCGAAAAAACAACCATGCGAGACGTACGGATGCGGCCCCTCCTTCGACAGGAAGATTTTTTGAGTTTAGTGGGAGTTTGGGGGTCCTGAGGGCCTCTTTTTTCAGCGTGGTTTTTTGTGGAGGGGACATATTTAGCGTTTGACGGTTTTTATGTCAGACGCTAAATATGTTTTGCGTTCCTTCCATAAAAAACTTCGCAACTGAAAAACGAGGACAGCAGGGCGGTCATTACTCCCGCTTTGCTCAAAAAATACTCTGTCGAAGGAGGTTGACTTGAGCACCCCGAGGCCCAATGCGCTATGCCCTCGCTTCGAGGGCCGGGAGGAGTGTGTGTGTGTGTAATCAAGTAGTGGAAGAGTGTACGGACTCTAGGCCACTTGCGTGCATGGGTTGGAGGGGAAGGCTGGCTCTCTTCGTGCGTAAGATAAAATATAAATTTCAGAATATAATAGGTGCGTACTCTTGTAGACGGCGCATTTTAGGCGCTTCGCCTAAAATAAATGTGCGCTTCGCACATTTGCCGGCTATGGGCGGTTAGCCAGCCTTCCCCTCCAAAGCTTCGTCCCTGCAAGTGGCTGTAGAGTCCGTAGCTCTGGAACGGGCTACGCAGACTCCGGCAGGCTGGCGCTTCGCCAGTAATGAGCGTAGCGAACCCTTACCCGCCGGAGGCTCCTTGCCCGCCGCAGGCGTGTTTGAATATCAGATTGCAGTGCCCCGCCGAGTGCTTTCCGGCGGGGAGGAGACAGGGGGGCCCCGCCGGTAATTAGTAGGAGGCGGGATAATATGTAGATTCCTTCCTCCCTGCCGGAGGCCAATGTCAGATTTGCTTTTAACCTCAGACCCGGCGTGGCCGTAGGCCAGCACGCCGTGACGTGATATTTAGATTTAGGCTTTTCATATTAGTTTTCATTCGTTCTGAGTCATCATTCTAGTAATACGCTTCTCTCCGTTAATATTAGTCCTTTTTAAAAACCACCCTTAAGGCAAGGCCCCCTTTGTGTTCACGAAGCCCGCGAATACGAGCGCAGGGGGAAAGCGGGAGTCCAAGTCGAGAGAAACTTCCCGAGCACGCAGACTCTCGCATATGGCAAAGGTTGGAGGTCAGGACGAGCGGCCCTGGAGCGGACGGAGCAAAACATACGATCCAGATGCTCCCTACACAGCACAGGGTTACGACGGACTTCACGGAGGCAGCCCCGACCGCCGGCGGCAGCGCTCTCAGGCTTTATTGAGGGCGCAGGCGCCAAGGAAGAGGGCGTGTTCAACACCCTCCGGCCTGCGTATTGGGCTGAATTCCCCTTTTGCCAACAGAATTCCCAAACTCCGGAATCCAGAACCCGTTTTGCTATTTCTTGGGCGAATGTTGCCTGGGAGTACCTGTCACGGGCAAGTTATCCACAGCGCCTGGAATTCCTCTTGGCGATTCCCAAAACACTGCTCATTTAGGCCTGGACTCCAGTACCTGTGGTGTGCGGGTAGTACGGGAAGGTTGTTGGGAGTACCTACGCAGCACGAGAGCTGACCGGGGCCACGCAGCCCAGGACTCCAAGGGGCGAAGCAGACGACCCCTTTGGTTCCTACGCAGCAATAGAGCCTCGACGGCCCCAAGAGGGAGCGGAGGCGGGGCGCTTGCATCACTGTTCACTTCCTATCGTGACTTACTCTGTTTGCAAGCGACATGCCGCAGCGGTCCTACGCAGCCAGGAGTCCAGTACCCATGATGCTGCCTGTCAAGAGGGGTGCTCCCAGGCATGAGCCTATCAAGGGCAAGGGTGCTGCCTATATGCACACATAGTATGTGCACTCAATAGAAAGGATAGATAGACAGGTGTCTCCCTCCCCACCACGACACACATCAAGTACCCCTACCCCTATTACCTTTGTAATCTACTCCTCTCCAATATCACCATCAAATAAATTTTAAATTTCCAGAGAATCCCAAATCAGACCCACAGATAAATTTTAAATTTCCTGCATATTGGGAATTGTAATTTTTTAGTGCTTTTTTCTTGACAGGGGTTAGGGGAATGTGTAGAGTGAGATCACCTCCTTATCTCAAGTCACATTTTCTGCAGCACCGCCGCCGCAGCACCAAGCCCCCGGGAGTCTGGGCAACTCCTGGGGGTGATTTTTTTTGGGTTCATCCCACTTTGGTCAATTTCTGCTACCTGGAAGTACCACGTCCCGGACGGTAACCATCCCACTTCTTCTTTAAAAACCTACCTGGACCACAGGGTCACTCTCCACTTGTGCAGATAATGAAACATGCTGTGTTGGAATATTAATGTTATCTGCCATTATTTTTACATAGTGTCAAAATATTGACGTTTTTACTTGACAAAAGTGTAAAGTGTCTGTAACCCTATGGTCATGGGCAGGAAGCAAGTAGACGACAAGAATTGGGCAGACCGGGACCGGATAGATTTTCACCGTTGTTATAACGAAGCGGAGGGGTACTATCTGGCGGGGTTGACCTTGGAGGAAATTGGGCAGCGGTTATCCCTGAGTTTAGAGCGCCTGGATGGGTGGGAGAAGGAATACGAGTGGAAAAAGAAGCGGGCGGCGGTAATGACCTCACCCCGGGGAATCGGGACGATTTTGCGGGAGAAGTTGCAGCGGCAGGTGGAGGTTCTTGCGTCTGGTAATGGTGTTCTGGAGGTGGACAAGGTTGAGGAGATCACGAAGCTCACCCTTTTGATCACAAAGATTGAGGGGGCGGGGGGAAACATCCTGGCGGCGATGGTGGAGGTCTTACGTGAATTCTCCCGGTTTTTGAGGGCGAACATCGGGGACCGGGACCAATACCACTTGGTTTCTTCCTGGGTACAGGAGTTTTTGAGGAGCAAGACCGATGTTTAGACTTCTTTTCGCCATGGTCGTCTGCTTTTCTGTGGGACATAAGCGGCATCGGCCCGAGAACAAATATTGTACGAGATGCGGAAAAAAGATCGGCGCCATGGAAAAGGGGACTCCCCATGTGTAAACAGGACTCAATTTTCCCCAAAGGGTGCATTTGTACCTGGATAGGAACCAACTCACGATGTCCTGTGCATGGTGTGTTACCTTTTACTGGTGTCATGGGGCCAGTAGCTGTGACGGTGTATGACCTGGAACCGTACGAGATCAACCTGACAATCGTGGCGATTCAGAGACGTCTTTACTCGATGTGCAAGGTAGGGTGTCCTCATTTGGATGATGTGATGAGTTTGCCTCTGGAGGCCTTTTATCCTCATTGTCAACATGAAGCGACTACGTTGCAGAAGGTTGGAGAGAAACTTTGCCAATCAATCCTGGAGATTTAGAGAACAAGAGTTTAAACCGGAAAATTGGCAAAGCGGAGTTCCGGCGCCGGGCGGAGGAAGTTCTTGGGATTCTGCGCAGCGAGTACGACCCTTTCAAGAATGATACCCCGGAAGAACAAAAGCGGCGGAAACAGCGGGCACTCAGCGACCCGTTTTTCTTTTTACGGACCTACCTGCCGCACTACTGCACGAACAAATTTGCCCCCTTTCATTATGAACTGGTGGCGGCTCTTGAGCGCCGGCCGACCCTGGGCGACTCGGCGGTGGTCCTGCCGGTGGCGAGGGTGGCCCCCCGGGACTTCGCCAAGACCACGATCACGAGTTTCGGGTACGTCCTTCACCAGATCTGTTTCAAGTTGCGGAAGTTCATCATCCTGATTTCTGACACGCAGGATCTGGCCTCTGACCTGACCGGGTACATCTACCTGGAGCTCTGCTTTAATGAGAGGATCAAGCACGACTTTGGAAAGTTGGTGCGGGATAATTGGGCTGTAGAAGCCTTCACGACCCTGAACGACGTGCGGCTACTCTCCCGGGGCAAGGGGCAACGTATCCGCGGCATGAAACATAAGCAGCATCGGCCCGACCTGATTATCCTTGACGATCTTGAGAATGATGCCAGTGCTCGGAACCCGAAGCGGTGTGACGACCTGCTCAGGTGGATCAAGGGAACGGCCTACAACGCTATCGACCCCCGGGGCAACCTGTTCATCGTGGGCACCCTCCTGAGTCAGAAAAGCGCCCTGGCGACTATCGCCCTATCGAAAGATGAACCGTTCTGTTTTTGGGACCGGAAAGTCTACCGGGCGATCACAGACGAAGGGGAATCTCTCTGGCCCGACAAATTTCCCATGGAAATGTTGGAAGAACAAAAGAAGATGATGGGGACCGTGGCCTTCAATCGGGAAAAGATGAATTTCCCGGAAGACGAGAGCGGGTACTTCAAACCGGAGTGGTTTCAATACTACACCGTCGACGACCTGATCGACGTTGAGGGCAAACCTAAGGAACTTTTGGTTTGTTCCTGGTTCGACCCCTCTATCGAAACCAGTTCGCAGCACGATTTTAAGGCTTACATCACGGTGGGTTACTGTCAGGCCGAAAATGTCTTCTACGTCCTGGACGCCTATATCAAGCAGGTGAGCCTTGAGATTGCGGTACAGGCCTCCCTTGCCCTGCACCGGGTTTACAACTTCATGATGTTGGGGGTAGAGGCCAACCTGTTTCAACGCTTGCTCATCAAAGAATTCGACGCTGCCGCCAAAAGTGCAGGTATACCACTGCCGGTACGGGGGATAGTCAATCACCTGAACAAGGAAATTCGGGTAGCGGGACTGTCCCCCCTGGTGGAACGGGGCCAAATCAAGTTTCGGCAAGGGCACTCAGATCAAGACCTGTTGATAGAGCAGCTTTCTTATTTCCCGAACAAATCCTTTCACGATGATGGTCCTGACGCCCTGGAAGGGGCTGTACGGCTGGCAACCTCCTATGCCCTACCCCTGGTAGACGTGATGGTAGTCCCTGACTGGCGTTCCTATCGGCCGGGTGGATACAAGGAATACACCAGTTATGAAGGAGTGATCCATTGAACCTTGTTACCCGGATTAAGAACGCCTTTACTGCCTTTCGTGAGGGGCCTTCGATAGTCGATCTTGACGATAACCAGTGGAGTGCAATAACTGGTGATTCTTCCCGGGACCTGACGCCCTTTCTCAATGACCGTGCGCAGCAAATAGCCTACTTTCTATTTGAACGCAACCCCATGGCGAAGCGCATGATCAACATGACTGCTGAGTATATCATTTCAGAAGGGGTAAAGACCGAAGCGGAAGACAAAGAGTTGCAGGATTTTCTTGACGATTTTCAGAGTCTCAATGACATGGAAAGTCGCCTGGAAGATTATTGCAAGGAACTTGGACTTTGGGGCGAGCAATGTTTTCAGGCTTTTGTCAATCAGACGAATGGCCGCACCCGCCTGGGTTACCATGACCCGGGGACCATCAAAGACGTGATTCTGAACAAAGAAAACGTCCTCCAAATCGACAAGATCATCCTCCGGGGCAACCCGGAACGCACCCTGGCACCGGTAATCAAGTTGGACCTGGGACAACCTGAGGGCGTCAACGGGTCTTCCTATGTGGGCGACACCTTCTTCTTCAAGGTGAACTCGGTAATCAAGGCCTCCCGGGGAAGATCGGACCTTTTTGCTGCTGCCGACTTCTTCGATCTGGTGAGCCAGTTCGTCTTCTCCCGGGGGGAACGGTCCATTTTCGGCAACGCCTGGATGTGGGACTGCCAAGTGGACAATGCCAGTCAAGTCGAGATCGAAGCCCTGGCAAAAAAGGTAGGTGTACCGAAACCGGGTTCAGTGCGGATGCACAACGAAAAGACCAAGTGGACGACGGTAGCCCCGGACCTCAAGGCGCACGACGCTTCTTATGATGCAAAGTTGCTCAAGAACTACTGCCTGGGTTCTCAGGGATATCCTGAGCACTTCTTCGGGTCCGCTGAGGACGTGAACAAGGCCGTGGCCAGCGAAATGCACGAGCCGATCGTGAAGATGCTCACCCGGCGCCAGTTGTTCATCAAAGGGCAGTGGAAAAAGATTCACGACTTCGTTATCGACAAGGGTATTGCTTATGGTTCTCTGCGGCCGAACATCAACCGAACCTACGATCTTTATTTCCCGGAACTCTCTGCGGCCGATATGCAGAAAGCTGGCCTGACCATGCTTTACCTGGCGCAATCCCTGGCCATGGCAGAAAAACGGGGTTGGATCGATGGCAAGAAGGCAGCAAAGGTTTACTGCGGGGTGGCCTCCACCTTCGGGCCGAACATTGAGCCGGAAGAAAACCCGCAACCGCTCCCGGACGAGAAACAACCGAAAGACGAAAAACCTCCCAAGGTACAGGTGGTAAAATGAAAACCAAAAAAGTAGGTAGTCAGAATCGATCTGCCAAATGTTTTGCTTATGTCCCCGATCCGGAAAGTCCTGATACCTGGAAACTACCGATCTACAATACCGATGGTTCGGTAGATAAAGACCGGCTCCCCCTGGCCTATGCTGCTATGACCTCGAACTATCGAGGTAAAGCGGCGCAGGTGCCCTCATCGGCCCGAGCCGGGGTCATGGCCAAAATCAAGTCAGCCTACAAAAAAGCTGGTATGGAATATCCAGGATCGAAATCTCAAAGTGAAGCTTCTTCTTTAACTGATCTTTTTGTTGAAGGTGAAGTCCTCGATCTGATCGAAGCCAAGGAAGGTGAAGTTGCCGGGCGCTCTTGGGACGTGGTGCTCATCCGCCCGGGAAAATCCAAGAACCAGACCTACTACCCTGAGACGGTTCTACGGAAAGCTGCTCACCTGTTTGAAGGGGCCCCGGCTCTGGACCGCTCGGATGATGAACATAATTGGGACACAAATAGATCAGTGAAAAATATTGTCGGTATCTACTCGGAAGTCACTTACAGGGAGGGTGCCCTGCGTGGGAAACTCAATATCCTGGAAGATGGCGCCTGGATGCACGACAAGATGATGGAGGCCCGGGTATTGGGCAGTAAAGACCTTTTTGGCCTGTCCATTGTAGCCGGGGGGACCGCCACCATCAAGAAACACAACGGCGAAATGGTCCGCATGGTTGAATCTATCGACCGGGTATCATCTGTCGATCCTGTCATTAACCCTGCCGCAGGAGGCCGGTTTGTAAAACTGGCTGCGGCCGAAAACGCCTCTCTGGAAGGAGAAATCGAGATGCTGAAATCGTTACTGAAACTCATCGAAGCCAAACGGCCCGACCTGCTTAAGGGGAAGGACCTGGAGGCTATCACCGAAACCGAGATCATGGCCCTGGCCGACCAGTGCATGCTCACCGAAGCGGAAATCACCGCGGCCAAGGAGCCTCCCAAGAAGGAACCGGAACCCAAGAAGGTTGATCTCACCGAAGCGGAAACCCGGATCGCCGAAGCCGAAAAGCGTTTCACCTGCCGGATGCTCCTGGTTGAGAAACTGGCCGAGTGCAAACTGCCTCCGGCAACCGTGATCCGTATCCGGGCGAACTTCGACGGCAAGACCTTCACTGAGGCCGAACTGGACGCCGGGATCAAGGCCGAACGGGACTACCTGGCCCTGTTTGCCGGGGGTGGCCAGGTGCAGGGCGCCGGGGGGCAGACCGAAATCACCCTCGATGACTCCAAACGCAAGATTGCTGCTCTGGACGGTTTCTTTATGAAAGCCGGCCAGAAAGTTGGCAACGAGATCGTGCCCCCCTTCCGGTCCTTCCGGGAGGCCTACCAGGACATCACTGGTGACAAATATCTCACCGGCCGGGTGGCAGATGCCATCAACCTGCGCCACATGGCTGAGGCCCGGTTCCCAGAACAGATGGGTCACTTTGCTGAATCAATGATCTCCAGCACCTTGAATACCATGTTGGGGGACTCCATCACTCGGAAGATGATCGCTGATTACCGGATGCCCGGCCTGGACGAGTGGCGGGCAATCATCAGCGACATCGTGCCGGTTATGGACTTTCGCACCAACCGGCGTGAGCGCATGGGTGGGTACGGCGACTTGGCCGCAGTAGCTGAGCGTGGCGATTACCTTTCCATGACTTCCCCCGGTGACGAGGAAGCGACCTATGCGATCAGCAAACGGGGTGGCACGGAAGACATCACCCTGGAAATGATTGCCAACGACGACATCGGTGCTGTCCGCCGCATCCCGACCCTCCTGGCCATGGCAGCGAAATCCACCTTGTGGAACTTCGTAATGGCCTTCCTGACCGACAACCCGACCTGTACTTACGACTCGACATTGCTGTTCGATGCCGCCAGTCACAAGAACTACTCCGCTTCCGGTTTGCCCCTCTCGGCAGCCGGCCTGAACGCCGTTCGGTACGCCATGCGGAGTCAGGCAGCTTACGGGAACGCAACACAAATCTTGGGTCTGGTGCCCCGGGTCCTCCTGATTCCGAATGAACTGGAAGACCTGGCCAACAAACTCTGCACCGCCCCGGTCAGCACCCTTGGCATCGGCACCGCGGCCCAGGAAACCTCCGACATGCCGAATCTCCACAAGGGGATCAAGGTGGTAGTGGTGGACAACTGGACCAATGCCACCGACTTCTACGTCGTGGGTGATGTGGGTCTGTGCCCCACCATCGAAATTGGTTTCTTCCAGGGCCGCGAAGAGCCCGAACTGTTCTCGCAAAGTCAGCCTGAGCAGGGTTCGATGTTCATGGCCGACAAACTGACCTGGAAGATCCGCCACATCTACGGCGGGGGCATCCTGGATCACCGGAATATGTACTACTCCAACGTCTAACGCTAACCCGGGGGCCTCCGGGCCCCTTTGAAGGAGAACCATCATGGCAAAATTCTTAGGTGCTGATCGTATGGTAGGGTTCAAAGTCCCTGCCTACCTGGGGGCCCTGGCCTCTGGCGCCACCAATACCGACCAGGAAGTCGCCCGGTTCGTAGCGCCGCATGACATGAAACTGGCCGCGGCCTACGCTCTATTCATCGCCGCCTTGACCGGGGCTGATACACAAAATATCAAGTTCACCATCGTCAACCTCGGTACAGCTGGAGTTGGCACAACCGAAATGGCTGCCCTGGATTTTGAAGGGACCGCGATTGCGATCGCGGCCATGGCGCCCAAGGCCTTTACCCTGGAAGCCACCACCGTTGCCAACCTGCTTATCTCGGCAGGGGAAGCGATCTCGGTGAAAGCTGTCCACCAGGGGACCGGCCAGGCCTACCCCATCGGCAGTTTCTTTGCCCATTTCACCTTGCAGTAATCAACCGATCACTGATTACAAACAAGGGATGATTAACCCGAGGGCTGCGATGAATGACGGAGGGATACGCAAACCTCCCCCCATTTTTAAAAGAAAGGGACACGATGATTCGATGCCTAAATTTAGGGTGTGGAGACAACATCAGGCCCTCCACCGGAGAAGTAACCTGGATCAACCTGGACCGGGAGGCCCGGACCGGCGTGGATATTGCGGCCGACCTGGAGCAAGGTCTTCCGCAGTTTGAATCCGAGTTGTTTGACTTCGTGGTGGCCCTGCATGTCCTGGAGCATATTCACAACTTCTTGCCCTTAATGCGGGAGATTCATCGTGTTCTCAAGCCTGGGGGAACTCTGGTAATCAAAGTGCCGGAGTTCCCATGCCGGGCTGCTGTAGCCGACCCTACACATGTCCGCAATTTCGTGCCCGAGAGCTTTTTCCACTTTGTCGCTCATCATGGGTTCGATACCGGGGGAATGACCGGCATGTTTCAACTGGCCTGGCTCGAAAGTGAAGCTCACGATCGAATGGTTTTGGACCGGGGAGTGATCGGGTCCTATTTTACCGAACTTCACTGCGAACTTATCAAGGTGGCGGCATGAAATACCTTCTCCTTCGAGGCGGCAAAGGCATTGGCGACCTGTTGTTCACCACTCCCATTCCCCGGCTATTAACAGAAGAAGGGCACACGGTAGACGTGGCGATCTATCCGCAAAACGAGGCTGTTTATCGCCATAACCCTTATATTGACAAACTGATTCTCTACCCCGATGACGAGGGATATTTAGACTGGAAAGAACAGGTCGAAAAGGATTACAAACAGATCATCTACCTTGGCATGACCTTAGAGAAAAAATATCTGCATCGGACTGATGGGTTTTTTGGCCCGATCCCCTCCTTGGAGGAGCGCCGGGCGGCGGCTGCCGGCCAGAATTATATCGACGAGACTATCCGGGCAGCCGGGTTTAGCGTCAATGGCAAGCATTACCGACCCGAACTTTATCAGTCAGAAAAAGAAACTGCTATTTTGGAAAGGTATCGTCGGGAACTCTCTGCCGATGGCCGCAAGATCATTTTTTGGAATATCCTCGGGTCAACGAAGAACAAAACTATCGTGCGGGGGTTCAAATACATCGAACAGGTCTTGGCCCGGGTGCCAGACTCAATTCACTGGATTTTAACCGGTTATCAGATCAACGCCGCCAACATGCCCCAGGACTCCCGGGTAAAACAAGCCAACTGGGACCTCAGGACCTCCATGTTGCTCACGCAGTTGGCGGACGTGGTGATAGGGCCGGAATCAGCCCTTGTGAACGCTGCCGGGGCCTACGACACCCCCAAGGTGATCTTCTATTCGCACTCAGCCCCTGAAAACCTGGGAGTGAACTACCTGAACCATTACCCAATCTGTCCATCATGTGACTGTCATCCATGCTACTTACTCACTTTGAATTGGTTTGACGTTTGGAACTCGGTTGCCCGGAAATTAGCAAGAAACCAGGACCTGGCTTGCCGGTTCAAGCAAACAGGCGACCCTTATCGTTCACTCGGATACCATTGCACCTGCACCTTGCCAGAACAGGAAATTATTGACACGATTGTCAAAATTTTGACATAGGGAGATCATCATGCTCTACGAACCGATCTATGAATTGGACCCCGGGGCTTATGAGAAATTGACCGTGAGTACAGCAGTGGTCACCCCTGCCGCCGTCACCTTAAAACCGATCTCGGGAATTTTTGCCGGGCTCCAGGCCAAGGCCATTATGATCACTGTTGAGGGCACCGCCGCCAAAGGCATCCGGTTCAAGCAGGACGGGGGGGTGGTCTCGGCAACTGACGGCCACCTGCTTCTCACTGGCGATGTTCTGGTTGTCGCCGGCCTCCGGGCCTTGGCCAACCTGCAATTCATCCGTGCGAGTGATGCCGATAATGTCATTCACATGACCGCCTATTTCTAAAGGGAGACCACCATGATTCAACGTCGTGCAGGGGAAACCACCCCCACAGATCAGGATATTACCGCAACCTTTAAGAAGATCCAAAAGATAATCCCGGTGGACCAAGTTGCTACCATCACTCAGGCACGGGACAGTATCGGCGGGCTTCTGGGCATTTGTCTGGCTCTTTACGATGCCTGGCAAAAGTTAGACCTTGCTGTTTCTGTGGACTCCAAACAAAAAGAATTGGCAGTTTCGATTTCAACTCTCCAGGAAGCCAAAGAAGGTCTGGCAAAGACTTTGGAAATTGCCAAGGCCGACCACTCGGTTGCCATAACCACTCTTGCCGACGAACTGGAAACCAA
>Ga0315281_10011584_pt1 | contig 12078 bp, 9 predicted proteins | sample YL17G07_0_MG_FD_204540 | JGI IMG/M metagenome (GOLD analysis project Ga0315281, IMG submission 204540) | Sediment microbial communities from Yellowstone Lake, YNP, Wyoming, USA - YL17G07_0 | ecosystem: Environmental > Aquatic > Freshwater > Lake > Sediment | place: USA: Wyoming | collected... | reverse complement strand
GTGACCCTTTATGCGCTTAATATAGAGAAGCTCGATCTGGGAGGGAATACCTCTCTTTCGGCATTCAAAAAGACCATTGAGGGCAAGGTGATAGGCTCAGCCTCCATCACCGGCAAGTATGGACGCTAACCCGGAATTTATGGGCCTTCATCACCAGTGGGATATAATCCTTCGCGTAAGTATTTTCTAAGTGCCAGGTTGAAGGAGCCCGTGTTGAAGCATATTAAGAGAATAGAAGCCCTGCAAGAAATGGTGAAAACCGGTGGTCTCTCAGGTGCCCTTTTGTTCTATTCAAGGGATGTGTTCTATTACACGGGTACGGCCCAACCTTCTTATCTCTTCGTCTCACCTCATCACACCTTCCTATTTGTGAGAATGGGCTCTGATCTTGTCTTCCGTGAGGCGAAGATCAAAAAAGAAAATATTAGAGAGGAAAGGCAACTCGAGAATATCTTCAAGGAAATTTCTCCCCTGATCGGAAAGGGAGGGAGAATGGGTACAGAATTGGATGTGCTGCCTGCAAATCGTTTCCTGGAGTTCAGAAAGATTTTTAGCCAATTTGAAATTGTAGATATCTCTCCCTTACTTTTGCATCAAAGGAAACGGAAAGATCCATCAGAAATCGAAACGATCAGGAAGGCATGCAGCGCCATCCATAAAGGCCATGAGAGGGTCTTATCTGTATTCCGAGTGGGGATGACCGAGCTTGAATTGGCGGCAGCGGTTGAAAATGCCCATAGACTGGCGGGGCATGAAGGCACTTTTTTCATCAGGCAGCCCGATTTCTTTATGAGCCGAGGGCCGCTCGCTTCCGGTCCTAATCTTTATCAGACGAGTGGTGCGGTCTATTCGATCACGGGGGTCGGTCTGAGCCCTTCTGTACCTTCGGGCCCCTCCACCCGGAAGATCGAAAAGGGAGATTTAGTGGTCGTGGATATTCCTGTTCTGGTTGAAGGGTACCATGCCGATCAGTCAAGAACTTATGCCGTTGGCAAGGCAAAAGATGAGACGAAAAAACTGTTCCAATCGTTAAGAAAAATCGCCGACCATCTTATAGATCGTGCCAAACCGGGTATGAAATGTTTTGATCTCTATCACATGTCCATCGTGAGGGCCAAAGAACTTCATGTAGAGAAACCTTTCTTAAATTTCGGAGCCGGCCAAAAATCAAAGATCATCGGCCATGGGATAGGCATTGAGGTCAATGAGCCGCCTACACTCTCCAGCTATGACCATTCACCGATCTCGGAAGGCTATGTGTTTGCTTTGGAGGTGCACATGAGGGATGAAAAATTTGGGGTGGTTAAGCTGGAAGATATGATCCTGATAGGTGCAAAGAAGAATGAAATATTGACAACAACCCCGAGGGAACTTTTTGAGGTCGGGTGAAAATGGGAAAATAGGGACACATCCCATTATTATGAAGTTCTTCTGCGAAGGGATAAGAGTTTAGCGAAGCAGGTTGAGCTGATCGAGAGGCGACTGACTGAAAAAAGGAAGAAAAAAACCTTATTTTCATTGCCCAATTTATACAGATTTTATAAGACGAAAAAGAAAGGAGATATTTTGTGGGCGGATATGCGGGGAAGATCTTAGAGATCAATCTAAGCACCGGAAAGATGGAAGTCGTATCCATTAGAGAAGATGATCAGAAGAAATTCATAGGTGGCAGCGGACTTGCCGCCAAGATATTTTTCGATTCCTTTGATCCAAGGATTGATCCCCTTTCTCCTGAAAATCCTCTCATGATTATGACCGGTCCTCTGGTAGGAACCCAGTTTCCGGGGACATCGAGGTTTGCGGTTTGTGGAAAGTCTCCATTGACAGGAATCTGGGGAGAAGGAACATGCGGTGGTAATTTTGGACCAGAGCTGAAATTCGCTGGAATTGATGGGATCGTCTTTAAAGGGGCATCACCGTCACCTGTTTATCTCATTATCGAAGACAATAAGATTGAGATGAGAGATGCCAAGGACCTTTGGGGAATGGATAACTATATCCTCACCGACCTATTGAAGGAAAGGCATGGAAAAGAAAGAAAACCGAAAGTCCTATCCATCGGTCCGGCCGGAGAAAATCTGGTCAAGTTCGCAGCGATCTGCAATGACAAGGGGGATTTTATCGGTAGAACAGGGATGGGAGCGGTGATGGGTTCAAAGAGATTGAAGGCCCTGGTTGTAAAAGGTACAAAAAGGATAGAGGTTTCACATCCAGATCAGTATTCTGTGCTAAGAAGATCTTTGACCACCAAGTCCCATGACGCCATGGTTGCCCAGTCTTTTCGATCCATGGGAACAGATGCCGGAATGGATTTGGGGATGATGACAGGAGACGTTCCCATAAAAAACTGGACAATTGGAGAAGACCTTCTGCTTTCAGCAAATCTCGGCGGGCCCTCGATGACCGAAAAGTATCTCACAAGAAACCACGCCTGCTCTTTCTGTCCAATCGCATGTAAGAGGATTGTCAGCGTTAAAGAGGGTCCTTTTAAGACGGAAGAAGGGCCAGGGCCTGAATACGAGACCTGCTGCACCTTTGGGACCATGATCATGAACGATGATCTTGCCGGTGTGATCAAAGCCAATGAGTGGTGCAATCGATACGGGATGGATACCATCAGTTGTGGCGCTACCATTGCATTTGCCATGGAAGTATTTGAGAAAGGGCTGATCACTAAAAAGGAGACCGATGGGATTGAACTCACATGGGGAAATATAGCCGGGGCCATCGCATTGCTCCATAAGATAGCTAAGAAAGAAGGAATTGGGGCAGTTCTATCAGAGGGGACCAGGGAAGCAGCTAAGAGGTTAGGTAAAGGTGCCGAGGAGTTTGCCGTTGAGGTGAAAGGTTTAGAGATTCCGATGCATGATCCACGGGGTTTCCATGGGATGGGTCTCGCTTACATGACCTCCATCAGAGGGGGCTGTCATCTTATGCACTTCGCTCTTCCAATTGAGCAGGGAATGAGCCCATTTACAGAAGCCGGGTTTCAGGAAAATTATATAGGTCAAACCAGCGAAGGGAAAGCCGAGATGATAAAGCTTTGTGAAGACCTTGGCCTTCCTTGCAACTCTCTTGTGATCTGTCAATTCGTGGCATGGACCCTTTCAGCAAATGAGCTGGCAGAGATGGTAAGGGTGAGCACCGGGTTTGATTTTATATTGAAAGATCTCCTCGCATGCGGGGAGAGAACATGGCTTCTGAAGAGAGGGCTTGGGAATATGATGGGAGTGAGCAGGAAGGATGATAGGCTTCCAAAAAGAATCCTTACTCCATTGGAGGAGGGTGCAGCGGCTGGTTCTGTTCCAGATGCCGAAAAATTACTTCGAGAATATTACGAAATCAGAGGATTGGACAAAGAGGGTAAGCCTAAGAAAGAGGTGTTACTCAAAGCTGGGCTCGACGATTTGGCAAAGAAGTTACATGAATAAAAGATGATCGATAAAGAATAAGGAGATAAATCCACTTCCTTAGAAGGAGGGATATCATGGCCATATCATTTCCAAGCATTGAGTGGGTTGAAGAGTTTAAGAAACAGATCAACTTGAGCGAGGGATACAAAAAAGCTGGTGCGACCTGGACCGCCGGACCAGTGGCCCTAATCATTTCGGCGAAACCGGAGATTGGCGTTCAGGAAGATTTCGGGATGTGGCTCGATCTTCATCAGGGGCTTTGCAGGGATGCGAAGATAGTTAGCCTTGAGGGAGCCCAAAAGGCCCCTTTCTGTATCATCGGTGATTATGCTCGATGGAAACAGGTCATCAAAAAAGAATTGGAGCCGGTGAAAGGGATGATGCAGGGAAAGCTCAAGTTGAAAGGGGACCTGCCAACCATCGTTCGTTATGTCAAGGCCTCCCAGGAACTCGTTGAATGCACCACCAGAATTGAGACGAAATTCTTGGATGAGTAAAGTCCTCCGCTCATTGGGCGGAGATTTAGGGATAGTCGAGGCTTTCCAGCCTCGGCGAATGTGGAATGTAGGACAAGAATGTCCTGCCTATCGAATTTTAAAACCGTTGCATTCATTCCCGTAGAGCCTGACCACGGGTTGTTTTTACCAATAGGAGGATCGAGCAATGCCCTATGATGCCAGCCTCAATTTTGTTTTTTGGAGCCCCACCAAGGTGGTCTTTGGTGAAAACACCGCCCTCGATGTGGCTATTGAAGTGGAGAACCTCAAATGCAAGAAGGCCCTCATTGTTACCGATCGAGATCTCGCCAAAAATACGGAAATCCCAGAAAAAATAAAAAAGGTTCTTGGCAATTTGTGCGTAGGAATTTTCTCAGATGTAGAACCTGACTCTGGCATCCACATTGTAAATCAGGGCGCGAAGCTCGGCAAAGAACTGGGAGCCGATTGCCTCGTTAGCGTCGGGGGTGGGAGTGCCATCGATACGGCAAAGGGAATCGCAATCCTTTTGAAAGAAGGGGGAAAACTTCAAGATTATATGGGGTTTCAGATCCTCACAAGACCGCAGACACCGCATATCGTAATTCCGACGACCGCAGGAACAGGAAGCGAGGTAACTTATGTAGCGGTTATCAAGGATCATGAGGAGGGAAGGAAGTTGCTCTTTGGGGATTACAATATCCTCCCCAATGTTGCCATCCTCGATCCAAGGATGACCGAAGGATTACCTCCCATACTGACAGCAGCAACCGGGATGGATGCCATGTGTCATGCCATCGAAGCATTACATTCCTTGCAGAGGGAGCCCATCGCCGATGGTATGGCCCTCCATGCAATAAGACTTATCAAAGAGTCTCTTCCCAAGGCTGTAGAAAATGGGAAAAATATGCTGGCGAGGGGAAAAATGCTCATCGCAGCTAACATGGCAGGGATTGCATTCTCTAATGCTCAGGTAGGAATGGTCCATGCCCTTGCCCATTCTGTAGGGGCAAGATTTAAGGTGCACCATGGGTTGGCGAATAGCATCCTTCTTCCCGCATGCCTCAGGTATAATGCTGATGCATGTGGTGATGAATATCTGGATGTCCTATCAGCCTTGGGAGTGAATACTGAGAGTATTGGATCTGATGAGGCAGGGGATATCGCTGCGAATAACCTCATTGAATTTACTAAGAAGTTGGGTCTTCCTCAGAGGCTAAGAGACGTTGGAGTCCCTGAGGAAGGTCTTAAGGAATGTTCCGAGCTCGCCCTCTCCGACGGGGCGATTGTTTACAACCCGAAGTTTATCAGCGATTCAGAAGAGGTTCTCAAGGTATATCAGCAAGCCTGGTGAGAGATGAAAATGAAAAAACCTGTGATTGTCCTCGATGATGAGGCGAAGGATGTGGGCCTTGCGGAGATACTCTATAACCTCCTTCGTCAAAATCTGGAGCAGAAACCCCAAAAGGTATCGAACTTCGAGGTTCTCAATTCAAATGTTGTGATCGTAGCCAGAGATATCGATATAACCGTCACCCTTGTTTTCAGGAGAGGGCAACTGACGATATATAATGGTATCGTTGGAAGGGCCGATCTAAAAATCATCGCTGATCATGATGCGATTTTAGATCTAAGTCTCATTAATATCTGCATGGGCCTTCCCAATTATCTTGACGGGACCGGCAGGAATATCATGAAAAAACTCCTCCTTGGAAATCTCAAGATCGAAGGGATGCTAAAACATCCCCTCCAATTGATCTACCTGACAAAAATATTTTCAGTGAATTAAGAAGCCAAACCGTCCCCAAATTCGGAGGTGTGTCATGAAAATCCTTGGTTTGAATGGAAGCGAAAGGAAATTTGGAAACACAGAAATTCTCGTCAAAGAAGCTTTAATGGGAGCTGAGGAGGAAGGGGCACAAGTTGAAATGCTAAGACTGACGGATTACAAAGTATTGCCTTGCGATGGGTTGGCTCCATGTGTTTTTGGAAATACGCGGTGTAACCTGAAGGACGATTTTAACTTCATAATGGATAAAATATTTGAGAATGACGGGCTTGTTCTGGGATCTCCCTGTTACATCTTAGAGAGCACAGCGATTATTAAACAATTCATTGATAGGGCATTCTCTGTTAATTTCCGGTCTAAAGCGAGAGGTAAACCTGCTGTGATTATTGTCCCTTATGCCACAAGAGGTTGGACGCCTTATGCTTTTCTACAACCCAATCTATTACTCCTTTTTCTAGGGATGGAGGTTATTGATCGTGCTTTGATACACACCCAGGCAATCAATGAAGTGGTGCTTTATGATAAGGTTTTGACCAAGGCACGGGAAATGGGTAAGGAGGTAGCGAAAGCCGTGAAAACAGGAGACACCTCTTACCGTGGAGAGCCTGGACTCTGCCCTATCTGCCAGGACAGGGTACTTCGAATTTTACGAGACAATGAGACCGTAGAGTGTGGGGTTTGTGGAATAAGAGGTAAAATACTTGTTGAGGGAGAAAAGGTTAGAGTTCGTTTTGACGAAAATGGGATATCGAATCATCGCTTCACTGTGGAAAACATATACCGGCACTTCACTTATCATATTAAACCTTCCCGAGATTACTTTAACAGAACAAGGGACATCACAAAGGAGAGAAGGGAAAGGTACCGTGAATATCTCAAGGGGGCTAAGTCCTGAAAGACTGCTATGAGGGTCTTGGGTGAGGGAGGACATTTCCTAAAGTTATTTTTGAGACACAACACCAGGGGGTGATAGTCATGCAGACTCTTACGGGAAAGTTAAGATGGTATCCTGGCGATGCATTAGTTGAAATAAGGCGGGAAGACCTGGAAAAAATCGCTCATCAATGTGGTGTGAATATCACTTTAAATGAGGTTGAGGGAAAAGATTTGTTTACCGAGGGGAAAATGGTTTTAGAGGAAACTGGAAATAAACCTTTAGAGGAGGTGACCCAAACAGTCGTCATTATATCGGCACCCACTGAACACGCCTTTAGGGAATGCCTTTTAAGAATTATAGATAAATATAGAGCACCACGGACTGTCTATTCTACATGGGGTAGCGATGAACGAGCTAAGGAAATTTTTGCAGAGTTGGCTGATGCATGGGATGGTTGGTTGTGAAATACACAAGAGATGTTGAATACCTGTGGAATTAGATTCTCTCCCTCTAGACAGATGCCTTCTACACCATTTCGCCTAAAGAATAGGCACCTATAAGCTCCGAAATTAATTAGTAAATCAAAAGAAATTTAGAGAAATAAAAAAACCGCTAACCCTTCGGCATCAGCGGCAGTACTTTCTGTCCCATCAACTTTTCTCTATTAATCCACCACCATTAAAATAAAGTGGGGTCAGACAATCGTAATAACGTATGGATTTGTATGAGATAACATCTTGATAGGTCATTTTGAACGAGCTCGGGAGGATTGATAGCTGATTCAGGCAACCAGATTCCTGTCCAGGATTCGGTATTGGATGGTTTCGGACGAAATCAGTACCTGAGCAATGCGGCTGCCCAGGTAAAACCTGCACCAAAGGAATTCACCAAAACCAGATCGCCACGTTGGATCTTACCACTTCGAACTGCTTCATCCAGGGCTGTTGGGATGGAAGCTGCGGAAGTATTACCGTACTTATGGACAGTTACAATCACCTTATCCATAGGGATTTCGAGACGATTGGCAACCTCCTCCATAATTCGCATATTGGCCTGATGGGGGATGAACCAGTCTATTTTTTTGCTGGTTATTTTTTTTGATTTCATCACCCTACGAGCGGCATCCACCATTGTACGAATGGCATATTTAAAGACCTCGTTTCCTTGCATTTTTAAATAATGGAGACCTTCATCTAACATCTGATAAGAAGGAGGATTGCGTGATCCCCCTCCAGGCATATAGAGTAGACTCCAGAGGTTCCCATCAGAGTTGAGATCGATAGTCAGGATCTCTCCCTCTTGATTTCCGTTGGAATGTCCCAGAACAGTGGCGCCTGCCCCGTCCCCAAAAATGACGCAGGTGGACCTATCTTTAAAGTTGATCCGATTGGAGATGACTTCTCCACCTACCACAAGAGCGTGGTGGTGTGAACCATCCTGCATAAACTTCTGGGCAATTGCCAAGCCATAGATGTATCCTGGGCAGGCTGCATTGACGTCGAAGGCCATAGCATTTTTTGCCCCCAGTCGATGCTGGAGGATACAGGCCGCCGAGGGGGTCAACAAATCTGCTGAGGAGGTTCCCACAATAATGATGTCCAGTTTTTCAGGAGGAAGGCCAGCCATTTCGAGAGCACGTTCAGAGGCGGGGGTGGCCAAGTCGGTGAGTGCCTGACCCGGTTCGATCATTCTGCGTGATTGGATTCCGGTACGGGAGACGATCCATTTATCAGTGGTGTCTATGATTTTTTCAAAATACGAATTAGGAACGATTCGTCTGGGAATATAAGAACCTGTTCCCTTGATACCTATCTTCTTCACGAAATGATCTCCCTCTTGATATAGATTGAGAGGAGTATTTCCCCTCAGAAATAAATTCGTTCACATCACTTTGGCACATTCCTAGGTTTTATGCAACCAGGTTTCTGTCTAAAGTGCGATACTGAATAGCTTCGGAGAGGTGTGCGGGTTGGATATTTTCCTGACCTTCCAGGTCGGCAATGGTTCGGGCCACCTTCAGGATGCGTGTATAAGCACGGGCGCTTAACCCAAATTTATCGATGGCCATCTCCAGCAATTTCTGGCTTGCTTCATCGATCTGGCAAAACTTCTTGATATGGCGATTGGTCATCTGTGCATTACAGTAGATCTTCAGGCCTTTGAACCGATCTAATTGAGTCTTTCTGGCCTCATCGATCCGTCTCTTCATCTCTCTGGAAGACTCGCCGGCTTCACGACTTGCCAGATCCCGATACTTAACGGCGGGGACTTCAATATGAATATCGATTCGGTCCATTAAGGGACCGGAGATTTTAGAACGATAACGTTGAATTTGGGGAATCGTGCAGGTGCATTCATTGTTGGGGTCACTATAATAACCGCACGGGCAGGGGTTCATGGCAGCGACCAGCATGAACCGAGCAGGGTAGGTGATGGACGTAGCTGCTCGAGCAATCGTCACCTTTTCCTCTTCTAAGGGTTGACGCATTACCTCCAGAACATTCTTCTTGAATTCAGGCAATTCATCTAAAAAAAGGACTCCGTTATGAGAAAGACTGACCTCTCCGGGCTTGGGGATCTGTCCTCCTCCAATCAAACCTGCATCAGAGATCGTGTGATGAGGACTTCGAAACGGTCGAGTGACAATGAGGGCGCTACCTGGAGGGATCAACCCCATCACGCTATGTATCTTTGTGGTTTCAAGACTTTCTTCAAAATTCATATCGGGCAGAATCGTTGGCAGACGTTTAGCAAGCATGGTTTTTCCAGAACCAGGGGGACCGATCATGATGACGTTGTGACCCCCTGCGGCGGCTACTTCCAGGCAACGCTTCACATGCTCCTGGCCTTTCACATCATTGAAATCAATGGGATAATTCATTTCCGTCTTGAAGATTTCATTGAGATCAACTGCGACTGGATTGATCTGAAAATTTCCATTTAAAAATTGAACGCAGTCAGAAAGAGTATCCAGAGGAAGGATATCAATTCCTTTCACCACGGCTGCTTCTTTAGAATTTTCCCTGGGGAGCAGGAGACCTTTTAATTCCGCATCTCTTGCGGCCACAGCAATGGGAAGTGTGCCTCTGATGGGCTTGACCTGTCCGTCAAGGGAGAGCTCACCTAAAATGAAATAATGAGCCAATTTGCTCTTTTGAACTACTTCGGTCGCCGCCAGGATGCCAATGGCCATGGGAAGATCGAAGGCTGCCCCTTCCTTCTTGACATCGGCGGGTGCGAGATTAACAGTGATTCGTCGGGAGGGAAAGTCGTAGCCGCAGTTCTTGACGGCTGCCTTGACCCTGTCCTTGGATTCCTTGACTGCACCTTCGGGAAGGCCCACGGTTGCAAAGGTGGGAAGACCCTGAGCGATGTCTACCTCCACCTCTACCACGTAGGCATCGATTCCAAAAACCGCACTGCTGATGACCTTGGCTAACATAATTGACCTAACATATATCAGAAATGCAACAGGGAGACAAGGGAAAATTGACCTTCTCTTTTAAAACTTGACAAAGAGGAGCGTCGTCGTCATACTGTTTCAAAAATACGAAGGAGGGGTGAAGATGAATGTATTATGGATCGTCAATACCAATACGTTCCTGTTGATCCTTCTGATCATAATGGTTTCCTACCTGACCACACAAATGACTGTATTGATCCGATGGCTGAAAAGGGAATAACATCTTTGCAACGGGAATAATGGAATAGTGGAATGATGGAATGGTGGACTACCGGAATACCGGAATAATATGGAAAGGAATTACTTGCTGTGGAAGGTTTCTTCCCAATCTCCAAGCTTTTGTTTTTTCTGAAGAGATTCTATCAATTTGAGTAACTCATTTTCAGCTTTGTAGTGTAGCTGATCCAGTTTTTCGTATTCTTCCTCCGTTATTTGGCCAGCCTGTTTGAAGCTCTCATAGCATGAATGAAATTCACCGCAGGAACCAAGGGCAATATTTAGGTGATTCAAGTACTCTTTGAGACTCCGACGGCAATAACCTTCCTTACCCCGTTAAATACAAGTTTTCCAGCACCAATTTCTAAGCCTCATCTGAACTGAAGTAGGAAATATTGGCATATTTCAATAACTCCCTTATTTAACGGGGCGAGTGTTTCTCGATATACTATGAGCAGCATCGATGCCGTTAGCAGCTACTTTCTTAAGCTCGAACGGGAAGGTAGAAAATATTTTGCATGCCATTATGTAAAGGGAAATAGAATCCTGCCATATCCGAAGTTTCTTAAATCCTCTGTTAATGTTCTTGCGATCCATTCTTTGCTTATCTCGGAGATCATTTAATTTATCAAGAGAAAACCATCATTCCAGTGTTCCACCATTCCAATATTCCATGTCGATGAATTTTATTTGATTTTCCAGATTGTACCGGAGGACGTATCTTCTAAAACAATTCCTTTTGAAAGAAGATCATTTCGTATCTCGTCTGCTCTTTTCCAGTTCTTCTCTTTCCGAGACAGATTCCTCTCCTCAATAGAGCGAAATATTTCTTCCTCTGTGAGTTTAAGTCTTTTCAATCCCTCTTTCTTCTGCCGATCCAGATATTTCTCTGGATCCTCCCGGAATAGTCCGAATACCCATCCTTTCATAATGAAGTGGTCAAGTCCTTGTTTCAATATTGAGGCGATCTCTTCGGTGGGATTGCCTTTTGAAATGCTAAGGAGGCTATTTAAATGGGTTTGGAGATCATAGAAATATCCTAAAGCTTTCGCAGTATTGAAATCGTCGTCCATCGCTTCTTCAAATTGGGCATGGAAGGATTCAATGGCTTGACGACAATTTTCGATTACAGGGGAATCGAGTTTTTCCTTTGAGAGGGGTTTCTTCAATTCCTCCTGAATCGCATTCAATGTACTATAAAACCGATCCAATCCTGATTTGGCTTCAAAAAAGCTGTCCTCTGAATAATCCACAGGGCTGCGGTAATGGTGGGAGAGAAAGAAGAGTCGAAGCACCTCTGGGTGCCAATCTTTGAGGATTTCTTTAATCGTTAAAATGTTCCCAAGGGATTTGGACATCTTTTCTTTATTGATGTTGACAAAGCCATTATGAATCCAATATCGGACAAAAGGTTTCCCGGTGGCCGCTTCGGACTGAGCAATTTCATTTTCATGGTGAGGGAAGGTGAGGTCTCTTCCACCCCCATGGATATCAAACGTCTCTCCCAAATATTTCTGGCTCATCACAGAACATTCGATGTGCCAACCCGGCCTTCCTTTTCCCCAGGGACTTTCCCAGAATGGTTCCCCGGGTTTGCTGGCTTTCCAAAGGGCGAAGTCAAGGGGATTTTCCTTCTTTTCATCAATATCCACCCGAGCACCGGCTTTCATATCCTCTAAGTTCCTTTTGGAGAGTTTTCCATAGTCTTTAAATTTCTCAACAGAATAGAAGATATCTCCACCGCCCGGGTAAGCAAATCCTTTTTGAATGAGGGTTGAGATCAACTGAATCATTTCCGGGATATGCTCTGTGGCCTTGGGTTCGACCGAAGGTTTTTCAAGGCC
>Ga0315281_10011581_pt1 | contig 12079 bp, 7 predicted proteins | sample YL17G07_0_MG_FD_204540 | JGI IMG/M metagenome (GOLD analysis project Ga0315281, IMG submission 204540) | Sediment microbial communities from Yellowstone Lake, YNP, Wyoming, USA - YL17G07_0 | ecosystem: Environmental > Aquatic > Freshwater > Lake > Sediment | place: USA: Wyoming | collected... | reverse complement strand
ACGGCGCGCATGGTCGCGTAGCTCGTGAACAGCACGAAGGCGCGGCCGCGCGTGCGCCTGAGGATTTCGATCACCTCGCGGCCGGCGGCCAGCGCGAAGCCGTCCGACCGCGGGTCCGGCATGCGCGCCGGCAGGTAGAGCAGGGCCTGCCGCGCGTAGTCGAACTCCGACGTCAGACGCACTTCGGCGGCGTGCTTGATGCCCAGCCGCGCCCGGATGTACTCGAACGTCCCGTCGACGGCAAGCGTGGCCGACGTCAGCACGGTCGTGTGCATGCGATCGAAGAGCACCTCGCTCATGATCGCCGACACGTCGATGGGCGACGCGCGCAGGAAGACGCCGCGCCCGCGGAACTCGACGAAGTAGACGTACTGATCGTCGCCGGCCCGGAGCAGGAAGCGCAGCTCGTCGCGAATCTCGCCGGCCCGCCGTTCGAGCGCCTGCCGCTGTTCTTCAGCGGCCTCTGGGTCCGGCTGAAGCCGGACACCACGACTGGCAGTTTCACGATCGCCCGCCTCGTCTTCGTGCGTGGCGTCCGGCTTCAGCCGGACCAGGGCCAGCGTCGACTGGAGAATATCGAGGGCGCCGGACAAGTGGGCGGCCGCCTCGTGCGTTTGCCCGAGCGACTCGACGCTGGCCCGCACGCGTTCTTCGTTCTTCGCGCGCGGTCCTCCGCGCCCGGATCCGCCATCGCCGCGATGCGCGAACGACAGCTCGCTGAAGAACGCCTTGGCGTGATCGCGCAGTGTCACGGTCGCCTTTTCGAGCTCCGTCCTGGGGTGATCGTCGAATCCGCCGGCGGCCAGCAGCGCCTCGGTGTCGCGCGCGAGATCCTCGAGACGGTACGTGCTGATGTTGTAGCCGAAGTATTGCGTGGCGACGTCTTCGAGCTGATGCGCTTCGTCGAGAATCGCCCGGCTGCAGGCCGGAATGACCTCGCCGTACGCGTTCTGGCGCACGGCCGCGTCGGCGCAGAGCAGATGATGATTCACGATCACGACGTCGGACGCCGCAGCGCGCTGGCGCATCTTTGTGACGAAGCAGTCGTCGTAGCGCGTGCACTCGGTGCCGAGGCAGGTCTCCGCGGTGGCGGAGACCTCGTTCCAGAAGGCGACGTCCTCGGGCAGCTCGTCCAGTTCCGCGCGATCGCCGGTGACGGTCCGCGTCGACCATTCGCGGATGATCGGCAGGAAGACGTCGTGCATGGCGGGTCCAGCGCCCTCCTCCAACTGCTCGAGGCGGTGCAGGCACAGATAGTTCGAGCGGCCCTTCATGTAGGTGGCGGTGAACGGAAAGTCGAGCGCCGCGCGCAGCGCGGGAATATCCTTGAAGTAGATCTGTTCCTGCAGGTTCTTCGTGCCGGTCGAAATCAGCACGCGCTCGTGGTTGAGGATGGCGGGGACGAGATACGCGAGCGTCTTGCCGGTCCCGGTGCCCGCCTCGGCGAGCAGCACGCCGCCGGTTTCGAACACGCGGGCCACCGCCGCGGCCATTTCCATCTGGCCTTCGCGCGGTTCGAAGTCCGGCATGGCGCGCGCGAGCTGGCCACCGGGCGCGAAGACGGCCGCGACCGAGTCGAGGTAGGAACCTACGCCTCGGGGTAGAGGGGGAACTTCCGGCACAGCGTTTCCACTTCGGCGCGGACCATGCCGAGCGCACGGTCGTCGTCTGGCGTCTCCAGGGCGCGGGTGATGAGCGCGCCGATCGCGTCCATCTCGGCGTCACCCATCCCGCGCGTCGTGACGGCGGGCGTGCCGACGCGGACGCCGCTGGCGACCATCGGCGGATTCTGATCGAACGGAATCGCGTTCTTGTTGACCGTGATGCCGGCCTTGCCGAGCGCCGCCTCGGCCACCTTCCCGGTGATGCCTTTCGAGAACACGTCGACGAGCATCAGGTGGTTGTCGGTCCCGCCGCTGACAAGGCGGAAGCCCGCCGACGTCAACGACAACGCGAGCCGCTTCGCGTTTGACACGACCCTGCGCTGGTATTCGGCGAACGCGGGGTCGGCGGCTTCCTTCAGGCAGACGGCCTTCGCCGCGATGATGTGCATCAGCGGTCCGCCCTGAATGCCCGGGAACACCGTGCGGTCGAGATCCTTGATGTACTTCTCTTTGCAGAGCACGAGGCCGCCCCGCGGTCCCCGCAGCGTCTTGTGCGTCGTGGTCGTCACGAAATCCGAGTACGGCACCGGGCTCGGATGCACGCCCGCGGCGACAAGGCCGGCGATGTGCGCCATGTCGGTGAACATGAACGCGCCGATGCGATCCGCGGTGGCGCGAATGCGCGCGAAGTCGATGACTCTCGGGTACGCGCTGGCGCCGACGATGATCATCTTCGGCCTGCGCTCGTCGGCGAGGCGGTCGAGCTCGTCGTAATCGATGCGCTCGTCCTCCTTGCGCACGCCGTACGGGACAATTGTGTACAGCAGCCCGGAGAAGTTGAGGGGGTGGCCGTGCGTCAGGTGGCCGCCGTGCGCGAGGTTCATGCCGAGGACCGTGTCGCCGGGCTTCAGGAGCGTCAGGTAGACGGCCATGTTGGCCTGCGCGCCGGAGTGCGGCTGCACGTTGGCGTGATCGGCGCCGAACAGCGACTTCGCGCGGGCGATCGCCGCGCGCTCCGCGACGTCGACGAATTCGCAGCCGCCGTAGTACCGCTTGCCCGGATACCCCTCGGCGTACTTGTTCGTCATGACCGAGCCGGCGGCTTCGAGCACGGCGCGGCTGACGAAGTTTTCGGATGCGATCAGTTCGAGGCCGCTGTTCTGGCGGTGCAGCTCGTTCCGGATCGCGCCGGCGATCTCGGGATCGGTGTCCGCGAGGGTTTGCCAGGTTGCAGGGCTTGTGTGTGTCGCCATAAGGATCTCGCCCGCCTGAAAGGCTCGCGCTACAGACCCGTAGCGCGGCTCTTTCAGGGCCGCGATTTTTCCGCTTGATTGATCTGATCGAGCCGGCGCTGGTGCCGCCCGCCTTCGAACGCCGTGTCGAGCCACAGCCTCAGGATTTCGTCCGCCAGGCCGAACGCGACGATCCGGCCGCCCATCGAAAGGACATTGGCGTTGTTGTGCGCGCGCGACAGGCGCGCCGTATAGAGATCGTTGCAGAGCGCGGCGCGGACGCCGTCCACTTTGTTCGCCGCGATCTGTTCACCCTGGCCGCTGCCGCCGAGCACGATGCCGCGATCGGCCAGGCCGTGGGCGACGGCCTTCCCGACGGCGACGCAGATCGGCGGGTAATCGACGGAGGCTTCGCTGTGCGTGCCGTGATCCTCGACGGTGTGTCCGAGCCGCGCGAGCGTCAGCTTCAGATGCTCTTTGAGGAGAAAACCGGCATGGTCGGCGCCGATGGCGATTCGCACGGGTATCGATTGTACTATGTCATCCGACATGAGCCAGACCGTCGTGATCAACGCCCGCGGCGAGGACCGCCTTCGGAGCGGCCATCCGTGGATCTACAAGGCCGACGTCACTGACGTCCGCGCGAACGGCGGCGACGCCGTTGCCGTCCGGGGACCGCGCGGGCGCGTGCTGGGCCTGGCGTTGTACAGCGATCGATCGCAGATCGCCCTGCGCATGCTGAGCCGCGGCGCGAAGGGCGCCGACGCGACGCCGGAGTCCGTGGACGCCGTGGATGCGCTCATCCGGCGGCGCCTCGCGGCGGCGATCGCGTTTCGCCAGTCTCTGTCGATCCACGCGGACGCCTGCCGCCTCGTCCATGGCGAGGCGGATCTGCTGCCCTCGCTGATCATCGATCGCTACGGCGACTACCTCGTGATCCAGACGCTGTCGCAAGGCATGGACCGGCTGACGCCGGCCGTCGTGTCGGCGCTGACCGATCTGCTGCACCCGAAAGGCATTCTCGCGCGCAACGACCCGAGGGCACGCGCGCTCGAAGGGCTCGAGCAGCGCGTCGACCTGCTCGCGGGCGAGGTGCCGGAGACCGTGGCCGTCACCGAGCTCGGGATCGCGTACGACGTCGATCTGCGGAAGGGACAGAAGACCGGGCTGTTCCTCGATCAGCGCGAGAATCGCGAGGCGGCCGCGGTCTACGCGCGCGGGCGGTTGCTCGACTGCTTCAGCTACCACGGTGGCTTCGCGCTCGTGCTCGGCCGCACGTGCGACGAGACGATCGCGTTCGACGTGTCGGAAGACGCGGTCGCGCGCCTGAAGGCCAATGCCGCGCGCAACGGCGTGGCCATCGACGCGCGTGTCGGCAACGTGTTCGACGAGTTGCGCGGGCTCGAACGGCTGGGCGAGCGCTTCGATACGATCGTGCTCGACCCGCCGGCGTTCGCCAAGAACAAGGCCGCGATCACGAACGCGCGGGCCGGCTACAAGGAGATCAACCTGCGCGCGCTGCGGCTGCTGAGGCCGGGCGGGACGCTGGTGACGTGCAGCTGTTCGTACCATGTCAACGAGGCGGCGTTCGCGGAGATCATCTACGAGGCGGCCGTCGACGCGCACGTGGATGTCGCGGTCGTCGAGAAGCGCATGCAGGGCCGCGATCATCCGGTGCTGTTGGGCGTGCCCGAGACCTACTACCTGAAGTGTTTCATTCTGCGGAAGGTGGAATAGCTGGAATGTCTCCGCGAACGGCCGCGCGCGACGCCAGGCGATCGCTGCAGCGAATGGCGCGGCCCGCCGGGCGCTTCGACGCGAGCCGGTATTTCCGCGGCGAGCACAACCTCGGCTTCTACAACGTCGGCACCGGCCCGATGCGCGCGCTGGCGAAAGCGATCCACGCGGCGCACCGCGGCGCCTGGTCGATCGACGACGCGATGGCGTTCGCCGATCTGCTGATCGCCGACCGGTATCTCGAGGTGAAGTCGGTCGGCATCGAGGTGGTCGCGCGGTACCGCCGCGACTTCGCGCCCCGCCTGCTGCCGCGCTGGAAGCGCTGGCTGGCGCGGAATCACTCGGCGAACTGGGCGACGACCGACGCCATGTGCGGGTCGCTCATCGGGCCGCTGCTGGCGCGGCATCCGTCGCTCCTCCCCCGCATGCGCGCGTGGTCACGCGACGGCAACATGTGGGTGCGCCGCGCGTCGATCGTCAGCTTGATCCGGCCGATTCGCGACGGCCTCGCGCTCGATCTGGCGTACGACATCGCGCGCCGGTTGCACGCAGACGACCACGACCTGATTCAGAAGGCGGTCGGCTGGGTGCTGCGCGAGGCGGGGAAGATGGACGCGACGCGGCTGGAGCGTTATCTCCGAGCGCGCGGGCCGTCGATGCCGCGGACGACCGTGCGGTACGCGATCGAACGATTTCCGCCACGCACGCGACGAACCTTATTACTGGTGACGAGACATGGGCGCTGAAGCCACCTGCGCGGCGCGCTTCAAGAGGAAGGCCGTTTCAGGCAAGGCACGCCTCGAAACCGAGGTCCTGCATTTTCGTGGCGGCGACCTGCGGCTGGCGATTCCCTTCAAGCATATGAAGAAGATCTCCGCGCGCGGCGGCACGCTGACCGTTGTCGGCCCCGACGGCCCCGTGTCGTTCGACCTCGGCGCGGCCGCCGCGACATGGGCCGAGAAGATTCTGCATCCGCCGTCGCGTCTGCAGAAGCTCGGCGCAAAGCCCGAGTGGCGTGTCTCGGCAATTGGCGTCGACGAGGACGGATTCCTGAAGGAGCTCGGCGGCGCGGTTGCGCAGCTCTCGATCGGCCGTGTCCTTAAGGACAGCGACGCCATCTTTTTCGGCGCGACGAATGCCGCGCAGCTTGCGCGGATCGCGACGTTGAAAGCGTCCCTGAAGTCCAACGGCGCGCTGTGGGTGATCCGTCCGAAAGGCCGCCCGGAGATTTCCGAGAGTGCGGTCATGGCGGCGGGGAAGGCGGCCGGGCTCGTCGACGTGAAGGTCGTGAGTGTTTCTTCCACGCACACGGCTGAGAAGTTCGTGATTCGCCTCGCCGATCGATGACGAAGGAAACGCGCGCGCGCCGGATCATGCGGTGGCTGGCGCCGGCCGCCGGCTACGCGGCGCTGACGCTGTTGTTCACATGGCCGCTCGTGACACAGTTGTCGACGGTCCTGCCGCACGATCTCGGCGATCCCGTCCTCGCCACCCGGATCTTCTGGTGGAACGCCCACGTGACGCCGCTGACCGAGCGTTGGTGGAACGCGCCGCACTTCTGGCCGACTTCCGGCGTGACGACGTTTTCGGAGCACCTGCTGGGGATCGGCCTGCTGACGTCGCCGCTGCAATGGCTCGGGGCCGGCCCGGTGACGGCGTATAACGTCGCGTTCCTTGTCACGTTTCCGTTGTCGGCGATAGGCGCGCACGCGCTGGCGTTTCGATTGACCCGAAGGCACGACGCCTCCGTCATCGCGGGGCTGATTTACGGATTCAACCCGTACCGGGCGGGCCAGCTCGCCCACGTACAGGTCCTGTGGTCGTTCCTGATGCCGTTCGCGTTGCTGGCGCTTCACGCATTCAAGGACGATGGCCGCATCCGATGGCTTGCGCTGATGGCGGTGCTCGTCCTGCTTCAGGGGTTGGGCAACGGCTACTACCTTGTCTACTTCCCGATTCTCGTCGGCCTGTGGACCGTCTGGTTTTTCGACGTGCGCGCCGATATCCGGCGAGCCGGGGCTGTCGCCGTCACTGGAGCGATCGCGGTCGCGTGCGCGCTCCCCGTGCTGGCGGTGTACCTGCGCGTTCACAGGTCGCTCGGCTTTCAGCGCGGGATCGGAGAGATCCGCGACTTCAGTGCGGACCTGATGTCGCTGACGTGGACCGCCCCGGAATTGACGCTGTGGGGCTGGCGATCCGCTGGCGCGCTGCCGGAGCAGCAGTTGTTCTTCGGCGCGACGGCGTTGCTGCTGGTTGGCGCGACCGCCGTGGCTGCGGCCCGTCGCGTGCCGGCCGCGGGCGGTCCGTGGCCGCGCGCGCGGATGGCGGCGATTCTCGTCGGCACGCTGTTCATCAGCCTCGGCCTCGGCACACGTGTGGTCGGGCCCTGGCGAATCGCCGTCGGCGCCGTCACGCTCGCGACGCTCGGTGATTTCGCGAAGCCGTTCGGCATCGGCCTCGCGGCGCTGGCGGTGGCCGTGCTGCTCGGGCGGCGCTTCACGGATGCGCGCCGCCGGCGATCGGTCTTCGGTTTTTACGTCTTCGCGGCGATCGCGCTTTTCATCCTCGCGATGGGACCGAACCCGGCGTTCCGGCAGACGGCGTTCGTCTACCGGGCGCCCTATGCCTGGTTGATGAGTCTGCCGGGCTTCACGGCGACCCGCGTGCCCGCCCGCCTGGGGATGCTGATCGCGCTGTGTCTGTCGGCGGCCGCGGCGCTCGGCTTCGCGCGATCCGTGGGCCGTCTGCCAGCGCGGTGGGCACGCGCGGCCGCGCCCATCGTCATCGCGGGCATTCTGGCCGACAGCTGGATGTTCGGCCTGGCGATGATGCCCGTGCCGCCTCGCGTGCCGGCGCTGGAGGCGCTCGAGAACGACACGCCCATTCTCGAGTTGCCAATGGGCGAGACGACAGCCGACCTCGCCGCGATGTATCGATCGATCCATCACGGCCATCCGGTCGTCAACGGCTGGAGCGGGTACTTCCCGGCGTACTACGACCTGCTGCGGTACGCGCTGAAGGCTCCTCGCGAGCAGGCGCTCTCCGCGTTCGGCGGCATCGGCGCCGCGATCACGGTCGTCGTCGACGAGCGCGCGCCGGGCGGTGCGGAGTGGCTGGCCCTGGTCGGGCGACTTCCCGGCGCGAAGGAGGTCGGGCGCGACGCGGGGCGACGACTCTTCGCGGTGCCCGACGCCCGCACGCCCTTCAATCCGATTGCCGGGCCGGCGGTGCCGATTCGCAGGGTCACGAGCAACGAGACGCCGGTGGATCTCACCCTGGTGACGGATGGCAACCGCCTGACGGCGTGGCGCTCGGCGACACCGCAACGGGGCGGAGAGGTCATCGCGATCGACCTGGGCGAATCGCATCGTCTCGCGGGATTCACGATGTCGCTGGGCCAGTTCACGGCCGATTTTCCACGCGCGCTCGCCATCGACCTGTCGGAAGACGGCCGCGTGTGGACGCCGCGACCCCCGCCCGTATTCGGGCAGGCGATCGCCGCGGCCCGGCGCGATCCGCTCATGGTGCCCATTCCGTTCGTGCTGGCCGGCGCGTCCGCCCGCTACGTCCGCCTGCGCCAGCTTGGCGCGGACGAGAAACAACCCTGGTCCATCGCGGAACTCGTCGTCCACGGCGTTCAGGTATATTGAGGACGTCCGGCTCACGCCGGCGAAGGAGCGCGGAATGTCAGAGTTCTCCACAGCTTTTCCGAATTCCCGGAAGATCCTGGTCGACGGCGCGCAGGGCGTACGCGTTCCGATGCGTGAGGTGGCTCTCGAGCAGGGCCAGTCCGCCATCCGCGTCTACGACACGAGCGGTCCGCAGGATCACGACCTGAAGACCGGCCTGCCGAAGTTGCGCGAGCCCTGGGTGCGCGCGCGCCGCGCCGCGGCGAAGGCCGGACAGGCGATCACGCAGTTGCACTACGCGCGCAAGGGCGAGATCACGCCCGAGATGGAGTTCATTGCCGTCCGCGAAGGACTGCCGGCGGACTTCGTGCGCGACGAAGTGGCGCGCGGCCGCGCCATCATCCCGTCCAACATCAATCACCTCGAGCTCGAGCCGATGATCATCGGCCGCAATTTCCTGGTGAAGATCAACGCGAACATCGGCAACTCCGCGGTGTCCTCGTCCATCGAAGAAGAAGTCGCGAAGCTGCAATGGGCGACGCTCTGGGGCGCCGACACCGTCATGGATCTCTCGACGGGGAAGAACATCCACGAGACGCGCGAGTGGATCGTGCGCAACTCCGCCGTGCCGATCGGCACCGTGCCGATCTATCAGGCGCTCGAAAAGGTCGGCGGCCGCCCGGAAGATCTCACGTGGGAGGTCTACCGCGACACGCTGATCGAGCAATGCGAGCAGGGCGTGGACTACTTCACCGTCCACGCGGGCGTGCTGCTGCGCTACATCCCCATGACGGCGCGCCGCGTGACGGGCATCGTCTCGCGCGGCGGGGCGATCATGGCCAAGTGGTGCCTCTCGCACCATCAGGAGAACTTCACGTACACGCATTTCCCCGAGATCTGCGAGATCATGCGCGGCTACGACGTCTCGTTCTCGCTCGGCGACGGCCTGCGGCCAGGATCGATTGCCGACGCGAATGACGAGGCGCAGTTCGCCGAGTTGAAGACGCAGGGCGAGCTGAACCGGATCGCGTGGGCGCACGACGTCCAGGTGATGAACGAAGGCCCCGGCCACGTCCCCATGCATCTCATCAAAGAGAACATGGAGAAGCAGCTCGAGTGGTGCCAGGAGGCGCCGTTCTACACGCTGGGTCCGCTGACGACCGACATCGCGCCGGGGTACGACCACATCACGTCGGCGATCGGCGCGGCGATGATCGGCTGGTACGGCACGGCGATGCTGTGTTACGTCACGCCGAAAGAACACCTCGGCCTGCCGAATCGCGACGATGTGAAGGCCGGCGTCATCGCGTACAAGATCGCGGCGCACGCCGCGGATCTGGCGAAGGGCCATCCGCGTGCCCGGGAGTGGGACGACGCGCTGTCGAAGGCGCGGTTCGAATTCCGGTGGGAAGATCAGTTCAACCTGGCGCTCGATCCGGTGACCGCGCGCGCGTACCACGACGAGACCATGCCCGCCGACGGCGCGAAGCTCGCGCATTTCTGCTCGATGTGCGGGCCGAAGTTCTGCAGCATGGAACTCACGCAGCAGGTCCGCGACTACGCGCGGGACAAGGGCATCGACGAGCAGCGCGCCGCAGCGGTCGGTATGGAAGAAAAGTCCCTGGAGTTCAAGCGCGGCCGCGAGCTCTACGTCGTCACCAAGCCCTGAGTCCCCGCTCCCGGGTTGCCGGAATATCGGCAGCCCCGGTATCGGGCATCCGGCATCCCACCCGAACGACGCCAGACCAGCACTGTTCTGTCACGCCAGGACTCAGCACGCCGATTGCACACAGCCCCCGCACGCGTTCAGCGCACTGAATGGGGAGGCGTGTGATGAAACAGCAGATGCGGACTCTGGTTTGTGCGCTGTTGCTCGCAGTGCCCGCGATGGCGTTCGGGCAAGCGCGTCTGACGGGCGCCGATCTGGCCGGCGTCGTCAAGGACCAGTCGGGCGGCGTTCTCCCGGGAGTGACGGTGACCGTGACAAACGTGTCCACCAACCTCGCCCGGTCCGTCGTCACCGCCGCCGATGGCCGGTATGTCGTGCCGGCACTGCCGCCGGGCACCTACACGATGAAGGCTGAGTTGTCGGGGTTTGCGACGAACACGCGCGGTGGGGTCGTGCTGGCGCTGGGGCAAGGCGTCACGATCGACTTCATGCTGGGGCTCGGCGGCACGCGCGAGGAGGTGTCGGTGACCGCCGGCGTACCGCTCGTCGAGGTCGGCCGCACGGAGCTGTCCGCCGTTGTGAACCAGCGCTTCATCGACAACCTGCCGATCAACGGCCGCGACTTCATCAGCTTTTCCGTGATTACGCCTGGCGTGTCGACGGATCGCACGCCGCAGCAGGGTGCGTCGGCGACGTCGGGACTGTCGTTCACGGGGCAGCGGGCCCGGTCGAACAACATCATGGTGGACGGGCTCGACAACAACGACCCCGTCGTGGGGGCGGTGCGCGCGGTCTTCAGCCAGGAAGCGATCCGCGAGTTCCAGGTGTTGACCGACTCCTATTCCGCCGAGTTCGGCAAGGCGTCCGGCGGCGTCGTCAACATCGTGACGAAAAGCGGCACGAACGTGCTGGGCGGCAACATGTTTTTCTACCTGCGCGACCAGAGCCTGAACGCGAAGAACTACTTCGACAAGTTCGACGTGTTCGGCAATCCGGTCAACCTGGAGAAGGCGCCGTTCAACCAGAAGCAGTGGGGCGCCACGCTCGGGGGGCCGCTACAGAAGGATCGGTCGTTCTTCTTCCTGTCGTTCGAGCGGACCAACATCGCCGACAGCCGGCTGGTGACGATCGATCCGGCCGCGGCCTCGCTGCTCAACTCGCTCGGGTTCCCGGTGGAAACGGGCAACGTGCCGCTGAGTGTCACGAACTCCGAGTTCTTCGGCAAAGCCGATCATCAGTGGGCGCCGAACCATTCGCTCGCCGTGCGCGGCAACTTCGCGGACATCAACCGCGAGGGCATCGACGACTTCGGCGGCGGCGTGGCCCGGAGCCGCGGCTCGGCGCAGCTGCGCACCGACTGGGCCCTGTCGGCGTCGCAGACGGACGTGTTCTCCTCGCGCTGGGTCAACGAGTTCCGCGCGCAATTCGCGCACGAGAAACAGACGATCGAATCGCTCGACCCGACGTGCGGCGGGGCATGCGCCGGCGAGAATCAGGGCGGGCCGACGCTGGAGATCACCGGCGTCGCCAGCGTGGGGCGCCAGCGCTTCACGCCGCAGCCGCGCCTCAACAACCGCATTCAGCTGCTCGACACTGTCAGCTACGTCGCCGGCCGGCACCACGTCAAGGCGGGCGCCGAGTACAACCGCATCGACAGCCCGCCCGGGGACAACGCGCTGCCGCTGCATTTCGGCGGGCGTTACATCTTCAGCGCGATTCCGGCGCTTGGCGTCGCCACGGCGCTCGACGCCGTGCGACGCGGCATTCCGGCGGCGTACGTGCAGGGGTACGGCAATTCCAAAACGTCCATGCTCAACCAGGACGTCTCATTCTTCGCGCAGGATGAATGGAAGGCCGGCCGATTCGTCTTGAAGCCGGGGCTGCGCTATCAGCGTCAGATGTGGGGCGACTACACGTATCAGGTCACCGACGTGCGAGGAGGCACGTTGAATTATCCGCTGCCGGTCGACAACAACAACTTCGCGCCGCGGATCGCGGCGGCCTACGACCTGACGGGGGACGGCCTGACGTCACTGCACGGCTCGTACGGGATGTTCTACGAGAACACCTACAGCACGGTGGCGTCGGTCACGCAGATCGTGACCGGCGGCGCCGACGGCGTGCGCACGCTCGTGCTCACGGCGCCGCGCGCGTCGGTCGCCTGGAACTCGCCCGGCCGCAAGCTCAGCGAGGACCAGGCGAAGGCGC
>Ga0315281_10011579_pt1 | contig 12081 bp, 9 predicted proteins | sample YL17G07_0_MG_FD_204540 | JGI IMG/M metagenome (GOLD analysis project Ga0315281, IMG submission 204540) | Sediment microbial communities from Yellowstone Lake, YNP, Wyoming, USA - YL17G07_0 | ecosystem: Environmental > Aquatic > Freshwater > Lake > Sediment | place: USA: Wyoming | collected... | reverse complement strand
GATTTCTTTTCGCTCTCGTTCTAACTCTGCTTCGTAGACTTCCCGTTCAGATTTTCTTGAAAGATATGCGCCCGAGCCCATCGAAAGTGCACTCGCAAGCGTACCGGCGACGCCGGCGACCCACACAACGTGGCTTCCTCCGGAATAGCCCGCCATCCCAGTAACAATACCGAAGACTGCACCGAGTCCGTCGTTCGCGCCGTACACTGCCTGCCCAATCCATCCTCCCGAATGTCCGGCGTGCCACTTTTCGCGTTTGAAGATCGAATCCAGTCTTGCCTGCGGGTGTTGGTCGTCATTCATCGATTGAAGGACCTTTGCGTGAACCTTTTCTTCCTTTTTGATCTCGTTCATTGCTGCCTTGTCGTCCGGACTCGTTGCCAGCGTTGCTTCCGCCTCGTACCGATCCGTGTCACGATCTTCCTGTTCCTCCAGGCGTTGTACCGCATTCGCCGTTCCGCTGCGCACTAGGAGCCAGCGGCGCATTTTCTCAAATGACGATTCGATTCTCTTCGGTGCTGCAGCGCCGAGTTCTTTCAGGCGTGCCTCCCACTTTTTGGCATGGAGATCTTCAGCCTCGGCGAGTTTCAGGAGAATTAATCTCTGTTTCTCCTCCGGCTCCCGCGATGCCAGCGCACGATACGTTTCCGCCCCGGCTTTTTCTTTTTTCCAGCTCGTCTGCAATGATTGGATAAGCTTTTCGTTGTCAGCCATGATGGTCACTTTCTTGCAGATAATTCGGTTTGTTCTTTTCAGAATACCATGCCACGGGATTTCGCAGTGAAGCTCGACAGAATTCTCTTGTCCCGAAAAAGATACGGCAAAAAGCGCGAAAGGGCAAACAAGACAAATTGATAGATGAGTATCAGTTTTCTTGGGACAAAGAGTATTTTCTCGGTGTGCCCATGTTCTCGATAAGCACCACCCCGTTGTCCCCTCCTCAATGAGGAGGGGAATGCCCGACCTGTCCGCTCAACGAGTCGTCTACGACCCTACGGGTTGGTAGACCCGTGGGGAGTCTTCGACCGTTTTTTTGGCGGAAGGGCCAGGGGTGGTCAAAAACTCAATTGAAAGGCGGCTCATTGTTTGGCATCATCATCATCGCGGCTCAAGTTGCACACAGAAGCCCCATTTTGTATATTAATTTCAATGCCATCCCCAATTCGCTATTGCATTTCCATTCTACTCATTGCTGTACTCGCTCTGGGCGCGCTCGGCGATGCAGCGGTGAGTCTATGCCTTCCCTACAGTTCTTCAGCATATGGATGCAAGATCGGAACGTGTTGCTGCAAAACGAACGGCGATTCTGTTGCCGGATGCTGCGTGCAAAAGCGAGGAGAGGGAAATTGTATCTCAGCTACGGGTTGCTCCCGTGAGGTACAGCCTGCATTTCAAGTGCCTCTGAAAGACGACGCGCTCGCCAGTTTTGTGTTTGTCCTGCAAAATGACAAGGCGCAGGAGAGAAATACATCCCGTGTCAGCATCTCCTACAACTTCGAGATACCTGTCGATCTCTTTCATCCACCTCAGTCCTGACTCCTTAAGTTGTTCCAATCCTAAACTAAGAATCTCTTCTTTTGGAAGGGACAATCATTCATTTAGCATTAGGGAGCCAACGATGAAGTTTCTTTTGTCGCTAATTCTTGTGTTGTTGTCAGTGTGTTCTTCTCCATACGCGTCCGCCAACTGCGGCTCGTCGTCTTGCCCGATTGATCACCACAGTTATATGATGCCCGGTATGTTTCGCATTGGTGTGAGCTACGAGAGTATCACGATGGATAAACTTCAGTTTGGCAGAAATCGTGTCAGCGTCGGTCAGATAGCGGTCGACCACGATGAACTCGAAACAATCAACCAACGCGCCGCCTTGAATGCCGATTACGGAGTTACGAGCCAACTGAGCTTCAATGTGATGGCGCCGTATATCGTCCGCGAACATTCGCACATTCATCACGGCGACGATGAGGACGAACTGGAACATTGGAGCTTCTCCGGTATCGGCGACGTGATGGTACACGGCACATATGTTCTCCTGCAATCGATGAGCCCCGACGTGCCATATATTGCCCTCACCGCTGGCATTAAACTTCCCACAGGCGCAACGAACAAATCGAACGAGCACGGCGAGGAAGCTGAAATTACAATACAGCCAGGGACCGGATCGTACGATGGAGTTTTGAGCCTTAATAGTCGATATATTGTGGGCACTGTCAAATCGCTTAGCGGATCGTACTCCATTCTTCCGTTGACTTCTAATATCACAGTGCGTATGAATGGAAAAGGAAAAGACGATTACCGGATTGGAAACGAAATCGTTGGTTCAATTGGCACCATGGTCGAGTTGGACCAAAGGTTTCGGCTGCTCCTGCAGTTCAACGCGCGATCGATGGGCCGCAGCGACGTGGGAACGACGGGTGAAGAGCGATCGAACACCGGAGGAACATGGGTATTCTTGACTCCAGGTGTCGGGTCGGAATTATTTTCAAATGTGAACTTTTTTTTGTATGCTCAAATACCACTCTATCAGAACGTACATGGTGTCCAGCAGGTCGCGGGATTAAATATGCAGGGAGGAATCTCTTATGACGCGAATTTGTTTTGACGAGGAGAATATCAGGAATGCGCAATTTTAAGAATCGCATTGCAGTCGAATGAAGAATTACCTTCGCCCTGCTGTGATTGTGGTGTTGATCGGCTGGAGCTGCGCCGAAAAAAGCACGATCACTGAAATTTCCTCGACGCCTTCACCTGTTCTGAGTTCGTACGTCGTCAATGGAAATGCGAAGGCGACGCTTGCATGGGAAATCCCGTCATCGAACCCGCCGCAGCAGTTTGCAATCTACAGGGACACCATCGCCCTATTTTCATTTTCGACAGCGACACGAATAAGGACGCTGTTGGCCTATCCCACCGGCGGCCTCGTTGATTCACCTTTGACAAATAAGAAGTTCTATTACTACACCGTCGTTTCTGAAAATATCGGTACACTTGGCACGATCATCCGATCTCTCCCCGCCAATACTGCCCAAGCGTTTCCGTTTGATTACTCTTCTGTGGACACTGCGAAAATCATCTACTCACAGCACATTCAGCAGATTTTTAACAGCAGTTGCGCTGTGAATGGCTGCCATGTGGGGGCTGACGCGGACACTCATGAACCAATGGCGTTGAGAAAAAGCATCCGACTTCAGCATGGGGGTGCGCAATTTTCGCTGCGATCGTGGGCTGATGCTGTGAAAGGGGATGCAGGGGTTTCGGTTGTTGTTCCCTTCAAATCTCCGAAGAGCGACCTCATCTATCATATCAATCGGGATACGCTCATTGCTCCGGCATCTCAGCCGTCGATGCCACGCGTCGATGTCGCACTGCCTCGCGATCAAGTGAATCTCTTGATGAGTTGGATAGATCATGGCGCAAAAAACGACGACGGTGAAGTTCCTTATTCTTCGATTCCCGCACGCGGCCGTGCGTACATTACCAACCAGGGAGAAGACCTCGTCGCCGTCGTCGATATGGATGCAAACATTGTGACCCGTTACATAACGGCAGGTGTCACGAATACTCAACTGCAACCGCCGATGGCGCCTCATAACGTGGTAGTTGATCTTCAAAATCAATTCTATTATGTCAATCTCATCGGCGGGGACAAACTTCTGAAGTACAGAGTCTCCGACAACGCGAAGGTCGGCGAACTTTCAACAGTGATAAAGTCTCCGGCACAGGTGGCGCTGAGTGCCGAGGGCGACACGGCCTATGTCACAGATTTTCTCGATGGAAGCAACGGAATTCATGTCGTCAACACCCGAACGATGTCTGTCCTATCGTCGGTCGGAGATGCACGGATGAGTAAACCGCACGGCGCGACAGTGACTCACGACTTCAAGTATGTTCTGGTCTCGAATCAGCTGTCCGACAATGTGACGGTGATTCGGACGTCCGACAACAGTATTGTTGATGTTGTACGCCTATCCGGAAGCGTTCCAGTGTTTCCGATTGCCGCGCCAAAATTCCAGCCGTATCAATCTGTGGTCACTTTGGATAGCAGATTTGCGTTTGTGACTTGCTCGGCTTCGAATGAAGTGCGGGTTATTGATCTGACTTCGTTGAAGGTTGTAGATTCAATCAAAGTCGGGCTGCGGCCCCTCATCCTCGATATGACGCCGGACGGAAACTACATCTACGTTGCAAATCGGAATTCAAATTCGGTTTCAGTGATTCGGGCATCCGACCATGCAGTGGTGACGACGATACCGGATGTCGGTGTGGAGCCTCACGGAGTGGCAATTTCGCGGGATGGGAATTACGCTTATGTATCTTGCGAAAATCTAGATGGAGCCAACGAGCCTCACCATCCGACGGCAGGAGGTAAAAAAAACGGGACAGTCGCAATCATCGATATTGCGGCGAACACTGTGATTCGGGAACTGGAAGTTGGGAATTTTGCGGCGGGAGTGGCCGTAATGCACTGACAATCAACTCCGCCACGGGCGGATGCGCCTATGGCGCAAATGAGCAATGATCAATTAACTAACCGAAAGAAGAGAAGTTTATGAATAAGATGTCTTGGATATTTAGTTTCGTTTTGCTGTTCTGCTTTTCAGGGGGCCTTACTGCTCAGGAAGAACAGAAGACGGAAAAGAAGGAAATCAAATTGGAATTCGGCAAAGCGGAATTTGAGGCTTTCCACACGGTGTTGCGGCCGTTGCAACACAAAGCTCTTCCTGCTAAGGACTTCAAGAAGATCCGTGAGAAATCTGAATTGCTTGTGGAGAAGGGGGAAGCGATTGTGAAACTTGGAACCCCGAAAGACATCGAGAAATCGGCTGAATATGAGAAAGCATTGCAGAGCTTTTCAGATGCACTCGTGAAGTACAAGGGCGATGCGAAAAGCGGTACCGACGCGCAGCTCAAGAAATCGTACCTCGCGGTCCACAATCTTTATGAGAAACTGATGAATTATCTACCCGACTGATCTCGGTATCACGAGGCTGACCAAAATTCCGCCTCCGGGCTGTGGCGCGTATTGAATGTCAAGTCACAGTGAGCGATGCCCAACGGGACGAGTCGAACTATGACCCTTCGACGCGCTCGCTTCGCTCACTTGCTCAGGGTGACTTTTCATATCTAAGTTTACGAAGAGTAAAAAAATACCACTACCTGCCACGGGCGGCGCTTGATTTTCAGCGGGAAAGTATCTATGATTGTGCAATTGCAGCGCGTTGTTTCATTTCGGAGAAGTAATGAGAGAATATCTTGACCTCGTTGACCGCGTTCTGTCCAAAGGTGTGTTGAAGAAAAATCGGACGGGAGTGGACACGCTCACATGTTTTGCCGAGCATTACACCATCGATCTGAGCGAAGGTTATCCGTTGTTGACGACGAAAAAAATGCAGACAAAGTCCCTCTTCTACGAAGTACTTTGGTATCTCTCAGGCGACGATCACATCAGAAATCTTCGCACGCACACAAAAATCTGGGATGCCTGGGCGGACGAAAACGGAAATCTCGAGACAGCGTATGGCCGCTACTGGCGCAGATTCCCGAGTGCGCAGGTGAATCCGGCGACCGGGAAATACGAAGTGAAGGAAGTAGACCAAATAGCCGAAGTGATTCATCTCTTGAAAACAAATCCGAATTCCCGCCGCATGGTGGTGAGCGCCTGGGAGCCGGGAAATGCTCTGCGCAGCAAACTGCCCCCGTGTCACTACTCGTTCGTGTTGAATGTAATGGAGAACAAACTGAATTGCCATCTTACGCAGCGTTCAGGTGATATTGCTCTTGGCATTCCTTTCAACATCGCGGCGTACTCTCTTCTGACCCAATCGATTGCACAGGAAGTTGGACTCGAGGTCGGGTACTTCAGCCATACCATAGTCGATGCTCATATTTATGTAAATCATATTGACGGATTGAAAGAACAACTGAAGCGTTCGCCGAAGTCCCGCCCAAAACTTCTCATCGCGAAAAAACCGCTTGACCAGCTGCAATTTGAAGACCTGACGTTACTCGGCTACGAATGTGATGAGCCGATTAAGTTTGAGGTAGCCGTTTAAATTACAAGATTACAAAAATTGCAAGATTGCAAAATTACAAGATTGTGGTCTTAGAAGATTGCGGGAATAGAAGACAGAAGGACTTAGAATTAACAATTTTGTAATCTTGTAATTTTTTTAACAAGTCAATGAAAATCATCATCATCGCTGCCTTCAACAACAAACGTGTCATCGGTAAAGATGGAAAAATACCCTGGCATGTCTCCGAAGACTTAAAACGCTTTAAGCGCTTAACTCTCGGTCATGTTGTTTTGATGGGGCGGAAATCCTATGATTCGCTCGAGAAGCCTTTGCCTGGCCGGCGCAATGTTGTCCTTACATCGCGGGAAATTGCCGGTGTCGAGACATTTAGTTCAATTGATGCGGCTCTTGATGCGCTTAAAGACCAGGAAAAAGTCTATGTCATCGGCGGTGGGGAAATTTTCAAGGTCTTTTTGGAACAAGCAGATGAGATGTGTCTCACGCTCATCAACAACGATATGGAGGGGGATACGTTTTTCCCCCGGTACGATCATCTCATTGGGACACGGTACCGACTTATGAAGGAAGAAAAGCACGAGGGGTTTATTTTTGAGGATTATTCACGAATCGACTTTTCGTGAATTGTCGTTCAAAGTTTGTGTGGAGTCGTTTTTATTGTCCGCCGCCGCCGTCTCTCCCGCAACATAACCCGTCGAAAAGGCTGCCTGCAAGTTATACCCTCCCACTGGTCCAGCAAGGTCAAGCACTTCGCCGCAGCAGTAGAGTCCTTTCACGATACGGGAACGCATTTTTTTTGGGTCGACTTCATGGAGATCAATTCCTCCCGCGGTAACTTCTCCTCGCTCCAGCGGAATTTCTTTCACGCCCCCCACATGCCAATCCTTCAATATCCGCACAATCTTTCTCCTCTCGTCTTTCTGCAATTGGTGACATTTCTTCGAGCCAGTAATGCCGCCTGAAGCAAGAATGAACGGCGCGAGACGACGGGGGACGAATAACTCAACAAGCGTTTCAAGGATTCGCGCGCCATTTGTTAATACCTCTTGCTGGATTCTCTCTTCAAGTTGCGGTCCCGTTGTATCGGGCAAAATATCGATATAGATATCAACTCGCTGGTGGACCTCCAGAGAAAGGAATGCTTCACGGCTGATCTCAAGAGCGGCTGGTCCTGAAACACCCTGATGTGTAAACAACACGTCACCACGCCACTTTGCGATTGTCTCGCCCTTAGACTTTGCTTTGAGAATGCAGTCCCGAATCGCAATACCTTGCCATTCTGCGGAGGGGATTGAGTCGAGATAAATCGGCGCGAGTGCCGGTCGAAGTGGAACAATAGAATGACCAAGGTTCCGCGCCCAGGTGAATCCATCGCCGGTCGTGCCGGTTTTTGGATAGGATGAACCGCCTGTAGAAAGAATGACGTGCCGGGAGGAGATCACCCCCTGCGGTGTCCGGATGCCGCTTGCGCCGGCTCGGTCACGCACGATTTCTTCCGCCGACGTCGAGAGCCGAATCTCGACACCTGCGCGTTCCATGAGTCTTCGTAATGCGTGAACGACGTCGCCCGCTTTTCCGCTTGTAGGGAAAACCCGTCCATCGTCACGTTCGTAAGTTTCAACGCCGAGCTGATTGAGGTGGTAAATGATATCGGTATTGGTGAATTGATAGAACGAATGTTTGAGGAAGCGCGCTTCATTGGCTTTGAATTGCTGCCGCAGAACCTCCATGTCTCCGCCGTGTGTGATGTTGCACTTGCCTCCGCCTGAGATGAGCAACTTGATTCCGAGTTTAGGATTCTTTTCCAGCAGGATTACTCTCGCGCCCGATGATGCTGCCTTCCATGCCGCGATCATTCCTGCAGCCCCTCCGCCGATGACGATAATGGGAAGTGAGTCAGTTGAGTGCGTCGAAGTCATCAATCGTCTTGCTGCTTGTCATACTGTTTGCGGTAATTAATGTTGGAAGAAGATATGAATATTTTGAAACAAATGAGATTGAAGGATTACAAGATTGCAAAATTACAAAATTACATAAGTACAAGATTAATGGAAAGATTCAGGGGCCAGGTAAATCCTTTGAACAAAAGAAATGTCCAAGGATTGATGAGTATCGTCAAAATCTTCAATCAACTTCGTTTTCGGTGCGCAAATTAATGGGGCGGCAGTGCGCTAATCCGGAGTCCACGTCACTTTGAACTGATTCGGGGTCTAAGAACATTAGATGCTGAAGCAAATTCGCCATGACGTTACGTTAATAGATTCGGATTAATTGAAATTAGCAGGCTATTATCGAGCCTTTTTCATTGACTTTTTTTCAACAAAAGGTTAACTTATTCTCTAGTGTTGCCAGGAGTCACCGCCTATTCACCATTAAGGAGCCAAACCATTGAGCAAGGGTCCGGTTCATGCGACAGGCCAGGACAAGAAATTGCAGGAACAATTGCGCCACAGTGGTGAAATTCCGCAGCACATCGCGATCATCATGGATGGCAACGGACGATGGGCGCAGAAGCGCTCTTTACCGCGCGTTGCCGGACACCATGAAGGTGTCAATACCGTGCGGGATATTGTCGAAGTGTGCGGTCAGCTCGGTGTGAAATATCTTACCCTCTATGCATTTTCCACCGAAAACTGGAAACGCCCGAAAGATGAAGTCTCAATGTTAATGCGGCTCCTGTTGAAGGCCCTCCGCGATGAACGCGACCGCCTGCATAACAACAACGTGAAACTGAAGAGCATCGGGGACATTTCCGCGCTGCCGCACGACGTGCAGGACGAGCTGTTGGACGCGATGGAACTTATGAAGCACAACACAGGGCTTGCGTTGGTGCTTGCGCTGAGCTATAGTGGGCGATGGGATATTACAAATGCGGTGAAGAAAATCTCGCATGATGTACACCACGGAAAAATCAAACCCGACCACATCAACGACGAGCTCATTTCTCAATATCTTTCCACGAAAGATATTCCCGACCCGGATCTTCTCATTCGCACCAGCGGCGAACTCCGCATCAGTAATTTTCTATTGTGGCAGCTCGCATATTCGGAAATGTATATCACGGATTTATGCTGGCCCGAATTTCGACGGCGATCGCTCTACGAGGCAATCGCATCATTTCAAGGCCGCGAACGGCGCTACGGTATGGTGAGCGAGCAAGTCAAATCTAAAAGGAAAGACGCAGCGACGACGTATGTGGAAAAGTTTCTCAAAAGCGTTACAGGCACGTAAGGTGAAGAGCCGCTTGCTCACTCGATGTTCATTCGGATTGACCCTTTTGTTGTTTGGATGCACACTCCTCCTCGCGCAACCGGCGCGACAGCAAATTCAGCAATACAAGATCCTTGGAATCTCGGTTGAAGGCAACAAATCGGCAGAGACGTCGGCCATCATTGCCAACTCCGGATTGAAGCTTGGAGATGAAATCACGGTGCCGGGAGAGCAGACGCGCACGGCGATCACACGCTTGTGGGCGCTGCGCATTTTCTCCGATATCGAGATCGACATCGAGAATACGGTAGTGGACGGAATCTTCCTGTTGATCAAGGTGAAAGAACATCCGCGGCTCGATAAAATTGAACTCTCCGGCGAAGATGAAATCGGCGAGGATGACCTTCTGAAAAAGATCAACCTGTTGAAAGGTCAAATCGTCACACCGCAGGAAATTAACAGAATCGTCAAAGCGATCAAGAAAGCGTACGAAGACGAAGGGTACCTGCAAGCGTCGATCAAGGCGGAAACGGCCGAGAATCCGGATACTGCCGCACGCGGCAAGGTGATCCTCCAGCTGAAGATCGACGAAGGCTCGGAAGTGCATATCGGGTCGATTGACTTTGCCGGCAACAAGGCATTCGACGCTGACGATTTGAAGGGCGAGATGGGCGACACGCATGAAAAAGTTTGGTGGAAATTTTGGCGCGGATCGAAGTTTGACAAAAAGAAGTATGGTGAAGATAAGAAAAAAGTGATGGAGCTCTATAAAAAGAACGGATATTACGACGCCGAACTGCTTGCCGATTCGATTTCGTACAACGAGAGTAAGGATCGGATGGCCATCCGCCTTGTTGTGTATGAAGGACCGCAGTATAAAATTCGCAACATCACGTGGGAAGGGAATTCAGTCTTCAAAACGGAAGTACTGAACCAGCGTCTCGGCATCAAGTCCGGTGAAATCTTTAATATGGAAAAGTTCGAGCGCAATTTGAAGCAGAACGAGGATCAATCCGACGTCGCGTCGTTGTATCTTGACAACGGGTATCTCACTATGGCAATAGACCCGGAGGAGATCAAGGCAGGGCCCGACAGCATCGATATTGTGATCCATGTCCGCGAAAGAAATCAATTTCGCATCGGGAAGGTGGAAATTCACGGCAATACAAAAACGAAAGAGAAGGTCATTCGACGCGAGTTGTATTCGAGGCCCGGAGATTATTTTAGCCGTGCCGCCATCATTCGGAGTGTCCGCCAGCTTTCCGTGCTCAACTACTTCAATCCGGAAAAAATCAAACCGGATACGCGTATTGTAGACGATAAAACCGTCGATGTTATTTATGATGTGGAAGAAAAATCAAGCGATACGTTCAATATGTCGGTGGGGTACAGCGGCGCGTTCGGATTTACCGGAGCGCTCGGGCTAACGTTCAATAATTTTTCTCTGTCCGAGCCGCTTTCAGGGGGAGGAGGACAGGTGTTGACTTTCGATTGGCAGTTCGGCGAAGCGAGCCGTTACCAGACATTTTCCATCTCTTTTCGCGAGCCGTGGATGTTCGATACACGCACCTCGTTCGGGTTCAGTCTCTTCGACACGAAACAAAATTATATTTATGATCTTCGGCAAACGGGCGGCACGATCAGCTTGGGGCGCCAGTTCAAATTCCCCGATGACTATTCGAGAGGCGACTGGATTTTTCGGTTCCAGCGATACGATGTGTACAGCACGGGGTACTATTATGATCGAACCGGTGTCACGAGTCAATTCAGCATCACGCAAATACTCACAAGAAACAGCATCGACAACCCGTTATTCCCGTCGCATGGGAGCAACGTATCGCTGTCGACGGAACTTTCCGGCCCTCCGTTCTTGCCAGGGACGGCCGAATACACAAAGCATCTCTTCAGCCTAGATTGGTACACACCTCTTTTCAACACATCAAGGGTCGCCTTATACCTCGGAACCCAATACGGCGAGATCCTGAGGTTCAGGCAGACCTCGTATATTCCACCCATTGAGTACTTTTATATGGGCGGCACGGGTCTCGGTATGGCTTCGACAACACCGTTGCGCGGATATGAAGACCGCGCGATAGGTCCATTGAACGGAGACAATCAGGCGCTTCCGGGGACGGTGATGGAGAAACACGTCGCGGAACTTCGGTTCAATATATCGCTCAACCCGATTCCGATTTACCTTCTCGCATTTGCAGAGGGTGGAAATGTGTGGGACGGAGTGAAGAACACAGAGCTGTTTGATCTAAAGCGTTCGGCGGGAGTGGGAGCGCGGCTTCTCATCAATCCGATCGGCCTCCTGGGATTTGATTACGGGTACGGTTTCGACGATCCGAACAGAAGCGGGAGTCCATCGGGCTGGCACTTTCATTTCCAATTCGGGCGAGGATTTTAGTTGATCATTATCATAACACACCATCACGGCGAGCCATCGGCTTGCGGGATGAGTGGAATTTTTTCACGAACTATAACGAGGGTACAGTGAAAGCTTCAATTGTCAGGACACGCACTGCGTTTACGGCGCTCGTGCTCGCATGCTTCATCGCGGCTTCGCCGGCACACGCACAACAAAAAATCGGATACGTTAACTCGGAAACAATTCTGAAGGAACTCCCCGAAGCGAAGGAGGCCAAGGAAAAATTGGCCGCCATCGTCAAAGGATGGAACGATGAAATCGAAAAGATGTCGAAGGACTTGCAGGAAAAGTATGAGGATTATCAGAAAAAACAGGGATTGTACAATGAGCAGACCAAGCAGTCCGAGCAGAAAAAACTGATCGAGCAGGAACAGAAGATGAACGAGTACCGCCAGCAGAAATTCGGTC
>Ga0315281_10011578_pt1 | contig 12081 bp, 8 predicted proteins | sample YL17G07_0_MG_FD_204540 | JGI IMG/M metagenome (GOLD analysis project Ga0315281, IMG submission 204540) | Sediment microbial communities from Yellowstone Lake, YNP, Wyoming, USA - YL17G07_0 | ecosystem: Environmental > Aquatic > Freshwater > Lake > Sediment | place: USA: Wyoming | collected... | reverse complement strand
TCGAACCAGAGGCCGCCGTTTGGACCTGCACCGGCGAGCGGGCGGAGGCCCATGCGGCTCCAGAAGTAGACCGCGAGCCCGATATCGGGGGGAGCCCACGCGCGAAGGGTGCGCCAGTGCCCTTGCTCCGCGGCTGCCCGCAGCAGGCGGGCTACCTCGCTGCCGAGGCCGTAGCCGCGCGAGCCGGGCTCAATCTCAAGCTGGCGCACGAAGAGCACGTCGCCTTGTTCCTCGATAACGACGGTGCCAACGCGGTCGCCCGTCTCTCGCTGCACGACGACGTACTCCCTCTCACCCGCCTCGATGCGCACCCGGCGACCTTCGAGGGGCAACCGTACCCACTCGTTGCTCATTCCTCATCGCTCATTGCTTGAGCAGCCACTCACGCGCCCGGGTTGCCACCGCCTCGGAATCGCCGCGGATGGTAGTGCACTTCGGGAGCGCGGCGACAAAGTCGCGGCCGTACTGCTTGTCGTAGATGCGGCGGTCGAGCACGGCGACGACGCCGCGGTCCTCTTTGTCGCGGATCAGGCGTCCGAAGCCCTGCCGGAAGCGGAGAATCGCCGACGGGATGGCGAACTCGCCGAACGGGTCGTCGTACTGCTCGGAACGCGCGCGATAGACCGGGTCGGTGGGCACGGCGAAGGGGAGCCGGGCGATGATCAGCATCGACAGCGCTTCCCCGCGTACGTCCACCCCCTCCCAAAAGCTGGAGGTGCCGAGGACGACCGTCCGGGGGTTTTCGACCAAGTTCTCGATCAGCTGGCGCGGGTTGCCGTCTGTGCCCTGGGCCAGCACCGTGATGCCCGCTTCCTCCAGCTCCGGGCGGACCAGCGAGGCAACCTGCCGAAGGGCGGCGTGCGAGGTGAAGAGGGCGAGCGCCCGGCCGTCGGAGGCTTTCACCAGGCGCGTGACCGCCGCCGCAACGGCATCGACATAGCCGGGTGCGTTTGGCTCGGGTACGTCCGTGAAGGCGGCGAGCAACGTCGACCGTTCGTAGTCGAAGGGCGAGCCGAGCTGCAGGGTGCGAGGCGCTTCGAGGCCGAGCCGTTTGGCCGCGAAATCCATGTTGCCAGCGGCGCTCAGGGTTGCGCTGGTTGCGACCACCGTCCGGCGCTTCATGAAGAGGTGCTCCCAGAGGGTTGGGCCGACCTCGAGCGGCGCCGAGTTCAGCGAACCCGTGCCGTCGCGCTCGCGGCCGATCCAGACGATGGTCGCGTCGTCGTTCGCGGAGACGAGCCGGGCGAGCAGTTCCTGCATCTCTTCGACCTTGCGCGTGGCGGAGTCAATCTCGCCAGCGATCGCGTCCGGCATTTCGACGGTGGCCGTGGCTGAGACAAGTCGCGATGCCTCCCCGGCGATGCGCGTGACCTCCTTGAGCGTACGGTCGAGGTCGGCCCAGGCGATTTCGACCTTCGACCATGTGTCCCGAGCACGTACGGCGCGGTTCACGAGCAGGCGGTCTTCTTCGCCTCGACCGGGCAGCTCTGCCGCGAGTGCTTCGAAGCAAGGAGCCATCACGCGCGTTGTGGCCGCGACGGCGGCTTCGAGGGCGCGGGCGGTGGCGGCGGTCGCCCCTTCGGGGAAGGCGCGTAGCAGGGTGACGACGCCGCCTTCGCGCTGGTCCCGCGCCGCCCGTCGATGCAGACCTTCGAGCGCATCCGCCAGCAGCCTGCGGCTCACGCTCCCGCCGAACTGTTGGGTCGCCTGGGCCTCAAGGTTATGCGCTTCGTCGACGATCAGGTGGTCAAAGGGCGGGAGCGCGCTCCCGCCGGCAGCGATATCGGCAAGGAGTAAGGCGTGGTTCACGACGAGGATGTGAGCGGATTCGGCGGCCTTGCGGGCGCGCTGGAGGAAGCACTGGCCGTCGCGAACGTACTGGTTCGGGCGCGAAAGGCAGTCGGTGTCCTGGGCGGAGAACCGCTGCCAGGTCACGTATTCGTTGTGATCCAGGTTCAGTTCGGAGCGGTCGCCCGTCTCCGTTTCCGGCAGCCAGAGGAGCATGGATGCGCCGAGCCGGGAGAAGTCGGGGTCGGCGAGGTTCGCGCCGTAGCTCGCGATCCAGCGGCGGATGCAGAGGTAGTTGGAGCGGCCTTTGAGCAACGCAGCGCGGAACTCATCCTCCTCCGCGATCACGCCGGCGCGCTTCAACATCCGGCGCAGGGCGGGGATGTCCTTCTTCAGGAGCTGCTCCTGGAGGTTGATGGTGTTGGTGGAGATGACGACCCGCTCGCCGTTGCGCAGGGCGTGCAGCGCAGCCGGCACCAGGTACGCAAGTGACTTGCCGACGCCCGTCCCGGCTTCCACAAGCCAGTGGCCGCCGTCGCTGAGGGCGCCGCGGACGGCTTCGGCCATGTCTCGCTGCTCCTGGCGCTCTTCGAAGCGTTCCAATTCGTCCCGGCCCGCGGCGAAGACAGCGGCAACTTCCGCGCTGCTGATGGTGACGCGGGGCTCCTTCTTTTCGAGCGCCGGCCACTGCACCCCGGGCCGCACCGTTGGCAGCAATCGCTCGGTCAGCGGAGCGTCCGCCCATTCACCGCCGGCGATGACCTCGGCCAGCGGGAGGTTGTGTAGCGACACCAATCGTGCAAGTTGCAAGCGCTGGGCCGGAGCGATGCCGCCGGCCCTTTGCACGAGGGCGAGGAAGACGCGCGCGGCGGTTTTCGCATCACCGAGCGCGCGATGGTGCGGCTCCGGCTCGACGCCGAGCCCTTCGGCAAGATCCATGAGCCCCCGCGCCTGCCGGGATGGCATCAGGAGCCGTGAGAGTTCGGCTGTATCGAGGCTGCCGGAGTCGAGCGGTGAACCTTCGCGCCGCAGGTAGCCGAGGTCGAAGCCGATGTTCTGGCCGACGACAATGTCTTCGCCGACGAAGCGCTGCAATTCCGGCCCAACGCGGCCGATCGACGGCGCCTCCCGCACGGCCTCGTTCGTGATCCCGGTGAGCTTTTCAACGAAGAGGGGGATTTCTCGGCCGGGGTTGACCAGGGCTTCGAAGGCATCGAGGAACTCGCCGTCCGCGGTGAAGCGGATCGCGCCCACTTCGGTGATGCGGTCGCGTTCCGGGTCGAGGCCGGTGGTTTCAAGATCGAGGGCGACGTAGGTACGGCTCAATGGGCGAACATTCGTGCGAAACTCGCGCCAGTCTATCGCACGCGCTGCCGCCGGGCGAACGCTGGAACGGTACCTTTTCGAACCGACGAATTATGTGTTGAGGGGGTGCTCGCCACGGGCGTAGACTCAGCTCACTCTTCGATTCTGAGGGTGCTGCCTTGAAGGTCTACGCCACTGAGGATGTCCGCAACGTCGTGCTTATCGGGCACGGGAGCGTCGGAAAGACCACCTTTGGCGAAGCCGCCCTCTACGTTTCCGGCGCGACCAACCGGATGGGCTCGATCGAGCAGCAGAGCACCGTTAGCGACTACGACGAAGACGAACACAAGCGCAAATTCAGCCTGAACCTTTCGCTCCTGCCGTTGGAATGGGAAGAGCGCAAGATCAACCTGATCGATACGCCCGGCTATGCCGACTTCATTTCGGAAGTCATCTGCGGAGCACAGGCCGCCGACATGGCGCTGGTCGTGGTCGATGCGGTTTCGGGCCCCGAGGTCGGAACCGACCGCGTGTGGCAGATCGCTGACCGGCTGAACCTGCCCCGCATGATCCTGGTCAACCGCATGGACCGCGAGAACGCGAACTTCGGGTCGGTGCTGGCGGCGCTACAGGGCAGGTGGGGCGCGCGGGTGGCGCCGTTGCAACTGCCAATCGGCGCGCACGAAAGCTTCAAGGGCGTGGTCGACCTGCTCCACATGAAAGCCTACGTGGGCGAGAAGGGCGAAGAGGCGCCGATCCCCACCGACCTCCAGGCGAGCGCCGAAGAACTGCGCGGCAAGCTCATCGAGGCAATCGTCGAGACCGACGAGAAGCTGATGGAGAAGTACTTCGCGGACGAGGAGTTGAGCGAAGACGAGCTGCGGCGGGTGCTCCACCAGGCGCTGGACCACGACCTCATCTTCCCGGTGCTCTGCGGCTCATCGGCGAAGCAGATCGGGGTGCGCCAGGTGCTGCACAACATCGCCTTCAGCGGCCCATCGCCGCTCGACCGGGACCCTATCGAAGCGGAAGGACACCGGGTGACAGCCGACGCGAAGGCGGCACCGTCTGTCATCGTCTTCAAGACAGCGGCCGACCCGTACGTCGGCAAGCTGACCTATATGCGCGTGGCAAGCGGCAGCATCAGTTCGGATAGCCACCTCTGGAACGTGAACAAATCGGCGGATGAGCGGCTTGGCACGATCTATATCCAGCGGGGCAAGGACCAGGAGCCGATCGGGCAGCTCAACGCGGGCGATATCGGCGTGGTCGCGAAGCTGGCCCACACGGCGACGGGCGACACTCTTTGCTCGCGGGATAAGCCGTTCACACTGCCGCCGATCATCTTCCCAAACCCGGTTTACAGCATGGCCGTGAAGCCGGTGGGCAAAGGCGCGGTCGACAAGCTCGGCCCGAGTCTCCAACGGCTGTTGGAGGAGGACCCGGGCCTGCGCCTGAGCCGCGACGCCGGGACCGGTGAAACGATCTTGGCGGGTCTCGGCGATGCGCACCTCGACGTGACGATCGAGCGGCTGCGACGCAAGTTCAACGTGGACGTAGAGCTCAGCCTGCCGCGTGTTCCCTATCGGGAGACGGTGGCGAAGAAGGGCACCGCCGACTACACCCACAGGAAGCAAACGGGCGGCCACGGTCAGTACGCCCGCGTCGCGATCGAGGTGAACCCTATGCCACGAGGGTCCGGGTTGCAGTTCAGCGACCGGGTTGTCGGAGGCTCGGTACCCAAGGAGTTCATCCCGGCAGTGGAAAAAGGGATCATGGAGACCGCCAGGGAAGGCGTGCTCGCCGGCTACGAACTGACCGATTGCCAGGTCGTCCTGACCGATGGCAAGCATCACCCGGTCGACTCGAGCGAAATGTCGTTCAAGCTGGCAGCTTCGCAGGCACTGAAAGAGGCGATCGCGGCCGCTTCAGGGATGCTCCTGGAGCCTGTGATGAACATCACGGTGTATGCGCCCGAAGCGAACGCCGGCGACGTGGTCAGTGACCTGAACACGAAGCGGGCGAAGATTCACGGGATCAACCCCGACGGTGGCATGAGCGTGATCGAGGCGGAAGTGCCGCTGGGCGAAGTACAGCGATACGCCTCGGACCTGAGGTCGATCACGCAAGGGCGCGGGGCGTTCGAGCTTGAATTCGACCACTACGGCGACGTGCCATCACAGGCGGCGCAGAAGGTCATCGCCGATCACAAGAAGGCGGTGGAAGAGGCGCACGCGCACTAGCGAGCGGGCGAACGATGGTCGAACCATGGCTCGCCACCCGCTCGGTGGAGGCGAAACACCACGGGGATGATCACGTCGTGGCCCGGCGCAATCGGCGGCAGATCCGGCTCGGCGAAGAAGCCGACGGCGCGGGCCTCCGGGCTGGGCGACGGCGTGGCGTCTCCGATGTTGACTTCGAAGCAGACGTGATACATATGCGCCTTAACCAAGGAGCCTACAACCCTCGAATCCCATATGCCGATAAGGCGTGCGACACTCCCGCGCACGCCCGCTTCCTCCCAGAGCTCCCGCACGGCCCCTTCGGCCGCCGTTTCGCCGACATCGACAAGCCCGCCGGGCATCGCCCAGAGGCCGTTGTCGGTGCGCTGGATGAGCAGAATTGCGTCGCCACGGAACACGGCTGCTTCGGCCCCGACGAGCGGGCTGAGGTGATTGAGGTTATCCCTGTAAACGGCCAGGACTTCGTCCAGTGCGCGGTAATCAAGCACTGCTACCAGCCGCGCACTGGCGGCGAGCACGTGTTCATACCTTTCCCGGTCGTAGTCGTTCTTGTAGAAAGCGAGGCCGAGGTTCGCGATGGCGCGCAGTTCATCGGCGATGACGTACAGCTCCCCCGACGAATCCATGGCGCCTCCCGATTTACCTCTTCGAGGAGCCGGCCGGCGGTGGCGTTACGGGTTCGCTTGTCCCCAGGCCGGTCACGGGCCGACGCTGAGCGAGGGGATGACGATCCGGTAGTCGAAGCCTTTTACGCCGACCACGTTGACCTGGAACACCCCGCCGCTGCCCAGCAACGGCTCGATGAAGACCGTGCCATAGGAGACGCCCTTCGGCATCTTCGCGGGGTTGATCGTGATGACCAGGCGGCTGTCCATGCCCTTCTGCGCGATCCGCTGCTGTCCGCGCAGGGGCGCCTGCGTGACCACATCCTTGTCCTGCCCGACCGCCACGCCCGCGTTCAGGCTTTTGCGCTGCAGGGGGTCGGTATCGTGGCGGACGACGATCCAGTCGGCGGAGGTACGGATGCGGAAGGGCGCGATGCCAAGCCCCACGTTCGAAACCGTGATGGCGCTCTTCGCGGTCACCGTGCCATCGCTGTTGGCGACGATCAGGGCATTGGGCGAGCCCTCGTAGTGGAACTGGGGGTCACCCAGGAGCGAGGCCGACGAGGCGGCATCAGCCGGCGGGGTCGAATCCTTGTGCGTGACCACGTTCTTCTCGGGGATGGTCGTTGGGTAGTCCATCTTCGCTACGCAGGCAGGGTTGAAGCCGAATTCGTCGCAGGAAATGAAGTTAGCAGGCGCGAACGCAGATGCGACTGCCTCGATCGAGAGGTCGGGCATCGAGAACACCTGCGGCGTCCACATGCGGTTCCCCTGTTTGTCGAACGGGGGGTAGCGCATGCAGCCGTAGACCCGCTCGGTGTAGGTGTAGTCGCCGTAGCCGTACTTCGGAGACCCGCTCTCCTGCGGGAAGTAGTTCGGCGCGGAAGAATCGCCACAGTGGTAAACGCCGCCTCGGAGAGCGGGTTTCAGGGGGTTGAGCGTGTAGTCCTTCCACTCCAACTGGTGGGCTGAGTCGTAGGTGGGGTCGTTGATGGCGGCGAAGCCGTTGTAGCTCCAGATCGCGAAATACCAGTCTTCGAGCGCCGCGGGATCGCCGTTGCCGGCGACCGGGCGGAAGTTCGGCGCCTGGTTCCACTTATCCGCGAGGATTCGCACCCCTTCGGCGAGGTTAAACAAGAACTGGGTGCCGATGATCGCCTGCCGCGCGGACGGGTAGCCGCTGTTGTTGGCCATCCCCGAGGTCACCTGGCCGAGCCCATAGCCGCAGTCGAACGAACGCAGAATTGGCCCAACGCCGCCGTAGGGCACCGTCCCCGCCGCGTTCGACCAGTTCGATTCGATCCAGGCGATGGACTTGTAGATCGACGGCGGCACCCGAAGGTTCTTATCGACGGCAAGGCGCGCTTTCCGCGGCCCGCTGGTTAGCCCCTGGTAGGTCACATCGACCTGGCTATCGGCGGTGGGCCCGATGGTGTACGAGAACGGCACCGCCTTGCCCTCGGCAGCGAGTTCGATCGCCCTGTTGTAGACAGCGACGTAGTTTTCGGGCTCGTACGTATCGAATTCGAACGGTCCCTGGAGGCCGCATGCCTCAACCCTCCGGGCGGAACCGCTGAGCCCATAACTCAGTGCTGCCGAGAGGACGAGGGCCAGCAGCCCCACGCGGGTTAGCGGGCCGCCCAACCGTAAAACCTCGAGAAGTCATTGAGAGAAAGCCGCGTCCCTCGCGCGACAACCTGGAGCCCCAGTTGGCCGGGCTGAGAGAAACCGCTGCCCGTCCCGTGCTCGACTGCGAGCGCTTCGCCGTCGCGGGAGTAGGCCAACGGTATGTCGAAACCGGGCGCGGCAAGAACCGCGCGCTGCGAACTATCACCCTGCGACGACGGGCCGGGTTCCACGCCGAAGGCAGGCCGGCTCGCACCGGGCGCCCAGGCGACGCCAAGCTGCTCAGCGCCGTTGCTCGACTGCACGGCGCTTGTGTCGGATTGCGCGCCATCGAGCGAAACGACCCTGCCGAGGTACTTCAGACCCGCCGCCAGGTCCGCCTCGATGAATCCGAGTTGGGTGCCGTCCGGGCTCAGTCGCCAGTCGCGCGTGACGTAGGGGCTGATGCGCAGCAGGTCCGCGCCATCGGCCCGTACTATCGACCCGGCAGCATCGATAGCGACGGTGATGAGCCGCCCGGTGGCATCGAAGCCGACCGCATAGGCGCCGAGGACACGGTGAACCGACCCGGCGGAAGACTCGCCCGAGAGGTCAACCGCCACGGAGGCGAAGGCGACAGCAACGGCACTGCCGCTGACGGGGGTGGAGCGCGTAACAACCACGCGGCGGCCGTCCGGCGTCCACACCGGATCCTGGCCGGGGTCAACAGCAACGGCCAGCCGGGTCAGGGCGCCGGAATCGAGGTCGAGGAGGATCAGACTCGCGCCCGGGTGCGCAACGCTCCCGGCATCGGCGACGATGAGGGCGAGGTGGCGACGGTCGGGGGAGACGGCGCCGCTGGAGGCGTAGCCATCGAGGTGGGCGACGGTGGCTACCTGGAGCGGGGGGCCGCCATCGGCGGGGGCAACGTAGATGGCGTCGCGATTGCCATCGGTGCGCGCGACGACGGCGTAGTTGCCGGAAGAAGCCGATGCGAATGCGGTCTTCGTAGGCAGGCCGGGTGCGCCGCCCGAGGCTGTAAGAGCAGTGGCGGCAAACGCAGCCGCCGCGAGCAGAAGCACGCTACCGAGAAGCAGATCAAGCCGGCGGGAGCGGGGGAGCCGAGGGCGCGCTCCGTGGCGAGCACGGGAAACAGTCACGTGGCTACCTCGCGCTGTCGTCGCCCCGAACAAACGGGACATACGGTCGGCAGGACTGGCTCGACGTTCGCCCTGCCAAAAGGATCAGCGGCTCGAGTCACGAATGACCCGTGCGCCGGGCTTACGCCCGTCCAGGTGCGGCATGCCACCGTGCCGCCTCCGACGCCCTTCGAACGTAGCAACGAGACCCCCTCCCGTCAATTGCACGGACGCTCCTGGAGCATTGCGATCCGTGCTTTTCGTGAGGCTTACCGGAGCAAACGCGAAGCTGTGCTAGCATTTCTTTTGCATGCTTCTTTACGCACGACAGTTCTCCGACAATCCCCCGGCCCTCCTGGCATATGTCGGGGCTGTCATCCTCGTTTTCGCCACTGCTCTGACGTTCCACGAGTTCATGCACGCATGGACGGCGAACCAGCTCGGGGATGACACCGCAAAGCGCGCCGGACGCCTGACCCTGAACCCGATCAAGCACATCGACCCGCTCGGCGGCGCGATGATCCTCCTGCTGGGGTTCGGCTTCGCGAAACCGACGCCGGTGAACCCGTACCGCTTGCGTACCGGCGCGAAGAACGGTCATGCCCTGGTGGCCGTCGCGGGGCCGCTTTCCAACTTCGTATTCGCGGCGCTGGCGGCGCTACCGTTCCGGCTGGGGCTGGTCACGACGATTACGAGCTTCGACCACATCGCGACCGCGAGCGGCCAGGAGATCGTGGGGCTACTCCTTGCCTTCTTCATTTTCATCAACGTCATGCTCGGCGTGTTCAACCTCGTACCGATCCCGCCCCTCGATGGCTTCGCGGTCTTCCTCGGCATCCTTCCCAACGCCGTTGGACGTGAACTCAGCAAGCTGCACGGGTGGGGACCAGGGATCTTGATGAGCATGTTTGCAATCGGTTTCGTGGCGCCGCAGTACAGCCCGATCTCGTGGATTGTCGGACCCGTGGCGAACCAGATACTCCGCGTCATCGTGTGATGCGGCAGCGCGTCCGCCAGTTCTTTGCTGCGTCCCGAAAGCCTACTGAGGCGGACCTCACAGAGGCTCGCCAACACCTCTCCTCGGAACTGCTCACACTTTTCCTCGCGCAGCACCCGCGAGACATCGTCCATGCGGTCGAAACGGCACGGTATCTGCTGGCCCGCGGGTATTCGGACGCAGACGTCCTGGCGGCGGCCCTCTTGCACGACATCGGCAAGGGGCAGCAGCGGCGCTGGGATCGAGTCGCGTACGTGGTCGCGGGCTGGGTGCGACTCGACGCCGCGGTCGCATCCTCGTCCTCGCGCCTGGAACTGCGCCGTGCGATGACGCGGAGTCTCGTGCATTCCGAGGCCGGGGCGCGCCTGCTGGAGGGCGCCGGGGCGCCTCCGCGAGTGGTCGCGCTGACCCGCCTTCACCATGCGCAGCCGAACGGGGATGCTATGCTAGCGGCACTGCAAGAGGCGGACGCCGCAAGCTGAGCGAGCCCCTCCCACACTGAGGAACTCATGGCCCAGTCCCGCATCGCCATTATTGGCACCGGCCTCATCGGCACCTCCATTGGGCTGTGCCTTATGTCACAGAAAGACCGGAAATTCGAGATCGTGGGCACCGACCGGGACCGCGGCAACGCGCGCGCGGCGAAGAAACTCGGCGCCCTCGACCGCGAGGTTGGATCGCTCGAAGAGGCGGTCAGCGACGCCGGGCTCGTGATCATCGCCGTGCCCGTCGGCGGCGTCCGGCAGATCTTCGAATCGATCGCGCCGCTCCTGGTGACGGGCGCCATTGTCACGGACGTGTGCAGCACGAAGGCCGAGATCCTGAAATGGGCGGCCGAATTGCTCCCGCCCACGGTGCACTTTATTGGCGGACACCCGATGGCGGGGCGCGAAAAGAGCGGCCCGGGCGCCGCGGCTGCCGACCTCTTCAAGGGCGCGACCTGGGCGGTCACTCCCTCGCCCCACGCGGAAGAGCAGGCAGTCAACGTTGTCCTTGGGATGATCGAGACTGCCGGCGCGAACCCCGTCTACATCGATGCGGCCGAGCACGACCAGTACGCCGCCGCCGTTAGCCACGTTCCCATCCTCCTTTCCGTGGCGCTGTTCCGGATGGTGCGCGATAGCGTGGGTTGGGAAGACGCAGCGCTGCTCGCTGGCCCCGGCTTCCGCGACCTGACGCGCCTCGCGAGCGGTGATCCGGCGATGTCCGCAGGTATCGTGGAGACGAACCGCGAGGCGATCGCGCACTGGCTCAAGCGCTACCGCGAAACCCTCGACGTGGTCGAGAAGGCGCTCAACGCCGGCGAGGATGTGACGGCGGCCCTGTTCACAACGACCGCCATGGATCGCGACGCGTTTTTGCTGAACCCGCCGTTCCGCCGCCAGCCCGACACCACCGACCCCGGCTCTTCAGCCGACTCCATCGGGCGGATGTTGATGGGCTCGGGCTACGACAAGATGAAGGACATCATCAACCGGCCCGCGAAGGTGGGTACCGACGACGCGAAACTCCGCCGCCAGCTCGGCAGCCCGGGCAGCAGAGATGATCGTTAACCGCCCGGACCGAATTCGAGCGACGATCCAGGTCCCTTCCGACAAGTCGATTTCGCACCGTGCGCTGATCTTCAACGCGATCGCCGATGGCCGGGCAACAATTGAACGGCCCCTCGATTCGGAGGATGTCCGGTCGACGGCTCGCTGCCTCGCCGCCCTCGGTGTAGAGATCGACTGGCCCAACGGCCCCGGCGCAATCACGGTGACCGGCCACGGGCTCCACGCGCTCTACGAATCGGACAACGTGCTCGATTGCGCCAACAGCGGCACCACGATGCGGCTGCTGACCGGACTGCTTTCGGCGCACCCGATCCTGAGCGTCCTCACGGGCGACGAACAGCTGCGGCGGCGGCCCATGGCGCGGATCATCTCGCCGTTGCGGCGCATGGGGGCACACATCCATGGCCGGACGGGTGACACGCTCGCCCCTCTCGCCATCAAAGGCGGTGACCTCGTGGCCTGCGCCCACGACAACTCGGTCGCAAGCGCCCAGGTGAAGTCGGCCATCTTGCTCGCGGGACTCTACGCCGAAGGGACGACGACGGTGCGGGAACCGTTCCGGTCGCGCGACCACACGGAGCGCATGCTGGGAGCGATGGGCGCGCCGCTCACGGAGAAGGACGGCACGCTCGCCGTGAGCCCGCCACAGCGCCTTGAGCCGCTTTCGTTGCGCGTGCCCGGCGACATTTCGAGCGCGGCGCCGTGGCTGGTGCTTGGCGCCTGCCACCCGGACGCCGAGATTCTGATCCAGGGCGTGAACACCAATCCCACCCGCACCGGCATCCTCGACATCATGCGGGCGATGGGCGCCGAGATTGAGGTACTGGAAGAGCGCACGACCGGCGG
>Ga0315281_10011577_pt1 | contig 12082 bp, 12 predicted proteins | sample YL17G07_0_MG_FD_204540 | JGI IMG/M metagenome (GOLD analysis project Ga0315281, IMG submission 204540) | Sediment microbial communities from Yellowstone Lake, YNP, Wyoming, USA - YL17G07_0 | ecosystem: Environmental > Aquatic > Freshwater > Lake > Sediment | place: USA: Wyoming | collected... | reverse complement strand
GCATCTGTGGCTCGACCTGGACCACCTCGATGCCGGCTTCGAGGCCGAGCGCGCGCATCCGTTCGACCGTGTCCTTTGGGGCGCCCCGGCCGAACGAGGCGTCGGGGCCGAGCACCATGAGCTTCATGCGGAGGTGGTCACGAAACGCCAGCGCGAGCTCTTCCGCCGAGACTTCGGAGACCTCGCCCGTGAACGTGAGCGCAAGCACCCAGTCAGCGCCCGCGTCGCGGAGCAGCTCCATCCGGTCGTCGAGTGACGTGAGATAGCTGGGTGCAATCTCCGGCCTGAGGACGGTGATGGGATGGGGGTGGAGCGTCACGACTCCGGGGCTGAGCGCCCGTGCTTTCGCCTCGGTGCGCAGCCGCTGGATGAGCGCCTGGTGGCCGAGGTGCACTCCATCGAGCACGCCGATCGTGAGCGCGGTCGCGGGCCCGGGGGCGCCGGCCTTGAGCTGGGCGACGGTGAACGATGGAAGGGGCATGGTCAGTTCAGCCTACCAGCGGTGAAGGGAGGGTCAATCACGCGGTGTCCGCGTCGCCGCCTGTCCCGAGCTTCTGGGCGACCCAGACTGCCGCCCCGGCCAGCAGTCCCATCGGTACACCGAGGAGGATGGCCGGGAGGATCATCGTCGTGAGCGGCGGCCGTTCCTTGAGCTGGATGTCGAGATACCCGGCGGGGTGAATCGTGCACACGAGCTGGCCGCTTGCGGGCGCCTCCACATCGGCCGTCGCGCCGGGTGGCACGGTGACGTTCCCCACGGTGTGGCTCGCGAGGTCCCTGTTGATCACGCGGAGTTTCCCGCCCGGCGGCAAGGCATAGACGTTAGGCAAGAACGCGAACGCGTCTCCCCGCTCGATCGCTTCGGCGGTGCCGCGGGGGATGAGGACCTCGTCGATTTCACTTCGGCGCGCGTCGGGCGAGATGAGCCCCCACCAGATGAGATTCATGGCGATCCCGAGCGCCAACCCGGCGCCGAGCCACCCGGCCCAGAACGTGACCGTAGGGCGGGCTGGCCTCCGCAATGCTGCAAATCGTGCCGCTGCTGCCGTCATCGCTGCCACGTTAGCCCAGTGGGCGCCGTCCTGTCCGGGAAGGGCGCCGCGCCGTCCACTCAGGTGACCAGGTAGAGCGCCGGGTAGAAGAACACCCAGACGACATCGACGAAGTGCCAGTACATCACCGTGCTCGAGACGCCCCAGTGGCTCTCCCGCGAAAAGCGGCCCTGGCGCGCCAGGCGCCAGGCGAGCACGAGCATGACCACGCCACTGATGACGTGGGACGCGTGGATCCCGGTCATCGTGAAGAAGAGCGTGCCGTAGGCCTGCTTCTTCGAAAACTCGGCGGTCGCCCACTCGAAACCGACGCCGACGGCGAACACCACCCCGAGGGCGATCGTCGCCAGGAGCATCCAGTGGCAGAGGCGCTTCCTGTTGTGCTCAATGGCCGTCTCGGCGGTGAACGCCGTGAGTGAACTCAGGAGGAGGATGATGGTGATGCCCAGGCCGAGGAGCTGGTCAACATGCTCGCGTTCGATCCGCTGAAGGTAGAAGCGGGCCGAAAGTAGGAGGCCGAAGAGGATGCTCTCGGAGAAGAAAAAGAGCCAGAGGCCGGCGCGGTTGATGGCCAGCCGGTCGTGGACCGGATGGCGGTGGGCTGCTGTGGTCGCCAGTGCCATCTAGTGCGCCTCCTTCTTCCAGAGCCGGGGCATGTGCATGAAATAGACGACGATGAGGGCGGCCTTGGTCAGCGCCGTCGCGCTCAGGCCGAGGAAGCGGACGAGGTCGCTCTCCACTTCAACGGCGAAGATGTATTCGGCGACGGTCAGCACCGTGAGGATGAGTGCGACCGTGAATCCCTTCGAAAAGATGTCCATAGATGAGACTCCCTGGAATGGTGGTGGGTGGTGAGGATGGACCGGCGGGCTATCCGCCGCCGGCGCCGCCTCCGCCGGCTCCTCCACCCCCGGCGGGCGCAGCGGCGATGCCGCCACCGAAGACGCCGTGGACAGAACCCGGCACGCCGTAGTCGTATGGGTGGCCCACCACGTGCGGGGGCTCGAGGAAGTTCTCAACGGGTGGCGGAGACGTGGTCTGCCACTCGAGCGTCCGTGCTGCCCAGGGGTTGTCTTCCGCCTGGCGCCCCCAGATGAGCGACCGGACCACGTTGAAGACGAAGATGAGGAAGCTGGCCCCAAGCAGGAAGCTTGAGATGCTGACGAAGAGGTTGACGGCGTCGAGCCCCGCCGGGAAGTCGGCGATGCGGCGGTTCATCCCCTGGATGCCGGGCCAGTGCATCACCATGAACGTGGCGTTGAAGCCGATGAACATCCACCAGAAGTGGAGCTTGCCCAGGGCTTCGTTGTACATCTTGCCCGTGATCTTCGGGAACCAGTAGTAGATGCCGGCGAAGAGCGCGAAGATTTCGCCGCCTACGATCGTGTAGTGGAAGTGGGCCACGACGAAATAGGTGTCCGTCAGGTGGATATCGGTCGGCACGTCGGCCAGGAAGATGCCGGTTACGCCACCGTTGGCGAAGTTGAAGATCACCGCCATGGCGAAGAGCATCGGCGTCTTCAGGTTCAGCTTTCCCATCCAGAGGGTACCGAGTGCCGACAGGAAGATCAGCCCCGTGGGTATGGAGATCAACTCGGTCATCACCAGGAACGGGCCGTGCAGGTAGTTCGGCATGCCCGAGGTGAACATGTGGTGGGCCCAGACGACGCCCGCAAGGCCGAGGATGCCCAGGAACGCCCCTACCGCATAGCGGTAGGCGAAGAGGGGTTTCCGTGAGAAGTGCCCGATGATCTCCAGTGCGATCCCCAGGCCCGGCAGGATCATGATGTAGACAGCCGGGTGGGAATAGAACCAGAAGACGTGCTGGTAGAGAAGCGGGTCGCCGCCCTCTTTCGCATCGAAGAAGCTCGTGCCCGCGATGCGGTCCAGCGTAACCATCAGCAGCGCGACAAAGAAACCCTGCGTGTAGAGAAGCGCGAGCCACGCTGTCACGAACATTGACCAAACGAAAATGGGGAGCTTGCCCCACGTCATCCCGGGCGCGCGCAAGAAGAAGATGGTGACGAGGAAGTTCACACCGCCCAGGATTGACGAGAACCCGAAGGTGATGATCGCGAGGTTCCAGAAGGTCTGGCCCGATTCGGTGACCACCGAAAGCGGCGGGTATGATGTCCAGCCCGTTTCCAGCCCGCCGAGGAACGGTGTGGCAAGGAGCAGGACCGAGAGCGGTGGGACGATCCAGAAGGAAAGGGCGTTCAGCCTGGGAAAGGCCATGTCCTCGGCCCCGATGATCAGCGGGATCACGTAGTTGCCGAGGCCACCGACGACGGCCGCCACGGCTACCGCGATCATGAGGATGCCGTGGAGCCCAAGGATCGTGTTGTACTGCTTGTTATCGAAGAACTGGAGGCCGCTGTGGGCGAGCTCCATCCGGATCAGCATCGCCATCAGGCCGGCGAGCAGGAAGACGACGACGAAGGTGGTGAGGTACTGGACGCCGATGACCTTGTGGTCTGTGCTCCAGGTGAAGTAGCGCTGCCAGCCCTTCACGGCCGTCCCGTGGGTCTTCAGGCCGAACCACTCGCGGCCCCATGACCCCCACATACCGATGCCCATGAGCCAGCCGAAAAGCCCGAAGACGTAGCCCACCGCCGAACTCAGGTCACGTTCGAAGAGGTCGTACCCGAAGAAGTGGCGGAGGACGGCTGTGAGGCCGATCCCGAGATAGAAGCCGATGAGACCCGTGCCGATTCCGCCAGAGATCGTTGTCAGTGCCCACATAGCGTTACTTCTTCTCCGTCTTCGGCTGGTCCTGGGTCCACTTTTCGAAGTCTTCGCGAGAAACGACGCGGACCGCCGTGAACATCGTGGTGTGGTTCAGGCCGCAGAGTTCGGCGCACTGCACGCGGAAGGAATCGTCGTCCTTGTAGTAGCCGAGGTGCTCGGTCTCCACGGTGAAGAATGTCATCCGGCCGGGTACCGCATCGATCTTCATCCGGAACGCCGGGATCCAGAACGAGTGCAGCACATCGAGGGCGTGGATTTCGAACTTGACGCGGGTGTTTTCCGGGAGCCACAGCTCTTTGCCGGCAACCGGGGGGATGGAGACTCCGGACTGCGGAAACTCGTAGCTCCACGCGAACTGTTGCCCGGTCACCTGCACCACGAGTTCAGCGTCGGTCTTGCCCCAGCCGAAGCCGTCCCGGCTGAACTGGAGGTCGGCCAGGCCGGTCATGCCGGGATAGACCATGACGAGGGCCGCGAGGCTGCCCGTGATCGCGAGCCAGATCTTTGGGATGGCGCCGCTGCCGCGGTAGGTGGGGCCCGCTTCGTCGGGCTGCCCGGTCCCTTTGAACGCCAACATGCTGTATGCGAGCATCGCAATGGCGAAGCTGAAGACGGGGATCCCCATGAACAAGAGGATCCGGAAGATCTGGTCGAAATCCTTCGCCTCTGCCGCCCCAACGGTTGGGAAGAGGTCGAGGAAGACGAGCGATTCGCCGATGGCGGTCAGCCCGAGCCAGAGAAGCACGACTGAGATGACGTGGCGGGTCATGCTGTGCCAACCCGCCGCCTGTTGTGGTCCTCGTGTCGCAATGCCTACCTCCGCGTGGCGCGATGCGCCGTTACGGTACCGTCAGGTATGGCTTAGGCTGATCGGCCAGAGGTCCCCGGATTGGGTACCCAACCGGCCCGTGACAGATTTCACGAATACGGCTGAGGGCGGCCGAAACTACGACTGCACGTCATTGGGAGGGGGCGCCGCAACTACGCTGGCGTATGCGCGAGGGCCACGATCTCGATGTCGCCCCAGTTCTCCGACTGGTGGGCGTCGCATTCGCCGCCCTTCAACAATTCGAGGATCGCAAGGAACGAGAGCACGACTTCCAGGCGCGTCTGGCACTCGCTCATCACGTGCCGGAACGACACCCGGCCCGTCCGCTGCAGACGCTGGCGGAGGTCGGTGATGCGCTGCGAGAGCGTTGAGCGGTCGCGCGGGATGAGGACGCGTGGCGGCGCAGGTGTCCGCGAAAGGACATCCAGCATGATCTTCCGCATCAGTTCCGCGGTCACCCCGTCGAGCCCTGGCCCTTCCGGGCGTGCGGGGGCGGGGGCGAGGCGTGGGAAAACGCGGACGCCGGCCGTCTGCCTGTCCTGGAGCATGTCGGTTACTTCGGCGAAGCGGCGGTACTCGAGCAGCAGGTCTACCAGTTCCCGCCCGACTTCGTCGTCCTCGAAGGCTTCTTCGGTGTCGGCGGGCGGCCGCGGCAAGAGCGCTCGCGATTTCAGGTAGATGAGCTTGGCGCCGATCGCGATAAATTCCGCGAGGGCGCCCGGGTGGATGCCCTCGCTTGTGCGGATGGCAGCCATGTACTGGTCGGTGACGGCGACGAGCGACACAGCGGTGATGTCCAGGTCGTCGTGCTCGATGAGACGCAGGAGCAGGTCCAGTGGGCCCTGGAAAACGGGGAGCTGAATCTGGGGCATAGACTCCAACGGGCCCACGCCCCCCCGCAGGAGCGCACCCATCACGGTCTTGCGACCTTTTCCGTTACCGTCCCGCTGCAGGCGCTAACACTCCTGGTAGCGTCCGCTCGACCGCGGTGGCGATAGCGGCGACCGAATGCATCATCCGTGCGAACGACTCATGCGTCAACGATTGGGCGCCATCGCTCAGGGCATGGTCCGGGTTTGGGTGCACTTCGATCATCAGGCCGTCGGCCCCGGCGGCGATTGCGGCACGGGCGACAGGCTCGACGAGCTTCCACTTCCCGGTCCCGTGGCTTGGGTCCGCGATGACCGGAAGGTGGCTCAGGCTCTTCGCCAGCGGGATGGCGTTGATGTCGAACGTGTTCCGGTAGGCGGTCTCGAACGTGCGGATCCCGCGCTCGCAAAGGATCACGCCCGGGTTTCCCTGGGCCACGATGTATTCGGCCGCCAGGAGCCATTCCTCGATCTGGCCGCTGAGTGCCCGCTTGACCATGACGGGCTTTCGGAGCTTTCCGACCTCATCCAACAGGCTGAAGTTCTGCATGTTCCGCGCGCCGATCTGGATGATGTCCGCGTACTTCGCCACGGCGTCGATGTCCTGGATGCTCATGAGTTCGGTGATGACGGGCATCCCGGTCACCTGGCTGGCCGTGGCAAGGTGGCGCAGGCCTTCCTCGCCAAGGCCGCGGAAGGCGTAGGGCGAGCTGCGTGGCTTGAAGGCGCCGCCCCGAAGGATGTTCGCGCCTGCAGCCTTGACCGCGATGGCTGTCTTGACGATGTGGTCTTCGTCTTCGATGGAGCACGGGCCGGCCATCACCGCCAGCTCGCGGCCGCCGATCGTGACACCCTTGCCGACCGCGACGATCGTGTCTTCGTGGCGGAACTCGCGGCTGACCAGCTTGTAGGGCTTGGTGAGGCGGTGGACCGACTCCACGTGGTCCATCGTTTCGAACATGTCCTGGAGTTCGGGCGCATCCGGGCCGATGACGCCGATGATCGTGCGTTCCGTGCCTTCGGACAGGTGGGCGCGCCGGCCTGTCTCCTCGACCCTGTCGATGATGTGCTGGATGTCTTCGGGCGCCGCATCGGGCGAGACGACGATAATCACGGGTTCTCCTCCCCTAACGGGCGGTTGCCGGTGCAGTTCCGCTGAGGTCCGGGCGCAGGCGTGTGGCCTCCCGGAGGTAGACGTGACGGATGTCATGGATTCCCTTCCCGGTGTTCCAGTGGAGCAGGATGCGGATGCACAGGGGCAGCATGCCGGGGACAGACATCTCGTGGCTTTGCATAAGCGGGACGAACGTCCAGCCCAGCAGCCTTGCGGCCACGGCCGGGAACTCGGCGTAGACATCCGGCGTGGTGGTGATCCAACACGACGCGAGGTCTTCGGCGTCGATTTCGTTCGCCTCGACCATCACCGAGAGGAGTTCCTTCGTTGCTTCGAGGATCTCTTCTTTCACATTTCGGGTCACGGTGGTTGCGCCGCGCACGCCACGGACTGGCATTGCGTCTTCCTCCAGGGCTAACGGTAGTGAGCTATGCCGATGCTGCCGGGAGCCCAAAATCCCCGGCCAGCAGGCATCCATATGCACGGCCCACGCGGGGCCAGCGCCACGCCCATCGGCGCTCGCCGCCCAACGACCGGGCCGTCCTCACCTGCCTGCTCATGGCCGGGACCATCCTCCACAAACTCCCTGGTGCACCGCGCGAGGCCCCGGGAGGAGCTTCCGCGCCGAAGTCGAGAGTATACCACCTGTCCGTGGGGGTGCAGGTGGTGGGGTGGAGTTCAAAGTCTTGCGCAGCGCTGGTTCGGTGAGCGGCGCGCCTGGCCTCGGCACCCGGAGCGGTAGCGGCGGGCCCGTTCACGCACGGCAACCGGCCAAGACAGCCGTGTGCCTGGCCCGATGTGGCTCAGAGAAGGAAGCCATGTCTGCTGGGCGGGCTTCTGATTGGCTGACGGCCGATTGTAGTGGGACAGCCGTTGCGCTCCCTACCGGTCGCGGCTCGGTTCCAGGGCCGCAATCGCCCGGTTGGAGTGGAGCAGGTAGGCTGCAAGCGACCAGCCCAAGACCGGTCACGCGGGTGTCCCTTGTACCGATTGGCAGCTTTCGACCTGGACGGGACGCTCCTGAACAGCCAGAACGCGATGAGCGACGGCAATGGCGAGGCGCTGCACTGGCTGGCCGCGCGCGGCGTCGTCGTCGTGGCGGCAACGGCGCGGCCGTACGAGTCGGCGATGCGCCATTTTGCGCCGCGGGGACTGGTAGCAGCGGCGGTGGTGTGTGCAGGGGCCGATGTGCGCGACACCAGGGGCACAGTCATCCGCCAGTCACCACTTCCGGGGGAGTTTGTAGAGTTCGTGGCCGCGTTGTCTGACCGGGCAGACTGGACCGCCACCCTGGCGACGGCGGAAATGACGTTCCGCCGCGAACCAACGACGCCGGAGTGGGCGGCGACACCACGGCCGGGCCTGCGCTTCGTCGAGTCGTTCAGCGGCATGGCGTTGCCGGGGATCCTCACGGCGCTCCTCCAGCCCCCTGCAGACGACCCGCACATCGCTGAGTTGCTGGCGTGGGAAGGGCGCGTGGGGTTCCACCAGGCCTTTTCGTTCGATGGCACGGAACTGATCACGGCGACGGCCCCCGGGGCGGACAAGGGACACGGGCTGGCGGCACTCTGCGCGGCGCTCGGGATCGACCCCGCGGACGCGGTCGCCTTCGGAGACAGCGGCGTGGACCTGCCGATGTTCGGCGTTGCCGGGCTCGCGGTCGCCATGGCCAACGGGGACGAAGCGGTGCGCGCGGCCGCCGGGATGGTGGCGGGGCACAACGACGACGACGGTGTGGCGGCGGCGGTCCGCAAGATCTGGGGCTAGCCCGCTCCGCCGGAATCCGCGGCGGGGATGGAGCCAAGCCGGGCGACGGGCGAGACCGCGAGCAGAAGCGCAGCCAGGTACATGACGGCGACCGCGGTGAAGAGCGCCTGCCGGGGCCCCCAGAGTTCGCCGATGACGGCCGCGGCGGCGGTGCCCAGGAGGACAGCGCCGAAGCCCGCGACGCGTACGGTGGCCGCCACGCGCCCCCGGATGGCGTCCCCGGTGACGGACTGGCGGAGGCTGACCTCGTGGATCTCGTAAAAGGTCCAGGCGGGGTCCGTCACGAGCTGGTTGCCCACGAGCAGGGCGACACCCGGAGCGGAGACACTGCTCGCCAGCGGCATGAAGAGGGTCCCTGTGGCACGGAAGAAGGCCGCAGCCACGAGTGAGCGGCCGACGGGGCCGGACAGTCCGGGGCGGGCGGCGAGCCAGGCGCCGCCGAGCGAGGTGAGGCCGCCAACGCCGAAGATGAGCCCGAGCACACCCGGCGAAAACCCAAGCTCTTCGGAGAGGTACAGCAGGAACGAGACGCTGATGAGGCCCTGCGCAAGAAAGGTAAGCGCAGAAACGCCTGCCAGGGCGCGGAGGATCGGGTTGTCGACGACGTAGCCGAGGCCCTCGCGCGCCTCCCGGAGGACATGGCGGCGGCGGTGCGCTCTCGCGGGTTGCGATTCGGTCTTCGAGATCCGGACGAGAAAGAGGGCGGAGAAGAGGAACGAGACCGCGTCCACGAGCACTGCGCCAGGGCCACTGAGGAGTTGCACGAGCCAGCCCGACATCCCAAAAGAGCCGACCTCGGCAACGGACGCACTTGCCGCCATCTTCGAGTTGCCTTCCACAAGGTCGCCGCGATCGATCAGGGACGGGAGGTAGGCCTCGTAGGCGACGTTGAAGGTCACGTTCAGGGCGCTGGTGGTCAGGAGGACGAGCGCGAGCTGCCAGATGGTGAGCAGGTCGAAGACAGCGGCAACGGGGACGCTGGCGAGCGCGACCGCGCGGCCCATATCCGCGCCGATCATGAGCGGGCGGCGGGGAAGGCGGTCGACCCAGACGCCGGCTGCCAGGCCAACGGCGAAGGCGGGGACCACTTCGCAGGCTGTGAGGAGAGCGAGTTCGATGGCGCCCGCGCCCAACCAGATGATGGCGGTGAACTTCATCGCGAGCCCGCCGATAAGCGAGCCGAAAATCGAAATGGTCTCGCCCGCCCAGAGGCGCACGAAGTCGGGATGCTTCCAGAGACCGGAGAGCCGGGGTTTCACGGGTAGGGCCTTTCAGTGGCGGGCGCAAGGTGGCGCCCAGGGAGGTCAGCGGAGGGCACAGCGGTGCGGCCGGGAAGCAGAGTCCTGCTCCGGGACACGGGGAGGGCGGGAAGCCCGGCGGGCGGGCCCTCTAAGCCGTGGCGGGGGTGATGCCTGTGCGGTTGCTGACCTTCATTTCACTGGCCTCTGCGGGCATCGTAGCTGCGTACGAGGCAGCGGCCAACCTCGCGCGGCTGGTTCGGCCGGGGCGGCCGTTCACCACCAGAGGATGTCGTCGAGGGGATCTTCGTGCGCCTCGATCGCAGGGTCGTGGTCTTCAGCAGACCAGAGGTCGGTGCCGAGGTATTTCCAGCCGCCATCGGCGAAGATCATGACGATGTTGCCGCGCTTGATCCGGCTGGCGGCGCGCATGGCGGCGTGGAGGACGGCGCCGCTGCTTATGCCACCGAAGATGCCCTCGGCAAGCATCGCGCGGCGGGCATGGGAGAAGGCGTGGCGGTTGCCAACGATGATCTTGCCATCGAGAACCGACTCGTCGAGCACGGGCGGGATGAAGCCGTCTTCGAGGGACTTCAGCCCCTGCACATGGACGCCAAGACGGGGCTCGACACCGAAGACCTTGCAGGCAGGGTTCGCTTCCTTCAGGCGGCGGCCGGCGCCGCTGATGGTGCCGCCGGTGCCCATGCCGGCGATGAACACGTCGACAGTGCCCACGTCGGCGAGGATCTCGGCTCCCGTGGTCTCGTAGTGGGCGAGGAGATTCTGCTCGCTGCCGAACTGGTTGAGCAGAAACGAGCCTTCTTCCGCCGCGGCGCGCTGGGCCACCTCGACGGCGGTCTTTATCCCGGCCTGGCGGGGCACACGGCGGATGTTCGCGCCGTAGGCGGCGAGGAGCTGTTCGATCTCGGGGTAGACGCTTTCGGGGACACAGACATCGACCGGGTGGCCGAGGAACCGGCCGAACATGGCGAGGGCGACGCCCGTATTTCCGGTTGAGGCCTCGATGATGCGTTGCCCGGGCGCAAGGGCGCCGGTCTCCCGGGCGTTAGTGAGGATGCGGTGGACAACGCGGTCCTTGATGCTGCCGGTGGGGTTTTGCGCTTCGAGCTTGGCGAACAGGCGGACGCCGGGCTCGGGGGAAAGCTTCTTGAGTTCCACGAGCGGGGTGTTCCCGACAAGGCTGGAGACTGAAGCATAGGGCGGGCGGGGTGTGGTCACGCGATCAGTGTAGCGCGACCCGGGCTGGCTGCTGCCAGCCCCTTCTTGCCCAACGTTGCCTGAGCCGGTTCGCGGTGGGAAGCCCTTGGCTACGCGCGCGCCCCTGCTGCTGCGTGAGAGCGGCGGCTGCCCGAAACCTGTACGCCGCGCGCCATCCGTTGCGCTCGCTGCCACTCGCGGCTCGGTTTGCGGGTGCGTTAGCCGGTGCAGGTGCCCTTGCCCGAGCAGGGCTCTTTGGGGGCGTTCGGGTCGATACGGTCCTTACAGCGTTCGGAAGGGATGCAGGCATCGTCACCGGTCTGTTCGAACTGCTTCTTCAGCGCTTCATCGTCCTCGCTGCCGTAGCTGATGAGCACGCGGTCGAGGTCGGTGATGAGGCTCTGCGCCGCGCCGTCGACCTTCACGCCGTTCACGATGAAGTGGAGCTTTTCAGTCGCGCTGTTACAGAGCTTCTGGCCATCCGGGAGCGTCAGGCAGGTGGTCTTGTCGTCGACGCCCACAAGGGTCGGGTCGACGAGGTCGAAGCGGAGCGACTTGAGGAACTCGGCCCAGGTGGTCCCGCTCATGTGGACGTGGGCGACGTTGTAGCGGGGCCGATGGATGTGGGCGACCTCGCTGAACTCCGCACCTTCTTCGCCAATGAACTCGGGCTTGTTGAAGTCGAACTTCTGGCCACGGATGAAGACAGCGAAATTCGCGTGCTCGTGGACCGGCTTTCGGAGCGTGCACTTCGGGTCGGCCGCGTCGCAGGACACAATTTTCGATTCAAGGTTGATGATGGTGCTGTCGTCGCGGAAGAAGATTGCGACGACAGCGAGGGCGACCACGGCGATGGCGAGAATGCCGACGACGGAAAGCAGGATGCCCGGGCGCATCCATGCCCTCGCCGGTGTCGCGGCCGCGGGGCGGTTGTTGCTCATCGGGCGGGCGTCGCCGTGGTCGCAGCCGCCGTTGCCGTGCTGGCCGGGGAAGCGGATGCGGTCGCGGACGGGGTGGGCGAGGCGGTTGCGGCCTTGATCTGGTCGTCGAGGAGCTTCCGCCAGTCCTCGAGCTTCGCGGGGGCGCCGCTGCCCATGGCCCTGCCATTGATGGTGAATCCCGGCGTGCCGTTGATGCCGAAGGACTGCGCTTCGCGCTGGTCGTCCTGCACGAGCTTCAAGGAGTCCTCGGAGATGAAGCAGGTGTTGAACTTGTTCTCCTCCAGACCGAGTTCTTTGGCGAACTGG
>Ga0315281_10011576_pt1 | contig 12082 bp, 10 predicted proteins | sample YL17G07_0_MG_FD_204540 | JGI IMG/M metagenome (GOLD analysis project Ga0315281, IMG submission 204540) | Sediment microbial communities from Yellowstone Lake, YNP, Wyoming, USA - YL17G07_0 | ecosystem: Environmental > Aquatic > Freshwater > Lake > Sediment | place: USA: Wyoming | collected... | reverse complement strand
CAAGAAAGCAGTGACCGATGCTACCGGAAGATATTCTTTTCTTAATGCCTCTATCGGAGGGCATACCTTAAGCCTGGACTTAAGCAGCCTGCCTGTTTTTTATCTTCCCCAGACCGCAATCACAAAAAAAATCACCCTTTTTGAGGGTGCTTCCTGTATATATCAAATTCCTTTAAAAAGAATTAAAGAGTAACTTTATCAACGGCTGTATATAGTCTTTGTAGTTACAGATGGAGTTGTTCCTTGCGCTAACCGTATTTCTTCTATGGTTGCCGGAACTTGTCCTTCTGTTCCAGCCTGCTTAGGCGCTATAGTTGTATCTTTTTGGTCTATCTTGTCGTTCACCAGAGGCGCGTTTACTCCGGGAATTGCCGGTATTGTACAAGACATAGTAAATGTAACACTATCCCCTGCCCAAACCACACCACTGAAAGATAGGATAACAATTATAACGGCTATTGCCTTTTTTAATACATCTTTCATTGGACACCTCCTGTTTTTGTTAATCTCCGTGCCCCGTTAGAAAATGATAAGTGCCTTAGTGATTCTTTTCTAACGGGGCGTGGCTGGTGGGGACTGACCCCTTTAGGTTTTGCCCAAAACCCCCTTAATTCTATTGTCAAAATCTCTTTCTGATTTAATCCCTTGACCGTTAATATTTAACGCTTTCATAAAATCTACTAACCAGGCAATAAGTTTTGCCCGAGATAATTTACAGCCTGTGGAGAAAAGAGCGTCCTTGCCCATTTTATCTAAGAAATCTACTTCTTGGCGGTTTAAGAATGTCACCACGCGTTGATTTTTTTCTTGCTCAAGACTATTTTTCATTTTGTCTCCTTAAAACAAAAGCCCTGGTAAACTTTACCAGGGCTTTTACTCTTTGGCAACGCAGCCCCCCACACCCAGGTATTGGGTATGGGGCTGTCGCTTTGCGCCCCAGCATTACTGCTAGTTTGCCTTTATCAGTAGCACTTCCTAATTGTCAATTAAAGTATAACACAAAATTTATAAATTTTCAAGGGTGGCAATTGATAAATTTATAAATTACCACAGTACCATAGGGACACCCTTCCAGCTAATCGGCAGGGTGTCCCTAAAAGTAAAAAAAGGTTATTATTTAGATTTAAGGGGACACCCTCTGCTTTGGCAGTAAGGGTGTCCCCCGATTGGGTTGCTGGGTGTCCCTATTATTTTAGATATATGTTGATATGGTTTATTTGGCGAGAGCGGATTTGTTCGGCATAAGGCGGGGGGATTGTATCCGAGGATATTTCTACTGAATTTCCATCTTTATCATTAAAGATTATCTTTTTTATTCCAGCCGCGTGCTTGCCAATGGTTCGACTCCGCTCACCATGGCACTCAAGCGGAGTCGAAGTGCCAAAGGTATCTTTTCTTTTGGGATTATGATAGACCACCCAAATTTTACTTAAGAAATTGAAGCCATAGGTGCCTTTCTTGTCAAATAACCAGCCTGACAGGATAGGTGAGAATTTAAGGTTCAATTCTTTTTGCGCATTTAAAAAGAACGGGCTTTTTCCTAAATTCATGATTAACCAGATATGCATAAACTCTGCAGTTGAGCCAGAAAGCCGCGCCACAAAGCCGTTGCCGTGTAATTTGTCATCGGGGAATGCGCTACTTACCAAGAATGATGAATTTTCTAGTATGCTGCGGCCGTATCTTTCGGGTTTCTGAAATGGGATTAATAAATTTTTAAAGTCCGCGTAAAATTCTGCATAGAGGCCTTGCTTTAGAATTTCCAGGAGATATTTATATTCCATGTGTAGCCAGATAGATTCGCTTTCTAACCAACCGGGTGTAAATACGCGGCATCTGCCGATTTCTTCTGGTTGGTTTACCAGGGGAGCAGTTACTTTATACATCTTGAGTTTCTTATCATAGAGTTGACTTGATTTAGTGGCTTTATATATGCCTTTTGCCTGGTTTATATTATCGGATAACCTCAGGGCATGCATTTGTCCTTCTAAAAAGAAGGGGAGTTTTTTCTGGATAAATTTAGTAGGTTTTACAAAAGATTCTTTTAAAATTTCGTATTCCGCCACCTCATTTATGAAATAGGCATAATAAATATTTCTTTTTTTATCGAGGGCCTTATTGAGCCCGGAGTTAATTTTCTCTAAAGCGCGGTCTAAAATGGGCGTTAAGTCACTGGTTCTCATTTCGCATTCCTTGCCGCTAAAGCCAAAATGGGTTTTATGCCTGTAATCTTCTTTAAGGGAATAACTCTTATCCCAGTATTGGTAATCTTTATGCGAAGAATTATTGCTAAAATATTCTTGGACTAACCTGTCTAAGCCAAGCAAAAAATCATAGATTTCTTCAGCAATATAAATTTTTTCTACGTCGGCTTTATCCAGAATATCCTTTAGTAAAACCGCCAATCTCTTCAGCTCAAATGTCTCGCATATCGAAGAACCAAATAATGCCGGTAGGCCATTTAAGGCATCAAACCAGTTGGGTTTATTTGCTTCCATTTCAATGCCGCAGCCAAAGGGATCCAGCGAGGCCAGTTTATTAACCAAGAGGCAGAGTAATTTATTCATCAAGGTAGTTTGATAAATTTCACCCTTGCCATATTCAGTTCTGACCACATGGGGTTGCATCGACCTTTTCTTGATCATTTCTCTTTTGGGACTATCGGGCGCGATGGAGTGTAATTGCTTTACCAGGCCATCCCTAAGCACATATTTTTCGCTTCTGGGTTTGACGGCTTCCGTATTGTCATAGAAAATGAAAATCCTTCTATCAAAGATGATTTCCTTTAATTTTTCAGGATAGATACCCAGATAACTTTCCAGCAAATCAAGATTATAAGTCCAGTGGTCGGTCCAGAATCCTTCGCCATGTTCGGCTTCCTGTTGCGGGACGGAATAAGATACTAATATATCTAAGAATTGATCATCGCTTACCTTAAGTTTAATTTTATTCTCTTTCATAAAAAGTATGACATCTCCGGGGGTGAATGGTTTATTTAGAAATGAAATAATATTCGATATATCTTTTTTCTCCACCAAATCTTCTAATGCCATTTTTAAATCTGCCGCATCTTGAAGTGCAAAACTCATCCCTTTAACTACTAGAGGATTAAAGCCATCAGTTTGCAGGAGGTTAAAGAAGGTAAGCACATCCTCGTCTTTTATATCCGGATTAAACCAGACATTGCATCTGCGGTTTTGATTCATATCGCGGTAATTGCCATTGCCTTGAGAAAAATAGGAGGGTTGGAGTTGAAACTTATTATAGTCTCTTTCTAAATCACCGTGCTTTCGGCCATACAAGTAAAATACATTCTGTTGAGAGTTAGATTTTTTGGGGCAGGAAAAGGTTACCGGATATCCCCCGCGGATAATATTATCTAAATAGGTTTGTTTGGCGTAAAGGTCAAACTCCCTTGAACTACTTTGGGTATTTATATCAGACTGTAAATCTAGAATGAGCTTTTTGTTTTCTTCTTTTTTTTGCGACAGGTATCCATGTGTAGTAATCTTGGGAAGGGCGGAGTTTAGGAGTTGCCGGCTTCTCATATAACCGACCACAGAATAAAATATCTTTTCCTGCCGGGGAGATAATTCAAGATTTAGAAGCAATAACGCAGATGGGGTTTTGCTTTTGAATACCTCTTTTTTAGGATACAGAAAATCTTTAGTAGCTAAGAATCGTTGGGGATAAGAAAAATCTGTAATTGGGCCAAATACAGATTGGGGATCGATTAAGGGTTTAATTATTTGGGGCTTTTCTTTATCATAGTGGAATCCTAAATAGAAATTGCCTTCTTTGATGTGGATTACCTCTGGCCTATCTGTAGGGTCAACGTCTAATTTATAAAAAGGAACGCCTCTCTCTAGATTCTCTATATTCATCCAGGCCTCGACCGTGCGGCTTAATTTTTTTAAGAATAAATTACTTACCCCGTATGGTACAATCTGCGGCAGGCCGTCTAATAGTTGTATTTTTTTGCTTGCCTTAGTGATATTTTTTATGGTGACAATTCTTGCTAAGGCCGCATAGGAATCATTGGGGATAGTAAAATATTCTACCTTTGTTTTAAGGCCCAAAGATAGGTTGTCTTCTTCCAATTTTAAATCATAAGAGGTAATATACATTCGGTTAGTGAGGTTAAATTTTAAATTTGCCCAGTTATTTTGGAAGGGTTCGTAAAAAATAATCTTTTTACCCGTAGATATTTTGATAAAGGTGCGGAATCCTTGCGAGGATACCAGTTGCCAGGCCTTGTTTGCCGGTAAGAATTCTAATATGCTATGGTCTTTGTCTTTGGTGCCGAGGCTGACCATTCCTTGCGCGCGGTTCACATAGAAGACCCACATCGGTATGCCGTATTTGCCGGCAATGCCGGGAAAGAAATTAGCCAAGGGCTTGGCGAAGTTGTAGTTTTCAATCACAAATTCGCCGCCAGCATTAAGGTAATATTTCGGTTCTTTATTTTGTAAATTTTTCACGCGTAACTAGTCCTTATCCGCCTTCGCGCAGAAAACCACGGGTGTAAACCCGTGGATGAATGCGAACAGACAGCGCTACGGCGGATGTCACTAGATAGTGTTAAAGGCGGACCCGCCGAAGCGAAGCGTAGGCGGGTAAATAAAGGTACCACGCCTGTAAACCCCGCACCAAAATTTTGGTGCGGGGTAAAGGCGTGGGGTTCCATATTAACTAACATATTTTACATAATTTATCACGTTTGTCCATATAAATCTTAAAGCCCCTTAAGGTAAATAAATGGGATTTGTTTGACTTTTTAGATAAAGGGTGGTATGATTAAAAATTAATTATGCTGGAGGTGGGATTGTGGCAATAGATAAAGAAACGGTTAAATATGCAGCGCATCTGGCACGTATCGAACTAAAGCCCAAAGAGTTAGAGAAATTATCTCAACAGCTTCAGGATATCTTAGATTTTATTGATCAATTAAAAAAAATAGATATAAAAGATATCCACCCCACAAGCCATATCTTGCCCATTAATAATGTATTAAGAGAAGATTGCCCAAGGGAATCTTTGCCCAGCGAAAAAACCCTGATGAATGCGCCTGTAAAAGAAGGAAATTTCTTTGTGGTGCCGAAGATAATTGAGTAATTTAGTTCATAGTTCATGGTTATGGAAAGAGAGCTTTATAAATTAACCGCGCATAAACTCATTGAGAAGTTGAATAAAGAAGAAATTACCTCTCAGGAAGTCCTTAATTCTTTAAAGAATAGAGTTGAGGACATAGATGGTAAAGTAAAAGCTTATGTAAGATTATCAGGCTCGCCTTTTTTAAACCGAACACCGAAAACCGAACACCAAAAATCTATTTTAGCGGGAATTCCCATCTCTATCAAGGATAACATCTGCACCGAGGGCTTAAACACCGAATGCTGTTCTAAGATTTTGGAAGGCTTTAAGCCACCCTATGATGCTACCGTAATTAAAAAATTAAAAGAGGCGGGTGCGGCAATTTTAGAGGTAAAGACCAATATGGATGAATTTGCCTTTGGTTCATCTACGGAAAATTCTTTTTTTGGCTCTACACATAATCCCTGGGATTTAGAATGCGTACCAGGTGGTTCATCCGGTGGTTCAGCAGCAGCGGTAGCTGCTGAAGAAGCAATTTTTGCTTTGGGTTCGGATACCGGAGGTTCTATCCGCCAACCCGCAGCATTTTGCGGCGTAGTGGGGCTGAAGCCCACCTATGGTAGGGTTTCCCGTTATGGCTTAATTGCCTTTGCCTCAAGCCTAGACCAGATTGGGCCAATTACTAAAGATGTCAAAGATTGCGCTATCTTAATGAATGTAATTTCGGGTCATGACCCTTGTGATTCTACCTCGGCCAATATAGAGGTACCAGATTACACCAAATCATTACATAATGATATAAAAGGAATTAAGATAGGTATACCTAAGGAATATTTTATCGCAGGCTTGGATTCAGAAGTTAAAACTATCGCGGAAGAGGCGATAGATAAACTAAAAGATTTGGGGGCTGCGTATAAACAGGTTTCTTTGCCTCATACAGAATATGCCGTGCCGGTTTATTACATTATTGCTACGGCTGAGGCAGGTTCCAATTTGGCTAGATTCGACGGCGTGCAGTATGGATTCAGGGCACAGGGCACAGGGCACAGGGCACAGGGCTTAATTGATATGTACAAAGCGACGAGGGGCGAAGGCTTTGGCGAAGAAGCAAAGAGAAGGATTATCTTAGGAACCTTTGTTTTGTCTCACGGTTATTACGATGCCTATTATATACGCGCCTTAAAAGTTCGTACCCTTATAAAACAGGATTTTGATGAAATTTTTAAGGAATGCGATTGTATCGTTACGCCCACTTCTCCTACGCCGGCGTTTAAAATTGGAGAGAAAGCAGCAGATCCTTTAAAGATGTATCTTTCGGATATCTATACCATATCCGCCAACTTATCCGGGATTCCGGCAATATCCATTCCTTGCGGGTTTACCAGGAAAGGTCTGCCAATAGGATTGCAAATTTTAGCTAAGCCCTTTGATGAAGAAATGCTTTTTCGAGTTGCTTATGCCTATGAGCATAATACACTATGGCATAAAATGAAACCGAAATTGTAACGTCGCGGAACTACGCTGAACTTTGCGCGGAACCACGCAATAATTTTTCCGCGTAGTTTGAGCGTTATATTCCGCGTAGTTTGAGCGATATGCAATACGAAGTAGTTATCGGATTAGAGGTGCATGTTCAGTTAAAAACGAAAACCAAGGCCTTCTGCGGTTGTTCTACTGAATTTGGCAAAGAACCGAATTCACAAGCCTGTCCGGTATGCCTGGGGTTTCCTGGGTCATTACCGGTTTTAAATAAAGTTGCCCTGGATTATGCCTTGCGCGTGGCGTTGGCCTTAAATTGCCAGGTGCAGGAGTACACTAAGTTTGACCGAAAAAATTATTTTTATCCAGATTTACCTAAAAATTACCAAATCTCACAATACGATTTACCTTTATCTAGGAACGGTTTCCTAGATATTTATATAGAAGGAAAGGCCAAGCACATTGATATCCGCAGGGTGCATTTAGAAGAGGACGCAGGTAAACTGATACATCGCGATGAAGCGAGTTTAGTGGATTTTAACCGTACGGGAATACCTTTATTGGAAATCGTCAGCGAACCACAGCTTAATTCTTCCCAAGAGGCATACGAATATTTAACCACTTTAAAGAACATTATTGAATATCTGGATGTTTCTGATTGCGATATGGAAAAAGGGTCTTTGCGTTGCGATGCCAATATTTCGCTTAAGAAGAGAGGTGTGCAAGAATTAGGCACAAAAACAGAACTAAAGAATATGAATTCTTTTAAGGCGGTAAAGGATGCATTGGAGTTTGAAATAGAGCGCCAGACAGAATTATTAGGCGAGGGAGAGCCCATTATTCAAGAAACTAGATTGTGGGATGAGAAGGAAGCGCAGACAGTTTCTATGCGCACCAAAGAAGAAGCCCAGGATTACCGTTATTTTCCTGAGCCGGACTTAACCCCCTTTATCATCAGCCAAGATAAAATCGAAGAGATTAAAAAGGCCATTCCTGAATTGCCCAGAGAAAAGATGCTGCGTTTCATGAGAGACTATGGCCTATCAGAATACGATGCTAAAATCCTATCATCATCAAAAAAATATGCTGAATATGCTGAGGAATGCATGAAGGCGAGTAATAATAAAAACAAGAAGTCGATAGCGAATTGGTTGATTGGTCCTTTGGCTTCTGCGGCATCTGATCACCATTGTGCTGTGCCAGATTTAAAAATTTTACCATCAGAGTTAGTGAAATTAGTTGAAATGGTAGATCTAGAAGTAGTCTCAAATCTAGCTGGGAAGACAGTAGTTTTAACTGAGATGATTAATACTGGCAAGGATCCGGAAACAATAATAAAAGAGAAAAATTTAATACAAATTTCTGATACGAGTGCATTAGATAATATTGTGGATGAGGTCATAAAAGAAAATGCTAAATCGGTAAATAATTATAAAACAGGAAGAGGCAATGCCCTGATGTTTCTGGTGGGGCAAGTAATGAAGAAGAGCCAAGGAAAGGCAAATCCAAAAGTAGTTCAGGATATTTTAAGGAGATTACTAAAATAATATTTTTATGATTACACAGATAAATTTTGTTTCCATAATCTGTGTAATCAGAGGTCTCCAGTAATAAATTTTCAAGAGACCTCTTAAAACGGAGGTTAACTGATGCGTAGGAAATTGATTATCGGGGCAATCTTGGGTATAGTAGTTTTTGCTTTCGTTTCCGCAGGCATTACAGGGATAGAAAAAAAGAAAAAGGATGACCTTTTCCGGCAGGTAGAGCTTTTTTCAGATACGTTGGCGATTATTCAGACAGACTATGTTGACGAGGTTAATTCTAAGGATTTGATTTATAGCGCCTTAAAAGGAATGTTGTCTTCTTTAGACCCCCACAGTCAATTTATGGACCCGGATACATATAATGAATTGAAGGTGGACACCGAGGGCAAATTTGGCGGCTTGGGTATTGAAATCACGATAAAAGATGGTTTATTGACGGTGGTAACGCCCATAGAAGATACGCCGGCCTGGAAGGCGGGCGTAAAGGCCAATGACCGCATTGTGAAGATTAATAACGAGTTAACGCGCGAGATTACCCTTATTGATGCGGTGAAGAAATTAAGGGGTAAGCCTGGAGAGGCAGTAAATATTACTATTTTAAGAGAGTCTGAGAAAAAGATTTTAGATTTTAAGATAGTGCGCGACATCATCAAAATAAAAGATATCAAAGAGGCCAAGATTTTAGAAGATGGTATTGGCTATATCCGCCTCATAGAATTTAGAGAAAATACCGCTCAGGATATAGAGGTAGCCTTAGAGAATTTAAAGAAAGAAGGCATGAATGCGTTGATATTGGATTTAAGAAATAATCCGGGAGGGCTGCTTGATGTGGCGGTGAGGGTAACAGAAAATTTTATCGAAAATGGCAAGCTCATTGTCTCTACAAAAGGTCGCAAGAGCTCTCAGAATTTAGAATTTATTTCTCGTGCCAGTCACCCTATTTTAGAAATGCCTATGGTAGTGCTCATTAATGAAGGTTCGGCTTCGGGTAGCGAGATAGTTGCCGGCGCTTTACAAGATTACAAACGCGTCATAATATTAGGCACAAAGTCATTCGGTAAAGGTTCGGTGCAGACCATTATACCTTTAAGTGACGGCTCGGGGCTTCGGCTTACCACGAGTAAATATTTTACGCCTTCAGGTAAAGAAATACACGGCAAGGGGGTTATGCCGGACATTGTGGTAGAAGAAGGTAAAATTGAACTGGCCGGTAAAGAAGGGGCAGCGGTAGAAAAACCACAAGATATATTTCAAGAATTAGAGAAAAAAGAAGAGAGAGTTAAGGAAGAGAAGAAACAAGACTATAAATCCGATAATCAACTTATGCGCGCTGTGGATATTTTAAGGGCAGTGAAGATTTATAAAGCAAATAATAAATAAGGGTTACCAAGAGTTGCTAAAAAATGAAAAGGCAAAAGAAGGTTATTTTAATTTTATCTATCGTTGTAGTTATAGAAACTATATTCATTGTTTATTTGTGGCTCAGTCGGCCTAAAAAAATACCCCCGATTCCCGTAGCCATAAAGGGAAAAATTGCTATTGTCATTGATGATTGGGGTTATAATTTGAATAATTTAGCGGTGTTAGACCAGATAAAGTATCCCTTGACTGTATCGGTGCTGCCTAATTTAACTTATTCTAAAGTAGTGGCTAAAGAATTATATGGACGGGGACGGCAGATTATTCTTCATTTACCTCTGGAACCCTATGAGAAATGTAGGTTAGAGCAGAATACCATTATGATTTCCATGGATGACGCAAACATCATAAATACCCTGAGGCACGATTTAGCTTCTATCGCAAACTCTTCCGGCGTCTCCAATCATATGGGCTCAAAGGCTACAGAGGACTCAAGGGTAATGCGGATTATATTTAAAGAACTAAAGAATAGGAACCTTTATTTTTTAGATAGTTTTGTATCCGCGGAATCTACCTGTTTTGATTTGGCTTATAAAATGCGCCTGGGTTTTGCTAAGAGAGATGTTTTTTTAGATAACACAGAAGAGCCCGCATACATCAGGGGACAGATTTATAAATTAAAAACCAGGGCCAGGGTTTATGGCCAAGCGATAGGTATTGGCCATGACCGAAAAACTACTTTAGGGGTTTTGAAGGAAGTAATGCCAGAATTAGAGAAGGAAGGATATAAGTTCGTATTTGTATCGGAGTTAGTTAAATAAAATCGTTATCCCGTTTGCCTGTTTTAAACAACAGGCTAACGGGCCAACGGGCTAACGGGCTAACGGAAATGTATGTATTAGGTATAGAGACTTCGTGTGATGAAACCTCGGCCGCGATAGTAAAAGACGGTAGAGAAATTCTTTCTAACGAAGTTAGCTCCAGCCTTAAGTTTCACCAGAGATATGGCGGGATTGTGCCTGAGATTGCTTCGCGTATGCAGTTGGAGACCATCACAGCTGTGACAGACAGCGCCATAAAGGAAGCCCAGGTTAAATTAAAAGATATAGGCCTGATTAGCGTTACCAACGGCCCAGGGCTTTTAGGTTCTTTGTTGGTGGGAATCTCCTTTGCCAAGGGCATAAGCCTTAGTTTAGGGATTCCTTTGCTAGGGCTGAATCACCTTTACAGCCACATATACGCGGGTTTTCTTAATGGGATAGATATTCAATTACCTTTTGTGGCTTTGGTTGTTTCCGGCGGCCATACGAGTTTATTTTATGTAGAGGATTTTGATCAGATAAAACTGCTGGGCTCAACTCAAGATGATGCCTGTGGCGAGGCATTTGATAAGGTAGCTAAAATTTTAGGCCTGGGTTATCCCGGTGGCCCCATTATCGAACAATTAGCAAGGAAGGGCAATCCCCGAAAAATAAAATTTAGTTGTTCTAATACTAAGGACCCTTTGGATTTTAGTTTTAGCGGAATAAAGACAGCCGTTCTTTATTATGTAAAAAATTACCTCAAAATCAACAACTTGCATTATACAAAAGATAATAGCTGTCAGCTGTCAGCTGTCAGCTGTCAGCTTATTTACGATATTGCTGCTTCTTTTCAAGAAACAGTAATTGAGACCTTAATTAAGAAATCCTTATTAGCCTGTAAGATAAAAAAGACAAATCGACTGGTCATCGGTGGAGGGGTGGCAGCCAATAACAGATTAAGAGAGGAATTTTATGCCGAAACGAAGAAAAACAAAGTAAAGATATATTTTCCCCCTAAAGAACTTTGCCTGGATAATGCGGCAATGGTAGCAGGTTTAGGGTATAGATTATTCAAAAAGGGTTATAGGTCAAATTTGGATTTGAGTGCGGATTTAAATGAAGCCATAACTTATGGAGCACGAAGTGCGACATAAGTTATTTGGCTGAATTTACCCCCCACCACTTTCGTATTTAACCTACGCTATATTGAAAGTGGTGGGGGGTTAATTCGCCCCGCCTCTTGTCCCGCAAGATGCGGGACGGCGGGGCTCATTAAAAGGAGGGCAGAGAATATGCTTACCGATATGCAGATTATTATGCGTTTAAGTTTATCTTTGATATTAGGCGGTCTCGTGGGTTTAGAGCGTCAATTACACCGCCGCGCTGCGGGTTTACGCACCCATATTTTAGTTTCCTTAGGTTCCTGTCTTATCATGTTGACATCGCTGTATCTTTTTGATATATATAACCATAAGGTTCCTTTGGATCCCACCCGCCTTGCCGCGGGTGTAATTACCGGTATTGGTTTTTTAGGAGCAGGTGCAATTATTAGGGAAAGAGAAGGGGTAAAGGGCTTGACTACTGCTGCCAGTCTTTGGGTAGTTTCCGGTATAGGCTTAGCTATAGGCAGTGGTTTCTATATCGGAGGTGTGTTTACTACGGTATTAGCATTGGTAGCCCTTTTTCTCTTAAGATATATTGAGGCAATAATTTTCGGGAAAGAAGAGGAGGTCAAATGATTTACGAACACGATGGTGTTCGTAAATCATGCGCTCATTAAAGGAGGTGATAAGTAATGGCTTT
>Ga0315281_10011575_pt1 | contig 12083 bp, 14 predicted proteins | sample YL17G07_0_MG_FD_204540 | JGI IMG/M metagenome (GOLD analysis project Ga0315281, IMG submission 204540) | Sediment microbial communities from Yellowstone Lake, YNP, Wyoming, USA - YL17G07_0 | ecosystem: Environmental > Aquatic > Freshwater > Lake > Sediment | place: USA: Wyoming | collected... | reverse complement strand
GGGGAGTCCGCGTTAAAGCTGCTGCAAGAGAGCGTCGCGCACGGCAATCCCTATGACGTGGCGATTTTAGATGTGGACATGGCGGGCATGGACGGACTTCACCTCGCCCAGGCGATCAACGCAGATCCGGCACTGAAGGGAACCCACATGGTGTTGCTGAGCTCCGCCGGGCGGCGAGGCGACGCGAAGGCCGCAGTAGCGGCTGGCGTGGCGGGGTATCTGACGAAGCCGGTGCGGGAGACTCAGCTCTTCGAGTGTTTAGTCGCCGTCAGGGTGATGCGCCGACGGCAGCAGCAGGGAGTCGGCGGCGAACGATCGGCCGTGCCACACAGTACTGGGCTTGTGACGCGCCACACCCTGGCCGAAGCGAAACTAAAAAGCGGTATTCGGTTGTTGCTGGCCGAAGACAACATCATCAACCAGAAAGTGGCCGTCCACATGCTGGGGAAAATGGGCTATCGTGTGGACGTGGTCGCGAATGGCGCGGAGGCGGTGGAAGCGACAGCTCGTATCGCGTACTCAGCGGTCTTAATGGACTGTCAGATGCCTGAGATGGATGGATTTGACGCGACGCAAGCGATACGAGCACGTGAGGCGTTATGCGTGAAGAACGTCGAGATGAGCGACGGACGACAGCACGCGCCCCGCATACCGATTATCGCTATGACTGCCAACTCGACGAAGGGCGATAGCGAACGGTGCCTGGAGGCCGGAATGGACGAGTATATTGTGAAACCGGTCAAATCCCAGGATCTCGCCGCTGTACTGACGCGCCTGCTCCAGAATATCGAGTCCACACCATAAGTGAAAGCCATCTTGAATTCGGTTTGCCCGCCGGACGATCAACGCCCCAGCTGAGTCTGCCTGGCTACTCTTCCGGAATCCCGCCGAGACGTACCATTCGACTGCCATATCGCTCGATCAATCCGTCCAGGGCTGCGACAGCCTGAGTCTGGCGCAGCGCAAAGAGGGATTCCGTCGCAGGCAGGAGGCCGGAAAGTGACAGGCCCACCAGCCGATAGCATGTGTGCGGGGTAGCTAGGTTGTGGAGCGCCGATCGGATAGCCGGCCACATCGTGGGATCGTAGTTGAGCGGTTGCCGGAACTGCTGCTGTCGAGTGGTGATCCGGAACTTCGCGTCTTTCAATTTGACGGTGAACGATCCCGCTGCCATTCCCTGTACGCGTAGGTCGTGCGCCAATGTCCCGAGAAAACTTCGAATTGTCTGTTCCAGGAAGGCCAGATCGCCGGTGTCGTGTTCGAACGTCGTTTCATGCCCGAGGCTCTTGGACGCTCGATCGACCACGACCGGATCGTGATCGATTCCACGCGCGACTTCCTGCCACGCGACAAAACGGTTACCCCATCGCTGTCGAAGAAACAGCTCGTGCCGCGGATCGAGCAAGTCGCCGACGCGTTGGACGCCGAGCGAATTCAACATGGCTGCAGACTTTGGTCCGATGCCCGGCAAGTCGCGAACCGGACGCGCAGCCAGAAACGAAGCCTCGGTTCCTGGCTCGATCACGGCTAGCCCGTCAGGCTTGTGTGCATCCGCTGCGACCTTCGCCACGGTCTTGCCGGTGGCGAGTGCGACCGTGCAACGGAGCCCCGTGGCTTCGAAGATCGCCTCCTTCACGCACTGGCCAAGGCGGGACGGATCGGGATAGAGAGACTGCATGTCAGTCGTCTCCGCGTAAAACTCGTCGATGCTCGTCCATTCGGTGACGGGGAGCAGGCGGCCGGTGACGGCCTGCATCTGCTCATGCAGCCGACGATAGAGCGGTCTGTCCGGGGGAATGAGCATGAGATGGGGGCAGAGACGCCGGGCTTCGCCTGTCGGCATGGCAGCGTGGACGCCGAATGCACGAGCCGCATAACTCGCGGCCGCGATAATTCCTCTTGGGGATGATCCACCAACGGCTACCGGTTTGCCCGCAAGGCTTGGATCTGCCAGGACGGCCGCTGAGGCGAACATAGCATCCACGTCCCCGAACAGAATTTGGCGAGACCAGCGCATGGATCATTCCCAAGTAGGTCGTTCGTAACTCGTCGCTCGTATCTCGTCGTTTGTCCCTTCGGTGGGTCTGATCTGAAACGAGATATGAAATACGCTTCACGGTCTTTGCGCTGGCGGACTTTTCCAGCATCCTGCTAGAACCTAAAGGACAATTGAATTCGCTGCAAGAGAGTGGGAGCGGGTGTAGGCGGAGGCTCGTGCTGGACCCGACTCACCGATCCCAATTCTTGTAGTAGTCCCCGACAGATGCCGCAATGGTGCCGCCGCGGCTGAATTGTCCGTCGCTGGCGTCGGTAAACTCGTCCGCATTGCCGACAGCGCCAGGCAAATCGCGTGAGGGCGAGGACTTCCTTCTGTAACGAATGGTAGATGGTGATCGCCAGGGCGCCGTCTCGATTCATCTCGGTCATCTTACGGAGAAAGTCCGCTCCATGATTCGGCCGCCGTTTCAGGATATCGAACTGCCATTGATGAATCATTTCGTGCGCCAGCGTATTCACGATCTCTTGCTCGCCGTACGCGCTCCGTTGGGCGGCCTGTTGGAGCAAGGGAAGGGATAAGCGAATCTCGCGCCTGATCGGCGGGCGAAGACCATCCTGATCCAGCCGTGGCCGCGGTCCGCGACGACTCACGAACAGGCCGACTGAGGAGGTCAGCCGCCGACTCCAGAGCAGATCGATCGGGGGCAGCAGGCCCGCGAAATAGCGGCCATTCACTTCGTTCCACATCTGGGTCAGATGCTGCGAGGTCACCGGAGGGGATTGGCGAGGAGACATGTGAAGGTGATTACCCCAACTCTTCATGCACTGCCGCAGCCAGCAACGGCATCATAATTTCGTGGTGGCCGATCAAAGAGTAGCCTTTCCCGCCCTTCTGGGTCGGCCGACGCACCACGTTGGTGAGTGGGCGGTAGTGAGCCAAAAAGTCCATATCTACGGTCGTAATGTTGGTCAGGTTATGACCAAGATTGCGCGCGAGTGACACAGTTTTGAGAAAAACTTCCGGCAAAATGACGGCAGAACCGAGATTGAGATACACGCCTCCCTCCATCCCTGATACAACGGCCGCAAGTCGCCGAAAGTCCAGCAGCGAGGTCGCGCCAATAGCGGCTCCGTCCGCGGCAGGATGCATATGGATGATGTCGGTACCGATGGCGACGTGCACGGTCACCGGAATACCGAGCCGCGCCCCGGTCGCCAGGATGCTCGTCTCGCGATGGGGAAACTGCCCCTGGCGTCGGTTGATGTAGTGGCCGACGGATTCGCCGAGCCCTTCGCGATCGTGGGCCCCGCGGACGATCGCCTCGTTCAGCATACGGCCGGTTTCTTCCGCCATCCCGAAACGTCCCTCGTCAATCTCCGCGTCGACTTCCTCAGACGTGTGTCCCATGAGCGCCAATTCGAAATCGTGAATGATCCCGGCGCCGTTCATGGCCACGGCCGACACGATCCCTTGCTGCATGAGGTCCACGAGAATCGGACTCAATCCAACTTTAACGACATGTGCGCCGATTCCCACGATGACCGGTCGGCCCTTGCGATGAGCCTTCGCGACGGCTTTGGCGACCGCGCGCAACGTTTTCACGCCCAGAATATCCGGCAGCGAACGATAGAATTGGCTGAAGCTGCCTCCACGGTGCCAGGGGCGTGCACTGTCGGAGACGCGGAACTTACTGTGCCGCTTCTTAAGCGGATACGTCGTGAGATCCGTCACGTTGATCGGCGGGATCAGGCTCGGGGTCGTGACAGGAGGCCGCTGTCGGTCAGGAGGCTTTGCCAAGGAGCTGTTCCTCGATGAGTTCACACAGGACGTGGCCGAGCGTGATGTGACTTTCTTGAATGCGGGCCGTGACCGTTGAGGGCACGACGAATGGATACTCCACCAGACCTGCCAGTTTCCCGCCGGTCCCCCCGGTCCAGCCAATGGTCGTGAGGCCACAAGCCCGCGCGGCGTCCACACCCTTCAACACATTGGGTGAATTGCCGCTGGTGCTGATGGCAATGGCGACGTCGCCTTTCTGTCCATGGGCGCGAACCTGGCGGGCAAAGAGTTCGTCGAAGCCGTAGTCGTTGGCGATGGCGGTGATGGCGGCGATGTCGGTAACCAAGGCGATGGCCGGGAGCGGGGCGCGCTCGCGTTTATACCGCCCGACGAACTCGGCGGCGAGATGGGTCGCATCCGTGGCACTGCCTCCGTTGCCGAACAATAAGATTTTGTGTCCTTGGCGAAAGGCCGTGGCGATCAGCGTCACGACCTGCACAATACGATCGGCATGTTCGCGCGCGAACTGTTGCTTGACGGTCGCGCTTTCGGCAAAGGCATTCAGAACAACATTCTTCATACGGCGCGTATTTTAGGCAACCCTCCGGCACCTGTCAAACATGACTCGCAGACCGGCCACGACGTGATGGGGGTACCTCGTTCGGGTAATTCATTTATTCTGTCGTACAAGAAAACGGGGTCATGGACAGGGATCGTCACAGAGAACGAACCAGTTGCCTCTTCATCAGGGCAATGGCCGAACAGTGAATTGATCGCTCAGGCAGAAGAAAAATCTTCCCGCTAAGGCCGCAGCTCCGTAGCTGACCCTCGCTTCACGCCTCACGGTTCCTGGGAGCGAAACGAGAGCGAAGCCGGAAGGCTTTTACGCCGCCCTATGCTATAGTCCGCGCGCAATGGCGCACGACCAACCAGTGAAAGCTTTAGTGATCGCGCTCACCGACCATGCGGCGGCGGCGATCTATTCGATTAATCGTCTGCAGCCGGAATCGCTCTGCTTCGTGTTACCGGAAGAGGCGAAAGCGCTCGTAGAATCCGAAGTCCAGCCGAAAATCGAACACATGCCCAGACGGTGGGATTGGGTGGTGATGGCGGAGACCTGCGAATTTGTCGGCTGTTATCAGACGCTCGCCCGGACACTTCCTAACCTGCTGCGCACGTGGGAGGTGCAGCCAGGCGAGCTTGTCGTCGATGTGACCGGCGCCACCCCAGCCATGGCGAGTGCGCTGACACTGGCCACGTTGTCTCTCAGTTCGCGGATCGTGTCGCTCGTGCCCGCGCGAGAGGGGCAGGAGGATGACAGGATCGATTTGGCCGGACAGCCCTTCGTATGGACGCAGGGGAATCCGTGGGATGAGGCGGCATCTGTCTCGCGTCGCGAGGGCTGTGACCTGTTCAATCGGGGATTGTTTGCCGCAGCGGCGAAGCTGTTTCACGCGGTCGAAGCGCGGGTGAGCGGCGGGCAAAAACCCCTCTACCGTGCCTTTGCAGACCTGGCTGATGGCTACGATCTGTGGGAACGGTTTCACTACCGTCAAGCCTGGGAGAAACTGAAGACTGCCGTGAAAGCTTTCGAGATGGCGTCCCTGTGGGGCGGACCACCAGGACTCACGTCGCTACTACCAGCCATCAAAGCGAACGCGGGATTCTTGGAAAAGCTCGTTCTCGATCCGGCTCCCGTGAAAGACATGCAGGCCCCTGATCTCCTGGCTCATACTGGACGGCGACTTCATGGATCGCACGATCCGGAAGCCGCGATGGTTTCGTTGGTTCGTGCGCTCGAAGCCTTTGCCCAACGACAGTTGTTCAAGCAATACCAGATTAAAACCTGGGACGTGCAGCTAGAGCAATTGCCGCAGGCGCTGCGAGAAACCTGTCGATCTTGTTGGTTGGAAGATCTCGACGGCAAGTACAAGCTGTCCGTACAGGCGCAGTTTCGCGCGCTGGCTGGTTTGGGTGACCAGATGGGCCAAGCCTTTCTGCGCGAGTGGCCGACGATGAAACCCCTGCTCGACGCCGCCAACCACGCCGTCCTCGGCCACGGCTTCGAGCCGGTCAAAGCCGAGCGGGTGCAGCAGCTGTACGAAGTTGTCATCAAGCTATCAGGTGTTATCGAAACATCGTTGCCGAAGTTTCCGGTGCTGAACCTCTAGCGCGACGTGCGAAACTGGCGCGAAAGGAGCAATCCAAAATTCGAAGTTCTGGGTTCGAAGTTCAGAAAACCTCGAACTTCGGACCTCGAGCCCTCGTCCGTCCCGCTTGTTTCGCGAGTAGAGAACATGGAGCTTCGCATTTACTACGAAGACACCAACTGCGGCGGAGTTGGTGTCAGCATGCTAACTATTGATGAATTTGAGAACTAGTCTGCAGGTGTGCGTAGTTGACTGCGCGATCATTTCTTACCGCACGCAACTTTCCACACAGCGTGACCTATACTGCCTGGCATGACTGCTACCCACTCTCCTACTTGTGAGTTGGTAGCAACCACCGTTCCACTTCCCATATTGCCCGAGAATTCCTTGAGCGCAAGCACCCGACTTCGCCCTTCTGTGCAGTCGAATTCCCATTGTTCCTTGGCAGTCAAAAACCTGATGCCCCCCACGGTTTGTACAGTCTTGTAGTCGTAGAATTGCCACATCTTCACCAGATTACTGTCGCGGCGTATGGTGGCTGGGTCCACGTATACAGTCTTTCCTGCTTCGTCGCTGTCACTAACCTTTACCCACTCCGCATATGCTGGACTACTACTCAGTAACAGAAGTGTGATCAGGAAGAGTCGTGTCATTGAGAATGTCTCCGTAAGAGATCGTCAGGACTGCGGGAGTGTGCTCCCATTTGAGGGGGGCGGTCAAATGCAGCTTGGAGCGGCTTCGCGGCACCTTGTTGGGGCAAAGGCTGATCGCTGCGGACGATTGCGAAGAATGTCGGCGTGTCTATTACGATTGTGGCGCGGACCCAAGAGACCGTCAAGGCGAAGAGGGGGTGTGGCGATCACTACTTCACAGTTGTTTTCCAAGCAATGGCGTATTACCGTTGGGTTGTCTTAAATAGGAAGATGAAAAATGGCATGAAGAGTCGTAGTGTGTATGTCGCCAATAGCTACAAGTTGTAACGTATTTTTCACTATGGAAATACAAATCTACTACGAAGATACCGACTGCGGCGGGGTGGTGTACTATGCGAATTATCTCAAGTATTTCGAGCGGGCGCGGACGCAGTATCTCGAAGAGCGAGGGTTGTCGGTGGCCGGGCTTATGAAGAAGGGCACGGTGTTTGTCGTCGTGCACGCAGAAGTGGATTACCGATCTCCAGCCTGCTATGGCGACCGGCTGGTCATTGAGACCGTCGTCTCCGATATGACGGCAGCTTCCTTCACATTTTCGCATGTGATCCGAGAACGGGAGAGTCGGCGTGTGGTCGTCGAAGGATCGGCCAGGCTGGCGGCAACGGATGGAAATGGAAAAGTGAAGCGCCTCGACAGGGCGATGGTCGCCGCGCTACAATCTACTCGTACAAGGAGTCACTAAATGGACAAGCTCGGATACTGGCTTGGTATCGCCGCCGCGGTGATCGGTTTATTCTTCGTCGGCTGGCTGCTGTCCGCGGGCGGCGACAGCCCGATGGGTAAGAAGAAGAAGAAGAAGTCGTAATTCACCCGCAAGTGGTCCTACCTGGTTCATCGCCATCATCAGAGCAATCTCACGGGGTTCACAAGCCGCCAGCGCGCGCGGGGCGGAGGGTCGCACACGGCAATGCCATTGGGCGGTCCGGTTCAACCCCCTGGTCAGACACGTTCATCGCGTATGCGCCGGTTTAGCACTACGCCAAGCGCTTGGCACTTATTCATGAGGCCTTCATATGTCTTGAGGTTGGTGTTGTACTCGGCCATCGGATACTTGCTGACATCACCCTGGTTTTTCTCGTAGAACCGCAGGCAGATCTCCCGGAGCGCTTGGACAGCTTCGAGCAACGCCGCCGTGTACTGGTAAGCCTCCAAAGACCCCGACTCTGTCTTCAATGCCGATGAAATAGCAGTCAGTTTGGACGCCAACCGACCAAGGTCTTTACTGTGAGCCCCAAAGTCGATGGCCTTGAAAAGGCCTGGAATTGGGAGTGTCTTGCGCCACGAAAATTTAAAGATCGCGTCATGAATGGCGACGTACTTGCCAAGGACAGCGTTCACTTGGATCAGTTCCTCTGGAGGGTCCGGCATGTGTCATCCATGAGAATGTGCCTAACGTTGGAATTGAGCGAGCGGCGAAGCCGTCCACTCGAATCACGGGTTAGCCGGCAACCTTGCCTCCTGCCGCCCGGACGCGCTGCAGAATGAAGTCCTGTGTTTGGGGCGGCAAGCACGCGAGCGGCAACGTGCTGAACTGTGCCTTGGAGTACAGCAACAGCCACACGGTAGGGAACTGCCACAGTTCTTTGACGACGGACCACTGAAGCGTTGTCGTGCCGATGTCCGAACTCATGGTGAACGAGGACTCGTCAGCGCAAAACGTGGCTCGAGGCTTGTCCATCTCGCGGAACTTGCGCAGCGAGTTGCGGTAGTGAACGAGGTAGACAGCCGTGGCGTACGCGATGCCCAGTACCAGCAAGGCCGCAAGCACAGCGACGATCCAAGAGGCCTGGCCTTGTGCAACGAGTACGCCGAGACCGAGCGCGGCAACGAGGAGCGCAACAAAGAAGCCGATACCTACGGAGCGCCGCCAAAACGCGAATACCGCCTGACGCAGCAGCGACTCGCTATAAATGAGTGTGGTCTCGTGGGACATGGTAGCTAACAGCCCAAGCTCAGCGACCCGGCCCACAAGGCTCGTGGATAGTAGCTGGATCGCAATGGCCGGGTTCGCTGCAGCGCATGGTTAGGCACCATCTCTGTTTCGTTTATCTTGCTTCCAAGCAACCCAGGCAAAGTAAAATCCCACCGGCGCACTGATGGCGGAAATCCATGCCAGAATCGACGTAGTCGATTCTACGAACAGGGCAACGGCAAGTATAGTATAGATGACCCCCCCGGCAAAAAATGCGTACCAAGGAATCCCGCCCTTTTTTTTCAAAGGTGTGTCGGTCGGCGATGTCATTCGAGTATCCTGGTACGTCCGGTGATGCTCAACTATGAATTATCTCGTTCTGTATAACAAGCCACTTGTTTTGGGGTGTTGGATAAGACCCTATCGATATCCTGCCAGGATTGGGACCTCAGTCCAAGTGATTTCTCCGAGGTTCTTCTCTGCATCTCTTCCAGGCGAAGGAGATGGGGTCACCTCACAATAACCCCACCCCTGTGGGATAAAACCGCTGGCCTGGCAGCCTACCTCTTTATTGCCATTGGCCTGCGGCCTATTTCAGGCTAGCCGAGCCGCCGAAACACGATTTACGATGAACCGTCTGAATCATGTGGGCTAGGAGCGAGGCGTCGCACAGCCTTCTTGGGTGAGCATCATCGCCACATTTTGCCCATCGACGAAGACTTCGGCCACGAAGGGATCGTAGACATCTCGTCCATGCGGGACGATGCGGACTGGCCCGCTGCGGAGCAATTTTTCCAATCGTTGTTTGGCGGATTGGCCACCTGGCTCGTTCAGTTCAGGCGTGTCGATGCCTCGGAATCTGACGCGCTCGGACCCAAATCGGAAAATGTACCGGGAGTCTTCCTCCCCAATCGGCATAACCTCTCTATAGCTGCGAAGGGCCCAACCCTTGGATCAGCGCATCCGCTGGACCCCGTACACCTTTTCCGCCCCGATTCAGTGCATGCGCGCAGGGTCATGGTCGTCCTCACAACAGTATGCTCCAACACCTCCTGAACCGTTCGGACATCGGTACCCATCGCATATCAATAATCCAAGTCCCTTGATTCGAACAGGGGCTTCGGCTTCTTCCCCAGAATGCGGGACAGCACCGCGTTCATAGTCGCCGGATCGTTGTCGAAGCCGCCGTGCGTCTCCGACATACATTGCGTGTCTGTCGCTCCCTTCCCAACCGACTCGATAACCTCGTCAAACGCAGACTTTCGAAGGTTCGGCTCGGACTTAATATATTGCTTCATCCCAAGCAACGGAGTTCCACGTTTGTCCTCGAATGCGTTCGATACCAGCCACAGCAACGATTTGCCGTAAGGGCCGACCGTGTCGTCGAGCTCCTGCTGCTCATTGAGGACGTACATCGTGGCTTTCGGGCAGCGTCCCGATTTGATCGCGGGCAAGGCATACGTCACGAATTCGTCGATTCGAACGGCCGGCGCGAAGAACTGCAGCGTCTTGAAGGGGATGCCGAGCGAGCACAGAGCCTCGACAGCGTGTACGAATAGGATGCTGCCCGCGCTGTGTGCAACGACGTGCAGCTCCCACTTCCGGCGCTCGGCCTCGGTCGCCTGACCAAGCGAGTCCACCGCGTATTTCTGCATGAGTTGAATCGCTCCCTTGCCGAGGCGGTGGTCTGACGCACGCCACGCGTTTTCTTTCATCTCGGACCACAGTGGCTCCGCAATCGGACTCGCGGTGAGCTCGAGAGCGAAATCCTTCGCGTTCCGCAGCCCCTCGAGCAACCCACCGCCGGCACGTTCGTCGGCTTGCGTGAACAGATCGCCGATCATATCGCCAATCGTCTCCAGCGGGCCGGTTTCCCACATGATGTGCAGCGGGTAGATCTCGTTCGCCAGGCATTTGTCGCGGAACGCCACGGCGCGCTTCGCGGCATCGCTCTCGCTGTTCAAACCGCCGTGGAGGTAGAGCATGACCCGCTTCTTGCTCCAACCTCGCTTCTCGGCCTCCTCCGGAATTGTCTGCTTGAAAAGCCGCTCGAGATCTTGCTCACTAGTCCAGTAATCGCCCGTCTGCGATAATTCCCCGTTGTTCCCGACGTCCACGATGAATGGCCGGACTTCTGCCAACGGAATCTCTCGGCTACCGCGGTAGCGTCCGCTCGAGGTGTCCGCGGCCCCCGGACGCGCCCAGAGGTCCATGCTGAGAGGCACGCCGAGTTGTGTCACCCACACGTCGGTCACGTGTAGGAGAAAGTCCTCGTATGGTAGTAGTGCGAATCCACCACTCCCCCACGCAGTCCCCCATGAGTTCTGTACGATGAAGCCGTCGCGTGTGTACCCAACCAGCGCGATGGCATGGCCCGCTTCGGCCCGTCCCTTGCGAGAAATGATCGGAAGGGAGTGCCCCTTTTTACCGACCTTTACTGGGGCCGTAGTTGGTCCCGGGTTGTCCCACCCGTCATGGACCATGATCGTGCAATACACGATCCCGACCTCGGCAAGCGCAGCATGCACGTCGCGCACTTCTTTGTGTTTGATGCGGTAGTACGCACCTGCGGGGTTGGCGAGCGCCGCCTTGCCGATTTCAGCATCGAGATAGCCCCGACCACGCATGCTGTCGGTCCACCGCGTCTGCTCGCACACGCCGTGGCGCGCCCATCCCTTCATCGCGCCGCGCGCGGAGGAGCCGTCGTAGTTCTCTCCAGGCCACTCGTCGTAGCAGCGCGCCATCTCGTAAAGCATCCGCGGGCTCACAAGACGCTCGATGCCGCGCTGACCGAGAAGGTAATTGATGACTGCCGACAACGCGAAGCCCGTGCAGGCACCTTCCTTTCCTTGGTCGAGAATGACGGGAACCTTACTGCAATTGACAAGCGTGTCCGGCAGCCCGGAGAGCGTGGGTTGGTACGACCAGTCCCTGATGTCGATTCGATCGGGGAACGCATCGAGTGTGCGCCGCGAAGCGAGTTGTGAGGTTCGACGAGGTGCAAGGCGATTCTTGACCATAAAGTTCTCCTCTCCTTCCTGCTGGCTAACTATTCAGAGAGCTGCGGCAGGGCCCCTAGTGCTGGCGGCCTATATCTGGCAGGACTTCTGCGCCCTGTCGAGCCACAGTACGGTACACTATCCTCACTTCGGGAAACTCATTCGAGCACCGCTCATAGGTAAACACTGTCCCTTATGCAGCCTCTCTCCCTATTGGGACCCGGCCTATTTCCGCCCGACCGAGCCGTCGGAATGCGATGACAATACACCGTCTGAGTCATGTGGGCTAGGACCGAGGCTTCTCATATCCCCCCACGTCCTACCCATCGACGAAGACATCGGCCACGAAGCGATCGTAGACCTCCTTGCATTGAGTACGTTTGGAAGGAGTCTTCCGTGATGCCTAGCTTAGTTACTCAGAAGGTCCTCTTGTTTGCGAATCCCGCTGTTCTTGAACTTCTGGGGGCGCGATTGGATGGCGAGGCAACATTGATTTGAGGCTTTGGTCCAATGAGCGATGGGTTCCCTTCG
>Ga0315281_10011574_pt1 | contig 12084 bp, 17 predicted proteins | sample YL17G07_0_MG_FD_204540 | JGI IMG/M metagenome (GOLD analysis project Ga0315281, IMG submission 204540) | Sediment microbial communities from Yellowstone Lake, YNP, Wyoming, USA - YL17G07_0 | ecosystem: Environmental > Aquatic > Freshwater > Lake > Sediment | place: USA: Wyoming | collected... | reverse complement strand
CAGGAGCTAAACCAAGGACACTGTTATCGGAATCGTACCTGAAAACATTATCGCCGACAACAGCCTTGATATTACCTATAAGGCTATGGGTTCACAGCAAGTGACGAAAAGAGTCATCGACCCTTATGGCCTTTTTTGCAGCAAGGGCGTGTGGTATACGCTCGCCTACTGCCGTTTGAAAAAAGACATACGCGAGTTCGCCCTTGATTGCATCCAGGATACCCGGCCTACCGATAAGTACTATTCTATTCCACAGACATTTTCCATGGATGACTATTTTAAAACCGGATGGCACATTATCACCTATGGGAATCCTGTCGAAGTGAATATCTGGTTCAGCAGCGAAGTTGCCCGGTGGATAACGAGAAGAAAATGGCATCCTTCTCAGAAAGTAACGGCAAATAAAGACGGCTCCATCGTCCTGAAAGTGACGGTAAATGGGACCATGGAGCTGAAGCGCTGGTTGTTTCAATGGGGACCGGAGTGCGAGGCATTGTCCCCGCCGGAGTTCAGAAAAGAGGTGGCGGAAGAGCTGAAATCCGCCGCGGGAAAGTATAAAAGCGTAAAACAGTAAATAATACTGACATAGGGTTGTCACCATGGTGCGATAGAATCATGATAAAAGCACGCTTGGAGGCAGCCGGAAAATGGAAATACTCTCATCAGTAAACCGCCGTCAATTCCTTTCAGGGTTGTTCTCAATCACTGCCGCAGGTTTATTATCCCGTCAGAACAATGCCATAGCATCAAACCAGCCAATAGATCATTCTGCCCGCATGAATATGTTAATCAGCGTATTGCAAGAGCATCATACGCGTCATGATGGTGTCCTGCATGACGAGCAAAAGACGAATCTGATTTATGCTTTCGAAAAGATCAAGCCGACAAATCACCTGGAAGAAACTATTGTGGTTGCCTGCGCCATGAGCATGCAGTCAGTCTACAACATCGTCGATGAATATGTGCGGAGGCGAAAGGGTGAAGCGCCAAGACTTCCAGCCCACTCTGCCATGTTGCTGAAAGGCTGGGGAGTGCCTGATACCTACGGCATATTACTATTTCGGGAACAGATCAGTGCTCTTCTCGCTGAAGTGACAGGGGCAAGCTTGGGATACGGAAAAGAACTTTGTCTTGAGATGACGATGGGGTGCATTAATACAAGAGATTTTAGATCAGAACTGGCCGAAGAATACCGGGAGTTCAACGGAGATCAAATAATGGCTGTCTATGATGCTGTTCTTTTTTATGCGCCTGCAGCGCGGCCCTATGTGTGGTGTTCTGCAATGGTGAGTAGAGCGGACGCATTGGTAATGGCCCTGTGAAGGATGGTTATTCCTATGCCTGTCATTAAAGTCATCGGTGTGGGTGGAGGTGGATGCAGAGCTGTGAACGGTATGATTCCTTCAGATTTAAAGGGTGTAACATTCATAGCAGTTGACACAGACAAGGATTCACTGCGATTGTCAAAAGCTGAGAGCAGCCTGCTGATCGGAAAGCATATTGCAAGAGATTGGGGTGCCGATGCGTACCCTGTGGTAGGGGAAAACGCAGCTTACGGAAACAGCCAGAGCTTAAGACGAGCGCTTTCCGGCGCCGATATCGTATTTATCGTTGCAGGTTTGGGCGGCGATGCCGGATCTGGAGGCGCACCAATCATTGCAAAGATTGCACGGGAAGAAGGTGCTTTGTGCATCGCCGTGGTGACCGAGCCGTTCGACACTGAAGGGAGCGCGAGAAAACAAAGAGCGGAGAAATGTATCTTGGAACTCAACGACGTTGTAGATTCTTATGTTGTTATACGGAATCAAAACATTCGGAAACGGAAAATAAATGAAAAGCAGTTTGCGTCAAATAATCCATTCCGCGAGTCCGACCGTCTCATTGGCCGTACGGTTGTCCCCATTCTAGATGCCGTACTCATGCCTGGTCATCTTAATGCAGAGATTCAAGATATTAGAATGATATTGTCCGGAGCGGGAAGGGCCTATTCAGGAACAGGCGAGGGCGTCGGGCCAGACAGGGCGGTGAATGCCGCGAGAAATGTGTTGCTTGAACTTGAACAGTTCGGCTATTTGAAAAGCAGTGCACGAAAAGTGCTCGTGAATATAACAATCGGTCTTGATTCCGGTATTGACGAATTAGTTGCAATCCTCGATGATGTAAAGAAGAGCATGGCCTCGGAAGCGGAGATCAGGTTCTCTGCTGTTGTGAAGGAAAACCTACAGAACAGAATCAGGGTATCCGTCCTTGCCGCTGCCTGTGATCATGAACAAGTGAAATGCAATGTTGACCAAATCTAAAACCGTTCGAGTCAGCAAGTTCTTGAGCTATGTGTTGAGACACGATCCGGACGCAGCCGGGGTCACGCCCGATGCGGAGGGATGGGTAGATGTAAAGGAACTTCTCGCAAAGGCTGTAGGTCATGGCATGAAAATCAGTCGAGCCGAACTTGACGAGGTCGTCGCCACCAGCGATAAGCAAAGGTTTGCCTTCAGCGCGGATAGACAGCGAATCAGGGCAAGCCAGGGCCACAGTATCGATGTAGACCTCGGGCTCCGGCCCACTGTGCCGCCGAAGTTTCTGTATCATGGCACTGTTGCGCGCTTTGTTCCGTCAATCCTGAAATCGGGCCTCAAGAAGAAATCGCGGCAATTTGTTCATCTCTCGATCAACAAGGAAATCGCCCGGCAGGTTGGGGCGCGTCGCGGAGAGGCGGTCATCCTCACGGTGTCCGCCGCTGCAATGCATGCGGCAGGTCACGACTTCTTTTTATCAGAGAATGGGGTGTGGCTCACGAAGAGAGTCCCGTCGGTGTTTATTTCCCATCTTCTTTAATGCGGTAAAAAAGCTCGCAAAACTTAAAATCGCAGTTGGCGAGCGGGAGTTGAATCTGGTGAGATTATTGCTTGCAATGACCTAAATAATGACCTATAATTGTCTCGTAATTTTAGAAAGGAGACCGCTATGCAACGAATACACGCACATTCGTCGGTCAGTATCAGTGATTTGAAAAAAAACCCTTCAGGCGTTATAACTCAAGCTCAGGGCGAACCGGTGGCCATTCTCAATCATAACCGGGCCACCGCTTATCTTGTTCCTGCCGCATCCTTCGAGGCGATGCTGGAGCGGCTTGACGACATAGAGCTTCGCCGTCTGGTGAAGGCGCGCAGGACCGAGCCCTCTGTCAAGGTAACGCTTGATGAGTTATAAGCTCGAATTCAAGAAATCGGCCTTGAAGGAGTGGCATAAACTCGACGAGAGCATCAAAGCGCAGCTCAAGAAAAGACTTGCCGCACGTCTTTCCTCGCCCCATGTTGCATCCGCTCGCCTTTCCGGAATGCCGGACTGCTACAAGATCAAACTCAGGGACGCTGGTTACCGGCTTGTATATGAGGTTGACGACAAGCGTCTGGTGGTTGTTGTCATCGCCGTAGGCAGGCGCGATCATGATCTTGTTTATAAACTTGCACAGGATCGGGTATGACATGATCGGCAAAAATCTTGCGCTTCGCATATTCGAGTCATCCTACATCCAGCGGTGGAATGACAAAATCCGGCCCGTCGAGCTGGCGGAGCTGGACAAGAACAGCCATAAGATGATCATTGCCTATTGCCTCGGAAAGTATGAAGAGGCGGCGGGCAGGCACGTTGATTGGAACGCCATCATTCGCGGCGGCATATTCGAACTTCTTCGCAGGACTGTTCTGTCCGACATTAAATCCCCCGTCTATCGCAAAATTAAAGAAGAACACAAGGCGCAGTTTGTCGAGCTGAATAAGTGGGTCTACAAACAGATTGGGCCGGACCTTGCGCCTGTCGCGGGCGGCCGGGTGGCAGAGGAGTTCCGGGCCTATCTTCTGGACGAGTCCTATCTCGACGAACAGTCCGCGCGCATTCTGGACGCGGCGCATATCTACGCGAGCTATTGGGAATTTCAAATCATCCGCCAGACAAATCCCTTTGGCTACAAGATCCCAGAGATCGAAAAGATCATGAAGAACGACCTCGAACAGCATCTGGACCTCGATGGTATGCGAAAGATCGTCACGGCCCAGAAGGTCTCGGACTTCATTGACCTTTGCGGCCAGTTGCGCTTTCAGGTCCGGTGGGGCGGCATTCCGCGTGTGCCAAGGACCTCCGTCCTCGGTCACATGCTCATGACCGCGATATTCACCTGGCTGCTCACCCGGGAGATTGACGCATGTGGTAAAAGGCTCTCCAATAACTTCTTCGGCGGCTTGTTCCATGACCTTCCCGAGGCCGTCACGCGGGACATTATTTCGCCGGTCAAGAATTCCGTTGAGGGCATGCCGGAAGCCATCGGGCAGATTGAGCGGGAAATGGCGGAGGAGGAGATTTATCCGCTCCTTGAAGAGGCCTGGCTCCCGGAATTCCGGTATTTCACTATCGACGAGTTCGCAAGTAAGATACGTGAGAAGGGGACAGTTACGAAGACGACGAGCGACGAGATCAATGCGCGGTATAACGAAGACAGCTTCGACCCTATTGACGGCGAGCTGGTCAATGTCGCTGATAAGTTTTCCGCTTTCCTTGAGGCGTATATGACCAAGGAGATTGGTTTGCAAACCAGGCACACTGAGGAAGCGTTGAGATTGAGCAAAAACATGAGGGGCAAGACCGTTAAGGTTGCGGGGATTGACTTGTCAGGATTGTATGGGGAACTGGGGAAGGAGAAGGGGTAAGCTATTACACATTGTAAGTTGAATTGACAATTTGTAAAGAATAGGTCGAGCACCTGACCGCCGTGGAAATCAAATCAGGCCAGACGGTGACCGAAGATTATTTTACCTCTAGAGGTTTCGTCGGTTCTTTAGTGTTTGACAGCTTTCGGTATTCGATGTAAACTCAACGATAAGAAAAAGAAAAAAGGAGGGCTCTCTATGCGTAAAGCAGAGTCTTTAAAAAACGAGATCGATTTGCTGCCTGCCTCAATGCTTGGTGAAGTTGAACGCTTCATTGAAAAGCTGAAAAAGAAGGAGAAGGTCGTCGGGAAATCACCAACTACTTTAACAACGCTTTCGGCATATGCCATTGAAGATGATCTCCCATCGGATTTGGCGGAGCAACACGACCATTACCTCTATGGAACACCAAAAAAATGAAGCGGACGATATTTCTCGATACCGGCTATTTTCTCGCGCTCATCAGGAATAATGATGCATACCACGAGGTGGCGCTTACCGCGGCCGAAAACTATGCCGGACCGTTTGTAACGACAGATCTGGTACTGGTTGAGTTTGCCAATTCCCTTTCACAACCGGCTTATCGCGCAACGGCCACAGTTGTCATTGAAAAAATTCGCGCGGATGGTAATGTCAGGTTATTGCCTTTTGATTCCTTGGGGATGAAAAAAGCATTCGCCCTGTATAAAAGCCGTCCTGACAAGGCGTGGGGGCTTTGTGACTGTTTTTCGTTTGTGGTTATGAAGGAAGAACGCCTGAAAGTGGCGTTGAGTTTTGATGAGCATTTCAGACAGGCCGGATTCGAGGTGCCGCTGCTGGGCCGTTAATCAAGAGTGTAACAGTGGTTTCACTTCCTTCAACCCACCTTCAATTGAAAGGCGTCAAACGCATCAACCCTGTATTGATAAGAACCTACACGCGCATCGTCATGGCTCCCGGAATTCCGGTATTTCACTATCGACGAGTTCGCAAGTAAGATACGGGATAAGGGAACGGTTACGAAGACAACGAGCGACGAGATCAATAAACGCTATAACGAAGACCGCTTCGATCCCATCGACGGCGAGCTGGTCAGTGTTGCGGACAAGTTTTCCGCCTTCCTTGAAGCGTACATGACCAAGGAGATCGGCTTGCAAACCAGGCACACTGAGGAAGCGTTGAGGTTGAGCGGAAATATCAACGGCAAGACTGTTAAGGTTGCGGGGATTGACTTGTCGGGATTGTATGGAGAGCTGCTGGTCGAAAATCAAGTAACTCTATGCAACGACATGAAACTGCCGCCTTAGTAATAATAGGAAAGTAGAGCACGGGTGATGATTCCGTTTTGTCTGAATGCCATGTAATGCATGAGGTGTGTGTCCTGTTCATTAGAAACAATCACAATTGACCTGCTTTTATCGATGCTCTATATTATCGTCTAATAATGCGGAGGGCCTATGTTCACTCATATGGAGTTCATCAGGAAAGATTCTTGTACGGTACGTGAGCAGTTATATGATCTACTAGTTTACCGCATACATGGAAATGGAGAGTACCGTGTTTTCATAACAAAAAATGGTTTTGGGTTAGGTGATATATTTACTGCATCTGAGCAGGTTGTTTCGGATGCCAAGAGATACGGCGGGATGGATATCATCAGCGAGTTGCTTGTCACGGCTAAGGATGATATAGTGAGAAATGAATTTGGTTGTTATTGAGACATAATTAACGAGAGGTTTCGCTTTGAAGAAACAAATAAAGATTGCCGAGCCTGCGAATGTAGCAGCCATGGCTGAAACTTTAAGCCCGACGTTATCGGAAATAACTATTAATGATCCTACTCCAATGGTCGTACCAAATAAAATGCACTAAAAGCAGCAACGTCCCGGATGCGTTCCCGCGAAATACGAAGAAGAATAAACGAAGAATAAAAGGAGACAGAGTAATGGCAATTAATTACGATAACGCGAATGAATATAATGTTTTTCAGTTGGTAAAAGATGCGGAGTCAAAACAACTTTTTATTCCTGAGTTTCAGCGTCATTTTATTTGGGACAAAATCCAGATCAAACTCTTAATTGACAGCATTTATCGTAAATACACCTTCAGCAGTATCCTCATCTGGAACGGTTCAGAAGAACTGGCAAGGCGCCGTGCTGGAGGCAGCATATCCGAGATCATTGTGCCTTCAGACAAATCTCAAAACACGGTCAGTTATATTTTGGATGGCCAACAGCGCACTACTTCGTTACTAATGGTTCTGTCTGATGTAAAAGTTTTCAAAGGTAAGAATACGCGCAAAAATGAAAACAGGACGCTCTATTTTGATTCAGCAGCACCTGAGAATGATCCGGAACGTCTTTTTATCTTCGAAGATGAAATTATTGAAATAAACAACGAAGAAGTACTTTTGAAAAAGCTATCCGAAAAAGAAATCTTTGAGAAATATAAGGGACGTTTTATTAACCTAAAGCATGTGTATCAGTATAAGACTCCGGAAAAAGCGAACGCGTTACAGACAAAAATTCAAGGCTACTTGAATAATGACTTGAATGAAACCTTAAAGTACATTACTATCTTAAATACGCTTGCCGACAAGATTCTCTCTCGAAAGGTTAGCCTAATATTTCAGACTGGCAATCTTGAAAATGTTTTGGAAGTATTCGAGCGTATAAATACGAGAAATACAAAATTGAGCATTTATGATGTCATGGTGGCCAAAACGTATTACCGCCTACAGGAAGATGGCAGTGACTTTATATTCAACCTAAATCAATTTGTAAAAATGATCAGTTATCGTCCCGGCATTAGTGATAAGTATATAAACAACGAAACTAATTTTGATCTGGTTAAAGTAAAAACCATTCCTGACGAGGATGAAGCAACTCTGCTTTTCCTGTGTATGTTGATTATCAAAAAGGTGTTTATTCAAAAAGAGATTCTCAAGATTACGGCTCAAGAATTATATTTAAATATGAAAATTATCAATCGCATTCTCAATAATGGGATTGAAGAACTTGAACGCTTTAATGTCAAACAAGATAAGTTGGGTGAATTCGTCCCGTCCCTCAAACTGATAGTCTCGCTATATGCAAAACATCAAAATTTAAATACACCACGGGCAAAAAATATAATATCGTTCTGGTTCTGGAACACCCTGCTTTATAACCGCTATCCAGGTTCGCAGAATGAAAAAATACAGAGAGACTTTGAAAATATTGACTTGAATGACGAATCAAAAACACGAAGCATCATCATTAAAGAAAGAACTAGAAATTATAAGAAAGACGAGCTGATTGATTGTTCCTATGACCGTAAAAATGAACAGATTTATTTGGCAATAATTACGTTGTTTCAAAATAATGCACCAAGAGATTTTTACAGCGGTATGGATCTGAATATGACCTCTAAGCCGCTTGAACATCACCATATATTTCCCTTTAATTCTGACTTTGCTAAAAAATATCGTCAAGAAAACGCTGATCCTGAAAAAGCTAATTTGATCAACAATATTGCCAATATTGCATTGCTTACCGATGAGACGAATAATAAAATTAGAAAGAAGAATCCCTCGGTGTATATCAAAGAGTTGGAACAGGAGTATAGGAACATTGATAAATATGAAGACTTCAAATCGATTATGAAGTCGCAATTTATTACCGACATAATGCTTGAGAAGTTGAAGGAAGATGATTTCGAGGCTTTCATCAGTGCGCGGACAGAAGAAATATTAAAGCACATCAATTCGCTCTGTGATCCAGCGGTACAATAATATTCGAATGTATTAAGATGGCTGCGGAGGGGCATTGTCCATTGTTTAAAGTGTGGCACTAATAATGTAACAATGGAATTCAAATAGCAGTATGTTTGTCGTATACGCGTTTCTGTGCCTGACAAGCTATATCTACTATCATCCCATACTGAAGTGAGGATCGGCGAGAAGTTACGGTGTGAAATATATGTTTGAAGGAGATTAACAATGGATTATGAAGTTATCGTTTGCCCACATTGTGCAAGCACAGCGAAATACTACGTGAATCTTGGGCCAAATTCAAATGGACGCTCAAGTCCTCGATGTAAGTCATGCAATAAGGATTTCCATATTCAATATGAGAAGGGTAAAATTTGCAAAGTAGATAAATAAATTAACGCAATGTCATGTGACATACGCCTAGTTTGCGAACGCGGAATAACTGCTAAAGATGCGTTCGACAGATAATCACTGATCTGAAATATGGCTTGTCAAAAACTATGGAATTCCTGAATGCGGTAATGTTTGCTATTGTGGGAAAGCCTGCTCTGCGTTGGGTTCTTGAGAAGAGCGGCTTGTTGTGTCAAATATTTAAGTGGGCATTAACGCTGTAGTAAATTCAAATAAAGTAATATCAGCAAATATTACAGGAGGTACTAATGCCTTACGGTAATCCTGACAGCAAAGATATAATGGCTGCACTGGATAAAATGCAAAGACAATTAGATGAGATAAAAAGGCAGAATGATGAAATGAAACAACAGTTCAAAGAGATGCAAGATAGCCATCGCTTATTTAGTCCCGAGCATATAGTGCAAGCGATCGGATATTCGCATATCAAGGACGATTTGGGCGAAATAAAAAAGACTCTTGCCGACCTCTCGCAACATGCCGGTATTAAATAAACCTCGTCTCATGATAATTTTCAACAACGGGATACTCCGTTGATGCATTTAGGGTATAAACTCAGCACAATGACCATCCTATCGCGTTTGTGACTTATCGTCTTCCGCTGACCCGATATTTATCTTGCATCGTTGCTCGGGTGCTGATTGTCGCTTGTTTTTTTAACGCATTTTTGCTATGGTATCCACTATGAAGATTACTTTGCCGAAAGAGAAAATCAGTGAGTTCTGCCGCAAGTGGAAAATCGCTGAATTCTCCCTGTTCGGGTCAGTTATCAGGGACGATTTCGGGCCTGAGAGCGACGTAGACGTGCTGGTGAGTTTTACGACGGATGCGTGCTGGAGCCTGCTCGATCATGTAGAGATGCAGGATGAGCTGAAGGATATATTCGGCAGGAAAGTTGATTTGGTCAGCCGCCGAGGCATTGAGCACAGTAGAAATACCATCCGTCGCAAAGAGATCCTCGAATCCGCTGAGGTCATTTATGCCACAGCGTGACATCAGTTACCTCACGGACATCTTTCAAGCTGCAATGCAGATTCAATCCTTCATCCAGGGGATTGACAAAGAACAGTTCGAGGGAAGCTCTCTGATTCAGTCCGCAGTCATTCGGCAGATTGAAATCATCGGTGAGGCCACGAAGCGGCTCTCAGAAACGTTCCGGACGGCTCACCCCGAGATTCCCTGGAGGAAGATCGCGGGCATGCGGGATCTTCTTATCCATGCCTACGACCATGTGGACCTTGATGAAGTATGGAACGCCGCTCACTCTGATATTCCCTCCCTCATGTCCCGTATTGGACTTCTTTTGAAGGCCCTTGAATAAGTGAGTTGTCCACGCATCTCCGAGATTACCTCACTCTCGTCTAAATACACCATTTCCATACTGACATACACCTGTCAGTATGGGCCTGTATAGTGCCTCCAGATCATAGGAGTTAAGGTCGGGTGATGTTAAAACAGAGGTGTGGTTGACGAACTAATGGAGACCGTCATGGGGAAAATACCAAAAGCTACCGCAGATTCAATTTATTCTTACAAGGATGGTACCGTGGTACAGATTACCGCACTTGTTGAAGAATGCCAAAGGGTAGACACAAAGATAGGCAATATGGAAACAGCCTGGATCGATTCGGAAAAAGGTAAGATTGATGCCATCATCATACTTGGTGAATATATGAAATGGCAGGCTTTGATTAAGGAAGGCACATTTTTCACGATCCAGGGTCAAATAGACTTATCAGACCCAGGATGTGGTCTCCGTCTCAAGGTCATGCGCATGACTCCCTTTGTTCAAAAACATATCTCATTGGCTGATATTGGGGAAAAGTTATATGAACTTACAAAAAACTGGAAATTCGCAAATATCTTCTCCAGATGTCCAGACGGCAATGTCGCCATGAGGGGAAACCCGATTGTTACCACAGATTCTATTTTTGCTTGTCAGGATGGCGCTGAGGTGCAGCTCACTGCGGCTCTTGAAGAGATTCGTGTCAAAGAAACAAAGAGATCGGGCAAAATGGCAGTTGCCAGGATCGACGCGGGAAAAAGTGTTATCGAGGCAATCATCTTTCCAGATAACTATAAGAAATGGCGGGCTCGACTCAGGGTAGGCGCGATATTTACGATACAGGGCCAAATTGACTTTCCAGAAGGAGCTGGGCTCAAGCTCAAGGTGATACGAATGTCCCACCCTGCTCGACAAATTTCCCCATGGGCTGTTATTAGGGGCAAATTGAATGCTCTCATGAAAAGATGAAAATTTATAAATAATCTTTTATTTGCCCAAACGAAAACTATGAATCATCTTCTCTCCAAATCCCAATTCCTTCGCGGACTGCAATGCCGCAAGTCTCTCTGGCTTTACCGCAACAAGCCGGAACTGCGGACGTTGCCGGATGAAGCACAGCAGGCGATTTTCCAGACCGGAACCGATGTGGGCATTCTCGCCCGAAGTCTGTTTCCCGGCGGAACTGCGTTAACCTACGAGGGCAGTACGTTCGAGGAAAAAGTTGCACGGACAAAAGAGCTGATCGCGGCAGGGGTGGAGACGATCTACGAAGCCACGTTCTCATTCGATAACGTACTCGTCATGGTGGATATCCTCCATCACGGCTCGCGCGGATGGGAACTTTATGAAGTCAAAAGCTCTACCGGGGTGAAAGACGTCTATATCAATGATGTGGCGGTCCAGTATTATGTGCTGAAGGGAAGCGGACTGCCTGTTTCCAAAGCCTCGCTCGTGCATATCAATAATCAGTATGTGCGCTGGGGTGATATGGACATTAAGCGGCTTTTTGCAGTTGCCGAACTGACAACAGAAGCTGAGGAGCATCAGGGTGCGGTATATGACGATCTTAAGAACTTTCAGGAAATGGTTGGCGGCGAATGTCCCGTGATCGATATCGGCGCACACTGCTCTGAGCCTTACGAGTGTGACTTCACTGCCCATTGCTGGGCCCATGTCCCTAAGTCGTCGATCTTTGATATCGCAAGGCTGAACAGCAACAAAAAGTTCGAGCTTTATTATAAGGGCATTAGATCGTTCAAGGATATTCCAGAAGACTTTCCCCTGAACCCAAACCAGCGGATGCAGGTGGAAGCGGAGTTGTCCGGTAAAGAATTTATCGACTCAGCAGGTATCAGAACGTTTCTGGAAACGCTGAGCTATCCGCTCTATTTCCTGGACTTCGAGACCTTCCAATCCGCGGTCCCCTTGTTCGACGGGACGCGACCCTATGAGCA
>Ga0315281_10011573_pt1 | contig 12085 bp, 10 predicted proteins | sample YL17G07_0_MG_FD_204540 | JGI IMG/M metagenome (GOLD analysis project Ga0315281, IMG submission 204540) | Sediment microbial communities from Yellowstone Lake, YNP, Wyoming, USA - YL17G07_0 | ecosystem: Environmental > Aquatic > Freshwater > Lake > Sediment | place: USA: Wyoming | collected... | reverse complement strand
GAATTCGGATGGCGGAGCTACGGCGACAAGCATTTCGAATCCATATTTACCCGCTTTTTCCAAGGGTATATATTGCCCACCAAATTCAACATCGACAAACGCAAGGCGCATCTCTCCACTCTCATCTGTTCCGGCCAGATGACGCGAGAGGAGGCGCTGCAGGAGCTCGGGCGGAACCATTACCTTGATGAGCAAATGCAAAAAGACAGGGATTACGTACTCAAGAAACTCGCGATGACTTCGGAAGAATTCGAAAAGATCATGGCGTGTCCTCCGAAGGAGAGCGAAGAATATCCGACGAGCTATCTGCTGTCCCGTAATTTCCCCTGGCTCATGGATCTCCTTAGGAAGGTCGCCAAGGCTTGAACTTACACATTTACCCTTCATCCTTTCGGCACGAGAGCCGCATCCTGCGGATAACGAAAAGCCTGGCCCGGTCCGCCGTTTTCTCCAAAATTTACGTCGCCTCCGTCTGGGAGGAAGGGCTGGAGGAACAGGAATCCCTAGACGCGGCCAGGCACATCTGGAGGGCGAAGCTTTGGATAAGACGCCAGCGTGGAGGAATCACCAAAGCGTTGAGGCACTTGGAATGGACGATTCGGGTCGCCCTTAGATTTCTTATGGAAGACATCCAGGTCGTCAATTGTCACACACTGACCGTTCTGCCGCTGGGCGTTTTCTTCAAGTTGTATAAACACTGCAAACTGATCTACGACCCTCATGAGCTGGAGACGGAAACCGCGGGCCTAAATCGCACGAGGCAGCGCGCCTCACGCTTGCTGGAACGTTTTTTGATTCCCTTTGCAGACGCGACCATCGTGGTCAACGAGTCCATCGCGTCATGGTACCGCGCCCGATATCATTTGAAGAAGGTCTTCGTGATACGGAATTTCCCCGAAATTTGTCCGGCGCCCCACGGCCTTCCCTCGATCCGGGAGCGTCTAGGTCTCGGCGAAAACGACCTTTTGTTCCTCTACCTTGGCCTTTTCGACGTCGGTCGAGGGATCGACATTCTTTTGGAAGTCTTTTCCCACTTTGAAGAGAGGCATATCCTTTTCTTAGGCTATGGTCCCTTGAAGCAGGCCATCGAAGACGGGACGAAAAAATCTAAAAATATCCATATCTTACCCGCGGTAAGCCCCGCCGAAGTTCTGGGCTGCGCTCGCCAGGCCGACGTCGGGCTCGCCCTTATTGAGGACGTCTGCCTCAGTTACCATTACGCCTTGCCCAATAAAATATTTGAATATATAAGCGCCGGAATTCCCATCATCGTCAGCGACCTTCCTGAAATGGCGAAGGTGATCGATGATCATCGCTGCGGTTGGAAGATTCGGTGCGACGAGTCGGAATTGGACAGTTTAATCCGAAGCCTTTCGGCGGAAGACATCAAAGAAAAAACGTCGAATGCTTTGGCTTGTCGCGAACGTTTCGATTGGGCCCATGAGGAGAAGGTCTTGTTGAGGCTGTATGCGGGCATGGTCCCATCCGCAAGGATGTCGGCGCATGGATAATGTCCAAAGAAAGAGGTCATGAGATGGAACAGGCAGAACTGATAGGTTTCCTCAACGAACTGAAGAGCCGCAACAAAGGTCACAATTTCTACTCAGAGCTGAACGAGAGAAAGAAGAGTGAGCTGGAATTTCACAACGCCTGCCGTGATAAGAAAGATATAGCCGATCTTCCACACGATACCTACGAGCTTCTGCACGGCAATAAGAAATATTACACCACGGTCGAGCGCTCTCGTCGTTACGTCGAGGAATGGATCCGCAGACACGTGCCCGGTAAGGTTTTCCTGGATTACGCATGCGGCAACGGAGAGCAAGCGATTAAAGCGGCTCAATTTGGAAGCTCCATGTCCATAGGCTTGGACATCAGCGACGTCTCGGTGAAGAACGCGCAAGACGCGGCCCGCGACGCCGGCGTCGCCGAACATTGCTTCTTCGTACAGGGAGACTGCGAGAAAACCGGCCTGCCGGACGCGTCTGTGGACGTCGTGCTGTGCTCCGGGATGCTCCATCACTTGGACCTGAGTTACGCCTTTCCGGAGTTGCGGCGTATTTTGAAAAAAGGCGGCTTCATCCTCGGCGTCGAAGCCCTCGATTACAACCCCGCGATCAAGCTTTACCGCACCATGACTCCGCAGATGAGGACCGATTGGGAAAAGAATCACATCCTATCCTTCAAAGACATCCGATTTGCTCGTCGTTTCTTCGACATCGGCGAGGTTCGATTTTGGCACCTCTTCTCGATCTTGGGCGCAGGTCTTCGGCTTCAGGGTCTACAGTCTTTTTTGGACAAACTCGACGTCGTTCTCCTCAAGGTGCCGGGCCTGCGTTTGATGGCCTGGCAATTTACGTTCGAGCTCCACAAGAAGAACGAGGCCTGAATGGACATCGCGGCCTACGCCAAGAAAATTCGCATCCATGCGCTGCGCATGACCAGCCGCGGAGGCAGCTCGCACATCGCTTCCGTCTTCTCCATGACGGACATCCTGGCCGTTTTGTACGGCTCGGTTCTCCGTGTCGATCCGAAGAATGCGAAGTGGGCGGAGAGGGACCGGTTCATTTTAAGCAAGGGCCACGCCGGAGCAGGGATATACGCGACGCTGGCCGAGCGGGGATTCTTCCCCGTCTCCCAACTGGATACCCATTATCAGGACGGCTCTCTCTTGAGCGGCCATGTCTCCCATAAAGGGATACCCGGCGTCGAATTTTCGACTGGATCGCTGGGCCATGGATTATCGGTCGCCGGAGGAATGGCCTACAGCGCTAAGCTCGACGGAAAGGGTCATCGCGTCTTCGTCGTCTTGAGCGACGGCGAGTGCGACGAGGGATCCAACTGGGAAGCGATCCTTTTTGCAGCCCACCACAAACTGGACAATCTCGTCGCTATCGTCGACTACAACAAGATCCAAAGCCTCGCATCCGTTTCCGAGACGCTTGAACTCGAGCCGTTCGCAGACAAATGGAAATCGTTCGGATGGGACGTCCGCGAAGTGGCTGGCCATGACCTGAAAGCTTTAAACGACACCTTCGAACGTCTCCCTTTTTCGCCGGAACGCCCGAGCTGCGTGATCGCCCACACGACCAAGGGCAAAGGCGTTTCCTTCATGGAAAACTCGGTGCTCTGGCATTACCGCACGGCGCGCGGGGACGAGTTTGAGAAGGCTCTCCAGGAGCTGGAGAAGGGCGCGTTATGAGAACGGAGTTCATCCGAAGGCTCCATAAGCTGGCCGAGGCGAACCCGGACCTGTTTCTCATCACCGGCGATCTAGGCTTCGGCGTCTTGGGCGATTTCGCCAAAAAATTTCCCCGTCAATATCTCAACGTGGGCGTGGCTGAACAGAACATGATGGGGGTGGCCGCGGGTTTGGCCCTCGAAGGACGCCGCGTCTTCGTTTATTCGATCGGCAACTTTCCGACCCTGAGATGCCTCGAGCAGATCCGCAACGACGTCCTTTACCACCGTCTCAACGTGAAGATCGTCGCGATCGGCGGCGGATTTAGCTACGGGCAACTCGGCTTTTCCCATCACGCCACCGAAGATTTGAGCATTCTCCGGTCGTTCCCGGGCATGACGGTTGTCAGCCCGGGAGACTTGTGGGAGGCCGCGGAGGCGACCGAAGCCGTCTTTTCCCGCCCCGGGCCTTGTTATTTGAGATTGGACAAGTCTTCGGCCGGGCATACGGAGAGGCCGGGTGAAGTTTTTGAGATCGGCAAGGCCCGCCAACTTCGGGACGGGCGTGACGCCACCCTGATTGTCTCTGGCGGCATCCTGGAGCTTGCACTCAAGGCCGCCGAAACCCTGGATGTTGAAGGAATCCATTGTCGCGTCTTGAGCGCGCACACCGTGAAGCCTTTGGACGCGGACGCCTTGGAACGCGCCAGCAGGGAAACCGGTGGCTTTGTCACGATCGAAGAGCATGTGATTGACGGGGGACTCGGCGGCGCCGTCGCGGAGCTCTGCTTGGAAGGACGCTTCCCCCCTGCTTTTTTCCATAGGATCGGCATCAGATCGGATTACCCCGACGTCGTGGGGAGCCAATCCTTCCTACGCGCGCGGTGCGGGATGGATTTGAAGGCGATTCGGAACGCCGTTGCCGCCCTGGTCAGAGGAAAGGCCCGAGAACGCGGCCGCGCCGAACGGGCGGCGAAATGATTGCGAGAGAACGAGGATCTCATGAAAACACTAAAGACCAAAGAAGAGGCACTAGCAGGCAAAAGGATTGCAGAGATTTTCGATGCGTGTCCCGACGCTTTGGACGTAAAGCTCGAGAATTTCCCCAAATACGCACGGAGAAAAACGGTTACACGCTTCTTGTCCCTCTATGAGATCTTCCGCCGCGTTTTGGAGGTCAAAGGCTCGATCGTCGAATGTGGCGTCAATCGCGGTTTCGGCCTCATGTCCTGGTCTCTTTTCAGCGCCATCCTGGAGCCGGCCAACCTGACACGCCGGATCTACGGATTCGACAGCTTCGCGGGTTTTCCGACGATTCACGCGAAGGACAAGAACCGCTTTCAAAGCCCGGAGGTCGGAGGCCTCAAGGCGGGAAGCGACGCGGAACTGCACCGACTCATCGAGGTCTTCGACACGGACCGTTTCCTCGGGCACGTCGAAAAGGTCCAGCTCGTCAAAGGGGACGCGACGAAGACGATTCCCAATTTTCTGAAGACTCATCAGCACCTGATGGTCAGCCTGCTGTTTATGGATTTCGACCTCTACGAACCAACGAAGGCGGCTTTGACCCACTTCGTGCCGCGAATGCCCAAGGGCTCCGTGATTGCTTTCGACGAGCTTGACAACCCCATTTGGCCCGGCGAAACGCAAGCCCTCTTGGACACCATCGGCATCGGCAAATTGAAGATCCAGCGAGTTCCCTGGGATCCCTACATCGGTTTCGCGACGATCGAATAGACACCCATGAAAGAAGCCTCCAAACGAATCTTGGACGTCTTGCTTTCCTTTTTGGGGCTGGCCGTCGCCTCCCCGGTGATCGTCCCCATTCTCATATGCGTCTGGCTTCAGGACTTCCATTCTCCATTCTACGTCTCTTATCGCGTCGGCCGGGGCGGACGACCTTTTAAAATCGTGAAGATCCGATCCATGGTTGCGGATGCTGAGAAGGCGGGCATCGACTCAACTGCCGTCGACGACAAACGCATCACCCTGGTCGGCCGTTTCATTCGGCATTTTAAACTGGACGAGATGACCCAGCTTTGGAACGTCCTGAAGGGCGACATGAGTCTCGTGGGCCCTCGCCCTAATGTCGCGAGGGGAGTCGCTTTGTTCACCGATGCGGAAAAAAGCCTCTTGGACGTCAGGCCGGGCGTCACGGATTTCGCTTCGATCGTCTTCGCCGATGAAGGAGAAATATTGAAAGGCCATCCCGATCCGGACGACGGCTATGACAAACTGATCCGCCCCTGGAAAAGCCGCTTGGGACTCCTTTATATCAAGCGGCAAAGTGCCTTCCTCGACCTTCGGTTGATCCTTCTGACGGTCCTCTCGATTTTTTCCCGCAGGAGGGCGCTGCAAGGCGTCCAAAAGATCCTAAAAGGCTTGGGTGCCGAGGATCAGGTCGTGCGCACAGCGGCACGGACGGCGCCTCTGAAACCCATCCCTCCGCCTGGGGCTGTGAACCGCGCTTGTCCTTCTGCCACTTGATTTGTAGTTTGAATCATTGCTAAAAAATGAACTCCGTGTCATTCGCTTCATTAATTCATTGATTTAAAAGGAGAATCATGGACTACCGCGTCCCGTTTGTTGATCCAAAAAACCACTATGCCCGACTCAAGACGGAGATCGACGATGCCATCATTGGTTGTCTGTCGAAAGGCGATCTCGTCTATCGCAAGCAATTGAAGGATTTTGAGGAAAACCTAGCGGCTTTTGTCGGCACGAAATACGCCGTCGGTCTGAACAGCGGTTACCATGCCCTTCACTTTTCCCTCCTAGGCGCCGGCATAGGGCCGGGTGATGAAGTCATCACCGTTGCCCACACCTTCGTGGCGACCGTTTCCGCCATCGTGCATTGCAGGGCGAAACCCATCCTTGTGGAGGTTGGATCCGATTACAATATCGATCCGGACAAGATCGAACCGGCAATCACTTCGAAAACGAAGGCCATCCTCCCGGTGCACCTCAATGGCCGCCTCTCCGACATGGGCCGCGTCATGGCGATCGCCGAAAAACATAAGCTTGCGGTCATCGAAGACTCCGCTCAGGCCCTAGGCGCGAAATTCAACGGCAAATACGGCGGAAGTTTTGGTCTCACGGGATGTTTTAGTTTTTATCCGTTTAAAATTATGGGCGGCTTCGGAGACGGCGGTGCGATCACGACCAACGATCCCCATGTCGCGCGCATGGCGAGCCTGCTGCGGTACAACGGCGAAGACCGGGAGACCGGTGAATATCATTACCACGGCTACACGGCTCTCTTGGACAACGTCCAAGCCGCCGTGCTTGACGTCAAACTCCGCCACCTCCCGAAGTGGATCGAGCATCGCCGGCATATTGCGTCTCTTTATCGCGAAGGCCTGACGGGCGTCGGAGATCTGGGACTCCCCCACTTCCCGGGCAACGAATTTTTCGACATTTATCAAAACTACGTCATCCGCACGAAAAAGCGCGACGCACTGCGGTCCTATCTCAAAGAGAACGGCGTCGAGACCCTGGTGCATTGGCCCAAGCCGATGTGGGAGCATAAGGGATTGGAGCTTCCAAACCCCAACCTCAAGGAAACCGAAAGCATCTGCAAGGAAGTCATTTCATTGCCGATGAGCGCTGAGACGACCACGGAGCACGTTCAAATCACGTGTCAGGTCATCAAAAACTTCTTCACAACAAGTCTCCATAGGAAAAATTAAGGGAGACTTGTAGTACTACAAGACCTTGCTGTAAACCCTATCGGGCCAACTTTAGAAAGGTCTTGTTAGTAAAGGAGCCTGAGTGTCCCGATCATTGAGTCATCGATCCCTGCATATCGCCCAGTCCGAGATCCGCGCCATGTCGATCGAGTGCGAAAAAGTCGACGGCATTAATCTCGCTCAGGGCGTTTGCGATACCGAAATCCCCCTCCCCGTCCGCCGGGCCGCCCAAAGAGCCATCGACGAAGGCCCGAATAGCTACACCCGCTTCGACGGCATTCCGGAAATCCGTCAAGCCATCGCCAAGAAAATGAAGTCGTACAACGGCATCGCGGCCGATCCTGAAAGGGAAATCGTCGTGAGCGCCGGATCGACCGGGGCCTTCTATTGCGCGTGTCTCGCTCTTCTCAATCCCGGCGACGAAGTCATCCTCTTTGAACCCTACTACGGCTATCACATCAACACGTTACTCTCCGTGGAAGCCATCCCGACCTATGTCACCATGCAAGCCCCGAACTGGACGTTCACGCCCGAAGACCTGGAAAGGGCGGTCACTCCGAAAACCAAGGGCATTATGGTGAACACCCCGGCGAACCCCTCTGGAAAGATTTTCACGCAGGAGGAGTTAGAGTGGATCGCCGCCTTTGCGAAGAAACACGATCTGTTTGTTTTCACGGATGAGATTTATGAGTTCTTTCTGTTCGACGGTCGCAAACATATCAGCCCAGGCTCCTTGCCCGGCATGGCCGAGCGCACGATCACGATGTCCGGGTATTCAAAGACCTACAGTATCACCGGCTGGAGGATCGGCTACACGGTGAGCGACGCCAAATGGGCTCAAATGATCGGCTACATGAACGACTTGATTTACGTGTGCGCGCCAGCGCCGCTGCAATACGGCGTCGCGGCGGGCATCAACGACCTGAAATCGGACTACTACCAGGCCCTCTCCAAGGAATACCAAGCGAAGAGGGACAAAATCTGTGCCGTACTGCACAAAGTGGGTCTGACCCCGTCCGTTCCCCAGGGTGCCTATTATATCTTGGCGGACGTCTCTTGGTTGCCGGGCAAGACCTCGAAGGAAAAGGCGATGCATCTCCTCCAGAAGACGGGCGTCGCCACCGTGCCCGGAGCGGCCTTTTATCACGCCTCCGGAGGCGATCATCTTATCCGTCTCTGTTTCGCGAAGACGGACGAGGAGTTGGCTGAGGCCTGCGAACGACTGAAAAGATTGTCTTAAGGAAGTCAGGATACCTGATGGAGTCCTCATTGTCCCAAAAAGAGCTCCCGGATTTTTCCTCCGTCACCGAGACTAAAGAGGCGGGACTGACATCGCATGCCCTCGCGATGAATTATCACCGTTACCGTTTCGCGATCGATTATTGCGAGAACCGCGACGTGCTTGAGGTGGCTTGTGGAAACGGCCAGGGTCTGGGCTACTTAGCAACTAAGGCTCATCGGGTCGTCGGAGGCGACTTCACCGAAAGCCTCGCACGAAATGCCCAAAATCACTATCGCGAGCGTCTGCCCGTCCTGCGTTTCGACGGTCAGGTCATGCCTTTCCGCGATCAAGCCTTTGACGTGATAATCCTCTATGAAGCGATTTACTACCTTCCCTATCCGGAAAAGTTTCTGATGGAATGCCGGCGAGTCTTGAAACCCAGCGGAACACTGCTCATCAGCACCATCAACCGCGAGTGGGCGGACTTCAATCCGAGCCCCATGAGCTGCCGTTATTTTTCGGCACGCGAATTGGCGGACCTCCTATCCGCTCACGGCTTCCACACGTCGATCTTCGGCGCCTTTCCCGTTGAGATCCACACAAAAAAGGATGTTTTGATCTCGTTGGCCAAGAGGATGGCCATCAAGCTTCACCTGGTGCCGGGTTCCATGAAGAGCAAAGAACTGCTCAAGAGGCTTTTCTACGGCAAACTACTCCCTCTGCCGTCTGAACTGCAGGAAGATATGGCTGAATTCTCGCCGCCTTTGGAACTTGACGGGGGGCGCCCAACGGCGGATTATCGCGTTATTTACGCGGTCGGGCGCCTGCCCGGCTCGGGAGCAAAGGCCTCATGAAAAAGAAGATCGTTTTGGCCGGAATGGATGCGACCGTGTTCGCGGCCTCCTTCGCAGTATCCTCCCGTTGGTTTGATCTCGACTCCAGCCGATTCTGGCTCTTCTTAGGCCTCTTCGTGGTCACCAAGCTCTTCTTCCTCATGCGATCGGGTCTCTATCACGCGATCCTCCGCTATGCAGGCCTGCCGCTGGCGGCGGAAGTCATCAAGTCAATTTTCTATGCGACCCTCCTTTGCTTTTTCATCATCCATTTTCCAACGCCTCAAAAAATCCCTGTTGGATTCTTTTTTACGGACTTTCTCGCGTCCGCATTTTTCGTCGGTCTGATCCGCTTCGCCCCGCGGTATTTCCACGAATCTTTTCGGGACAGCGGCTCTAAGAAACTTTTGATTTATGGAGCGGGAGAGCTGGGTGAAACGGTCGCGCGAAAACTCCTGCGCGTTCCAGGAGAATATCAGCTCATAGGCTTTATCGATGACTCTGCGACCAAAATCGGCAAGCGCCTGCACAACCTCCCCATTTTTGGGCCCATCGGAGAACTGGGCGCGATACTCTCAAAGGAAAGAGTCTCGGAACTCGTCATCGCGATCTCGACGCTTCCGGGCGAGGTCGTACGGGAAATTACTCATGAATGCCGCAGACACGGAGTTTTCTGCCGCATTGTTCCGTCATTCTCCAACATGATGAAGAAGGACGTCAGCATCAAGAATATCGATATCGCCGACTTGTTGAAGCGAGACCCCAAGGATCTCGACGAGGCTCAAATCCGACGTTTTCTCAACGGCAAGACGATCATGATCTCCGGCGCCGGAGGTTCCATTGGATCGGAGTTGTCCCGCCAATGCATCCGTTATGGAGCCAAGAAACTGATTTTGATCGACCACTCGGAGTTCAATCTCTATGCCGTACAGGAGGAGTTGAGCGATTCCGAGATTCCAATCCGCTTTTGCCTGCTGAACATCCTAAGCGGCCCACTCGACAAGGTCATGGAAGAGGAACGGCCGGAAATCTTTTTTCACGCGGCCGCCTACAAACATGTGCCGATCGTCGAAGAAAATCCCGGAGAGGGCGTCATTAATAACGTGGAAGGAACTGTTCGCGCCGCTCAACTTGCTGAAAAAAGCGGTGTCCATAAGTTCATTCTGATTTCGACGGACAAGGCCGTAAGGCCGACCAGCGTAATGGGAGCTTCCAAGAGAATCGCCGAGCTCTTCATTCAAAATTTAGATCTGCACAGCCGCACGGAATATCTGGCCGTACGTTTCGGCAATGTTCTGGGCAGCTCGGGCAGCGTCATTCCGAAATTCCTGGAACAAATCAACAGTGGCGGCCCGGTGACCGTCACCCATCCCGATGTGACTCGTTACTTCATGCTGACCTCCGAAGCCGTTCAACTGGTGCTGCAAGCCGCCAGCATCGGCAACGGAGGAGAGATCTTTATTCTCAATATGGGCAACCCCGTGCGCATCGCCGACATGGCGGAAGACATCATTTTTCTCTCGGGTCGCGAGCCTCACAAGGACATCCAGATTGAATTCACCGGACTTCGTCCCGGCGAAAAACTTTACGAAGAACTCCTCATGGATGAAACTGAAAAAAAGACTCAATACGAGAATATCACCATTGCGCGCGCAACGCCTGTTCATTGGGAGCGGCTGAATGTTCAGATCGAGGAACTCCTGACTTGCGCACGGCAAGCCAATCGCCATCCGTTGTTGCTTGCCATTAAACGAATGATTCCTGAATTCATGCACGGCAGTTTGGAACCTGAAGCGAGAAAAGATGTCATTCCCTTCCGGAGATCAATCTAAGATCCATTTTGCAATCGTTTTGGCCGGCGGCTCCGGAACCCGCTTGTGGCCACTGTCGTGTCATGCGAGGCCAAAGCATCTCCTCCGGATACTGGGCGATCGGACCCTTCTTCAACAAACGGTCCAGCGCATCGCGACCGTGGTCGAACCGGATCGCATCGTGACGATCACCCGGAAGGTTTATGAAAAAGAAACACGGAGTCAGCTCGAAGAAGTAGAGGTTTCTTTCGGAAAACATGTGATCGCGGAACCCGTTGGACGGAACACGTTGCCGGCGATCGCATGGGCGACCCTGACGATCGCGAAAACTCATCCCGACGCCCTCGTGTCCGTTTTCCCTTCGGATCACCTGATAAAAAATATGACCGCCTTTCAAAAGGCCTGGAAGCTCGCCATGGATGCGGCTCGCCAGGGTTTCTTAGCGACTTTTGGCATTCGGCCCACTTCGCCGGAAACGGGTTTCGGTTACATCAAGGCCAGCGACACGGCCCTCTTTCCGGGAATCCTTAAGGTGGATTCGTTCGTCGAGAAACCAAGCCTCGCCAAAGCAAATGAATATCTGGCCTCGGGTCGTTACTATTGGAATTCCGGAATGTTCGTATTTTCAGCATCTTCATTTTTAGAAGAAATGGAATCCTATCAACCGGCGCTCGTAGTTTCACTGCGGCGCGTTTTGGATGCCGATGCCGAAATGTCCGATGAAATCGTCAGAAAAGCCTATGAATCGCTGCCGTCTCTTTCCATCGATTACGGGCTCTTGGAAAAGTCTCGACGCGTCGTGGTCATCCCGGCTGATTTTGATTGGAGCGATCTAGGGAGCTGGGATGCCGTTTATCGTGTTTCTCCCAAAAATGAATCAGGAAATGTTGTGTATGGTCGCGTCGTCACGGATGAAACGAAGTCTTCGCTCCTCATCTCCGAGCAAGGCCTCTTGGCGGCCGTCGGTGTCGAAAACTTAGCCATAATCCAGACCGGCGATTCCGTGCTTGTCGCTAATTTGGGTAAGTCTCAAAGAATCAAAGGTATTTTCGAAGAGATCCAAAAATTCCAGAACAATGCCTCCGTGAAATTCCAGGCTGTCTCACGTCCTTGGGGAACCTATACGGTTCTGGAAGAGGGTCCCGGTTATAAGATCAAAAAGATCGTCGTCAATCCGGATCAAAAATTGAGCCTTCAAAGACACAAACACCGGGCAGAACATTGGGTCGTCATCGAAGGCTCGGCAAAAGTCACCTGCGGAGAGACCATTCTGGAAATGACGCCGAGCGAATCCACTTTCATCCCTCAAGGCGATAGGCATCGCCTTGAAAATCCGGGCAAAGAACCTCT
>Ga0315281_10011572_pt1 | contig 12085 bp, 10 predicted proteins | sample YL17G07_0_MG_FD_204540 | JGI IMG/M metagenome (GOLD analysis project Ga0315281, IMG submission 204540) | Sediment microbial communities from Yellowstone Lake, YNP, Wyoming, USA - YL17G07_0 | ecosystem: Environmental > Aquatic > Freshwater > Lake > Sediment | place: USA: Wyoming | collected... | reverse complement strand
CGACAGCGTCACGCTATAGAGCACACCGATCACGCCCTGGCCGCCGAGGGCGAGGCGGAAAAGTTCGGGGTACGCATTGCGATCCGCTCGGCGCAGTTCGCCATCGGAGGTGAAAAGAGTGATCGCGGCGACGTGCGCCGAGACCGGCAGTCCATCGGGCCCCGCCGCCGCCTGCGCCGCGGCCTCGCCCACCGTGCCCTGCATGTGCGCGAATGCATCGATCGCGATTTTGCGCGAGGCGAGGTATCTCGCGAGTTCGGCCCAGGACGTTGCGGCCTGCACTTCAATCAGGCGGCGCTTGTCGTCAAGCTGCAGCACGCGGTCCATTCCTGAACCGTCGAGCCTGAGGCCGTTGGCCCGCGCATGCCTGAGCGCGTTGCGCAGGTCGTCCGCGGAGCGCACGCGCACGGTCGGCGTGCGCTGCGGGATGGTCAGGTCAATTCCGGCGGGAAGCGTCAGCGTGGCGATCATGGCGGTCTCCGGTTGCAGTTGATGTCGGACGCATTCTCTTCACCAAGCGCTTTGCACCGCAACGCAAACGGTCGAAGTAGCGAAAACCAATACCCGGGGTTGCTCGGAACAGGGGAACCGAGGTTCCCCCGTTACCCCTTCCTAGGCTGAAGGCAGTTCCTCAAAGCCGCTGTAGGGCCGGTCGAATTCGTCTTGCGCGGGCTGCGCATCGACATCCGCGACCTGTGCGGCCGGAGGGCCGCGTTTCGCCCAGGCGAGGAGCATTTCGACCGCCTGCGAATCGCCCTGCACGACGGCTTCCACCGTCCCATCCCGGCAATTCCTCACCCAGCCGTTTATCCTGTTTGCCTGCGCCTCGGATCTCAGCGCGTAGCGGTAGCCAACGCCCTGGACGCGGCCGGTGATGCGCAGGTGGATGGTCAAATTCATGACCGGATTTTGCCCATTCGCCGGCCGCTGTGAAGCCCTTTCTTCGCCGTGGTAAAGTGCGGACGAACCAAGCTCTATCGGGAGAAAAACATGCGCGCAGCGTTACTGGTCATCGCCGGACTCGCCCTTGCCGGCTTCGTCGCCGTTTCGTTCGTCCTGCCGCAGATGGTGGGCGCGGAAGCCAAGGAGGCGGCACAGGCGCTGGTGACTGGGGCGGAAGCGCCCAAGCAGCTGGTTGCGGCCGCGGCCGAGAAATCGGGAAGCCTCTCCAGCGCCGGCGGCGGCATCAAGATCGCTCCCAAGAACGATCCCAAGCTGGGCGAATTCAAGTGGATCGCCGAGGCGAACGGCGCGATCCGTGGCTGGAACGAGAAGAACGCGATCGAAATTTCGGTAACGCCGAAGCTGGAAGGCGGCAAGGTCTCCTGGGTTTGCCGCGGCTATCCCAACGCATCGATGCCGGCAAGCTGCGGCGGCAAGAACTGAGCCTCAGGCCCGCGCCGGGGTTTGCGCTCAACTCTTGGCCGCGGCTACCGCGGTCAGAATTCCCTGAATGATCGCGCCCGGTTCCGGCGGGCAGCCGGGCACCGCGACGTCGACCGGGATCACGTTGGCGACTCGTCCGCAACTGGCGTAGTTCTCGCCAAAAATCCCGCCGTCGCGGCCGCAGTCGCCGATCGCCACCACGAGCTTCGGTTCGGGCATCGCGTCGTACGTCCGGCGCAGCGCTTCCTCCATGTTGCGTGCTACCGGGCCGGTGACCAGCAGCATGTCGGCATGCCTGGGGCTGGCGACGAACTTGATTCCCAGGCCCTCGAGGTTGTAGTACGGATTGTTCGCCGCGTGAATCTCGAGTTCGCAGCCGTTGCAGGAGCCGGCATCGACGTGGCGTATCGCAAGGGCGCGACCCAGCAATGCCAGCACGTCGTCGCTCAGCCGCGGGGCGAGGGTGCGCAGCGCACCATCGGCCAGCCGCGGTTTTTCGGTGCAAATTCCCGTACGTGCGATCTGCAGGAGGATCTTGTACATGACTAAAGATCTGCCCCGGCGTAGGAAAGATTGAAGGACTTGTTGATCAGCGGAAAGTCCGGGACGATGTTGCCGAGCACGGCGTGCTCCAGCGCGGGCCAGTTTTGCCACGATGGATCGTGCGGATGGCAGCGGCGTATCCGCCCTCCGGGGCCGGCCTGCAGCGCCACCAGCACTTCGCCGCGCCAGCCTTCGACCCAGCCCACGCCACGCGCGCCCGGCTGTGGTTCGGCAAGCGCGACCTGGAGCGGATCCTCGGGCAGGCCCTGAAGCAACCGGCGCTCGAGCTGCAGCGCCTCCAATATCTCCTCGAACCGGACCACGATGCGCGCCGCGACGTCGCCGTTGCGATGCGATGCGAGCCTGGGGGCGATCTCATCGTAGGGCGCGAAGCCCGGATGGACGCGCGCGTCCATCGCATGCCCGCTGGCGCGTGCAGCGAGCCCGACCACGCCGAGGGCTGCCGCGGTGCGCGGGGTCAGGCGGCCGCAGTTGATGCATCGATCCTGCAGACCGGCATGGTCGTAATAGATCGCGCGCAGGGTGCGCAGCTCGGCCTCCAGGCGGTCGGCTTCGACGAGCACCCGGTCCCTGCCCTGCGCGTCGATGTCGACGGCGACACCGCCGGGCACGATGCGGTCCATCAGGTAGCGGTGCCCGAACAGCGCGGCATTGCTGCGCAGCAGGTCCTCCTTGAGGCGGGAGAACTGGGCCAGTCCGAAGGCGAGCCCGCCGTCGTTGCCGATGAAGCCGAGGTCCCCCAGGTGATTGGCAATGCGCTCGCGTTCGAGCAGCAGCGCCCGCAGGCGCAGCGCGCGCTTGCCCGGGCGCACTCCCGCGATGCCTTCGAGCGCCATGGCGTAGGCCCAGGCGTAGGCCACCGTGCTGTCTCCGGAAACGCGTCCCGCGAGCCGCGCGCCCTCCATCAACGACAGGGACTCGAAGCGTTTCTCGATCCCCTTGTGCTTGTAGCCGAGGCGCTGCTCGAGCCGCAGCACGCGCTCGCCGATGATGGAAAAGCGGAAATGGCCCGGCTCGATGGTGCCCGCGTGCACCGGCCCGACCGGGATCTCGTGCACGCCGTCGCCCTCCACGGCGACGAACGCGTAGCGCGGATCGCCTGCCGCAAGTTGCGCATCGAGCGCGAGGTCGCGGTGCAGCGGATGGGTATCGGAAGTCCAGGCGCCGTGCCGCAGCCAGCCGCGGCCGTCGGGGCGGGTGCCGTCGGGCGCCAGTGCAGGCAGCCCGGCGAGATCGAACGCGGCACGCTGCATGCGCTTCGCGCAGGGAAACACCACGGACAAATCCGGATATCCGGCTGCCAGCGCGGCGACCGGGAGTTCCAGCCACAGAAGTCCCTCGTATGTAACCAGGAGGGCGTGCGCCGAATGGCCTCCATGCTCGTCGCGTTCGTCGCTTGCCCACAGCGCCCCCAAGCGTCCGCCGGCGGAGGAGACCGCTGCGCAAGCCGCCAGCCACTGCCCGGAATTGCACGTCGCGCGCCAGGCGAACGCCGCGCCGGGCAGCGTCTCGAGGCTCAATCCTGTGATGGGCGATTGCATGGCGTCAGCCGATCAGCAAGGCGGCCTGCCGATACCAGCCGGCGAGGTAGGGCGGCATGTACAAACCAAACATGAGCACCAGCAGCAGGTGCGCGAACACGGGCAGGAGCGCGGGCCGGTGCGGCAGGCGCGACACGTGCCGTAGGCCGGGCAACTGCGGCTCGCCAAACACCATCGGCTGAACCTTGCCGAATATCGCGGCGAACGAGATTCCCAGAGAGACCAGCAGGATCGGCGCCGCCCACGGCGCGCGCGCGATGGCCTGCGTGAGGATCAGAAATTCACTTGCGAATACGCCGAAGGGTGGCAGTCCGAGGATCGCGACGGTGCCCAGCGTCAGTCCCCAGCCGACGGTCGGGCTCAGCCGGATAAGCCCGCGGATATCGGCCATGATCTGGGTTCCGGCCTTCTGCGTTGCGTGGCCCACGGCGAAGAAGATCGCGCTCTTGGTGAGCGAATGCATGGTCATGTGCAGCAGGCCTGCGAAGCTTGCCACCGGCCCGCCCAGGCCGAAGGCGAAGGTGATCAGGCCCATGTGCTCGATCGAAGAGTAGGCGAACATGCGCTTGATGTCGCGCTGGCGGGACAGGAACAGGGCCGCGACGGCCACCGAGAGCAGACCGAAGCCCATCATCAGGCCGCTCGCAAACGGGCGCTCAAGCGCGCCGTCGGTGATGACCTTGAAGCGGATCAGCGCATAGAGCGCGACGTTCAGCAGCAGACCCGAGAGCACCGCGGAAACCGGCGTCGGGCCCTCGGCGTGCGCGTCGGGCAGCCAGTTATGCAGCGGCACCAGCCCGACTTTGGTGCCGTAGCCGACCAGCAGGAACACGAACGCGATCGACATCACGGCAGGCTCGAGCTGGCCCTTCACGGTGTCCAGTTCCGTCCACAGCAGCGCGCCGGTGCCCGCGCCGAGTATTTTCTCGGCGGCAAAATACACCAGGATGGTGCCGAACAGGGCCTGGGCGATGCCGACGCCGCAGAGAATGAAGTATTTCCACGCCGCTTCGAGCGAAGCGTGCGTGCGGTACAGCGCCACCAGCAGCACGGTGGTGAGCGTCGCGGCTTCCATCGCCACCCACATGATGCCGAGGTTGTTCGTCGTGAGCACCAGCAGCATGGTGAAGGTGAACATCTGGTACATGCTGTGGTACAGGCGCATGCCGCCGTCGGTCACCCGGCCGTGCTCGCGCTCCACCCGCATATAGGGCGTCGAGAACAACGCCGTGGTCATGGCGACGAACGCGGTCAGCGCCACCAGGAACACGTTCAGCGAGTCGACGAAGAACTGGCGCTGCAGGGCCTCGAACGGCCCGTCGGCGACGACGCGCGTCACCAGGGCCGCCGCCGCCGCGAACGTGAATGCGCTGAACGCCGCGTTCACCTCGGCTGCGAGACGCCGGTGACCCATGAGCGCGAGCGCCAGCCCCCCGGCGAGCGGGCTGGCGAGCAGCAGCAGCATCTCGGCGGGCATCAGTGTTCCTTCAGCTTTTCGAGATGGCGCGTGTCGAGCGAGTCGAAGCGCTCGCGGATGCGGAAAAAGAAGATACCGAGAATCAGCATGCCGACCAGCACATCCAGCGCGATGCCGAATTCGATCACCATCGGCATGCCATATACTGCCCCGGTGGCGGCGAAAAACAGGCCGTTCTCCATGGACAGGAAGCCGATCACCTGCGGCACCGCCTTGGAGCGCGTGATCATCATCAGGAACGAGAGCAGCACGCATGCCAGCGCGATGCCCAGCGTCGCCTTGGTGAGTGTTCCGGCCAGCAGCGAGATCGGCAGCGCGACGTTGAACGCAAGGATCACGAGCACGATGCCGATCAGCATGGTGGTTGGGATATTGATCAGCGTTTCGACGTCCCATTTGACGTTCAGCCGGCGGATCAGCCGGTGAAGTATCCACGGCAGGGCGATCACCTTGAGCGCGAGCGTGAGCAGCGCCGAGCCGTACAGGTGGTTCTGCCCGGTCAGCCAGGCGACCAGCGCCGTCGACAGGAACAGCGTGAAACCCTGCGCCGCGAACAGATTGATGAGCGAGATGATCCTGCGCTGCGAGATCATCGCGAACGCGAGCAGCAGCATCACCGACGCCAGGAGATTTATCAGCTGCGGGCCGTAGTGTTGCAGCATGTCAGCGTTCAAGGAGGACGTGCACCAGCATCGCGAGCACCGCGAGCAGGAACGCGGTGCCGAGGAATTCGGGCGCCCTGAAGATCCGCATCTTGGCCGAGAGCATCTCGATCAATGCGAGCAGCGCCCCGCCCAGCGCGAGTTTGCCGAGCAGCGCGGGCAGCGCGAGCACGATGCCGAGCCAGTCGCCGCCTTCGGCGATGCCGAACGGAAAGAACAGCACCAGGCCGATGCACGAATACACGAACAGCTTCAGGCTGGCGGCCCACTCGATCATCGCCAGGTGCCGGCCCGAGTACTCGAGCACCATCGCCTCGTGGATCATGGTCAGCTCGAGGTGGGTCGCGGGATTGTCGACCGGAATGCGGGCATTCTCCGCCAGCGAAACCATGGTGAAGGCGACGCCGGCAAACGCGAGGCTGGGATAGATCACGAATTCCTTGTGCGCCAGTGTCTCGGCAATGGTGGCAAGCGAGGTCGAGTTGGAGATCAGCGAAGCGGTGAACAGGACCATCAGCAGCGCGGGTTCGGCGAGGAACCCCACCAGCATCTCGCGGCGTGCGCCCAGGGTTCCGAACGCGGTGCCGACGTCCATGCCCGCGAGGGCGATGAACATGCGCGCCAGCGCGAGCAGGCCGACCAGCGCGATTGCGTCCGCCGCGGCATTCAGCGGCAGGTCGGTGCCGAGCGTCGGTACGATCGCTGCGGCCGCGCACAGGCAGCCGAAGATCAGGTACGGGGCGGCGCGAAACAGCGGCGAGGCGTTGTGCGCGAGCACCACTTCTTTCTGGAACAGCTTGTTGAGCGTGCGGTAGGGTTGCAGCAGCGGGGGCGCGTTGCGATTCTGTAGCCAGGCGCGGCACTGGTTCACCCAGCCGGTCAGCAGCGGGGCGAGCAGCACGGCGAGCGCGAGCTCGGTGAATTGCGCGGCAAGGCCCGAGAGGCTGATCATCGGGCGAAGAGCAGCAGCGCCAGCAGCGTAACGAAGCTGTAGGCGAGGTAGACCGAGATCCGGCCGCGCTGCAGCAGGGTGACCAGCGCGGTGAGGCGCTCGACGGCGCGCGCCACCGGCAGGTAGATCCAGTACCACAGGCGGTCCTCGGCGGATTCGCTGAAGCGCGGGTGTGCGTCATCGGGCGCGGGCGCGTGCTGCTCGAGCCTGAAGAATGGCTCGAAGACATGCCGCACCGGCTGCCCGAAGCCTTCGGCGGTGTCCTGCATGCGGGCGTCCTGATCGGGAAAGCCGCAATCCCAGGACGCGGCGCGGCGCGCGCGGCCATGATAGAAGACGCGCACCGCGAACCATGCCACCGTGACCAGCAGGGCGGTGACCGCGAACACCAGAACCGCGCTGTAGCTCGCGCGTTCCGCATTGATCGGCGCGATAAACAGCCATCCTTGGGCCAGGTGTCCGATGCCGTGGCCGGTGAGCGTGCGGGTAATCGGGTCGAGCAGTCCGATCACCGTTGCGGGAACGAGGCCCAGGAATATGCAAGCAGCGGCGAGCCATGTGAGGCCGACCCGTTCCCAGAGTCCGGCTTCGTGCGCTTCGGCGAGCCGCGCTTCCCGATGCTGTCCGAGAAACACGACGCCGAAGAATTTCACCATCACGTATCCCGAGAGCGCCGCGGTGAGCGCAACCGCGGCGGCGGCCACCGGCACCAGCATGTTCAAGTAGCCTTGCGGCAGGCCGGGGGTGAAAAGGAAGGCCTGCAGCAGCAGCCACTCGGAGGCGAAGCCGTTCGACGGGGGCAGGCCAGCGATCGCGATGGTGCCGATGAGCGCGCACCAGGCCACCCAGGGCATGCGGCGAATGAGGCCGCCCAGCCGGCCGAGGGAGCGCTCGCGCGTGGCGTGCAGCACCGAGCCCGTGCACAGGAACAGCAGGCTCTTGTAGAAGGCGTGGTTCAGGCAATGAAAGAGCGTCGCGGTCAGGGCGAGGGCCGCAAGCGCGCCCATGCCGAAGCCGTGGAAGATGAGGGTCAGGCCGAATCCGGCGAAAATCAGGCCCACGTTCTCGATCGAGGAGTAGGCGAGCAGCCGCTTCATGTCGGTCTGCACCGCCGCGAAGACGATGCCGCCGAGCGCCGAGACGAGTCCCAGCACGAGCGCGACCACGCCCCACCACCAGAGGGGCGAACCGATCAGGTCGAGGGTGACGCGGATCAGGCCGTAGATCGCGGTCTTCAGCATCACCGCGGAAAGCAACGCGGATACCGGCGAGGGCGCCGCCGGATGCGCCTCGGGAAGCCAGACGTGGAGCGGCACGATCCCCGCCTTGGCGCCGAAGCCGACCAGCGCGAGCAAGAAGGCGGCGGTCGCCCAGGCGGCCGAGGGCTGCAGCCCTCGCATGTGTTCGAACGTGTAGTCGCCGGTGCCCGCCTGGAGCGCGCCAAAGCACAGCAGGATGGCGATCGCGCCGATGTGCGCGATCAGCAGGTACAGGTAGCCGGCGCTGCGGATCTCGGGCTTGTCATGATCGCAGGTGACGAGGAAGAACGACGACAGGGCCATCGTTTCCCAGGCGACCATGAAGAAATAGGCGTCGTCGGCCACCATCACCAGCGCCATGCTGGCGAGGAAGACGTGAAAATACAGGCAGATGAGTCCGGGCGAAGTGCCTTGCGTCTGCCTGAAGTATCCGCCGGCGTAGACCGAGACGCCCGCGGATACCGAGCCGAGCAGCAGCAGGAAGAACGCGGAGAGCGCGTCCAGGCGCGCATGAAACGGCAGGTCCGGCAGGCCCAGCGGCAGCACCAGCGAGACCGCGGGCTCGAAGATCGCGAGCAGCGCGATCGCGGCAAGGCCGAGGCCTACGATGGCGCCGGCGGGATACAGGACGCGCGTTGCCCATCCGATGCTGCCAGTGCGAAGCATTCCCAGCGCGCCGATCGCGAGCCACGCGCACGCCAGCGCGAGGACATCGTGCAGCGGCGTCGCAAACATCCCGGTGGGCCTATTTCACCCGCATGCCGGGTTGTGCGCCGGAACCCGGAGAGACGAGGAAGATTCCGGGCCCTTCGCCTGCATTTTCCTCTGACGCGGCCAGGACCATTCCCTCGGAAACGCCGAACTTCATCTTGCGTGGCGCGAGGTTCGCCACCACCACCGCAAGCTGGCCCTCGAGCGCTTCCGGGGCGTAGGCCGACTTGATCCCGGCGAACACCGTGCGCGTTGTGCCGCCAACATCGAGCGTCAGCTTGAGCAGCTTGTCCGCGCCCTCCACGTGCTCCGCCTTGACGATCTTCGCCACGCGCAGATCGAGCTTGTTGAAATCGTCGATCGAAATCGTGCCTTCGCTCACGGATGGCTCCTTGGCGTGCATTTTCGCCGCATGCTGCTGCTTTTCCGCGTGCCGCTGCGGCGCAGTCACCTGCGGCACGGATTCGATGCCGAACAGCGCGTCAAGCTGCTTGTCGTCGACACGCTGCATGAGATGCTTGTATTCACCTATCGAATGACCGCTATCCAACAATCGCGTCGCGTCAGCCCACTGGAGCGAATCCACACCCAGATATTTCTCCACGTCTTTGGCGAGCTTCGGAAGAATGGGCTTCAAATAAATCGTGAGCAGGCGGAAAAGATTGATGCCTACCGAGCAAACGTGATGAAGCTCTTGTTCCTTGGATTTGTCTTTTGCCAAGTCCCAGGGCTTTCTGGCGTCCACAAACTGATTCGCGAAGTCCGCAAGCATCATTATTTCCCGCAATGCCTTGCCGAACTCCCGAGAATCGTAGTGAGCGGCAATCTGTGGAGCTCTGTCCTGAAACTCTGCAAGCAGCGAATCTTTGCTCAAGCCGAACCGCGCAGCCCCATAGTCGAACGTCGCAGAAGGCAGCTGTAGCTTGCCGCCAAAGCGCTTTGAAAGAAATCCGGAGCAACGGCTCGCGATGTTTATGTACTTGCCGATCAGATCGCTGTTGACGCGCGCGACGAAATCGTCGGGATTGAAGTCGAGGTCTTCGACGGCGGCGTTGAGCTTGGCGGCGATGTAGTAGCGCAGCCACTCGGGGTTCATGCCGAGCTCGAGGTAGCGCAGCGGGTCGATGCCGGTGCCGCGCGACTTGGACATCTTCTCGCCCGAGACGCCGATGAAGCCGTGCACGTAGACGTGGTCCGGCTCCTTGTACGGCGCGCCCGCGAACTTCAGCATCGCCGGCCAGAACAGGGTGTGGAAGTAGATGATGTCCTTGCCGATGAAATGGATCTGCTCGCATTCATTCAGCGTTTTCTCGAAATCCAGGCCCTTTTTCGCGCAGTAGTTCTTCAGGCTGGCGAGGTAGCCGATCGGCGCGTCCAGCCAGACGTAGAGATACTTTTCCTCTGTGATATCCGGCACGCGGATGCCGAAATACGGCGGATCCCGCGAGATGTCCCAGTCGCCGAGCGCCTTGTCGCCTTCGCCATCGAGCCATTCCCAGGCCTTGTTGACCACCTGCGGCTGCAAACGGCCCGGCACCTCCAGCCAATCGCGCAGGAAAGCGACGCACTCGGGGTCGGACAGCCTGAAGAAGTAGTGGTCCGAGGTCTTGAGCACCGGTTTGGCGCCCGAGAGCGTCGAATAGGGATTCTTCAGCGCGGCCGCGGCGTAGACGGTGCTGCAGTTCTCGCAGGCATCGCCGTACTGGTCCTTGGCGCCGCAGTTCGGGCATTCGCCCTTGAGGTAGCGGTCCGCCAGGTACATGCCCTTGACCGGGTCGTAGAACTGCTCGACCGGCTTGCTGTAGATCAGATTCTTCGCCTTCAGCCGGCGAAAGATGTCCTGCGACAGCGCCGTGTTCTCGGCGGAATGCGTGGAGTGCCAATTGTCGAACTCGAGGTGAAAGCCCTTCAGGTACTTGGGTCTTTCATCAAAAATCTGTCTTATCAATTCCTCGGGCGTGACGCCGCCAGCCTCCGCCTTGAGCATGATCGGCGCGCCGTGCGCGTCGTCGGCGCCCATGAAATGCACTTCGTTGCCCTGCATGCGCTGGAAGCGCACCCAGATGTCGGCCTGGATGTACTCCATGATGTGACCGATGTGAAACGGCCCGTTGGCGTAAGGCAGGGCGGTGGTGACGAAGAGCCGGCGGGGCATTTGCTGCTCTGGAAAAACGTCGATTTTAGCTTACACTTGAAGCATGCCTCTCAGTGAATCGGACGTCCACGCGGTCCTGTCGAAGATCGTCGATCCGAATACCGGCAAGGATTTCGTCGCCACGCGTTCGGTGAAGGGCGTGAAGGTCGCCGGCGCTTCGGTGTCCCTCGAAATCGAGCTGGGTTATCCGGGCAAAAGCCAGTTCGAGCCGATCCGCCGCCAGGTGCTCGACGCGCTGAAGGCGGCCGGCGCGCCGGGCGCAAGCGTCACGGTGCGCTCGAAAGTGGTTTCGCACGCGGTCCAGCGGGGCGTGAAGCTGATTCCCGGCATCAAGAACATCATCGCGATCGCTTCGGGCAAGGGCGGTGTGGGCAAATCCACCACGGCGGTCAATCTCGCGCTGGCCCTGCTCGCCGAGGGCGCGTCGGTCGGGATCCTGGACGCCGACATCTACGGGCCGTCGCAGCCGATGATGCTCGGCATCGCGGGCCGGCCGGAGTCGAAGGACGGCAAGAGCCTGGAGCCCATGGAAGGCCATGGCCTGCAGGCGATCTCGATCGGTTTCCTGATCGACATGGATACGCCGATGGTGTGGCGCGGCCCGATGGTGACCCAGGCGCTGGAGCAGCTGCTCAAGGACACGCGCTGGCGGGAACTCGACTACCTGGTGGTGGATCTGCCACCGGGCACGGGCGACATCCAGCTCACGCTCGCGCAGAAGGTGCCCGTGACCGGCGCCGTGATCGTCACCACGCCGCAGGACATCGCGCTCATCGATGCCCGCAAGGGACTGAAGATGTTCGAGAAGGTCGGCATCCCGATCCTCGGCATCGTCGAAAACATGTCGACCCACATCTGCCCGCAATGCGGCCATGAGAGCCACATCTTCGGCGAGGGCGGCGCGGCGCGCATGTGCAAGGACTACGGCACCGAGCTCCTCGGCCAGCTGCCGCTCGACTCCCTGATCCGCGAGCACGGCGACTCGGGCAAGCCGACGCTGGTGAGCGATCCGGATGGGCGCGTCTCGGCGATCTACAAGCAGATCGCCCGGCGCTGCGCGGTGCGCATTGCCGAATCGCAGAAAGACATGACCTCGAAGTTCCCGAACATCGTGGTGCAGAACACTTAAGATCCAGGAGACTCCATGAAACCACCATTCCGCGCCGACCACGTCGGCAGCCTGCTGCGCCCCCGTGAACTGCATGACCTGCGCGACAAGGTCCGGCAGGGCCAGGCCTCCGCCGACGAACTGAAGAAGGCCGAGGACAGGCACATCCGCGACGTGGTCAAGCTGCAGGAGGACGTTGGCCTCCTGGCGATCACCGACGGGGAATTCCGCCGCGACTGGTGGCATATCGATTTCCTGCACGGCTTCGAC
>Ga0315281_10011571_pt1 | contig 12086 bp, 12 predicted proteins | sample YL17G07_0_MG_FD_204540 | JGI IMG/M metagenome (GOLD analysis project Ga0315281, IMG submission 204540) | Sediment microbial communities from Yellowstone Lake, YNP, Wyoming, USA - YL17G07_0 | ecosystem: Environmental > Aquatic > Freshwater > Lake > Sediment | place: USA: Wyoming | collected... | reverse complement strand
CTACGAGGACACGGCGGAACTGCGGGCCAACGTGGTGGACATGGGCGTAAACTGGCTGGCCGCCGGCATCGACCCGGAAAAAAGCACGCTCTTCATACAGTCGCGCATCCCGGCGCATGCGGTGCTGTACGTCCTTTTGGGAATGATTACGCCGATACCCTGGCTGGAGCGCGTCCCCTCCTACAAGGAAAAACTGGAAAACGTGGAAAACCGCGACATGCATACCCACGGGTTTTTGGGATACCCGGTGCTTCAGGCGGCGGACATCATCCTCTACAAAACAAACCTCGTGCCGGTGGGCATCGACCAGCTTCCGCATCTGGAACTGACGCGCGAAATAGTGCGCCACTTCCACAACATCTATAAAAAACAGGTGTTCGTGGAGCCGGACGCCAAAATGGGAGAGGTGAAAAAACTTCCCGGCCTCGATGGCCGCAAGATGAGCAAAAGCTACGGCAACGCCATTTTCCTTTCGGACTCCCCCGCCGAACGCGAAAGGAAAGTTTCCCTTATCGTCACCGACCCCGCCCGCGTGCGCAAAACGGACAAGGGAAACCCGGATGTGTGCCATGCTTTCAGCTTCCACAAGGTGTTCACCCCCTCTGACAGGGTAAGCCAGATAGACGCCGACTGCCGCGCCGCCGCCATCGGGTGCGTGGGGTGCAAAAAGGAACTGGCCAAAAACGTGGCCGCCTACATGGAGAAGTTCGACGCCGAACGCGCCAAGCTGGTGGGCAACCCCGGACGCGTGATGGAAATTTTCCGCGAAGGGACAAAAAAAGCCGCGAAGGTGGCCGCCCAAACGCTGGCCGAGGCGGAAGACGCCATGGGCATTTCAATACCGGAATTGTAAGGCCGGATTCGGAAACCGGGAAAATCGGGCTAACTGCACCGCTCCCCCGAAGCATTCACGGGCAATTCTCCGCTTCGCCCGCGGGAAATTGACATTTCCGGCCTGATTTGGGGTATAATTTCCAGCTTCATATGTTTGAACAATTGGAAAGCCGCCTTTCAGAGGCGCTACGGAAAATAAAGGGCATCTCGCAACTCACCGATGCGAACATGGCCGAAGCCTTGCGCGAGGTGCGCCTGGCCCTGCTGGACGCCGACGTAAGCGCCGAGGTGGCGAAAGATTTCATCGAAAAAGTCCGCGTGGCCTCCACGGGGGCGGCGGTGCTGAAAAGCCTTTCCCCCGGCCAACTGGTCATAAAAATCGTTTACGACGAGCTGATAGCCCTGCTCGGCGGGCACAAAGCCGGAATCGCCATGGCCGCCAAGGGGCCTACCGTGGTGCTGATGGCCGGATTGCAAGGCTCCGGTAAAACCACCACCACCGCCAAGCTGGCGCTCCACCTGAAAAAAGAGGGCTACCGCCCCATGCTGGTATCGGCGGACGTGTACCGCCCCGCCGCGCGCGAACAGTTGAAGGTACTGGGCGGCCAGCTGGGAATACCGGTATGCCACCCCGAGGATATCAACGACCCGGTAAAAATCTGCAAAACGGCACTCCATGCCATGAAGGCCGAAAACGCCAACGTGCTGTTGGTGGATACCGCCGGACGCCTTCAAGTGGACGAAGAGATGATGGCGGAACTGGAGAAGATAAAAAAAGAAGTCAACCCCAACGAGGTGCTGTTCATCGCCGACGCCATGACCGGCAGGCAGGCGGCGGACATAGCCCTTGTTTTCCACAAGCGGGTGGTGATAACCGGCGTAATTTTGACCAAAATGGATGGCGATGCCCGGGGCGGCGCGGCGCTTTCCATAAAATCGGTGGTCGGCGCCCCCATAAAGTTCTCCGGCATCGGCGAAAAGCCGGAGCAGTTCGAGGTGTTCCACCCGGATCGCATGGCCCAGCGCATACTGGGGATGGGGGACGTGCTCAGCCTAGTCGAAAAGGCGCAGGAGGCGGCGGACGAGGAAGAGGCCAAAAAGCTGGAACGCAAGATGTCGGCGGGCGATTTCGACCTGAACGACTTTTTGACGCAGTTGAACATGGTGAAAAAAATGGGGCCGATTGACCAGTTGGTGGGGATGATACCCGGCCTGAAGGTTCCCAAGGACACCACCCTCGATAACGGCGAGTTGACCAAGATAGAGGCGATTATAAAATCGATGACCAAGGAAGAGCGCAAATCCTATACAATAATCAACGGGAGCCGCAAGGAGAGGATTGCGGAGGGAAGCGGAACTGAGATAAACGATATAAACCGGCTACTCAAGCAGTTCGCCCAGATGAAGAAGGTTATGAAGACCTTCAAAAACGGGGGCGGGTTGCCGGGCGTGCCGGGTACCAAGCGGATGGGGAAATAGGAATAATACTGTAACCGGAATTTGGAATTTTTAGGAGGATACATGCCCGTAGTTATAAGATTGGCCCGAGGCGGCAAAAAGAAAAAACCGTTCTACCGGATAGTGGCGGCGGACAAGCGCTATTGCCGCGACGGCCGGTTCCTGGAAATCGTCGGCACTCACGACCCGCGCACGGACAAAACCACCGTCCAGAAGGAAGCCGCCGAAAAGTGGATACAGGACGGCGCGCAGGTTTCCGCCACGGTGAAAAAACTGTTCACCAAGGAGGGCGTGTCGCTTTCCTTCAAGAAGGCCGAGGCCGCCAAGTAAAAAGCCGCTTTTGACGCGCTTTCCATTTTGCGCCGGAGGAGTATCGACAATGAAAGAGCTGATAGAGACCATCGTTAAGAATATCGTGGACAGCCCGGAAGAAGTCCATGTAAACGAAGTCGTGGGCGAAAAGACCACGGTTATCGAACTGCGCGTCGCGCAACCGGACTTGGGCAAGGTCATTGGCAAACAGGGGCGGACCGCGCGCGCCATGCGCACCCTTTTAAGCGCCGCCGCCACCAAGATCAACCAGCGGGCGGTACTGGAGATACTGGAGTAAATTGCCGAAGGGGAAGGTTGCCTGCGGCAAATTCTTAAAGCCGTTCGGCGTCCGCGGCGAACTGAAGTTCGAACCGTACCTTCCCGACGACTTGGATACCGCCTCCATTACCTCGGGCATGCTTCACTACCGGCCCGAAAAAGGGCGCGCCGCCCGCGAAGTCCTCATCCTTTCCGCGCGTCCGCTCAGTAGCGGCCTGTGGGCGCTCCACCCGGACGGTTGCGAATCGCCGGAAGAGGCGGCGGAATACACCAATGCGGAACTGTGGGTGGATCGCGTCAAGTTTCCCCCGCTGGAGGAGGGACAATACCTTTCGCAGGACATCATCGGTTGCCGCGTGAGCGACGCGCGGGGAAACGATCTCGGCCAGGTACGCGCCGTTTTCTCCACCGGCGCGAACGATATTTGGGAACTGGCGGGAAAAGACGGCCGGGAAATCCTGATACCCGCGATAAAGGACGTCGTGGTGTCGGTGGACGTGGAGAACCGCGCAATAACCATCAACGTGCTGGAAGGACTTTTGGACTGATGCGCATCGACGTGTTGACTATCTTCCCCCGATTTTTCGATTCCTTCCTGAATGAAAGCCTGCTGGCCAAGGCCATAGGTAAGAACATCCTTTCAATAACCGTGCACGACATCCGCGCCCATACCGAAAACAAACACCGCAAAGTGGACGATGCCCCTTTCGGCGGCGGGGCGGGGATGGTGATGGCGGCGCAACCGCTGGCGGACGCAATAGAATCCCTGAAAAAGGAATCTCCCGCCCGCGTTATTTTGCTCAGCCCGCGCGGGAAACCGTTCACGCAGGAAAAGGCGCGCGCGCTGGCGAAGGAAGGGCGGCTGATACTCGTGTGCGGACGGTACGAAGGGGTGGACGAGCGGGTAACGCGGAACTGGGTGGACGAGGAACTCTCGGTGGGAGACTACATCCTCAACGGCGGGGAGGTGGCGTCCATGGCGGTGATGGAGGCGGTGTTCCGCCTTTTGCCGGGCGCGGTGGGGTGCGACGGATCGCTGGAGAACGAAAGCTTCGAGCGGGGGCTTTTGGAGTATCCGCAGTACACCCGACCGGAAGAATTCCGCGGCCTGCGGGTTCCGGACGTGCTCCTTTCCGGACACCATGAAAACATCGAAAAATGGCGACATGAAGAGGCGGTGCGGAAAACGGAATCGATGCGCCCGGACCTGCTGGAAAAAAAAGCCGCCGGAATGCCGAAACCGGCCTTCTCCGTGGCGCTGGTGCACCATCCGGTGGCGGCCAAGGACGGAAAGGAAATGACCAGTTCCATCACCACGCTGGACGTACACGACATCGCGCGGATGGGGCGCACCTTCGGCGCGCAACGGGCCTACATCGTCACGCCGGTGGTGGACCAGCAGTTGCTGGCGGAACGGATGATACGGCACTGGAAAGAAGACGACGTGCTGAAACGGCTGGATAACCGCCGATCCGACGCGGTGGAGATTCTGACAATTTCCGCGACGGTGGACGAGATGGTTGCGGACGCGCGCAAACGGGGCAAAAAGGTGAAACTGCTGGCAACCACGGCAACGCGGATGACTGGCGCGCTATCGCCCGCCGCCTGGCGCATGCTGGCGCGGGAGGGGGAGGAATGGATTATTTTGTTTGGAACCGCTTACGGGCTGGGGAAATCCCTGCTGGAAAGGGCGGACGGCGTGCTTGCACCCATCGAGGGGGGGGGCGAATTTAACCATTTGCCAGTTCGGGGCGCGTCTGCTATTATTCTAGATCGCTTGTTTGGAATTTTAAGGAGTTAGAAATGAACGCATTGCAAAAGATTGAAAAGCTGTATCTCAGGAACGACCTGCCGGATTTCCGCGTGGGCGACACGGTGAAAGTCCACGTCAAAATCATTGAAGGCGAAAAGGAGCGCATACAGACCATCGAAGGCATTGTCATACGCAAACGGGGCGATGGCACCCGCGCCACCTTCACCATCAGGAAGATGTCGTTCAACGTCGGCGTCGAAAGGGCGTTCCCCTTGCATTCGCCACGCATCGAAAAGGTGGAAATCATCCGCAGAAACCGCGTGCGCCGCGCACGGCTGTATTTCCTGCGCGACCTGAAGGGCAAGGCCGCGCGCCTTACCGAAGTCAGGCCGACCAGAGCGGCAAAGCCCAAGGCAACGGCGCCCAAAATCGTCGCCGAATAAGGTACAACCGCGGACTATGTCCGCGTTTTTCGCGCCGGGGCAAGAGGGAGGAAAAGCCTCTTGCCCTTGGCGAAATTTTTCCCGCCGAGACACCCCCGCGTAATTCATATTCCCGTCAGCCGGCCGGGTGGGTTATAACCGGGGCATGGGGGTTTCGGGAACAATGCGGGTGCTGGCGTTTGAGTACGCCTGCGCCGGGGGCAAAGGGGGAGCGCCATTCCTCGCGGAGGGGCGTCTGATGCTTGCCGCCCTTTTGCATGACCTATCAAAATCCGCCATCGGAGCCGTCACCACCCTCGTCCATCCTTCGCTCGACGCCTTCGGCCTTGAAGCGCACCGGATAGCGCCCGTTACGGCGGAGTTGTGGGACGCCGTTGCGCGCGAAATGCAAAACCACGATGCCGTATGGATAATCGCCCCGGAAACCGGCGGCATCCTGCGGGAATTTACGCGGCTGGCGGAATCGTTGGGGAAAAAAGTTATCGGTTCCTCGTCCGCGGCGGTGGAAACGTGCGGCGATAAACTTTTAGCCCACGCCTGCCTGAAAAAGGCGGTGGAAATGCCGGATGCGGAAGAGTTCCACGCTGGTTACCGGCGCTTCCCGTGCGTGGTGAAACCGGTGGATGGCGCGGGCTGTGAAAACACGTTTTTGCTGAACAACCGGCGGGAACTGCTGGCGCTCGAACTCCCGGATGGCAGATTCATGATCCAGCCGTATGTCGAGGGAGAGGCCATGAGCGCCGCGGCGGTGACCCGCAATGACGAGACGGTTCTTCTGGGAGTTTCCATGCAGAAGGTGGAAGCCGCGCGCCAGATGCGGTTTTCGGGAGTGCGGGGGCCGGTGATGTATGCGCACAGGGGTAAAATTGAAACGATGGTTTTGGAAATAAAAGAAAAAATCCCCGGCCTCGGCGGGTACTGGGGAATTGATTTTGTCGATTATCGCGGCGAGCCGGTGCTCATCGAAATAAATCCACGGCTCACCTCGTCGTATCCCGTTTATAGCGCCGCATCGCCGTTCAATATCGCGCGGTATGCCGCACTGGGGGAACGATGACGGACGTTTTCTCGCTTGATATCGGCGGGGCGTTTATCAAGTCCGCTTTGGGCGGCGGAAAACATCCGGTGCGTTCCATCGTCCCGTTCGAATTGTGGAAACAGCCCGCGAAACTTCCCGCCATCCTGCGCGCGATGCGCCCGGGGGGGCAATTCAAGTGCGTGATAACCATGACCGGCGAACTGTGCGACTGCTTTGAAAACCGTCGGCGCGGGGTGCGCCATATTGTGGAATCGGCTCAAAAGGCTTTCGGGCCGTTGCGCGTATTCGGAGTGCGGGGGGAACTGTTCACGCCGCAACAGGCCGTGCGGAATTACGGCCAGGTCGCCTCGGCAAACTGGGCCGCCATCCCGCTTTTGCTTGCAAGGGAAGCGAGCGATTTCCTGCTGGTGGATATCGGCTCCACCACCGCCGACCTTACGCCGGTGCGGAACGGGAAAATCGCCAACAGGGGGTGGACCGATTTCGGACGGCTGAAAAACGGCGAACTGCTCTACACCGGCTATCTGCGGACGCCCGTCCAGGCGACGGTGCGTACCGCGCGGATAGGGGGGGCGGACGTCCCTCTCGCGGCGGAAACATTTTGCCAGGGGGGGGACGTGTATCTGATACTCGGAAAGATACGCGCAAAACAGTACAACGCGCCAACGCCGGATGGAAAGGGGAAAACGGTTTTCACCGCCATGCGTCGGCTTGCGCGGTGCGTGCTGGCGGATGAAGGGGAACTTCCGGCGCGGGAACTACGGGCCGTTGCGCGGCAAATCGCCGATGAGCAGTTGCGCGCAATAACGGCGGCGGCGGAGAAATTCGATCTTCCGGTGGTCGCCACGGGCGTCGGCGCGTTCATTCTGGATGGCTCATTCGCCGCCGGTCGGCTCAAGCGGCATGAGGTTTCGGCGCGGCGGGGGGTAACCGGATTGGATCCGTCGCTGGCGCTGGCGCTTCTTACGAAGGAGGGTTTTTAATCCCGTTACGGATTTTTACGGCAAGCAACACCCCGATCAGGACAAGGGTCGCCCCGTTGGCGGCGATAATCGGCGGCGAATTGAGCAAAAAGCCGTACACCAGCCACATCCCCACGCCAATGCCGAAGGACAAAAGCCATAGCAACGATAAATCGTTTGTGGATCGGGATTTCCAGGTTTTCAGCACCTGCGGAATAAAGGCGAGCGTAGTGATAACCCCCGCGGAAAACCCGAGAATGTCGATTGTTTCCATTGTATATGCCGGTGTGCGTCGTGCTATTCGTTTAAAAACGCCATTTTGGTCTCTTTGGCGAAGTTCACCACGCCATGCGCGATGCCGCTGGCGATCTCCTCGCGGTACTCGGTTTTCCGCAGAAGCCGTTCCTCTTTTATATTGCTGATGAACGAGGTTTCCACGAGTATGGAGGGCATTTTCGCTCCGTGCAGGACGTAAAACATCGCCTGCTTCACGCCGTTGTTTTTTACGTTGTAGGCGGGGGTTATCTCCTTCACCAGCGCTGATTGGATGGTGGCGGCCATGCGGCTGGACTCGTTTATCTTGTCGGTGTTTTGCATATCGAACAGGATGAAGGCCAAGTCGTTCATATCCTGGTTTTCGGAGTTCATGGCCAGCATATTTTCGCGCGCCGCCACATATGATTCCGTCTTGCTCCGCGCGGGGCTGAGGAAATAGGTTTCCACTCCCTTGGCCCTCCCGTTGAGGTTGCTGTTGACGTGGATGGATACGAACAGGTCGGCGTCCGAGGTGTTGGCGAACGCGGTGCGCTCCTCCAGCGGGATGAATACGTCGGTGGAGCGGGTTAACAGCACCCGGCATTTGCAATCCCTTTGCAGGCGCGCTTTCAGGCGGTGGGCGATGTCCAGCGTTATATCCTTTTCCCGCAATCCCCCTTTGCCGATGGCGCCGGGATCCTTGCCGCCGTGGCCGGGATCGATAACGATGGTTCGGATGGCGAAGCCCTTGGCCTGCGGGAAAGAAACTTTTTCAATATCCCCGTTATCCGGTCCCGCGTTGTCCTTTTCGCCGGGTTCCGGCGACATTTCCCCCTCCCCGGCAAGGCCCGCTTCTTTCAGCCCGGGGTCGATGGACGCCGTTGCGATGGAAAGAGTGGGCGCGGCAAGCGGCACTATTGGCGGCAGGCCGAAGGAAGGCTTCTGAACGGTCATTCCATCCGCCGATACTTTACCGTCCCTCGGCGTTTGGGTTTCCTTCGCCGCCGGTTGCGGTTGGGTCTCCGCCCCCGTGGCCTGTCCGCCATGGTCGAGGTTGATGTCGACCACTACTCTCTCCGGATTGGAAAGCTCCATGGCGGAATACGTGGCGGCGGATCTAAGCGATATCTGCACGCGGCTGATTTCATTGTTCAGGGGCGATACCTGGATGGCCCGCACGATGCTGTTTTTCGGGTTAATCGGCTTTTCGTTGAGGGCGGCGCTTTCCACCCCCAAAAGGTCAACGGTGATTTCCTTGCCGTCGTTGCCGCCGCTGATTTTATAGTTGACGCCTTTACTCACCTCGAAGACCACCCGCGCGTACTTCGCGTTGCCCCAGTGCCGCACTTCCTTGAAGTCCGGCTCTTCCGCCGGAGTTTTTACGGCCACTTTTTTCCGAACGTCCTTGGCCTCCCGCACTTCCTTTTCCAGCTTTGCGATCATGAGCTTGGCGTTGGGGGCGGAATCGCTTTTCGGGAACCACCGCAAAATACCCCGGAAATCGGACAGCGCCTCGATGTTCCTGTTTTCCAGAAGGTGAAGCCCGCCCGAGTTGTACAGCGCGTCATCCGCAAGCGAGCTGTTGGGGTAGCTCCGTATCAGGATGCGGTAGATGGTGACGGCGCTATCCTTGTCAACCTGCTTATGATAGTTCCTGAAAAGTTCCTCATGGATAAAGCCACTCATGTATAACGCCTCCGGCGTTTTGGAACCGCGCGGATATTTTGTGTAAATTTCCTTGAACATTTTCAGGCCCCGCTCAAGCTGTTTGCGCGTCAAATTTTTGTTGGAGGCCTTCATGCGATTATAGTAATCCGCCGTTTTTTTGTAGGAGATGGCCGATGAATCAGACGTGGCGATGGCGTATCCGGCGCTAAGTGCGAGGAAAAAAAGGACGAACCCTAAACACTTTAATAACTTCATGTATTATATTAGCTTTTATATGCTAAATGCATGCCTTTTCGCAAGTTTTAATTACTACTTTTGTCCCCTGTAACCGAACACCCGGTAAAGCTGAAATTTCCGGACGGGTATGCCTCCCCTGTAAATTTCTATTTCCTTCGCCTTTTCCGCCCGGTCGAACCGGTAAAAAGTTTCGGGGGGTTCATCGAACCGGTTATCCGTGACGAAGATGAAATCGCCCCCCTCCGGAGGTATGGTTTCCGGGAAAAAGTCGAACCCGTCGATTTTGCCGTTCACGCAGAACACCTTGTGCCGGTGCCGGGTGGAAAACTCGATTTGCGAGCACATCACCCAATGGTGGGCCATGACGAATTTTTCGCGTTGACCGGGGAGTTGGCGCATTTCATCGTCTATCGCCTTGCCCACGGTATCCCATCCATACAGTTCGTTGATGATGTCGTATTTCGGTTTTATGGGGAGGATGGGCACGAAGGAGTGAACGTACACCAGCCCTATCATCAGGCCGGAAAGGCCCAGCGCGGCGACGGTGTATTTCCTCCATGCGATTTTGTTGCGGACGTAAAAAGCGCCCCACGCGATTATCGGCATCAGGTAGCCGAAGGCCGACCAGTGCGGCTCTGAATCCTTTGACCAAAGGCCGATGAAGTAAAAAAACGCCAGCGGGGGAACGCTCATCCAGAAAACGGTCACGAACCGTTTGTCGCCGTCGGCGAACAGCGCCTTTGCGATGCGCCACGCAACGTACAAAAGGCCGAACCATGCCAGCGGCGACATGTACAGCGCCTGTCCGCCCAGAAATTCACCCATGTGCCGGAAGCTGAAATGTTCCTCCTGGTTGCGTTCAACGAGGTGGAATTTGAACGAGGGAAACTGGTGAAGGTAATTCCAGACAAGCACCGGCGAGAAAATTATCAGGCCGAGTATTCCGCCGAGGTAAATATGCGGACGCAGAAGGTGTTTACGGTATTCCTTGTGCCACCAGAGCATGGCGAGAGTGGAGGGGATGAGTGGCAAAAGCATGTATTTGCTCAAAAGCCCCGCGCCGATGGCCGTCCCGGCGGCGTACCACAAAAGCGGCCGGTCTTCGTCCAGTATCCGTATGACGAGGTAAACGAAAAGCATCCAGAAAAACGCCGCCGGAATGTCCGGCACCATCTGGAGCGCGCCGAATGAAAAAAGCGGCGACAGGTTGAAGATGAGCAAACCCCAGAAGGCCGTTTCCTCGTCGCGGAACAACGCCATCGAGGTCTTGTAAATCAGCCAGCACACGCCGACGAACAACACGGCGGAGGGAAACCGCGTCCAAAACGCCGTGTCGCCGCCGACGGCGGTGGAAATGCGGATAAGCCAGGCAACCATCGGCGGATGGTCGAAGTAACTGAAATCGATATGGCGCGACCACGTCCAGTAATATGATTCGGAGTCGCCCAAACCGGTGCGCCCCATCATGAAAAGGCGGAACAGGGTGAACCCCCCCACCAGCAGGAACGAGCGTTTACGCCAATCCGCGCCGTTCACAGGGCGACCACGGCAATCCCCGCATCATCGCAAATGGAAATGACTTCCGGCATATCGATAACCACCACGCGCGCGGCCTCCACCGCCAGTCCGCCCGCGCGGTTTTTCGCGAGCCGCCTTACGGTTTCCGGCCCAACGGAGGGGATGTCGAACCGTAGGTCCTGGTTGGGCCTGCCGGTCTTTATCATCGCGGCGCCGGAGCCGCCGAGCGCGCACCCGCGGTCGATGGCGGAATCGGTGCCTTCCACCGCCTCCACGGCCAACACCACGCCGTCCTTGACGATAATGGCCTGCCCGATTTCCCGGTCGGCCATCTCGCGGCAGAGATTGAGTCCGAATTCAAAATCGGCCTGCATTTTGGCGGAGGGCCTGATTTTTCCCAAAACCCCCGCGGGGGGCATCAGCGAGGGGAGCCAGTCGGTCTGCTTCACGGTTTCAAAGCCTTCGGCTTCCAGCTCCCTGATAATCGCCAGCATTATCGAGGTGTCGTCCTTTTTCAGGAGCCGCCCCATGATTTTCAGCGCCCGGAAATCGAATTTGATATTTTCGAAAACAAGTTTTTTTTCTATCTTCCCGATGAGGCAGAGCTTTTTGCACCCGGCCTCCTTGAATCGGGAAATAATCTTTTCCGTCTCCCCGACGCCGAATACCTTGACGTCGGCAAAAGGTTCCAGGATTTTGGCGGATTCCGCCCTGAACGCGACGGCCACCACCGGAACACCCCTGCTTTTCGCCGTTTCGCAAACGATGCGGGGCAAGACGCCGCTTCCCGCGATAAGGGCAAGCGGCTCCATCAACCCTTCGCACTTCGGTGGCGTTCCAGAATATCCAACGCCAGCCGGAGTGACCTCAGTTCGTTTTCAACGCTCACCCGGCGGTCGGCGCCGTTTACGCAACCGATAAGGTGCCGCAATTCAAGTTTCAGGGGGTTGTCGCGGTGGACGAAAATCCGTTCGGTAACCGATTCCTCCCTGTACTTGAGCTGTTGCCGGGTAAGCTCGTGCGCCGAACTGGCCATGCGGTGCACATGGATTTCCTGATCGGCGAAGTTCAGGAACACATAATGGTTCCGGCAGGAGATCGCCATGTTCCGCAGTTTGTTTTGCGTGGCCCGGCTGGCGGTGAACGTGGCAATGCATCCGTTTTCGAACTGCACCTGCACGGCGACCACATCCTCCATTTTCGAATGGGGCGAGGAGCCGACCACATGGAACGTCTTCACCTTCGAGTCCACAAGGTTAAGCACGATGTCGATGTCGTGGATCATAAGGTCCAGCACCACGCTGTCATCCGCCACGCGCGGATCGAAA